>Ga0164318_10000008_pt1 | contig 81141 bp, 58 predicted proteins | sample GuaBasSedimGuay9_FD_113734 | JGI IMG/M metagenome (GOLD analysis project Ga0164318, IMG submission 113734) | Subseafloor sediment microbial communities from Guaymas Basin, Gulf of California, Mexico - Guay9, Core 4571-4, 0-3 cm | ecosystem: Environmental > Aquatic > Marine > Hydrothermal vents... | reverse complement strand
TGTCCCAACTCCTGACCCTGTTTTAGAGCGTAAACGAGAACGGGTGATTTTGAAAGGACATGTGCCAAGTCCTTCTAATCCACCATCAGGATGTCATTTTCATACTCGATGTCCTAGTGCTATGGATATTTGTAAAAGAGAAGAGCCAGAATGGCGTGAAATTGAAGATGATCATTGGGTAGCTTGTCACCTAGTATAGATTAGTTTGAGAATAGCCTATTTTTATGAAACAACAATGTGCGTATGTATAAAGGAGGTGGTGTAGTCTCAGAAATTACATAAAAAACGACGTAACTTGTTGCTAATAGTTTGTAAAATTTACTTAATTTTTTAAGGAGAAGAAACATCATGAAGAAAACACTTCTGGTAATTTTTTCTGTTTTGGTTGCTAGCAGTATGTTATTGGCTGCTTGTGCTACCCCAGAACCCGAAAAAATTATTGAAACTGTAGTTGTTACCGAGAAAGAGACAGTTATTGAGACTGTTGAGGTTGAAGTTGTAAAAGAAGTTGAAGTTGAAGTGGCGCCTGAAGTAGCTCCTGAACCCATCACCTTGGATGGTTACTCCACCACCGATATTCCAACTCTTGACCCACAACTTGGCGAAGATGTAGTTTCTATTAATTACATTGAGAATCTCTTCGTTCACCTGACCAACTATGACTTGATCACCGCTGAGATCATCCCAGAAGCTGCTACAAGCTGGGTAGTCAATGAAACTGGCGATCAATATACATTTACCATCCGCACTGACATTCCGTGGGTGTACCATAACCCTGTGACTGGTGAGACTACTCAGGAAGTGGATGATGAGGGCAATCCTCGTTTTGTGACTGCTTATGACTTCCAATACGGCATTCGCCGTGGTTGTGATCCCAATAATGGTTCTTACTACAGTGGCATTATTGCCGGTGTTATTAAGGGCTGTGAAGAAGTATACAACTACGAAGATCCCACCGCTATTCCTCAGGAACTAAAAGATGCTATCGGCGCAACTGCTCTCGATGCAGAAACTTTGGTTATTGACCTCAAATTCCCTGCTGGTTATTTCATGTCCATGACCCCCATGTGGACAATGGCCGCTTCACCAGAATGGGCTATTGAAGAACATGGCACGGACTGGATTGAAGCTGGAAACATTGTGACCAATGGCCGTTACGTTTTGGACGAGTGGGTTCATGGCGTTCGCCGTGTAGTTGTTCGCAACCCTCTTATGCCTGAAGATATGCAGGGTGGCGGAAACGTTGAGCGTATCGTGACCAATGTTGTCCCCGACACAAGCACTGGATACGCCCTCTGGCTGAACAACGAAGTTGATACATCTGGTATTCCCGATGCTGAGTTAGAAGCTCATTTGGCAGCGCACGCCGATGAAACAGTTCAAGTTCCTGATCTGGCTGTTTTCTACTTCGCTTTCCGGATGACCAAACCTCCATTTGATAACGTTCACGTTCGCCGCGCTTTCAGCGCTGCTTTTGATCGTCAGACTTATGTTGATGAGCTGCGTCAGGGCCAGGGACTTCCCATGAAACACTGGGCTCCCCCCGGAATCTTTGGCGCTCCCCCCATTGACGAAGTTGGTGTAGGCTATGATCCTGAGTACGCTCGAGAACAGCTGGCCGAAGCTGGTTATCCCAATTGTGAAGGCTTCCCCGAAGTTACACTCTTGGGCTACAGCGGCCAATCAACCTTGAACTGGATTGAGTTTGCTCAGGCAAATTGGGCCGAGAATCTTGGTTGTTCTCCTGACCTGATCCAAATTGAGCAACAGTCCTTTGCTGACCTACTTACCAGCACCAAGGCCGAAGACGCCGAAGCTCCCCACATGTGGACCCTCGGTTGGGGCCCTGACTACGCTGACGAGAACAACTGGGTTGGCGATGTGTTGGACTGCAACATTGAAGTTCGCATGCACCGTACCTGCAACGAAATTGATGAGAAGCTGGAAGAAGCTCGCACCGCGAGTGATCCCGAAGTTCGTATTGCACTTTATCGCGAAATTGAGGATATGTTCTTTGGCCCTGAAGGTGAATTCCCCATTATGCCTCTCTACGTTCGTATTGCTTACACAGCCGAGCACTCCTGGCTAACACGCAACGTGGCTCTCTTCGGTGGGCAAATGTGGTACACATATACTATTGACCAAGATGCTAAATTAGCTGCTCAAGGCAAATAGTACTTAGACAGAAAAAATTTAGATAACGGGGTGGGGGGCTTCGGTCCCCTCCCCGTTCTTGATTTGTTTTGGATAGCAGCCCAACTGCGTTGGGTGTTGTGGATCGTTCCAAATACAATTGCCAACTGCCAACGCAGTTAGTCTTCTATAAACAATTTAAGATTTCCTGAAGCGTAATACACCATCGTTAGGTGGAGGTGTCATGGCCAGATATATTTTTCGCCGTATTCTTATGGCGATTCCAGTGGTTTTTTTGATAGTTTTAGCAACATTTGTATTGGTTCACGCTATGCCAGGTGGTCCGTTTGATGCTGTTGGTACCAAGGCTATGCCTGAGAAAATCCGTGTAATTCTTGAACGACGTTATGGATTAGATCAACCTTTGTACAAACAATTTGGCGCTTACGTTTGGAATTTGTTACATGGCGATCTAGGGCCTTTGTTTCGTCGCCAGTCGCAAACAGTTAATGATATAGTCGCCCAAACTTTTCCTGTATCTATTCAATTAGGGTCGTTATCTATTCTTGTCGGTTTTGCGTTCGGTATTCCAATTGGAATAATAGCGGCGTTAAACCACAATACTGTTATTGACTACATCGTTACTTTTATGGCTGTCATTACACGTTCTATTCCTTCTCTGGTTTTAGGCCCATTTTTAATTTTGATATTTGGCGTTAAATTTGACATATTGCCTATCGCTTTTTGGGGGGCCGACCCTCCCTTTGTCTTGGGCTTTTTGCCTCATCCAACCAAGGAATTCTGGTTGCATGCTGTTATGCCCGTTTTTTCTTTGGGTACTGGAATGGCTGCGGGTATTGCTAGGCTTACACGAGCAGGCTTGCTGGATGTCCTTTCTTCCGATTATATTCGAACAGCCAGAGCGAAAGGCCTACATGAACGGGCGATTATTATTGTTCATGCTCTAAAAAATTCATTAATCCCTGTGGTGACTATTTTAGGCCCGCTACTGGCTGCGGCAGTGACTGGCAGCTTTATTACGGAGCAGATTTTTGCCCTTAACGGTATGGGACGTAATTTCGTGAATAGTATTGGCCAACGAGAATATTTCCTTCAAACAAGCTTGGTTTTGATTTATGGTATTCTACTCGTTTCAGGTAATCTTTTAGTAGATATTATGTATGCCTGGGTAGACCCGCGTATCCGATACGATTAGGAATGATAAATGACTGCTGATAAAGAATTAGAAAAACTTACAGAAAATGACGATAATGCATCATACGGGAAAGGACGTAGCCCACTTCAGGATGCTTTCCGCGAATTCCGACGCAATAAAGTAGCTGTTGCTGGAACCGTTTTTATTATCATGGTGATAATTGCTGCGTTTATAGCGCCTGTTATTACGCCTTATCATTTTGCGACTCAAAACATACTTTATAATCGCGCTAAACCGATGGAAGGGTATGATATAACCACTGTATTCGCGGAAGAGAATTGCCATTGGTATGAAACTCCGCTTGAATGGGGCTGTACTGTTTACATGTCTGGTTCAGACGCATTAGGACGTGACTTGTGGAGCCGCGTGGTTTATGGTACACGTGTTTCTTTGGCTGTAGCATTTACCGCTGCCACTGTCAGCCTTGTTATTGGTTTGGTATATGGAACTGTCTCTGGATTTAACGGTGGGCGAGTCGATAATATAATGATGAGGATCGTGGACTTTTTGTATGCTGTCCCCATGTTACCTATCATTATTATGATGACAGTTTATTTCAAAGCGTTATCTAGGCGAGGAGTCTCTACTGGCTTAATGGGATGGATGATTGAATTAAATAAGCTGACAGGCGGTTTATTGTTTGTCTTCATTGCTATTGGAGCTTTGAACTGGATTGGTATGGCTCGTATGGCGCGTGGTCAGGTTCTTTCTTACAAAGAGAAAGAATTTGTGGAAGCGGCTCAAGCTATTGGCGCTAGTAGTGGGCACATTATTTTCAAACACCTTATTCCTAATGTTTTAGGACCATTACTTATCGCTGAGTCGATGGCTATTCCAGGATATATCTTTACTGAATCGGCCTTAAGTTTCATAGGTTTGGGAGTTGATCCTCCTACACCGAGTTGGGGCGCGATGATCAACGAAGGTTACTCAGGATTACGTTCTAACCCTCATTTGGTATTGTTACCAGGTATTGCTTTGACAGTTTTAACTTTGGCCTTTAACTTCATGGGCGACGGACTACGGGATGCGTTTGATACTCGTTTGCGTGGAAGGAAGTAATTTACTATGAAAAAACGAACTTCATTTGTTATCTTATGGATGATTGGATTGCTTCTGATTGCTAGCTTAGCTTGCAACCAATCTGGTGACATTTTGACTCCCGAAAAAGCTACTCAACGCGTTCAAGCAGTAGAAGATGCTATCCCTACTGTTGTGGCGATTGAGGAGGAAGACCTTGAAGGTCCACAGCCTGGTGATGAGATTTATTTGACTGCGCATAGTTATTTGGTGAATATAGTTGATGAGCCAGGTAGTCTTAAAATTATCGCTAATCAGCAAAGAGGCATTAAGGCCATCATCCTCCAAGTTACTCTCCACGAAGGAGAACTTTGGTATTATGTTGATGCTCCAGCAGGGAAAGGCTGGGTGAAAGAAGAAAACATCAGCACAGAGGCGCCGTAAAAACAAACAAATCAAATAGAACCAATTTCGGGAAGAGCTAGTTTCGATGGCTCTTCCCAATTGTTTTAAGGCGTGGTTTGTTTTTGCATAAGCTTGCGAATCTTGTGGGCTTACGCATAGCATTTCTTCGGCTTTTCCCTCCGATTTGATGATAGTTCACAATTAAGTTTACACTTTTCAAACTAATACGTCCCGCGAGAAGTGTTCTTGTTATGTGGTGTGCCTTATACTCTTTTGAGGTTCTCACAGTTAACAAAAACATATCATTTTCAAGGGGATTGCTATACCGCATAAAACAGCGGCTAATGGCACACGGAACAAAAAAGTGTAATCATCCCCAATCTGCAAAGGTGTTCTCACGAGCATGTTTTTGAATTATGCCCTTTTATACTTCTCAGGTATAATTCTGTTGTGTAAACGACTGTCTTCAGAATGCGAGCTTTGATATTTTTTGTATTAGATAGTAGGAGTGTATGCGTGAATCGGAATCTGCGATCATTTTTTCTTATCTTGGTGGTCTTATTGATTTTTTCTGGATTGTTTTCGGCTTGTAGAGAGCTTGATGACGCAGAAAAAATTTGGGTAAAATCGCCGGATTGGAGTCGAGCCATTTCATTGGGAATAACGAACATAGGAGATCAGGTTCCTATTGTTATTAGTCCCGAAGGTGATGTTTATACATTCCTTATTCAAATGGATGAGGAATTTCCAAATGAATATTATCCTGCTCTAGTTTCTGTGGGAAAAGACGGCCGCTTGGCTTGGAGAAAAACGCTGGATATCGTTATTAAGCAGCCAGACCTCCCTAAAATGCTTTTGGCAGAAGATGGAATTTATTTGTTTTGGATCGGCGCGCATAATCTTTATACCGCCAAAGTGGATTTTAACGGAGATTTAATTGACGAACCTATAAGTTTATCTGCTGGGGAAGTAATAGGAACTTACGCTGTTGCCCGTAATGAGAATGGCAAAATTGACATTTGGTATAGCGGTAAACGTGGAGACCCAGGTTTATTTGCATTTACTTTGGGTACTGATCCCAGTGAAAAACAATTGATTGATCCCGAAGGCGTTCAAATAAGTTTAACTTATGATAAGAATAATGTTTTGCATGCCGTGTGGGCTAATTATCCAGCCGGGTATGGCGATGCGGTTTTTTATTATGCTAATTACCAAGATGGGGATGTTGTTTTAGATCGTCAAGCTGAAATCTTTAGGCAAGGTGTTTCTCCTGCCTTGCTTATCAAAGGCCCCGTGCTAGCTCTTGACTTCAAAAACGTGTATGTCTTTTGGAATGTTTATGTAAATGCTGGGCTAGAAGCTGGCAACCTTGAAACTCGGTACGTGGTACTCACATCTGGAACCGAAGAGCGGATTACTGAACCGATGAAGACCCATGTCCCAATTGGATACAAGTTGAAATACGAGATTTTGCCAAATAGCTCGCTAAATACAGGAGAGCGAGTCGTTTTGGCAAAATATATGGGACCAGCCACTTCTCAATTGGAAGATATTTCTGCTAATACATCTCAAATTGCTGAAACAGCAATTGTATTTAGTTCTAAAACACAATATTTATGGAGCAAAAGCAAACGACAGGTCAACATAGTTTATCTCAAAGATGGAGAGCCAACTTCTTATCAGCCCATCAGTTTCACAGTTTCTCTCTCTACTGCGCCTACAATTGCCAGTGACACTGAAGGAAATTTGTATTTGACTTGGCTAGAAAACAAATATGTTGGAAACAATGTGTATTTTGCTACTACCGCGCCTGCAATGCAAGGGGCGCTCAATGAAATTACACTCACTGATGTGACAACAATAATTGGCGAGACATTATTTGGGATAGTGGCCGGAGTTACATTGATGCCTCTTATAGGTATCGTTTGGGGAGGAATAGCATTAAGTGTTCTGGTAGTCAATGTTCTTTTTAAGCGGTTTAACAACAAATCCATAAAAATTATAGGAGAGACATTGAGTATCGGTTTAGCTTTGGCTATTTATTGGACAAATAAGTTAACTACTTTATCTGTTATCCAAGGCGGGCTGTCCATTACAGAAGGGTATGTGCCCTTTTCAGCTTGGATACCTGGAATACCAGAAAGCTTTTATTTGCCTTTGCAATTTGGGTTTCCAATTCTGATTGGGTTAGTAGCTTTATATGCCGCTTGGTATTATACCTATAAACGACATTCACCTTCCCCATTATATTTTGTATTGATTTATGTTGCAGTCGATTCCTTTTTCTCAATGGCAATTTACGGGATGGTAATCTGGAGCGCTTTCTAAAAACACCTGCAAAATGCAATATGTGATCATTTCCCAAAACTGATTGAGCCAGATCGGAACTGGATGAGTATTATATGTAAGAGGAGAAATATGACTGTTCCGAATGAAAGCAGCTATTACATAATGTGTGTTAAAAATGGTGATATTGACGCCTTGGGTGAGTTGTATAAACGGCATAAGATTCAGGTATATCGAACTGCCTTGGCAATCACTCATGACGCAGGGATGGCAGAAGATATTCTCCAAGAAACATTCGTGCGAATTTATAAGTATGCTGATAGCTTTGATCAGACACAACCATTTGAACCTTGGTTGTATCGCATGACTGTAAATTTGACCTACAGTTGGCTCAACCGCACCAAGCGATGGGCGCATTTTTTCCAAGGCGCGTTTGAGAGATTGAAGATACCCGAACATCGAAACCCTGAAGCAGCAATGGAAAACCAGGAGCAGCGGACAAACCTACAGTGGGCAATTGGATGTCTGCCAGATTCACAGCGAGCCGTTATAGTTTTGTACTACTTGGAAGATTTGAGCGTGAGCGAGATTGCCTACGCGCTAGACATCGCAGAAGGAACAGTCAAATCCCGTCTTTATCATGCCCGAAAGAAACTTAAAAAAGCCATTGCCGATCGTGGCCACGAAGTGTTATCCGAGGTGGTGTATGAAATCTTATAGAGAGTTACAAGAGCGATTTTCTGATCCTTTGGGTAACCTAATCCGTTTCGCTTTACAAGAAGAAATCTCAACAGCAAAACCGCCCTGTGTATGGAAAAAAGTTAGAGATAAGATTAGGAATCCTAGGCAAGCGTATTGGTCAAAATGGGAGCGACAAGAAACAATTTTTGCTGGATCAACATTGTCTCTTTCAATTAAGTCAGATATGTTATATTTTCTGATTGCCGATTCCATTCTTCAGATAATTAGATAATGGCCTATTTAACGAGGAAACAAAAACGTTTTGAATTTCGCGTAATATTGCATTAACCAAACGCGAGGATGCGCATCAATTCTAGCCAGCAGAGCAGTAAAACTCTACAACTGAGACGACAAGCAAATTAGAAGCGTTGTGCCCCCCAGTCACCCCAGCGATGTGCAATCATCTATGAGACGTGCTTTCCTATTCTCTTGTGGGGGCCGTTATCGCTGTTTGCTCTACTGTTATGTCAAGGATAGCATGACGTATTCGCAGTAGGGCACGAGAGTGCCCGTTTCAGGCACAGGCGAACTCTCGTTCGCTCTATAAACCATCAATTCACACTTGACAAAGCACTACGTTTGCGTAAACACTAAAAAGAACCGCAGATATTGGATGATATTCTATAAAACTCTGGAAGTCTTTCCGCTTTTTTAAAATAATGCGCACCCGATTGGCTAAAAACGATAAAATTGATTTTTAATGTGATAGAATACCTTTCAACTATGACTACATACCGCATTCTTATTGTTGATGACCATCGTGAAATACGTTCCGCTTATCGGGCGAATCTAGAACTTCTTGAAGCCGACCTAGAAGTTTTGGACGTTCCTTCTGGCGAAGAAGCCATGCTAGAAGCCTCCCTCCAGAAAATTGACCTTTTAATCGCCGATGTTCGCCTGCCTGGTCTTTCTGGTTTAGAGCTATTAGACAAGGTTAAAGTCTTTAACCCAGATTTAAAAATTATACTTGTCACTGGGTTAGTGGATGTTAACATCAGACGGCAAGTAGCAGACGCCAAAGTAGACGCATTTTTCTTGAAGCCTGTTGAAATACCAGACCTGCTTGATGCCGTGGAGCGATGTCTTGGATTAGTAACAGGAGATACTACCTCTCTTCGTGATACCGATGTTCTCACCAGGGAACGATCGTCCGAGAATGTTTCCGACCTATTAACGGGATTACGCCAGAAATTAGGCGCATTCTCAACCGTATTACTAGATGACCATGGGAAAGCATTAGCCCGCGCGGGGGGATTACCAGATGCTGTCGAAAAATCTCAAGTTCTCACTACCCTTATGGCCACTTTTAGCGGAGTGAATAAAATTTCCCGGTTTTTAGGCAAATCTCAACCTGAAGATCTGTGGTATTTTTCGGGAACCAAATACGATCTTTTTTGGGCACACGTAGGGGACTCACATGGTTTGTTGGTGGCCTCTAACCCCATTTCCGAAGAGGGAGATTTAGCAAAAGCGATTATGGAAGTGGGGCATACAGGGCGAGATTTGATTGATATATTGAATACAATGGGTATAGCACGAACGGTAACCTCTGAAACAATAGAGAAATTTGTAGAAGATATCGAGGAAGATATTCCTGATATCCAAGAAATTGTTCCAGAAGAACGTGGGCTTGCTAGCGTATTGCAAAATGGAAAAAATGTTGTTACTTCTGAACTCAATGCTTTTTGGGATACCGCTACAAGTGAAGAAGAAAACACAGGTGCGTATAACGCGGATGCCCTTACGTACCAGCAAGCGCATCAGTTGGGTTTGACACCCGAAGATGAAGAATAAAGCAACAGCGATATCCGGAGAAGTTTCTGGCATTATATAATATCCATCATCGATGAAGAAATTTTGCTTATGCATAGAGTTACAAATTTATTGATTTATTTTCTATTGTCATCCACATGGGGATATGTTACAATCTGGCTCGCTTGGTCAGTCCAAGCTTTTGTTGGGGAGTGGTGCAATGGTAGCACAGCGGCCTTTGGAGCCGTTAATCCTGGTTCGAGTCCGGGCTCCCTAGCTTGGTTTTTTAAGTGAGTTGTGATGTCCGAATTTGAAGAAGACCCTCCTGATGGTTGGCAATTAGATAGTTTTTTTAGAAAGCGAGCTCGTGTAGCTAATTTTAAAACACACGGCGCTCGCTATTTTGTTGTACCAAGAGATCGCCAGAATCCAAGCCATTCCAACAACGGGGTATTTTCCTGTGTAATTAGGGCGTTTGGGAACGTTATAACCTGTTTGCCGAAATGCGATTTTTTCTAAGATGCTATACGACATTCTTTTGGAGAATATATGACAACAATTGCTGTAATTCTAGCTGCGGGAGAAGGAACCCGAATGTGCTCCAATCTTCCCAAAGTGCTGCACCCTATTTTGGGTAAACCAATAGCTCAATACGCTTTAGATGCAGTAGCCTCTATATCTGATAAAGAACCGATTTTAGTTGTTGGACACAAAGCGGATGAGGTGAAACAAGCGTTGCCGGAAAACACCCGCTACGTTTACCAAGCCGAACAGCTTGGGACAGGTCACGCAGTGCAACAAGCGGAAAAACTTCTTACAGGGAACACCGACTTTGTCCTAGTCACCTACGCAGATATGCCTCTTCTTCGCTCTGAAACGCTAGAAAATCTAGTGGAAACTCAGAAAAATAACCAAGGCCCACTTACAATGTTAACGGTGATACTGGATGACCCGCATGGATTTGGACGTATTATTAGGAACGAAGATGGAGAAGTCCAAGCCATTGTAGAAGAGGCGGACGCATCCCCAAAACAACGCGAGGTTAAGGAATTAAACGCAGGCGTATACTGCTTTTCCTCCGCTTGGCTGTGGAAAGCTATCAACAACCTCAAACTTTCGCCTAAGGGAGAGTATTATCTCACCGATCTAGTTGAAGCAGCTGTCTCAGAAGGCTTGAAAGTTTGTACAGTTTCTACAAATGAGCCATCCGAGTTGATAGGTGTGAACACGCGTGTCCATCTAGCTGAAGCGGCAAAAATCATTCAAGAGCGCATCAACCATGCTTGGATGCTTTCGGGAGTTACTATTGCTGACCCTCATACTACATACATTGAACCAGCAGTCACAATTGCCGCCGATACAGTCATCCTCCCCAATACGCACTTACAAGGTGTCACCAAAATAGGCGCGGAGTGCGTCATAGGCCCTAACGCCATCGTTCGAGATTCTCAAATAGGCAATTACTGCAAAATTGAGGCCTCCGTGGTTGAGAGCGCAATTTTAGAAGATCATGTTGATATTGGCCCATTTGGGCATCTTCGCAAAGGAGCACATCTTGCCGAAGGCGTTCACATGGGGAATTTTGGCGAAGTAAAAGCGTCTTATTTGGGCTCCGGAACAAAAATGGGACATTTCTCGTATATAGGGAATACCACTACTGGTGAAAATGTGAACATTGGCGCCGGAACCATTACTTGCAATTATGATGGTTCTCAGAAACACAAAACACAAATTGGAAACGGAGTCTTCATTGGCAGTGATACTATGCTGGTTGCCCCTGTAACGCTTGAAGATGAAGCACGTACTGGAGCCGGCGCTGTTGTAACCAAAGATGTGCCCGCCAAAACCGTGGTTGTCGGAGTTCCTGCCCGCGCCCTCCGCAAAATAGAGAGTGAATGATTATCTGTTGCCGCTGATTGAAAATTAGTGGAGATTAAGTCAAAAATAGTTTAAGTTATTTAGAGAATGAATTAAGGAGTTTATAAAAAAAATGGGAAATTTGCGTAGGCTAGTTCTTGACGTTTTAAAGCCTTTAGAACCTAATATAGTAGAATTGGTGCAACGGATAGCCGCCCTAGCTGGAGTAGATGGCGTTAATATATCTATTCACGAAATAGATCTCAAAGTAGAGAATGCTAAAATTACCGTGGAAGGAAACGAATTGTCATACGAAGAATTAAAAGAAGTTATTGAGCTTTACGGTGGAGCAATTCACTCTATTGATGAAGTTGCCGCTGGCGCAAGACTGATTGAAGATGTAATCACTGCGCAAGATTAATTATGCAAAAGAAATTGGCCCCTTTCCAACAACTCATGGATTACGTGGATAATTTTCAAAGCTATAACCAGTTAGTGGGTATAGCCGAGATTGCTAGACGATATTTTGCAATGAACGCCTTCGATGGCGTATTGACCACAATAGGTGTATTGGTAGGTAATTACCTCGCCGGAGTGCGTGATGTCTCAATCCCAATTCGTATTGGAGTGGCAACCTCAATCGCAATGGGCGTTTCAGGTTTGTGGGGCGCGTATCTTACCGAATCCGCCGAACGTAGGCGTGAACTACTAGAATTGGAAAAAGTCTCCCTTATCGATCAGAGCGACACCAAAATTGGTCGCGCATCACGCTTGGCCATAATAGTAGTTTCCGCGGTAGACAGCCTCGCCCCATTCTTAGCTGCCATGGTGGTCTTATTACCCCTTTTCTTTGACTCGATGATTGGAAATGTCATGATCACCTACGCTCTTTCTATAGCTATGGCTTTACTTAGCCTTTTCGGATTAGGCCTTTTCCTAGGCCGTATCTCGCAGGGCAACCTTCTCGGTTACGGAATACGTACCCTACTTGCTGGAGTAGTTGCTATCGCTATCAACTTCCTTATGGGTGGTGAATAAACTTACGTTTTCCACGGTACCCAATTCTGTGGGGTAGCTTCCCCTTGCCACAGGCACACCGCCAGTGGACCGGATGTATTTACGCGGTCTTAAAAGATGTCACCATATTTCTGAACCATCTAAGAAATATACGCGTAATTGCGAACTACCCCATACCCGAACAAGGAAAAACATAATGACAAAGTTAACCAAAGAACAACATCAGGAATTAATTCAGACCGCAAATCGCGTTCGCGCCAATGCCTACGCCCCCTATTCAAAATATTCCGTTGGAGCCGCGCTCCTCACCACCTCTGGCAAAATATTCACCGGCGTCAACGTTGAAAATGCTTCCTACCCCCTCACAATGTGTGCCGAACGTTCAGCCGTTTTTAGCGCCGTAACATCAGGAGAGCGAGAATTCATTGCCATTGCCGTAGCAACCAATAATGGCGGCACGCCCTGCGGTTCCTGCCGTCAAGTCCTCTCGGAGTTTGGTCTAGATATTCAAGTTTTGATTGTAGATGGAAACGAGAACGTAGTTCAAACAACTACAGTAAGGGAACTATTACCCGGCGCGTTCAGTGGTGGAGATTTGCCAAAGTAGCGATTGAAATGCTCACCAATCTGCGTCTGGCGGAACGACCAAAATAAGCGATTCGAGCACCCAGCCCTCCTGCCCCTCTTCATTCAACAACCGAACATGAACCCAGTTATAACCGTCTTTTTCTGTTGGATTGGGATCAATGATTTCTACTGCGTTCCCGTTGAGGAGCGAAGTTAAACGTGGAGAGTCAAACCCCGGCGCTGTGCGGATGGTAGCACCTACACCTTCAGTAGTATTGATAATAGCATAAATAGGCGTAGGACTGGGCGTAGGACTGCTAGTGGGCGTGGGAGATGGCGTAAACGTGGCCGTGTGGGTTGGCGTTAACGTGGGGGGGATGGGGGTGACCGTTGGGGTGGAGGTGGGTGGCACGGGCGTGGAAGTAGGCGTGGGGGTTATCGGGGTAGGGGATAACGTTGGAAGAGCCACATTTTCCACTACAATTGCACTTGCTCCACTTAGCCCTATCAACAAAATAACGCCCAAAATAGTTACCACGCTCCCTAGCGTGTATCCCAAAACCGTTAATGGGCGGAATCCCAAAAAGACAAAAATGACGCTCCCTACTAGAGAGACAATCGCAAGGTGAGTGGCAAAAACCACTAACCCATCTGGCCAAAGATAAGGTATTCCATTCCCCAATCCAAACCCTGCCACAGCTAATGGAATGAACAGCTCGTAAGCCAGCGCAACACTGTATAATGCGGGACTGCCCTTTTGCCGCGCGACCGCTAAAACGGTAAAAATTGTTCCTACAACTAACAAAATAAGATGCGACCAAGAAACTTGTGCATGAGAAACTGCGTAAGTTAGCTTTTCAATAGCCAGAACCCGTGCCGCAAACCCTCCCAAAAGTCCTACTAGAAAAACCAGCCCGCTAGCTACCAAAGTGGCAATCAATCGCTGCCCAAAAAACTTAAATGAACCGGTTACTGTCCCCAAGCAAGTGCCAATAACAGGCGTTAACGGAGGGGCAATCAAAACACCTAAAACCAGCAAGGCTGGGACATCTAGCATAATACCCACCACTAAAATAGCTGCCGAGAGAAGAGAGAATAAGAAAAAGTCAAAAGATGGCGAAGTACGTTGAGCGACCTTATCTATTTCCTTTGTCTCTGCATCTAAGTCGTCTGGAATCAAATGCCGTTCCGCGCGGCGCCGGCGAGCTGGCGGAAGGTCTTCAAGATTTTCTGGGTTGTGGCTGGTTTTTGGAATAGGCATGGGTAATTTGTACTCTGGTTAATAATTAAGAAACTACTCAACTACAAAACTAAGAAACTACTCAACTATTATACTCTAAGTAGTATTTTTGAGGAGAGATAGTAAAATAAGGGCAATTGTTCACCATTTACAATTTTAGTTTACTGTGGCCTTGAAAATAGGAGGAGTATGACTTCTCGTTTCTCTCTATATTTTATTGTATGTGGCTTAATAATTCTATCTCTTATTGGTTGTGGCGAAACTCTCCCAGAGGCTTCGCCTGTTTCCCCTACCGTTCAAGCGACTTTTTCTCCTGCGACTGAATCTTTGCCTGTTCCAAGCTCCACCGCTACAACTACGCCGTTGCCGTTAGGCATTCTCCTTGCCCCTCCCAACGCTGACTCCGCCCTCGTGGACGACTTGCGACTTTTAGCCTCCGCACAGGCCGAAGAAACTGGTATCCGTTTTCAGATTCGAGAAACCTTATCCGAAAAAGATTTTCAATTGGATGATGTTCTGTGGGTGGTGGCGTTGCCGCCTTTTCAAAATTTGACAGACTTGACCTCAATTGCCCCCGAAACAAAATTCTTGGCGGTAGGTTTTTCTGACCTTGAAGCGGCTAGTAATCTTAGCGTGATTATGCCTGAAAGCGCAAATTTAGACCAGCAAGGATTTATGGCCGGTTACATTGCGGCTATAATCACTCCCGATTGGCGGGTTGGCGTAATTAGTCTGGCCGAAAACGCGGCGGGAACTGCCGCACGGGAAGGTTTTATCGCTGGCGCGACATATTTTTGCGGCCTATGCAGTCCCAAGTATCCTCCATTCTTTAAATACCCCCTGTTCGTTGAGCTTGCCTCGGATGCTAATTCTTCTCAATGGCAGTCTGCTGCGAACATTTTACTCAATAAAGGAGTGGAGACTATTTACCTTGTTCCTGGTGCGGGAGATGAAGCGTTAATTCAGTATTTAGCCCAAGCCGATGTGAAATTAATAGGCGGTATGGACGACATTCCAGAAATAATTCGTGCCCAATGGGTTGTCTCCTTGCGTTTTGATCTCATGCAATCTGTTCAGGAATATTGGCCTGCTTTCATGGAGGGAGTGAATGGGACGAGCATCAAAGCTCCGCTTATTTTTGAAGACCCTAACGAAAACTTATTTAGCCCCGGTCGCCAACGCATGGCCGAAAAAATGCTTGAAGAGATTTTAGCGGGATACATAGAGACACAATAAGATAAACCGGTCAAGCGCGCTGACGCGCATTAAGGTCGCCGCATTCAACAGCTATGCTCATATGCTATCGCTCAAAACCGAAACTCTTTGGCTCTTAATGCTTCTTATAGTTTATGTTATAATTGGCAACTCCAATATAATGTGACAGTTCAAAAACCCATTTCTTGGAAATTGTTTAACATCTAGCCCTATTATGCTTGAAAGATGAATTGCGAATTGCCCTCAATTTCTTATCTACAAGGGTATTAGTTTATTCAGGAGGTGTATTTACTCAGAAGATAAATTATTCTTGAAAATACTGTGTTACGAAATACGATAGATTTGAAAAATTTAAGTAAATGAGGAGAAATAAAATGCGTAAAATCGTTTTGATTAGTATCTTTGTAATGGCTGTACTAGCGCTGACTGCTTGTGGTTCTTCATTGCCCGAAGGCTGTGAAAAAGGCGACCTGAAAGTAGGTATGGTCTCTGATGTAGGCGGCCTAGATGATGCCAGCTTTAACGAGAACACTTGGGATGGCCTAGTCCGTGCTGATGAAGAACTAGCCGTCTGCGCCAAATTCATTGAAAGCCAAGCCCAGGCCGACTACGAAAAGAACATCACCGAGTTCGCCGAGCAAGACTACGACATGATCATCACCGTTGGTTTCTTACTTGGTGACGCCACTCAGAAAATGGCCGAGCAATATCCTGACGTCAAATTTGGCATCATTGACTTCGCTTACGATCCCCCCATCCCCAACGTTGCTGGCATCGTCTTCAACGTTGATGAGGCTTCATTCCCCATCGGCTACTTGGCCGCTGGCATGGCTGTAGAGCAAGACCCCGAAGATCCCCAAGTTGGCTACGTGGGCGGCATGCAAATTCCCCCCGTCGAGCAATTCATCGTTGCTTACGAAGCTGGCGTAGCGTATTACAATGAACAACATGGCACAGACGTGAAATTCATAGGTGTTTATGTTGGTGACTTTGAAGCTCCCGACCAAGGCAAAATCCAAGGCAACTCTCTGATTGACGAAGGCGCGGACGTAATCTTAGGATGTGGCGGAAAAACCGGTAATGGCGGCATCTCCGCAGCCAAAGAACGTGGAAAATTGGGCATCGGCGTAGATGTAGACCAATACTACACCCTCGCTAACGAGAAAGACATTCTCATCACCTCCACCATGAAACGTCTTGATAATGCCGTTTTCGCGGTAATCGAATCATTAATCAATGATGAATTCCCTGGCGGTGGCCTTTACATTGGCTCCCTGGCAAATGGTGGCGTTGGTTTAGCCCCCTACCACGATGTGGATGTCCCAGCCGAGCTGCAACAAGAAGTTGAAGCAATTCTAGCGGGTATTGAAGCTGGCGAGATCGAAACCGGCTGGTAGAGTTTAATTTGCATGAGATTTATACAATGGTGCTGGGGAATATTACCAGCACCATTGTTGTAAATATTGGAACTAAAAGTCGCTCAGCCAGAAATTTTTGTCTGGCACGGCCGTATTGGCTTCGAAGAGAGATGAAATGACCCCAATCATAGAAGCACGAAATATAACCAAACGTTTTCCCGGAGTACTAGCCAACGATCACGTTAGCTTCTCGTTAAATAAAGGAGAAATATTAGCTTTCTTGGGCGAGAACGGCGCTGGGAAAAGCACTTTAATGAACATCCTCTATGGGCTGTACTCCTCAGATGAAGGGGAAATTGAAGTACGAGGAGAGCCTTTAGATATTAAAGAACCAAGCGATGCCATTGACCTTGGCATAGGCATGGTTCACCAACACTTTCAACTAGTTCCCGTTTTTACAGTGGCCGAAAACATCGTCATGGGAACAGAACCTACTAAATTCCCGTTTTCTTGGCTAACCCTTTGGATTGTTAGCGGCGTTGTAGCATTGCTCTCATTCATTGGGAGCATTATAGAACTCAGCGGCGTGGGGCAAGGATTGCTGGCAGCATTAATCGGCGGGGGAGCAGCGGCTGGGTCTTGTTTGGGGATATTCGCGCTTGTTTGGCTAAGTAGAAAGAAACCCCTTATTTATATTTCTATTATATCTGCCATAGGCATTATTAGTGGCGTGGTTTTTGCCCTAATACAAGGGATGCAAGGGAAAATCCCTCTCTACATTTTCTTGGCAATTCTCTTCGCGGCGGCCTCTTACCCTGTCCTGCGCGTTTTGACCGCAACCCTTGACCGGAACGCGGCTGCTCGTCGAATTCGTGAACTTTCAGAGCAATATGGCTTAGCCGTAGACCCACAAGCACTAACAGAAGATTTGCCCGTTGGTGTTCAGCAACGCGTTGAAATTTTGAAAACCCTTTACCGCGAAGCCGATATTCTTATTCTGGACGAACCCACGGCCGTACTTACTCCTCAAGAAACAGACGAACTCTTTCAAATTATGCAAACCTTGGTCAAACAAGGGAAATCCATCATTTTCATTACCCATAAACTCAAAGAAATAATGAGCTTTGCTGACAGGGTCGTTGTTTTGCGAAATGGACGTGTTGTAGGTGAGACCACACCAGCAGAGTCTTCAGAAGCCCAATTAGCTGAGATGATGGTAGGGCGTGAAGTGAATCTCGTTGTAGAGAAAACTCCCGCTTCGCCAGGAAAAGTCGTTCTAGAAGTTGAGTCCCTAAGCGCGGAAGATGATCGCCAACAAGTCGTTTTGAAGAACGTCACTTTATCTGTGCGTGAGGGCGAAGTACTAGGAATTGCAGGCGTACAAGGCAACGGGCAGACAGAATTGGTCGAAGTGCTGACCGGCTTGCGTTCTGCTATCTCAGGGCAAATTCATATCCTTGGCCAAGAGATGACAAACGAGTCGCCGCGCCGCATTACCGAACTAGGCGTGGCACATGTCCCCGAAGATAGGCAACAAGATGGCTTGGTTTTATCATCGCCTATCTCTGATAACGTAGTATTGAACACTTATTACCAGCAACCGTTTGCAGAAAAAGCCATTCTCCAATTTGACCATATTCACAAATACGCAGATCGCTTAGTCGAAGAATTTGATGTCAGACCGCCGAATGCTAATTTAACGGCCGGGTCGCTTTCTGGTGGCAATCAACAAAAAGTCATCGTTGCTCGTGAATTTTCGCGCCCCATTAAATTGCTTGTCGCGGCTCAACCTACACGAGGATTAGACGTTGGATCAATCGAATACATCCATCGGCGTCTTATCGAAAAAAGAGATGAAGGTTGTGCGGTTTTGTTAGTTTCAGTTGAACTTGATGAGATCATGGCACTCTCTGACCGTATCGCAGTGATGTACGAAGGCGAGCTTGTAGCCATTGTTGATGCTGCTACAATTACTCGTCAGGAACTAGGCCTGCTTATGGCTGGGTCACGTCTGGACATGGAAAAGGAGGCATAGACCTTGACAGAACAGCAAGGTTTACAAAATTTCAAAGACCGAATCGCCGCTTGGCCGTTGTGGGGCAAACTCGTTTTGCTGGCAGCGTGCGTGGGAATAATAGCCCTGTTAAGCAAATGGCTGATTCTAATATTGTTGATTGCGCTGGGACTTTGGCCGATTACGCTTCTGCTTGGATTAGGCGTTTTGGCTTTTCTTTCAACGCGGCATGGTGGATGGCCTTGGATGAAAGAATGGCTAGTTGCTCGATTGCGCCAATTAACCATCCCCGCCCTTTCTGTACTCGCTGCGCTTGTGATTGGCGGCTTACTCATCATGTTCACCGATCAAGGCGTTTATCAGGCAATAGGCAATGGACAAATAGGAAAAGGATTAGGACTAGCATTTAGCAACTTAGGCCGTGCCTACCTTGCCCTTTACCAAGGATCATTAGGAAGTCCAGGCAGAATCTTAACGTCCATTTTCCGTGCCATAGGTGGAGAAGGCATAAAACCAATTTTAGGCGCAGTACGTGGCCCTAGCGATAGTCTAGTTCAATCTGTTCCCTACATCTTTGCGGGATTGGCCGTGGCTTTGGGATTCAAAGCCGGTCTATTCAACATTGGCGCCGAAGGCCAAATTGGTGTGGGATGGATGGCAGCGGTCATCATTGGTTTCTCTTTCCCAGGATTGCCGGCTATCATTCACCTGCCCCTAGCTATTTTGGCTGGCGCTTTGGCAGCTGGATTGTGGTCATCAATTGCAGGCGTACTAAAAGCAAAGACTGGCGCGCATGAAGTCATTACCACCATCATGCTCAACTACATCTCATTCCGCCTCAGCGAATGGCTATTATGTGGCCCTCTCGAAGACGTACAAGGAACTTGTCGTACCAAAGAGATTATTGCTAGCGCTTACATGCCCAAATTCTTAGGCCACCCTGTCACCATGCACTGGGGATTTATAATTGCCCTGTTAGCCGCTGCGGCTACTGGATGGTTACTCTTCAAAACAGTTTGGGGCTATGAGTTGCGCACCGTAGGCACAAACCCAGACGCTGCTCGTTATGGCGGCATGAATGTCGCTAAAAACTACATCCTTGCCATGTTCCTAAGTGGAGCGTTGGCAGGCTTGGCAGGCGTTAGCCAAGGGCTGGGAATAACGCACAACATTGCCCTCGGCTTCAGCGCGGGATACGGCTTTGACGCCATTGCTCTGGCCTTGTTGGGAAAAAGCAACCCGGCTGGAGTTGTTGGCGCCAGCATTCTTTTTGGCGTTTTGCGGGCTGGCTCGGCACGGATGCAATCCTTAGCTGGAATTCCCACCGAAATCGTGCAAATTGTTCAATCCTTAGTGATTGTCTTCATTGCCGCCCCTGCCATTATTCGGGCAATTTACCGCCTGCGCAGTGACGATGGAGATGATTCTGGACAAACAGTGTTCTCGCGCGGTTGGGGATCGTAAGGAGATATTTATGACAGCACAAGTTCAGTCTATTGACACAACTAAACCAACCCAAGTTAATCGGAAAGACATCATCATTGCCGTGCTTTTGCTAATTGCAGGCGGCGTGATCCTAGTATTGGGCGGGTTTGGAACACAACCTGGCGAACAAGCAATCTTCACTGACCATATACTAGGCGACTTATTCTCTCTATCTTCACGTGGGACTCTGTACACAGTTGGCTTCATGTGCATTCTTATTGCCGGTCTTCGTCTTATCCGTGCTTTTGATTCTATCCAAGTAGTACTTACCTGGGGAGCAGTCTTTTTATTGTTGTTTGGCTTTTTAATATGGATTACCAGCGGCACCAAGCTAAATATCACGGGGATGTTTCAAAGCATGTTGACCGCCGCCACCCCTCTAACCTTGGGGGCACTGGCAGGCATTCTCTGCGAGCGGGCGGGCATAATCAACATAGCCATTGAGGGCATGATGCTTTCGGGCGCATTTGCGGCCGTGGCCTTTGCTGGAGTTTTCGACAGCCTCTGGATGGGCTTGCTATGCGCCAGTTTAGTAGGAGGCGCAATGGCCGCTGTTCACGCGGTACTCTCCATCAAATACAAAGTAGACCAAATCATCTCTGGAACGGTAATCAATATCTTAGCGGCGGGCGCAACCCGCTTTTTGAACTTGCGCTTGCTGGAACCTTTTGGATTGAGCACCCCCGGACACATGAGCATTATCCGCATCCCATTACTGGCCGACATTCCCCTTTTAGGGCCTATCTTGTTTGAGAATTCACCCATTGTGTTCATCATGCTTATTTTGGTGGCCGTTATCAACTACGCCATTTTCTTCACCCCCTGGGGCTTAAGAATGCGCGCCTGCGGAGAACACCCTCGCGCCGCCGACACAGTTGGTATTCACGTGAATCCCATGCGCTATGTTAGCATCATTCTAGGAGGGTTAATAGCTGGCATTGGCGGGGCATACTTCTCTTTGGGTGTGGTGGGAGCATTTGAAGACAACATGACCCGTGGTCAAGGCTTTGTGGCCTTAGCCGCCATGATTTTTGGAAACTGGAACCCTGTGGGAGGTTTCATGGCCGCGCTGCTCTTTGGCTTTGCAGACGCTCTTCAGGTGAAGATGCAAATTTTGCGGCCACTCTTACCCTTTATAAACGCTTACATTCCGCATGAATTTTTGCAGATGGCGCCCTATTTGCTAACCATAGTGGTAGTGGCGGGCGTGGTGGGACGTTCGAGGCCGCCGGCTGAAGAAGGTAAACCGTACGAGAAACAGTAAAAACGTAAAACGTGAAATTTAAAGACCTCCGACTTCTTAGAGAAATTGGAGGTCTTTTTTTGGGATGTGTGGGGGTGGCACTGCTTTTATAAGCGGGATTCCCATCCCCCACGGATCTCTCGCCAAAAGGCGGTTTTTTGCGTGGGGATGGAGATTTCGCCAAATGGGGAGGGGTTGCCCGGGCTGGGCGTTTTATCCTCCCCCAAAAATTAACTTAATGGATAACGACCAAATTCCTCCACCGCGTCTACGAGCGCCAAAACATTTTCGGGGGGGACGTCGTTCATGACGGTATGCACAGAAGAGACCATGTAGCCGCCTCCCGGGCCTAGGATGTTTATCACCCTGCGAACCTCCTCGCGGACTTCGGCGGGCGTTCCCGTGGGTAAAACGCGCTGAGTGTCTATGCCGCCGCAGAAGACTATGTTTTTACCGAACTGTTTCTTTAGCCTTGCTAAATCTGACATTTTGCCAGCGGAGGTTTGGATGGGGTTTAGGATGTCAACACCCATTTCTATAAAGTCTTCAATGAGCGGGAAAACGTCCCCATCTGTGTGGAATAAAACCTTGGCTTTGGTGCGTTTTTTGATGAAGGCGATGTAGTCGGCGTGGACGGGTTTGAGGATTTCGCGATACATCTTGGGTGACATGAGAAGGCTTTCCTGAGTTCCCAGGTCGTCTCCGATTTTAATGATGTCAACATTGTCGCCCAGGGCTTCTAAAAATGGAGCCATGAGTTCTTTGCAAATTTCGGCTATTTTTTGGAGCAGCGCTTTGGAGAAGTCGGGGTAAATGGCTAGGTTGAGAAGGAAGACGTCCATGCCTTGCATGGCAAAGGCGCGCTCCAGGGGGAAGAGCAGCCAGGGGGTAGCCATAATGGCGTATTGGTTTTGTTCGGCTAAGCGTTTAGCGGTTTCTTTGACGTGGGCAATGCGGGTGGGGTCGCTCATGTCTGGCCAGCCGGGGTAGGCTTCTATCTCTTCAAGGGTGGTTGCTTCGGGGATGGGGTGAATACCGGGAAACCAATCGCCGGGACCAATTTCGCTTTGGCCGCTTCCCCAAGAGTCTATGCAGGGGCTGTGAGGGTCGCGGCTGCGATTTCTCTCCAGCGTGGAGGCGGGTTCTAGGTCTCTCACGCCGCGCACATCGCTGTGCAGGCGGCGCATTGTCTCCTCGTCTATTTTGGCGGTTCCCAGCTCGGGCCATTGGTAAATGTAGTCATCGGGAGCTTTTATCCCGGCCAATTCTTTTATCCCCTGGTAGGTTTTCATTTTTATCCCGGTGGCGTTGCTAACGCCGAGGACGATGGGGACGCGGTCGGGTTCTTCATGATTGAGGGTGGTTAGGACTCGTTCTCGGGGTGTTAGAGGCATGAGGGTACTCCTGTAATATTTCTGGGTGCTATATTTTCTCGTAATTGCTCAAAATGTTAGTGGTGCATTGCGGCTGTTTTTGGATGTGTTGCACCATGAGTCGGGCTATCAAACCCGAGCTGCAACGCACTTTTACAAGTGCAATGCAGTTCTACCACCGTGATTTTGAGCAACTACATTTTTTCTTTTGCTAATTCGTCCAATCCCAAGCTCTTGAGCACGATCCAGACGGGACGGTCACGGGTTTCTGCTAAAAGTTTCCTGGCGCGTTTGAGGGCCGCGTCTTTTTCTTTATGATTTTTAGCGAATATAGATGTTTTTTTCTTATTTTGCAAATAATCTGCGGCAGCCGATGCGTTATCGTTTTTCTTTTCTAAGGCTTCTAAAACATATTTTTCTAAGTACTGCCGATAAATTTTCTGATCCATTATCTTTCTCCATCCAATATTATACCTGCTGTTTCTATAAACTTATCAACGCTTTCATCTCTCTCCAAACGAAAGGAGTCACCACCGCGACTCCTACCAAGAGAACGCCCATAGTGAACAATATATCCAATGGCACCGATAGCGGGCCAACTGGCAGATAATGCAGCAAAAGGTAACTGACGCCGCCTCCCAGCCCGGTGCCGATGACCGTGCGTGTTAACGTGGAAGTTATCTGAAGCCCCTGCGGCAGAGAACGATATAATAATATCAACAGGAGGGCGGCCTCAAGCGAAAAGGCCAGCGAGTTCGCCAGCCCTATGCCCGGCGCTCCCAAGCGTGGAGCGAGGATGACTCCGCTGATGAGAAACGTTATTGTGGAGAGGATTGTAGCCAAAAGCGGGACGATGGCTTTTTGTTGAGCATAGAACGTGCGGGCGGCAATTTCTATGAGCGCGTGAGCCAGCATTCCCGTTAGGTAAGCGCGAATCGTCCAAACTACTAGCTCCGCGCCAGCGGCGTCAAAGTTTAGCAATCCCACTAGGGGGCGAACGCCTATCCCCAAGAGGACCGCGCTGGGGATGATCAATCCCAAAATTACCCTTATTGAAACGCTAAACGTTTTTTGAAATTCGCCCTTTTCCCCGCGCGTGATTTGCTCCGATAAAGTGGGCAAAAGAGCTGTTCCCAGCGCGGTGCCGATCATCGTTTCGGGGACTTGCATGAAAAGCCAGCCGTATACCAAAGCGGTGATGGCTCCGGTTGGCAGGCGGGAGGCTAGGTTATCTTGGATGATGAAAATGAGTTGGATAGAGAAAAATGTCAGCACGCGCGGCCCCATGAGACGGAGAACTTTTTGCACGCCAAGGTCGCTAAGGTTTAGGATGGGGCTCCACTTAAATTTGTAGTGTACGAGGGCTGGGATTTGCACACAAAAAAATAGAGCCGCGCCCAAAATTACGCCATACACCAGACCGTAAACCCCTAATTTTAGCGTGGGCAGGGTGATAGAGCCAATTTGAAAGCCGGTTTTTGGAGAGAAGAAGAGGACGCCGATGAGCGCGCCGATGTCGTACATGGTGGGCGCGATGGCTGGCCAAAGGAAGTGTTGGTTGGCCTGTAACCCGGCGACAGCCAGTCCCCCAAGCGAAAACAAGAGAGTGGCAATTAAGTTAAGGCGCATCAAATTCACCACGAGCGCTTGTTGGGCGGCATTGAACCCGGGCGCGATGCCAATTTCCCAAGCGACCAATTGCTTGGCGAAAACAGCTACAAGAACAGAGAGAACTGCCGAAACAATAAAAACTAAATTTGTGATCTGAGAGAATAATTTCCAGGTAGCGGTGTGGCCTTTTTCTTCCAGGTATTCAGAAAGCACAGGAATGAAAGCCAATGCCAGCGCTCCCCCTGAGATGAGGGCAAAGATCAGGTCGGGGATATTGTTGGCGGCATTGAACACGTCTAGCTCGGCTGAGAGGCCAAATACGCGCCCAACAATGATGTGTCTGACTGCGCCTAATAGTTTTTCGGATACCGCGAAGATGCTGATAATGAGAGAAGAGCGGGCTATGTGTTTCATGAGGGTAAGTATAGCATGGGTTGGTATATTGGGAAACTGGTAGATTTGTTTGTAGCTTGCCCCGCGCTACCTTAGTGACTATTGGAGTCGGAAACCTCGGAAGTCTTTAAGACTTCCGAGGTTTTTAAATTAAACGTAGTCAATATGACAACAACTTTTTAACATACCTTAGGTCGGTTGTGTATGCCAGCATCGATTGCTCTGTGTTATCCTGCTTTCCTGTTTCCTTCGCATCTACTCCCACGGATTGACGATTTCTATTCCCGTTGACGCAAAATCCCCTACATTGCGCGTGACCAGCGTCATACCGTGGTTTAGGACAATGGCGGCTATTAATGAGTCGATAGCAGGCATGGGGTGTCCCTTGCGTTCTGCCTCGGCGGTGAGGGTGCCCCACGCTATGAGATCATCTATGCCCAAAGAAATGATTTTCCCGTGAAAACGAGCCAGTAAATCATGCTCAAGCCACGCCCTTAGTGTTTCTTTGCGCTTCGATTCCGACAGCTTTTCGATTCCTTTGACGATTTCCCCAATAGTAATGACGCTTAAGTAAACCCGCTCACTGTTCAGAGAATCGATCCAAGCGACAACTTTAAGATTAGGTTGTTTTGAGACCAATTCAGAGATGACACAGGTGTCGAGTAGAAAGTTCACAACTCCACCTCAGCGCGTGGCATACTCTCATCTCGCTCTAGCTCTATACCGGCCAGGGGAGAGGCCCGAAAGAATTCCGAGAGTTTATCCTGCGAGGCGCGTAAATTCTCATATTCGGGATGAGAGATAACTACAGCCGTATTTTTTCCCCAACGGGTGATGAACTGCGGCCCCTCGCTAAGGGCGCGGTCAACGACTTCGCTGAGTTTGTTCTTAGCCTCTTGCATTTGCCAAATTGTGTTCATGGTTTACCTCCAAGTCTGTCTAGCCTGTCCAGATTTTACTGCTTTCTTGGTTTCGCGTCAATGTGTACTGGGAAACTGGGGAGCAGTATATTGGGAAACTGGTAGATTTGTTTGTAGCTTGCCCCGCGCTACCTTAGTGACTATTGGAGTCGGAAACCTCGGAAGTCTCCGAGACTTCCGAGGTTTTTAAATTAAACGTAGTCAATATGACAACAACTTTTGGCTCATCTGTTGAATGTGTGCAATAAAAGGCGATATAAATATCGCGTTACGGTTTCGTAGGACGACGTTCATGTCGTTTTGCACATTTTTCATATATGAGCCCAATTTTTTAGCATACCTTGCCCTGACCTTACCCTATCACCTCGTTACCTCATCACTCAATTCATGGTAAGATATACCTCGTGTGAAAAAAAAGAGATGTGCATTGCAGCTGCTTTTGGACGTGTTGCACATCAGAGTCTCAGAGAGAGGAAAAAATGCGAACACTAAAATGGAATTATGAAAAAAATCTTTTAGAAATGATTGACCAGCGTTTGCTGCCGGTTGAGTTCAAAATTGTCGAATTTGACACCTACCAGGCGGTTGCTCAATCTATTACTGATATGGTTGTTCGGGGGGCGCCAGCTATTGGCGGAGCGGCTGGATTTGGCCTGGCAGTGGCGGCTTTTCAATCCTCGGCGTCAACTGTGGATGAACTGCACCACGATTTGAAAGAAGCCGCCGCGTTTCTAGGCAAAGCCCGCCCCACTGCCGTCAATTTAGCTTGGGCATTGGACAGAGTCTTGAAAACCGTAGCCCCTGTAAAGGGGAGCGTAGAAGAACTCCGCCAAGCCGTTTTGGCTGAAGCCCAGCGCATTGCCGATGAGGATGTAGAAATCAACAAACGCATGGCCCGCCACGGCGCGGAATTGATTGCAGATGGCGATACCATCATTCACCACTGCAACACCGGCGCACTGGCCACCGTAGATTGGGGCACCGCCTTGGGGGTGATCCGCACCGCCCACACGCAAGGGAAGAGCATTCACGTTTTGGTGGATGAGACTCGCCCTCGGTTACAGGGAGCACGCCTCACGGCCTGGGAATTGGAGCAATACGGCATCCCCTACGATATCATCAGCGACAATGCGGCGGGACATTTCCTGCATACGGGACAGGTTCAAAAAGTTTTCTTCGGCGCGGATAGGGTGGCTGCCAACGGCGATGTCGCCAATAAAATTGGCACTTATATGCTGGCCCTGGCCGCTCACGATAACGGCATCCCCGCTTACTCTGTCGTCCCCGTCTCTACCATTGACCTCACCCTCGCCACGGGAGAAGAAATACCCATCGAAGAGCGCGAAGAGGCCGAGGTTTTGGCACTCACCCTCAAGGGGCAGAAAACCTCCCCCGCCGGCGCATCCGCCCGCAACCCGGCCTTTGACGTCACTCCCCACCGCCTGATAACGGGCATTGTCACTGAAAACGGCGTTGTTTATCCCCCATTTGGCGAAAATCTACCCAAAGCAGTGAATCGTGCCTAACCACCTCACCACCAAATTAATAAACTACTCAACTAACAAACTATGAAACTAACCTTAGCTGGCTCAATAGCCTACGATTACTTAATGACTTTCCCTGGTTACTTCAAGGATCACATTCTCCCCGACAAGCTCGAATCCATCAGCCTTTCTTTTTTGGTGGATGGCATGGTCAAGCGCAGGGGAGGCGTCGCGCCCAATATTGCCTACACTTTGGCCTTGTTGGGTGAGCACCCCATGGTCATGGGGTCGGTGGGAGAGGATTTCTCGGATTACCGCGCGTGGCTTGTAGAACAAGGCGTAGACGTCTCTGGGATTCGCGTTATCCCCGGCGAATTCACAGCTTCATTTTTCGCCAATACCGACCGCTCCAATGCTCAAATTGCCAGCTTTTACCCCGGCGCTATGAGTTTTGACGTGCAACTTTCTCTAGCAGATTTGACAGATACCCCCGACCTGGTGGTGATTGCTCCCACCGACCCGACTGCCATGATCAGCTACGTAGAAGAAGCTCAGGCTTTGGAAATTCCGTACCTTTACGATCCCAGCCAGCAAATTGTGCGTTTGGATGGGGAAGATATTCGGCGCGGCGTGGAGGGAGCTTTGGCCCTGTGCGTGAATGACTATGAATTTAGCCTGGTGCAAAAAAGCACGGGGATGTCCCCCCTGGAAATCAGGCGTTGTGTCCGTTTCCTAATCGTGACGCGCGGCGAAGAGGGTGCCACCATTTACGTGGATGACGAAGAATACCATATCCCAGTCGTTCCCCCGCGCAAGGTGGTTGACCCCACCGGCGTAGGAGATGCTTTTAGGGGAGGATTCCTCTCTGGTTACAGTCATGGCCTAGGCTGGGAGCTATGCGGGCAAATGGGCGCTCTAGCCGCCACCTACTGCCTAGAAACTGACGGCCCTCAAAGCCATCATTACACTAAAGAAGAGTACATCTCTCGCTTTAGAGAACACTTTGACGATGACGGGAGACTTGGCATATTGAGAAACCGGTAGACTGGGAAATTGGGAAACTGGTACCTTGGCAGCGTTTATGATCAATCTACCAATCTCACCAACTTACCAATATACCAACTTACCAACATACAAATTTACCAACTTAGGAGAAACTATGGACAACTATGATATAAAAGATAAATCCCTCGCCGAGGGCGGCCGCAGACGAATTCAATGGGCCGAGCGTGAAATGCCTGTGTTGCGTTCTATAAAAGAACGCTTTGAGAAAGAGCGTCCCTTTGAGGGCATTCGCATGTCGGCCTGTTTGCATGTCACCACCGAGACCGCCAATTTAGCGAAAACCCTCCAAGCCGGCGGTGCCGATCTGGTGCTGGTGGCCTCTAACCCCCTCTCCACCCAGGACGATGTAGCCGCTTCATTGGTGATGCACAACGAGATCCCCGTACACGCCATCAAAGGCGAAGACAACGTTACTTATTATAAACACATCAAAGCCGCCATTGATCACAAACCCCACATCACCATGGATGATGGAGCTGATTTGGTCAGCACTTTGCACAAAGAATATAGCGACCTTTTGCCAGATATTATTGGAGGCACCGAAGAAACCACCACTGGCGTTATCCGCCTAAAAGCTATGGCCGCTGATGGGGCGCTGAAGTTCCCCGTGGTTGCTGTTAATGATGCCATGACCAAGCACTTTTTCGACAATCGCTATGGGACAGGGCAATCTACCATTGATGGCATCATTCGCGCCACCAACGTTCTATTGGCTGGAAAGAACTTTGTCGTTGGCGGATATGGCTGGTGCGCTCGCGGCTTGGCAATGCGTGCGCGGGGGATGGGGTCGAACGTGATCGTCACTGAAGTTGACCCACTCAAAGCCCTTGAGGCCGTGATGGATGGTTTCCGTGTTATGCCCATGATGGAAGCGGCTTCTATTGCCGATATTTTCTGCTCTCTGACAGGTGATATTCACGTCATTGACCGACATCACATGGAAGTTATGAAAGACGGTGCTATTATTTCTAATTCTGGGCATTTCAACGTTGAAATTAACATCCCCGCTTTAGAGGAAATGGCAGTTTCTAAGCACCAAGCCCGTCCTTTTGTGAAGCAATACGAAATGGCAGATGGGCGCGTACTCAATCTTTTAGGAGATGGCCGTCTCATCAACTTGGCTGCCGCCGAAGGCCACCCCGCCAGCGTGATGGATATGTCTTTCGCGAACCAATCCCTTAGCGCCGAGTACATGGTCAAACACGCCGAGGAATTGGAGAATATAGTTTACGGCGTTCCCGCAGATATTGACGCCGAAATTGCCCGCCTGAAATTGGAAGCTATGGGTGTGCAAATTGACACGCTCACCGAAGAGCAGCACACTTATCTCAACTCCTGGCAGTCTGGGACGTAAAGACTAATATTTGCTTGAATTAAAATATAAACCCTGCCGAAATTTTACGCGGCAGGGTTTGTGGTTTATGGGGTTGGCACTTTATTTATCGGAATAGTGAGGTAGATGTTATTGCGAACCTCCGTTTTCTGGAGGTGTGGCAATCCCCCAGGAGGCTGCCACGTCATAAAAGACATTCCTCGCAGCGACATAATTTGGTTAATTTGTTAATTGCAGCCCCGCTATTTCTTGAAGAACCTATTTATCTTTCCTCGTGTTGCGGAACAGAGTGGGTGCATTCCCCCAGCGCAACCACCATTGCAATAGCCAGCCCGCGCGAATGGCTGAGGCTGAGCGACCACGTTTTGTAACCGAGTTCGGCGGCCAGTTTTTGGGCGTGACCATGAAGCTTGAGCATCGGCTCTCCGCTGGGGATGGAAACCACCTCAATATCGAGCCAACCCACTTCCCCAATCCCCGTGCCCAGAGCTTTCGCCGCCGCTTCTTTGGCCGCGAAACGGGCGGCAAGGCTGGCGGGTTTTCCCCCGGCCTGAGCCTGTTCCCCAGGAGTGAACGTCTTGTTCAGAAAACGCTCGCCGTGCCGGTCTATGGCTTGCCTGATGCGTTCTATTTCAATTAAGTCGACTCCAGTGGATAAGTTCATAATGAAATGGTGCAAAGGGTATAAAAGAACCTGTTACCTAGTCCCTAGTCACCCACTCCCGAGCCAGCGGTGGCAATAGCAAAACGATCCAAGTCGAGATATTTTTGCGCTACATTGAGTACACTTTGCGGAGTGACTTCGCGGATGGTTTCCTCGTAGTGGTGGTAATAATCCAGCCCCAGGTCGTAACGTTCCAGGGAGAGGAGAGCCTCCGCCACGCCCGCATTAGATTCTAGCGCCAAAGGGAGCTTCCCAATATAGCTAGATTGGCTGTTACTTAATTCCTCCGCAGATACTGGCTCTTGAATAAAACGCTTAACCTCAGCTTTTATAAGTTTAATGACCTTTTCTGTATTTAGAGGGTTAACGCCAGCAGAAACGTACCACGCTCCGGGGCCAATGCTGCTACTCACCGCGCTATAGGCGTAATAAGCCAAGCCCGCTTTGCTCCTTACGGTATTTCCAATGCGTCCCATCATGCCAAATTGCCCCAGCACGCTGTTACCTACTTTTGCGGGCATGTAGTCTGGAGAGCGGCGGGGAGGCCCGACCACGCCCATAATAATATCGGTTTGGCTTTTCTCTGGGATGGAGATGTGTTTGGCGATAGTTCTCTTTAGGGGGTGAACCGGAGGAACAGTTGCCTCTTCGGGCTGCTGGGGATTAGCCCAATCGCCCAGGGTTTCAGAAATACGCCTAATGGCATCATCGGGCGTCACCGCTCCCACAACGGCGATCACCATTCCCCTTGGGCCATAGTGTCGGGCATGGAAGTCCGCCAAATCATCTCGCTGAATAGCTTGAATTGTTTCCGGGTTTCCATCTGTGGGATAGCTGTAAGGATGCCCTTCGTAGATAATTTCATCAAAGAGTATAGATGACATTTCGCCGGTGTCTTGGGCGCGGAGGGCAAGTGAGGTTAGAAATTGGGAACGGATGATTTCTACGGGCTGGGCGGGGAAAGTAGGCTCTCGCAGGCCGCTGGCAAGTATTTCTAGAAGTGTATCCAGGTCGTTGGCTAGCGATTTGCCCCCGAAACCAGCCGTGTGCGTACCGCTGCTGAAGCCAAAACTAGCGCCAATAGATTCTAGTTTATCGTAAATTTCTTTAAAGGTGTATCGCTCGGTGCCGCGCGTAAGGCAGGTAGCCGTAAAATCCGCTAGCCCCAGTTTTTCGAGCGGTTCGTAGAGACTCCCGGCGTGAAGATAACCGCTAATAGAAACCGACATAGAGTTAAAATTAGGGCGAACAAGAATGGTGATACCGTTGGGAAGTTGAACACGGGTAATGTCATCTGGGCCGGGAAGCGAAGATTTTTTAAGAGGGGCGAAAGTATGTTGTTTCATGCTGTCATCTTCTCGTTTTTAGGTAAATAAGTGCCAATGAGGCGGTTTTTGGGCTGTAAATACGTTTGCGCCACGCGCTGTACGTCTTCGGGGGTGACACTGGCTAGGCTGTCTACATATTTTACAACCCATTCGTAAGAGGCAAACATCTCTGAAAAACCCATCCAAAAAGCTTGGTTAGTGATACTCTCTCCGCCGTAGGCAAATAAGGCGCGGGTTTGTTTTACGGCGCGGTCAATTTCTTGACGATCAGGAGGCGTATCTTGAAGGCGTTGAATTTCTCCATCCATGACGGCTAAAGCCTCCGCGACTGTTTTTTGCGGGTGAACAATAAAATGGATGCTTTGTAAGAACGGATCAATGGTTGCGGGCAGCCCGCCCATCACATCAACAGCAACGTTTTTTTCTTCTATCATGGATGTGTAAAGGCGGGAAGTTTTGTTAGAGATTCCGCCGCCCCCAAAGAGGTTCAAACCGCTGGCGCCCGTGAGCAAACTATCTAAAACTAAGAGAGCGAAGAAGTCTGGATTAGTGGCGGTTGGGGTACGGTAGGCGACTTCCACCATGGTGGTTTCGCCTGGCCCCTCCACGGTGAGACGGTGCTCGCCGCGCAGAGTTGGCTCTGGACGGTTGACTCGCGGGGGAGGCGTGTCTCTTGCAGGAATGGCGGAGTGCAGTTCCCTAACGCGCTCTAACATGGTCTCGGTCTCGAAATCCCCGGCAATGGTAAGGATGGCGTTATTGGGTTGGTAATAAGCGCGGTAGTGATCGTACAGGTCATCGCGGGTCATGGTTTCTAAATCTATCATGTCGCCAACTATCTCGTGGTGATAGGGATGCACGCGAAAAGCGGCAGCCCGAATGGCTTCGCTGAGCAAGAACCCAGGGCTGTTTTCTCGGCCCTGGCGTTCAGATATAATCACCGTGCGTTCCGATTTGACCTCAGCGGGATCAAAAGAACTGTTCGTCATGCGGTCTGCCTCAAACTGAAGAGCGAGGTCAATTTTATCGGCTGGCATGGTTTCGTAGTAAGTGGTCCAATCTACATAGGTGAAGGCGTTACGTATTCCGCCGGTTCGCGAGATAGCCGTTTCTATTTCATCGGCGGGGAACTTGGGCGTGCCCTTAAATTGCATGTGCTCAACCCAGTGCGAGACACCGGTCTTCCCCGGAATCTCATCACGTGAGCCAACACGGTACCACAGCCAATGGCTAATAATAGGCGCGGTATGAATTTCTTTAAGCATAATTTGCAGGCCGTTGTTTAGGTGGATTTTTTTGATTGGTTTTAGCATAGGTTGGTATATTGGGGTTGGTAAACTAGGGAATTGGATGATGAGGTAATGAGGTAATTAGGGAAGCTGCATCCTCGGCACATTCTCACGTTGTAAGAGCTACTATCAGCATATCTAAAGCGAGGGTATGTTCCAGCTCGCCCGTTTTCATGGCTTCATCAATTTCAAGGAGCTGATGGTAAATTTGCTCTAGGTCTTTAAGCGAGAAAAACTTTGCTTGGGGAATGAGCTTTTTAATAGGGTAAGGGTGAACGCCCAATTTTTTGGCGATACTTAAATTATTAGCCCCCGCGTCTTCGTTTAGCATTTCCTTAACCTGTAACAAAAGGCGAAATTGGCGGATGATCATTCCAAACCAATGAAGAGGGGGGTTTTCTTCCAACAAGCGGGGGAGCAAACGCAAAAGCTTTTCGCCGTTCTTGTAGCTAATGGCGTCTACCATGGCAAAGACATCGCCGGGGCGAACGTCTGGGGTGAGCAGCTCCACATCTTCAGCAGTCACTGGCCGTTCGTAATTAACATAAGCGAGCAATTTTTCAATCTCTTGGTCAGCCAAGCGAGGATTCTCGTCCACTAGCGCGGCCAAGCGGGACGCTCCCTGGTTGGTAAATTCCCCGCCCGAGGTCTGGGCCTGTTTCTGTATCCAACGGGTCATGCCGGCCCCCTGAGGAAGAGACAAAGCCTTGACGAACACGCGCTTCCCTTGGGCCTTGGCCCATTTTAGCAGCCAATGGCTAGTCTTTAGCGAACGCTCAATTTTCAGCACGCACGCGGTAGTATTAGGAATAGACTCCAAATTGGCAAGAAACTTTTTCCTTTGCGAGGCTCCCTTTGCCAGAGCGAGAGGATTTTCAAGAATGACCATCCGCCGCTTTGATAAAAAGGGCATAGCGTGCGTAAGAGAGGTTAACTTCTCAACAGAGGTAGAAGCTCCATTCAGGGTGCTAACATTCATATCTACGCTGGCCGATTCTCCCAACTTGGCCTTAAAATCATTCACAAACGTATGGATGGCGAATTCGTCATCACCGTAGAGAATGTAAATAGCAGGAGGAGAATTACTCATATTAGCCTTTGGTGCTAATTCGGTGCGCGGTCAATTTACCCTGGTTATGCTGAATTATTTTTATTACTCTTAGATTTTGGGGATCGCCGCTGGTGGTTAGGTGCTTCCGGAGCAGAGGCCCACCGGACGGGAAAGCATCAACGCCAGCGTGGCTAGAGTGATCACCAGGGGAATCCTATCCAATTTGGCGCGGCGCTCTTCCCCTGCGCCCACCATTCCCACCACGCCCGCCATCCCGGCCATAGCCCCCGAAACAACCAAATTAGTGCCGCAATTGGCATGAATAGCCAAGTCGTGCCGCCCAGATTGCAAAGCGTTTAGGGCTTGTTGAACCACTTCAAGAAGCTCAGGGGTTGCAATATCCCCCATAATCCAAAAACCGCGCCAATCGGAATGTCCAGCGAAAGGGCGGCGAGGATATTTTGAACCCAAAAAGTTCATGGTGGCGTGTTCTAAGCCGTGATTGCGTCTTGTAAGGGAAACGAACTCGAGGAGCATAATTTTGTCCTTTATTTACAGGTTATAGCATGTCCGCAGATATTTTACTAGAATATGTGGTAGGCGCAATGCACTTCTAAAGCGCGTTACACTTACTCAAAGTTCTTCTAGGTTAGAAAGTTCTTGCTTCGCTTTGTGGTAGCGGATGATCAAGCTCACGACATATCCCAACATGGCCCCAAAAATCACCGCGTAACCCGCAATCATATAATTTAAAGTATCTGCTGTAGCTAATGGTGAAAACATAGTTATTTCTCCTGCGTAATTAGACCTAGACTTCGGAAGTCTGAGGGATTTGAACGTTGCTGTTTAGCTCGTGTGCCAACGTAAGTTCTCGATTTTCTCTTGGAGTGCTCCCAAACGGATGCGATGCCAGAGCAAATCCGCAAAAAAGACAGAGAACGCGAAAAGACCGAAAAAGAAAGTTATTTTCATGGGCGTGGTCATGTTGAAGCCGCCTTGGGCCGCGGCGTCAGAACCTCCTACCACCACGGGGTGAATGGTGCGGAGCAGACGGATAGAGATAAACGTCAAGGGGACGCTGAGAAACCCAAAAATAGCGTAAATGGCCGAGTAACGCGCCCGCCGGTCGGGGTCATCTATCCCCCGGCGAAGGAGGAGGTAAGCGGCGTAAATCAGCTCCACGATAGAAGCAGTGGTTAGGCGCGGGTCCCATGTCCACCACGTGTTCCAAGCCGGACGCGCCCAAATTGAGCCGGAGATAATGGCAACCAAAAAGAAAACAAAACTAATTTCTACAGCTGCGAACTCGGCAGCATCATATTTTTTCTCCCCTTTCCATAAATAAATGCCACCCATCACAGCGGCAACCGTAAAGCCCAACATCCCAACCCAAGCATTCGCCACGTGAAAATAAAACACTTTTTGAACTTGGCCCATAATCTTTTCTACCGGCGCGTAAAAGAAAACCAGGCCCGCGGCAGCAAGCATAAAGATAATGGTTAAGGTATCCAAGAGTTTAAGCAAACGGGGTTTTTCTGTCATAAAGAAATCTCCTGATAACTAAAAGTAAAACGTAATGAGTAAAAAGTCCCCCTACGGGGATGCTTCGCGATAAAACATGACCTTACTCATCACTCATCACTCTTCACTCCTCAACTACATAATCGAAAGTCATAAAAGCAATGGCTATAAAGATAATATCATAGGCAATAAGCAAATTCAGCCATGGCATAATATCGGCCAGCGGGAAAGCTTGTAAGAAGCCATCACTGGCCTTGACAGCGGCTATGAGGACGGGAATTGCCAAAGGGAAAAGCAAAATGGGGAGCATAATATCGCGGGTGCGGATTTGAACAGCCATGGTTGCCAGCAATGTCCCCACCGCCACGTAACCGACAGATCCCAGCAAAATCACCAAAATTAGACCCGGCTGAAAGAGGTTGATATTATACAACACGCTGTAGACGGGCAGGACAATAATTTCGACGATGAACATGAAAATGAGATTGCCAATAGCTTTGCCAAAATAAATCGCGCTGCGGTCTACGGGAGCCAGCAATAGGCCGTCTAAGCAGCCGCGATCCTTTTCGGAGGCCATAGAGCGGTTTAGGCCCAGAGTTCCAGCAAAAGCAAACGTGACCCACAAGATTCCAGCCGTTACCGAATCTCGCGCTCTTATGTCCAGCTCCAGAGCGAAGTTGAAAATGAGAATGACTAACAAAGCAAAAACCAGCATAGCTGAAAGCAATTCGCGGCTGCGCAATTCGGCGGCTAGGTCTTTCCAGACGATGGCTGCTAACGCTCGGAGGTAGCTTTTAAAGCGGGCAAACATTAGTCACCTCCTTTTACGGCTTGGCGGTAAAAACGCAGAAGATTATCGCCCCCGACCTCTTCCCGTGTCTCCGAAGCCACGATTTTGCCTCGTGAGAGAACGTCAAAGCGCGAGGCCAAATCTGCCACGCGGGCTAAATCGTGCGAAGTCATTACCACCGTGCGTCCGCGAGCGGCAATTTCACTCAGAACGGCATCTAGCATGGCGCAAGCGTCTTGGTCTAGGCCGGTGTGAGGCTCGTCGAAGAGCATTACGTCCGGGTTATGCAGCACCGCCCGCCCGATGGCTAAACGTTGGCGCATCCCCCGCGAGAATGTGCGCACCAGGTCTGCTCGCCGGGGATGGAGTCCCACCAAATTGAGCACTTCTTCCGCGCGGGATTTCACATCCACAAGGGCATACATCCGCCCGTAAAACCAGAGATTTTCCTCGGCGGTGAGGTCATCGTAGAGTAATGGCTGATGGGAGACCACGCCCAGCCTGCGGCGGACTTGAGCCGCTTGGGCGGGGAGCTGGAACCCGGCGATTTGCACTTGCCCAAAGGCGGGGCGGGAGAGGGAGGCGAGAATCCGTAAAAATGTGGTTTTGCCAGCCCCGTTGGGGCCGAGTAATCCCACAAACTCGCCGGCTTTTACGTCAAAATTCAACTGCCGGAGTACTATTTTAGGGCCAAAGCGTTTTAGCAGGTTACGGACAACGATCATGATGTGTTCTCATTTTGCTCAAGCTTGTCGAGATGCCGGAGGACTTCCGCTCCTTGCTTGAGGAGCAATTGCTTCTGTCGCTGATAATCTTCTTCTGCTATTTTGCCCAACTCACAGTCAATGTTTAATTCCTCAATTGCGTCAAGGATGCGCTCCCTCTCTGCCATCAGGCGGGGATATTCGCTTTCATATTTCCGGTCCTTTGAAGTTCCCACTCTCAGGAAAGGCTGGCTGATATACAAAGCTACCAGAAGGAAAATTGCCAAAATGATAGATATGGAACCAGAGTTCATAGTGGTTTACCTTTTTAGAAGTGATGTGTGACGAGTGATGAGTGATGCGTGACGAGTGTTTCACGTCTTCACGTCTCACGTTTTACTTATTTAGCAGTGGCTCAATTAGAAAAATAATTTCGTTATATGATCGAAAAGGGCCAATTTGGACATAGGCTACTTTTCCGCTTTTGTCTATGATGAAGGTTTCGGGGACGCCAGTTACGCGATAGGCTTGGGAAATTAATGTGCGTTTGTCGGGGCCGTTGGGGTAGGTGACGTTTGCTTCTTCTAGGTAGGCTTTGGCTTCTTTCTCGGTGTCTACGTAGTCCACGCCCAAGAAAATGACATCGCCTTGGTATTTCCGCCAGGCGCTTTCCAAATCTTCAGCTTCTGGTTTACAGGTCACGCACCATGAAGCCCAAAAGTTGACGACAACTACTTGGCCTTTAAAGTCCGCTAGGTGATATTCTTCTCCGTCAAAAGCGGTTAGGGTAAAGTCTGGGGCCATCTCTCCAACACCAATCTGTCCTTGTTGAGCTCTTTTTAGGCCTATGGCTAAGAGTAATAATAGGGCGGCTAAACCTGCCCAAATTAATATTTTTTTCATAGATTCAATCCTTGTATTTACCGATTACGCAGTTCTTCTTCCAACTTTGCGATATAGTTATCTATTTCTGGTTCGGTTTTTGCCTTTGATGAGGCATCTTGTTTATGCCCAGTGCCTTGTTTCCCATTGGCTGCTTTAGGAGTTCGAAAATTCCTATATAGCATATATGCCCCAGCTAGAAAAGCCGCCGGGGGCACAATATATACCAGCCAATTCAACCCCCGCAGGGGAGGTTCTGCCAGAACGCGGTCACCGTATTGATCTACAAAATACTGTTTTATTTCGTCTTCACTCCAGCCTTCGGCCAACTTGTCGCGGATAATGCCCCGCCATTGCACGCACGCCTGAGTGGCACACGCATCAAGGGGAATATTCTCGCAAACAGGACAATAAAGTTGTTCGGCGATGTCGTTGACATCATCATCGGAAGGCGTAGGGTCTTGCGCGGTGACGACATGCGGAAAGGCCAAGGAAAGGAACATAATACTCAAAAGGATGACATGAATTTGCTTTATGAATTTTTTCATTTTTGAGTCCTCAAGAAATGGCGCAATTTCAGCGGCGAGTATGGGGTTTTTTATCCGGCCAAACAGTAACAATAAAACCGACTATAAAAACCCAGGAGCCAACCCACATCCATTTTACTAGTGGATTATGGTAAATTTTGAAGGTAGCTATGGCCCGTGTAATGGGATCAAGGTCTACAAGGATGACGTAAAATTCATCAGCCAGCGTGCTGCGCATCCCAGGAACGGTCACATATTGCCGTGCATCATAAAAGTAGTCTCGCCGAGGGTACAGCTCAGACACTTTTTCATCGTTTTTGAAAATGCCCACTACTGCGCGGGTTACATAACGCCCATCGTTAGTATCAAAAATAGCTATATCATCAAAAGTCATCGTGTATTCGTCAAGTTGTAAATACTCACCTACATCAATTGTTCCTTGAGTATCTGTTTGGAACATTTCAATGCCAATAATGCCCAATGCCATCAGAACCATGCCCAAGTGGATGATGTATCCACCGTATCGACGACGATAGCGCGTAACCAATTTCCAGAGAGCAACGAAGAAATTTTCTTTAAACCGCCTCATACGACTTATAGTTCCACACCAAAATTCGTAAACCGTCACCGCAATCACAAATCCAACCATCCAAAAAGCAACTATCGCGTACCAAGGTTTCCAGATGCCAAGATAGAAGACAACTGGAATTGTGAGCAGAGAAGCCAAAAACGGCTTCCAGATTGAACGCCCTAGGGTTTTCCATGAGGAATATCCCCAGACAGAAAGTGGGGCCACACCCATCAAAAGCATTAATCCTCCCAATAAAGGCGCCGTGGCTCTTTCGTAGAAAGGCGGCCCTACCGTGACTTTTTGCCCAGAGACTAACTCTGAAATCAAAGGGAAAATGACGCCCCAAAAAGAGGTAACCAGAACGCCCATGAACAATAAATTGTTGAGGAGGAAAAGAGCTTCCCGTGAGAAAAAGGATTTTAGTTCATTATTTGATTTGAGATCATCCCACCGGTGGAGCAATAATCCCAGCGAAGCCGTTAGAGTGAGAGCAATAAAAGCAAAGAACAGCGGCCCAATGGCACTTGTTGAAAAGGCGTGTACTGATGAGAGAACCCCCGAACGGGTTAGGAATGTACCGAAGATAACCAGGTCGTAGGTGAGGATTATCAGCACCATATTCCACTGCTTGAACATACCTCGTTTTTCCTGGATCATCACGGAATGTAAAAAGGCTGTTCCCGTTAGCCAGGGCAATAATGCCGAAATTTCAACGGGATCCCAGCCCCAGTACCCTCCCCATCCCAGTACATCATAGGCCCAACGCATGCCCAGCACCAATCCCAGGGAGAGGAATACCCACGCCCACAGCGTCCAGCGCCGTGATATATATATCCAGTTGTCGTCCTTTCTACCGGTTATCAAAGAGGCCATCGCAAAGGCATAGGGAATAATACAGGATACAAACCCCAAATATTGAGCAGGGGGATGGATAATCATGCCTGGATGGCGCAAAAGTGGGTTTAACCCTTGCCCGTTAGCGGGGATGTAAGGAATGGCACCGGACGGGGCAAACATAGATACAGTAACGCCCTGGACGGATTGCCACAACCGAGCGAAAGGATTTTCAAAGAACACATTTAGAAAGAGAAAAAAGGCCAGCGTTCCCGCGGTGATGATTATCACCCACGGCAAGAGGTCTCGCTCATTATCCCATTTGCGTAGCATCACTGCCGCGGCAAAGGCAGCCAGCAGCCACGACCAAAAGACCAGCGAGCCTGCCTGTGATCCCCATAAGGCGGTGATTTTGAGATAAACAGGCATACTTAAGCTGCTTACATGTGCAACGTAGTTCACTTGGAATTGGTTTGTGAGTATGAGATATATGATACTGATGATGGAAATTGTCAATAAAGGGAATGTGAGCAGCATAGCGTTACGTGCGCTATCTATCCATCGATCATTTTTGTTGCGTTCTCCGTAAATAGCTGCCCCAACTGCGTAAAGGGTAACTAGAAATGTGATGGTAAGGGAACCAAAGCCTATATCGAGGGCCATAAAGTTTACTCCATGAAAATTGTTGTATTAAGCTGGTCGCTAAAGCGATAAGTTTATTCCACCTGTTCGGGGATAGATTCTTCGTACTTGGTAGGGCATTTTAGGAGAAGTTCATCAGCGTAAAAGACTTCCCCTTCGAGGTTTCCAGTGATGATAGCTTGAGCCTCATCTTGCAACAGGTCGGGCATGGGGCCATTGTGAACAACCCTCAAGCGTGGACGATAGGGGTCATTGACCGCGTTGTGTAAAGCAATTGCTAGCCCCCCCTCAGCCTCCAGTTCTTTTTTGCTGCCTGGAACGTGGGCAATTGTAAATGATAATTCCAGGGTCTGAGGATTATAGTTGATTGTGTCTCCAATTACAGCCCCAGAAATGCGCAAATCACGGTCACCAAGTTCTCCAGTTGCGCTTTTTTGCAGAGTTTCTTCTACAGTTAAGAAATATTGTGCGTTAGCTGTGGCGGATGAGGCTATGAGGTAGATGATAGCTGCTACAATCAGCACTCCACCAATGATGAACTTGGCTTTACTGCCGCTCTGAGGGTTAGTTTCGAATTGGTTTATTTCTGTCATATTTTTATTTTCCACAAGATAAGTTTTTTCTGTTCTCATTCTAACACGAACAAGACAGAACTAAAAAAATTATTCATCCTAAAGGCACAAAGTACACAAAGTTTTTCTTTCGCTCACTTTGCGTGCTTCACATGCGTGCCTACGGCATGAACATAAACATAAAGGGATACTTCTTTTTGGCAAATATTTCACTACTAAGTTATTAATTCTTGCATATTGACGTTAGTGGGTCTAAGACTTTGCGCAACAGTCTTACGATCTCTTAAATTTTCGGCATGGAGTATCAAATACCCTCCGCGAACAATAACATAGAACTAAGTATATACAACGAGGCACATTTGAAGAGACCAAAATTGGTGCGCTCTGAGGGGCGCACGGTGCTGCCAACGTCCATTATCGGCAATCCGCCGGCTATGTGAAATATATAATCTGGATAACTGATGACACTTAAAGCCAAAACTTCCTGTCTATTTAGACAGGAAGTTTTGGGGTGGTTCACAAATATGTAGACACTTTCCAAACCAATATGTCGCGGCGAGGAACGTCTTTTGTGACGAGGCAGCCACCCTGGCTATCTGGAGGATTGCCGCACCTCCTGCCAATGGCACGCACAACGAAAACGGAGGTTCGCAATGACATCTACCCCGTGAATTCCGAAAGAGCCTTAATTATTCGATCACACCCGTCTCTATGCGCTGATTGTAAATATCTTCCATTCTGTATAGGTCCTGCTGTAAGATGAAGAAACCCTCCCAATGTGCCCAATCAGGGCCAGCCATCATAGCTCCTTGGCGAGCGCGGCGGCCTTCATGATGCCAAAGGTGATAGTAGAGGATTTGGAATTCATCCTTCCAGGGATTGTCCTTCAGCAGTCCCAGTTCAGCCAATTCAGCACGCATGGTCTCTGCGGGTGCAAAATAGGCTTCATTGTAAAGTTGTACCGCCCCATCACCGCTCTCAAAGAAGTTTTTGGTATGTGTAGAGCTATGACACTCACCGCACACCATTTCCATTGTCTCGCGGCCAGCTTCTCCGTCACCGTAGTACATCCCCATTACGTCTGGATCGGTGCGCTCCTTGGAAACCTTAGCCCACAGGTTCCAGTAAAGACGCTCGGTGACATTGTGAGTAGTTTCAAGCTCGCCGATGCCGCTCATGTGACAGGTGGCACAGGTTGGGGCGCGATAATCGCCTGGTTCCCATTCGCCGGGAGCGCTATCCCAAACCCAATCTTCGCCTTCGGCGGCAAAGATTTGCCCATGTTTGGAGTTTTCGAATATTTCAATGTCGGGATGGTCAGGCCCAAGATGACAACTAGCGCAAGCATCTGGCTTACGAGCTTCGGCAATGTCAAAGCTGTGGCGGGTGTGGCAGACGGCACAATTGCCAACCTCGCCACTGGGGTAAATATTGCCAATACCGGCGATAGGATAGGTTTCCGAGGTTGGATGCCCAGTCTCATCTACTTCAATTTGGGTGCCATGACATTGCATACAGCCGGTTTCTTCAGATGCGCCACTGAGTTCAGGATGGTTTTGCCCTTCGTGAACGTGGATAAGTGTTTGCATTGAATCTTTATCAATGACTTGAAGTCCTGCACGCTCATGTCCGCTAGCGTGAAAATCAGCCACTTCCTTTTCGTGACATTCGGCACATGCGGATGGTGGAACCAGCATAGATACGGTGACTGTCAAGTCTTCGTGGCCTTCAACGTCATGCAGAGCCGTAGGCGAATCGGCTTCAACCTGGTGGCAGTCAATACAACTGACAGCTTCATCTGCGTGGCGGCTTCTATCCCAATCTTCGACAATGCCGTGAGTTTCAGTCGCGTGGCATTCTATGCAGGCTCTGGCCTCGTCTGTAAGCTCTGCAACTTGGAACTCGCTAGACTCTGCCGGAGCAAGGTCAGATTGCTCCTTGCAAGAAATCAGCCCCAAACTGATTACTAAGGCGGTCAGGATAATTACGAGATGTTTCGTGTTTTTCATCTTTCACCTCTTTCCACAGTTCATTGATAGACAGGAAGAAATACTTAATTCTCAAAATGGTACTTGTATTTATTTTCGAGTAGATATTTGTTGAGATTATCGTGTCCAACCTCTTCGTGACAATCTACGCATTGCGCGTCAGTGGTGCCTGCAAAATAGCTTTGGTGTTTCATTTCATCTTGTGTAGCGGCCTCTAAATTGCGATGACAGGTGAGGCACCCTGAATCGTAAACGTAGTTATTATGCTCAAGTCTTTTCGCTTGCCAGTCGAGCGTTGCTTCATCTTTGATAAGCGTTATCCAAACATCGTGCGTGCCAGACTGGGCTTTGCCGATAAAATGGGCAAATACATTTTCGTGGGAAACATGACAGTCTGTACAGGAGGCCATAATTCCTCGAGGATTGTTTCCCCCATGAGTTGAGGCGTGATAAGATTTGACCATCGGTTCCATAGCGTGGCACACACCGCAGAAATCAGCGTGAGATGAAATTTCCACGCCTGTTTCAAGAGCCATCCAAGAGACTATTACAAAGACGAACAAGCCTGCTAAAATGCCTATAAAACCGAGTGTTTTTTTCCGTTTTTCCATTTTTATCTCTTAGGGATGCCTATAAATTTGAATATTTGCGGTTAGTGAACATACTGCAGAGGCAATGTACTTAAAGTTCTAACGGACAATGAAAGTGTAAATAATTTGGCCTCTCAAGGAAATTATACACTATTAAATGAGATATAGGAATGAATTGTAGAAGAGAGGCTTGTAAAGAATAAAAAAGGTAAGGAAGGGAACTAACCTACTCTTCCTTACCTTTTTTGGATTTTTAGAAAACCTATTACCTGAGCGCGTCTCTCAGGTTATGAGTTAGAGCCACAAAGTCGGCGGAATAACGATCGATGTCTTGACGTGGACGGGGGAGGTTAACCTCCATATCTAGCCGGAGCTGCCCCGGCTGGGGGCTGATAGCTAGAACACGGTCGGCAAGGAAGACGGCTTCGGAGATATTATGAGTGACCATGATGACGGTTTTGCGGTGAACACGCCAAATGCGGAGCAATTCGCTTCCCATGCGTTCCCTCGTCAGGGCGTCCAAAGCGCCAAATGGCTCATCGAGCAGCAAAAGGTCGGGGTCGTGGATTAAGGCTCGGGCGATAGCCACGCGCTGGGCCATTCCCCCAGATAAATCACGTGGTAACCAATCTTCAAAGCCGCTCAATCCCACAAGGGTTACCAGCTCTTTGGCAAGGGATTGGGTTTCCTGAACCGAGACGCCCTGCACCTCTAAGGGAAGGGCTATGTTCTCTATCACCGTTCGCCAGGGCATGAGGTTGGCGTTTTGAAAGACCATGCCAACACCCTGGCGCGGGCCTTTTAGCGGGGAGCCATTGAATATCACCTCTCCGTTCGTAGGAGAGAGCAATCCCCCCAAAATGCGCAGGAGGGTGCTTTTTCCGCTCCCCGATGGGCCAACTATGCAGACAAATTGCCGCGCCTGGATGTTGAATGAAATTTCTTCCAGGGCTTGGAGCGGGCCTTGCCCATTGAGAAAAGCAACGCCCAGATTATGAACTTCTAGTATTGGGCTATCACTTGATGAATTCATTTGTGTAGGCTGTGTTTAGGTCTATGGGGTCTTTCATTAGGCCCATGTTTAGTAGAACGTTTTGCATGTTTTCCCAAGCGTTGGCAACTGAATAACCGTAGGGGTCTGTTTGGTAGAGAGAGATGGAGGCGGCTAAGACTTCTTTTTGGATGTCTTCATCCGCGTCTGCCAAGCCCTCTACGTATTTTTTGCTGATTTCGTAGGCTTCGTCTGGGTTTTCAACCGTGTATTTAATGCCTCTTAGGGTGGCCTGGATCATGGCTTCGACTAGTTCGGGGTTTTCCTCGAGTGTGGTTTGGTTGGTGATGAGGCCGTTTGAAACCAAATCCACGTAATCGGAGATGGCAAAAACGTTAAGGTCGTATCCTCTGGCTTGGAGTTGGACAGGCTCGTTGGCAATGTAGCCCACAACGGCGTCTTCTTTTCCGGCGGCGAACAACTCTACTTGGTTGAATCCGATGGAGTCGAGGACAAGGTCGCTTTCTTCTAGTCCGTTGACTTGCAGAAAAGCTCTCAAGCCGACATAGTTAGCGCCAAATAAACCAGGTAAGCCAACTGTTTTCCCCGCTAAATCCTGAGGGGATTCAATCCCTTGAGTTTTGTCGGTGACGATTGCTACTGGGTAGTCTTTGTACCAGGCCATGATGTAGACAATGGGTATTCCCTCGGCGCGGGCGATGGGGACTTGCTCGCCGGAAACGATTGCAAATTGCAGATCGTTTGTTCCTACCAATGCCACACCATCTGTCTCAAAGCTGTAATCGAATTCAAGGTCAATACCAACTTCTTCAAAGTATCCTTTATCAAAGGCTACGTAAAATGGCGCAAATTGGACGTTAGGGATATAGGCCATTGGCAGGCGGATGTGGGTTTGCTCGGCAGAGGAGGGGGCTTCCCCGCAAGCGGTTAACGTTAGGGTGAGCAAAACAAGGAATACGAAAATACGATGCTTCATGAAATACCTCCGAAAAAAATATAATGTGAAGAGTAAAACGTAACGATAAATCTCATTTGTCACTCGTTACTCATAATTCATAACCTTTAGTGCTTTTGCCAAGATAAAAACTTGTTCTCTAGCAAAACTACCGCGCCATACAAAACTAAAGCCATTAATATCAATGTAAAGACGGCTACAAAAACTAGGGCTGTATCATATAATCCACGTCCTACGTTGATGAGAAATCCAAGCCCTTGGTCGGCGCCGACAAACTCGCCTACCACGGCTCCAATCACGGCTAGGGTGGCTCCAATCCGCAATCCGCCCAAAAAGACGGGGAGAGCGGCTGGGATCTCGAGCATGGTGAGGGTTTGCCAACGGGTAGCCTGCAGGGATTTCATCAATTCATACAATTCATTTGGAACAGAGCGCACACCGACGATGGTGTTGATCAGAACGGGGAAGAAGACAATCAGTGCCCCGATTAATACTTTGGACAACATCCCCGGCCCAATCCAAATGATCAAAAGGGGAGCAATGGCTACAATGGGAATCGATTGACTGGCAACAATATAAGGGGATAAAATCCGCTCGATGGTATTAGATTTCGCCAGCAGGTATCCTGCCAATATCGCAACACTGACTCCCAACGTTAACCCCATTAAAACTTCTAAAAGAGTGATGCCTGTATGTAAAAGAAGACTTCCATCCCAGAGGGTTTTCAGAAAGCGTACCCAAACTTGTCCGGGCGTGGGAAGAATGAAAGAAGGCATGGCCCCATATGTGGAAACCAGAAACCAAGCTAGTAGCCCCAACAGGCCAGAGAAAGCTGCTAAAAGAATCCGCCACGAGCGGTCTATTGTCGCGGCTATATAAGTATTACTCGTTTTTGATAGTAGTTCCATGAAAACACATTCCTAGCTTGGAGGTGCTGGATAAAAAAATGCCCTGATTCACAGAAATCAGGGCAAAGTAACATCAAATGAGGTAGACAATGGGTAATAAAAATCCCGAAAGCGGTTATTGCTTTCGGGGTCTCCTCACTTTAGCCACTACTTCTATGTAAAAGTAGCGACTTAAAGAACCTTCTTCTATCCGGACTGTACCGTCGGCTCCGGATTTACACCGGATCTGCATCTGTTCAAACGCTCGCGGGCTTTGGGTGTCCCAGGGGGATGCCCCTTACCGCCGGTAGGGAATTGTATGGTAAACTTTGTATACTCACCCTGCCCCGAAGGTATATATATATTAGCAAGAATAATTATACTATTGGGTGAAAATATCGTCAATTAGCATTGACAGGTGCTGGTAACTTCACACGTGCCACCAACCGCCCCTCTACCGAGATCATCTTGCAAGCATTCAAGGATATATACCTGTCCTTTGTCACCTTGGATAACAAAACCTACCGTCATCTGACGCCACTTTCCTCACTCCAAGAGCAGATTTTACATTTACTGGACATACCAACCACGATTTACACTAGATTGGTCACGGATTCTAGAAATCCACCATGAAAATGAGCGAACCAGGAGTAGTAAAGGTGTATAAGGCAATTATTTAGCTGTATTTCTGAATAAATACAATTCCCTAAAAGAATCTTTTAAATTCCCTTGACAGCTTAGAAATATAACGTATAATGCCGTGCGCAATACCAAAAAATGATTTCGTTCTTCTAAAGAGCAAATCACTACAACTGAAGACAGACAACCAGGTCAAGACGAAACGTTATTTTGGGGAAGCCGATGTCGAAAAAGATTACATCGGTGTTTTTTCCTGTGTTCTGCGAAAAGCCCTTGACAGGCATTAGGCGGGGTGTTAGAATTCTCCTCCCTTTGCGAAAGGGCCTTGAACCTTGACAATTGAATAGTGATAGACAAGCCAACTATCTTGAGATTCCAGTAAGTATATACCACACCTTTTTAGGTGTGATGTGTTTTTGCGGAGAGTTTGATCCTAGCTCAGGATGAACGCTGGCGGCGTGCTTAATACATGCAAGTCGAACGAGGGAGTTTTTGTGTTTACATGAGAGCTTCCAGTGGCGAACGGGTGAGTAACGCGTTGGTGACCTGCCCCAAAGAAGGGAATAACCTCGGGAAACTGAGGCTAATACCCTATGTGCTTCTTTTGTTTGAATACTTTTGAAGTAAAGGTTCTGTGGACGAAAGGCTACAGCATCACTTTGGGAGGGACCTGCGTCCCATCAGCTTGTTGGTAGGGTAATGGCCTACCAAGGCGACGACGGGTAGGGGACCTGAGAGGGTGACCCCCCACACTGGCACTGAAATACGGGCCAGACACCTACGGGTGGCAGCAGTAGGGAATATTGCACAATGGACGAAAGTCTGATGCAGCAACGCCGCGTGTGCGATGAATGCCTTCGGGTTGTAAAGCACTTTTCTAAGGGAAGAGAAAGGACGGTACCTTAGGAATAAGTCTCGGCTAACTACGTGCCAGCAGCCGCGGTAATACGTAGGAGGCGAGCGTTATCCGGATTTATTGGGCGTAAAGCGCGTGCAGGTGGTTTGGTAAGTTGGGTATGAAATCTCTTGGCTTAACTGAGAGAGGTTGCTCAAAACTGCCAGACTAGAGGACGGTAGAGGGAGGTGGAATTCCCGGTGTAGTAGTGAAATGCGTAGATATCGGGAGGAACACCAGTGGCGAAGGCGGCCTCCTGGGCCGTTCCTGACACTAAGACGCGAAAGCATGGGTAGCAAACGGGATTAGAAACCCCGGTAGTCCATGCCGTAAACGATGTGAACTTGATGTTGGCGGTGTAAAAGCCGTCAGTGTCGTAGCTAACGCGATAAGTTCACCGCCTGGGGACTACGACCGCAAGGTTAAAACTCAAAGGAATTGACGGGTTCCCGCACAAGCAGCGGAGCGTGTGGTTTAATTCGATGATACACGAAGAACCTTACCTGGGCTTGACATATAAGTGGTAGGGATCCGAAAGGTGACCGACCCTTCGGGGTGCTTATACAGGTGATGCATGGCTGTCGTCAGCTCGTGCCGTGAGGTGTCCGGTTAAGTCCGGTAACGAGCGCAACCCTTGCCGTATGTTATATGTGTCATACGGGACTGCCGGTACAAAACCGGAGGAAGGCGGGGATGACGTCAAGTCAGCATGTCCTTTATGTCCAGGGCTACACACACGCTACAATGGCCGGTACAATGGGTAGCAAAGTCGCGAGGCGGAGCCAATCCTCAAAGCCGGTCCCAGTTCGAATTGCAGTCTGCAACCCGACTGCATGAAGCCGGAGTTGCTAGTAAACGCGCGTCAGCTATAGTGCGTTGAATACGTTCCCGGGAATTGTACACACCGCCCGTCACGTCATGGGAGCTGGCAATACTTGAAGCCGGTATCTTAACTCTCACGAGAGAGAGCTGGTTAGGGTAGGGCTGGTGACTGGGACGAAGTCGTAACAAGGTAGGTGTACCGGAAGGTGCGCCTGGATCACCTCCTTTCTATGGAGATTTGAGCGGAAACTTAATGTCTTTGTGGCATGAGATGATGCTCTGTACTCTACATTTTAAAAGTATAACTAAAATATCCTTGACGGTGTTCAAGGTTATCTCAAGTGGCTTTCTATCACTCTTCAGTTGTTAAGGCTTTTGATGGGCCTGTAGCTCAGTTGGTTAGAGCACTGTGCTGATAACGCAGGGGTCACTGGTTCGAATCCAGTCAGGCCCACTCCCCTGAAATTACGGGGATGTAGCTCAGCTGGGAGAGCGCCGCCTTTGCAAGGCGGAGGCCAGGGGTTCGAGTCCCCTCATCTCCATTTTTTTTGGGAGAACGTGGTTTGTGTGGAAAGTAAATACTGATGCATTTTCAAAGGAAGTCTTAGTCCGGCGGAATGCTGGACTGTTTTTTTGATTTGCTTAGAATAAGTTAGCTATCGCTGGGTGTTCCTGACAAACGTGAGGAAAAGCCACCGGCAACTAACTGTCGGGCAGAACTTTACCAATAGAATAGAAACTGCGAATAATAAATAGTAAAGAATATCGATTTCTCCGCATCACAAAGTAAGCTACTAAGTGCTTACGGTGAATGCCTTGGCTTCAAGTGCCGAAGAAGGACGTGGGACACTGCGATAAGCCTCGGGTAGCCGTGAACAGGCGCCGATCCGAGGATTTCCGAATGGGGAAACCCACTACGAGTTAAATCCGTAGTATCTCTGACTGAATACATAGGTCAGAAGAAGGTAACCTAGGGAACTGAAACATCTTAGTACCTAGAGGAAAAGAGATTATTCCCTTAGTAGTGGCGAGCGAACGGGGATTAGCCCAAACCAACTGCGCTTGCGTAGTTGGGGTTGTAGGGCCTGAGCTATAGGAGTGATAAATTATTTTGTTAGTAGAATGGTGTGGGAAAGCCAACCAAAGAGGGTTATAGTCCCGTATACGAAAACAAAATAACTCCTTTCAGGTACCTGAGTACGGCCAGACACGCTAATTTGGTCGGAATCCGGGAAGACCACTTTCCAAGGCTAAATACACTTGAAGACCGATAGTGAACAAGTACCGTGAGGGAAAGGTGAAAAGAACCCCGATGAGGGGAGTGAAATAGAACCTGAAACCGTAAGCATACAATCTGTCGGAGGGCTATGGTGGAACTGGCGTTGATGAGAATCAATTGCCGCCATTATGCCTGACGGCGTGCCTTTTGGAGAATGAGCCTGCGAGTTAATTTCAGTGGCGAGGTTAAGGGAGTAACACCCGGAGCCGGAGCGAAAGCGAGTCTTAATAGGGCGCGAGTCGCTGGGATTAGACACGAAACCAAGTGAGCTACCCATGACCAGGGTGAAGCGGGTTTAACCACCCGTGGAGGCCCGAACTTTTCAATATTGCAAAATTGTGAGATGAGTTGTGGGTAGAGGTGATATGCCAATCGAACTTGGAGATAGCTTGTTCTCTCCGAAATAGCTTTAGGGTTAGCGTTATGTGTTGAGTATTGGAGGTAGAGCACTGGACGGGCTAAGGGGCTTGTCGCCTACTGAACCTAACCAAACTCCGAATGCCAATACTTTAAGCATAGCAGTTGGACTATGGGAGATGAGTTCCATAGTCGAGAGGGAAAGAGCCCAGACCATCGGCTAAGGTCCCCAAGTGTAAACTAAGTGGGAAACGAGGTAAGACTACCGAGACAACCAGGAGGTTGGCTTAGAAGCAGCCATCCTTGAAAGAGTGCGTAACAGCTCACTGGTCAAGTGGTCTTGCGCGGAAAATTTAACGGGGCTAAGTTTACCACCGAAGCCATGGGCTTCAGTTTTAGAACTGGAGCGGTAGGAGAGCGTTCTGTCAGCAATGAAGGTCGACCGTGAGGACGGCTGGAGTGGGCAGAAGTGAGAATGCAGGCATGAGTAGCGTGAAACATGTGAGAATCATGTTCGTCGAAAATCTAAGGTTTCCGATGCCAGGTCAATCCGCATCGGGTTAGTCGGTCCTTAGCCGAGGCCGGAAGGCGTAGGTGATGGATATCCGGTCAACATTCCGGAACTATTCAGAGGGAGCGATGGGGCGACGCAGTGAGGTAGGCCAGCCTACAATTGGATGTAGGTGGAAATGTGTAGACGTTGAGGCCCATAGGAAAATCCGTGGGCTGAGTCGAGGCATGAGTGCGAGTCTATAGAGACGGAAGTGGTTGAACCTTATTGCCAAGAAAAACCTCTAAGTGATGAACTCTGAGTAACCGTACCGCAAACCGACACTGGTAGATGGGTAGAGAATACCAAGACGAACGAGAGAACCTTTGTTAAGGAACTCGGCAAATTAACCCCGTAACTTCGGGAGAAGGGGTGCCTTCTATTGTGAAAGTAAATCTACTGGAGCATAAGAAGGTCGCAGTGAACAGGCTCTAATGACTGGTTACCAAAACCACAGGTCTCTGCTAAGTCGTAAGACGATGTATAGGGGCTGACGCCTGCCCAGTGCCGGAAGGTTAAAGGGATGAGTTAGCGTAAGCGAAGCTTTGAACTGAAGCCCCGGTGAACGGCGGCCGTAACTATAACGGTCCTAAGGTAGCGAAATTCCTTGTCGGGTAAGTTCCGACCCGCACGAATGGCGTAACAATTGGAGCACTGTCTCAACAAAGGACTCGGTGAAATTGAAGTATGCGTAAAGATGCGCATTACCCGCAGCAGGACAAAAAGACCCCGTGGAGCTTTACTGTAGGCTGTCATTGTGTTTGGACATGGTTTGTGCAGGATAGGTGGGAGGCTTGGAAGCTGGAGCGCTAGCTTCGGTGGAGCCGCCATTGGAATACCACCCTTATCATGTTTAGGCTCTAACTCTGTGCCGTTATCCGGCCAGAGGACAGTGCCAGTTTGACAGTTTGACTGGGGCGGTCACCTCCTAAAAGGTAACGGAGGCGCCCAAAGGTTCCCTCAGGTTGAATGGAAACCAACCGTAGAGTGTAAAGGCATAAGGGAGCTTGACTGCAAGACATACGAGTCGAGCAGGGACGAAAGTCGGGCTTAGTGATCCCATGGTTCCGTGTGGAAGGGCCATGGCTTAACGGATAAAAGCTACCCCGGGGATAACAGGCTAGTCAGGTCCAAGAGTTCATATCGACGACCTGGCTCGGCACCTCGATGTCGGCTCGTCGCATCCTGGGGCTGGATAAGGTCCCAAGGGTTGGGCTGTTCGCCCATTAAAGCGGTACGCGAGCTGGGTTCAGACCGTCGTGAGACAGGTCGGTCTCTATCCGCTGTGGGCGTAAGGAATTTGAGGGGAGCTGCTCCTAGTACGAGAGGACCGGAGTGGACAGACCTCTAGTGTGCCAGTTGTTCCGCCAGGAGCATCGCTGGGTAGCTACGTCTGGCAGAGATAACCGCTGAAAGCATCTAAGCGGGAAACTCGCCTCAAGATTAGATTCCTCTTCCCGTCAAGGGAGTAAGACCGCAGGAAGACTACCTGCTAGATAGGCGGCATGTGTAAGCACAGCAATGTGTTAAGCTGAGCCGTACTAATGGTCGAGGGCTTTCTTGTGGTGTGGAGAACTCGATGTTCTTTTCAATTCTATTATTCTTTTCAGTTCTATTTTGTTGGTTTTTAAAATTGTGAATATAGTTCTTGGTGATTGTAGCGGCAAGGGTACACCTGGTAACATCCCGAACCCAGAAGTTAAGCTTGCCAGCGCCGATGGTACTTGAGGGGCAGCCCTCTGGGAGAGTTGGTCATTGCCAAGGACTATTTCTTTTTTAAATCCTAAACCAAAGCTTAGTGCTTTGGTTTTTTTGTTTTAAATTAGTGGTGGCTTAAGTTAGCTGATGGTTAACTCTCCACCCAACCCCTTTGCTCTTCCCCCACAAGTGTTGCTAACGGCACGCGGTACCATCGGCTAATGACGCACTCCGGTGCGTTTTATTCGCGATGACACCATTTGCTTTTTGACATTACCGTTTGAGGATGGCGTGAGTTTTACGTTCGGTAGTACGCAAGTTTTGTCTGTGAGTAGAGATTGCTGAGCACACTGCACTTAACTTGAACTTCAAAGAGCCATGATTAAACAAAAAAAGCCCCGTTGTTTCGACAACGGGGCTTTTTTGCATTATCCGAGGTTAGTGATTGCGATTATTCTTTGCTGTAGTCCATTTTGGCCATTTGAGTATAAAGCTTCCAACGTTCGTTGAGGCTCTTTTGAGCTGAGCGCATCAGTAACTCAGCGCGTTTCTCGTTGCTTCTGAGAAGCGTATTGAAACGAACCTCATTATAAGCGAAGTCTTTGAATGGAACACTTGGAGCTTTAGAATCTAATTGGAGCGGATTCTTGCCTTCCTTAGCGCGTTCAGGATTGTAGCGGTAAAGAGGCCATAGACCAGATTTGACCGCTAAATCTTGTTGATGTAGCTGTTTGGCCATATCAGCACCATGTGCTATACAAGGTGTATAAGCCAAAATTAGGGATGGCCCGTCATAGGCTTCTGCTTCGAGGAATGCTTGTAAAGTTTGGCGGTCATTGTGTCCCATAGCAACCTGTGCTACATAGATATATCCGTACGACATAGCTATCATGCCCATGTCTTTGCGGGGCAGTGATTTGCCGTCAAACGCAAATTTAGCAGTCGCGGCGAGAGGTGTGGCTTTGGATGATTGCCCACCAGTATTGGAGTATACTTGCGTGTCCAACACCAACACATTGACATTTCGTCCAGAGGCCAAAACGTGGTCTAAACCGCCATAGCCAATGTCGTAAGCCCAGCCGTCACCACCGAGTATCCATACTGCCTTGCGGACTAATTTATTTGCTACACTGAGCAAATCAAGAGCTTTAGGAGTATCCAGATCGGCAAGCTTTTCTCGTAGTTTTGCTATTCGTTCACGTTGAGCGGTTATTCCCGCCTCGGTGGATTGATCAGCGTTGAGGATCTCGTTAACTAATTCATCACCAATTACATCACTGAATTGTGGAAGTAATTCTTTGGCGTACCCAATTTGCTTATCGACAGTTAGACGCATACCCATGCCAAATTCAGCGTTATCTTCAAAGAGGGAGTTATTCCACGCTGGCCCGTACCCAGCATTGTTGGTCGTGTAAGGAGTTGTGGGCATATTCCCACCGTAAATTGATGAACAACCAGTTGCGTTAGCAATTACGGTGCGGTCGCCGAAGAGCTGAGTAAGCAGTTTCACGTAAGGAGTTTCGCCGCATCCCGCGCAAGCTCCCGAGAACTCGAACAAAGGTTGCAAGAACTGAGAATCTTTAACTCGGCTGAGTTTGAGTGAGGTCCTATCGACTTCAGGTAGAGAAAGGAAAAAGTCCCAGTTTTTGGCTTCTTGCTTGCGGATAGGAGGTTGAGAAACCATTTGCAAAGCAGGATTATCTTTGTCGCTTACGGGACAAGCATCAACGCACAAAGTACACCCGGTGCAGTCTTCTGGAGCAATCTGGATGGTGAACTTCATGTCTTTGAACTGACGCCCTTTCGTATCAACAGATTTAAATGTTTCGGGAGCGTCGCTAAGTAGCGCAGAATCGTAAACTTTGGGGCGAATGGCTGCGTGCGGGCACACAAAAGCGCATTTGTTGCACTGGGTGCAAGTGTCGGGATTCCAGGCCGGAATTTCAAGCGTGACATTACGCTTTTCCCATTTTGTGGTGCCTGTTGGGTAAGTACCATCGTCTGGGAACGCGCTGACAGGTAAATCATCTCCATAGCCAGCCATTATCTTTCCTAGCACGTTCTTAACAAACTCTGGGGCTGCGTCTGGGACTACCGGTCGCATACTAATTTTACTGGTGGCTGTTTCTGGCACTTCTACTTTGTGAAGATTGGCAAGGGATTGATCCACAGCGTTAAAGTTTTTCTGAACAATCTCGGCGCCTTTTTTACCATAAGTTTTTTCAATAGCTTCTTTAATGGCCGCAATCGCTTCGGCGCGAGGCAACACGCCGCTAATAGCGAAGAAACAGGTTTGCATGATGGTATTGATGCGGGTACCCATACCGGTTTCTTTTGCTACATCGTAAGCATTGATTATATAGAACTCTAGGTTTTTCTTAATAATGCTTTCCTGAACGTTGCGTGGGAGATAATCCCAAACTTTTTCAGGCCCATATATGCTGTTTAGTAAGAAAATAGACTTTGGTTTAGCATATTTCAGCATCTCAACCTGTTCTAAGAAGTTGAACTGATGGCAAGCCAGGAAATCAGCTTCGTTTTCTCCTATTAAGTAAGGAGCATTGATTGGAGTTGGTCCAAAACGAAGATGAGAGATAGTTTTGGCGCCAGATTTCTTAGAGTCATAGACAAAATAACCTTGAGCAAAGTTAGTTGTTTCTTCGCCTATAATCTTGATTGAGTTTTTGTTAGCGCCCACAGTGCCGTCAGCGCCCAGGCCAAAGAACACACCGCTAATCATATCTTCGCTTTCGATAGAGAAATTTGGATCCCATCCGAGGCTGGTGTTGGTGACATCATCTATAATTCCAACCGTAAAGTGGTTTTTGGGAGCGTCTTTCTTCATCTCATCAAAGATACCCTTGACCATACCAGGGGTGAATTCTTTAGAAGACAGACCGTAGCGCCCGCCAATTATCAGCGGTGCAGATTTCTGACCCATACTTTCTACAACTGAGGTAACAATATCGTTGTAGAGAGGCTCGCCAAGCGCGCCTGGTTCTTTGGTGCGGTCCAAAGCGGCAATGACTTTCACTGTAGCTGGCAAAGCTTCCATTAAATGTTTTGCTGAGAATGGACGGTACAAGCGTACCCGTACGACACCAACCTTTTCCCCGCGCTCGATTAGATATTTGGCGGTAGCGGCTGCGGTTTCTCCACCAGCTCCCATGAGAATAATTACTCGTTCCGCATCTTCAGCGCCAACATAGTCAAACAAATTATATTCTCGCCCAGTCAATTTGCTAAATTTATCCATTGCTTTCTGAACGATTTCAGGACAGGCATCATAATACTTATTTACGCTCTCGCGTGCCTGGAAGAAAATATCAGGATTTTGTGATGTTCCTCTCAAAACTGGCTTATCGGGGTTCAACCCCCGGGCACGATGAGCGCGTACTAATTCATCGTCAATCATTTCCTTCATCACGTCTTCCGAGAGCATCTCAATTTTATTAATCTCATGGGATACTCGGAAACCCTCGAAGAAATGCACAAAAGGTATCCGTGATTCTAGACTTGCGGCCTGAGAGATTAGAGAAAAGTCATGCGCCTCTTGAATAGAGCCAGAAGATAGCAACCCAAACCCAGTGGCTCGAACTGCCATTACGTCTGAATGATCACCAAAGATAGACAAGGCCTGAGCCGCGAGAGAGCGTGCCGCCACGTGGAATACGGTAGGGGTTAACTCACCGGCAATCTTGTACATACTCGGAATCATTAACAACAACCCCTGAGAAGCGGTGAAAGTGGTTGTTAGAGATCCGGTTTGCAACGCGCCATGAACAGCTCCCGCTGCCCCGCCTTCTGCTTGCATTTCCACTACATCCGGAACCGTGTTCCAAATGTTAGGCTGGCCTTTTGCAGACCATTCGTCTGCGAATTCTCCCATAGGAGATGATGGCGTAATCGGATAAATCGCGATTACCTCATTGATTTTATGAGCAACAGCCGCAACAGCTTGGTTGCCATCAATCATTTTAACTTTTTTAGTCATTTATTTACTCCAATAGTAGCTAAACGTATATTTGATAATTAGGGCGCGCATACAATTAGCCGCTAACCCAAAAACCAATTATAATGCATCTCTCTTGAAAAGGGAGGGAGGTTTTTTGGGTTTTATGTATAATGTCCCTCAATTTGGGCAATTACTCAGCCATGGCGGGTTTTTTAGGGAAAGTGACGCGCGAGGGCGCGAGAGCAACCTCCAAGCGCGGTGCAACGTGTAAACCGAGAAAACCTTGGGGGATGGGCTTCGCCAGAGTATGGCATATCCAATCCCCCAGCCACTTGCTGCGCTTCCCTCCACAAAACATCCCAGAAAGAGAAAATCTCCTAGCCACCCGACAGTTTTAATTTGGACGCGGATTGAGCGGATTTTCGCAGATTAAAGACAAAAAATCCGTGTGAAATCTGTTGCATCGGCGTCATACGCGTTCGTTTGAGAGTCTTTTGATTCCGGGTAATGAAATTTTGTGCCCGTGCCAAGTATAAAAGTGTGGTTCATCTGTTGAAAGCGTGCGGGGAAAGGCGATATAAATATCGCGTTACGTTTTCGTAGTACGACATTCATGTCGCTTTGCACGATATTTATATATGAGCCAGAAACTTATGTCACTGCGAGCGTTTTTGACTATGAGGGGGACTGCCGCGCTTCGCTCGCAGTGACATTGTCAAGTTAATTAACTGGGCAAAAGCAACCGTTCTTCAATACCCTCTCGGTCATGGAATGTGCGGGTGATGGTGTAGCCGTTCTCGCGTGCGTATTGTTGGTCTGTGGAAGTTTCTTGTCCCGGCTCGCCGCTGTCTCGCAGGTAGGTGACGTATTGGTCAGTCATCGCGCCACACGCGAGAACTATCGGGTCTGCGCTTGACATATTCTGACCGTACCCAGGTGCTGAGTCGCTCCGTTTCGGTGGCCGTATCAAGGTGCAGTTTTATCCATTCGCCTATAGTTACAAACACAAACGCGGTGAACGTGTTCACGCCAGCAAACGCCCACCTAATAGCGGCGGGGATGGGGATGGTGTAACTGTCGGCTATGAGCATATTCACCACGGGCATTGTTATTCTAATTTCGGCTTTGGTAATAGCTATCCAATTGCCAACTATGAATATTGCCATACCCAAAAAACTAAAAATAGTTGACGCCGCGCTCACGAGCGGATATTTTTTATTCATATTTTGCCTGTTTCTCCCTTAGCGTGCGCAGTATGCCAATGGCAACCGCTCGGCGATGACTTCCAGCCCCGCGAATAAATTGCGGGCTGACAAGCGAAGTCGGATCAATCCGACTCAGAGGTTATTTTACGAACCCGACTATCCAATTACCAAACTATTCAACTATCAAACTATTCAACTATCAAACTACCCAACCACCGCCCTCCCTGCCCTAAACGCCGCCTGATTAACCTCCACGTACTTCTTCGGCACCCGCTCGGCGATGACCTCCAGCCAAATCTCTTCTGGCACATCGTCTATAAATGAAGATAGCGCACCCAAGAGGACAACGTTATGTGCCCGCGAGGTTCCGGCTTCTTTTGCCAGCGTCTGGGTGGGAATGAAGTGAAAGTTATCTGTCACCTGCTCGAAAACGCGGGCGATCTCCTCATCCACGGGGTAGGAATCCTCGCCAGAGCTAACGGTAAGCGGCGGAATGACAGATTCTCCCACCAAAGCTATCCCCCCTTGCCGAAGCGATGAGATATAGCGCAGGGATTCAAGTTTCTCTAACGAAAAAAGCACATCCGTTTCCCCTTTGGCAATGGTTGGGGATTTCACATCCTCTCCCCAGCGCACGTGACTGTTTACGCTCCCGCCACGCTGCGACATACCGTGCACCTCGGCCTTTTTAACGTCGAAACCAGCCCTCACGCCTACCTCGGCTAAAACGTTGCTGGCCAGCAACGCTCCCTGACCTCCCACACCTACTACCAAAAAGTTCATCGTTTTCATGCTCATTTCTCCTCTTTTCCCAACATTTGCTCTCTGAAATAAATCGCGTCCCGTGGGCAAACTTGGGCGCAAATTTCACATCCGGTGCATAACAGCGGGTCTATCTTCGCCAAGAAGCGACCCGTTTTAGCGTCCTTTTCTTCTGAGCGCACAATGGCCGGGCAGCCAATTCTAAAACACATCCCGCAGCCGTTGCACTGCTCCGGGTTTATCTCAAGGGGCATCCATTCTTTGCGGGCTTCGGGCAGCAGGGCGCAGGCGCGTTTGGCAATCACCACCGCCGGGCCATCTACGGCTAAGGCAGCTCGCAGCGCAGCTTCTACCCCGTCTAGGTCGTAGGCGTCCACAGTAGAAACGTGCTCAATCCCCAGCGCACGCACCAGAGCTTCAAAATCGACCTCAAAGGTCGGCTCCCCCGAAAGCGTGAAGCCGGTGGCCGGGTTTTCCTGATGTCCGGTCATGGCCGTGGTGCGGTTATCCAGGATGATGGTCACAGTGTCGCTTTTGTTATACGCCGTGTTCAGCAGGGCCGGCATACCCGTGTGGAAAAATGTAGAATCGCCAATCACGGCCACGTTCTTTTGCTTGGTTCCGGCTTTGTTCGCTCCGTGCGCCACGCCAATGCTGGCTCCCATGCAGCCGCAACTATGGAGGGCAGATAAGGGCGGCAAAAATCCTAGCGTGTAACAGCCAATATCGCCGTTGACGACAACTTTTAATTTGTTGGTGATGTGGAAAACGCCCCGGTGGGGGCATCCCGGGCAGAGCAGGGGGGGACGCTGGGGGAGGGAGGGAATCCCCTCTGGGGGAGTGGTAGACGCTGTTTCTTCAACGAGCTGCAACCCCGCGCGGATGGCGCAATCACGCACCACACCGGAATCCAGCTCCCCCACGATGGGGAAGATGCTTTTCCCCTCCACGGGAATCCCCATCAGCCGGATTTCTTCTTCCAAGAATGGGTCTAGTTCTTCTACCACAATCAGGCGATCCACCTTGGCGGCAAAGTCGCGAATCAGCGCCGGGGGAAGAGGGTAGGTCATCCCCAAGCGCAAGAAAGAGGCTTTGGGGAAGACTTCTTTGGCGTATTGGTAGGCAATGCCGTTGGTGATGATGCCCAGTTTGGTGTCGCCCATCTCGACCAGGTTATAGGCGAAATCCTCGGCGAATTTAGATACCTCTGTTACCCGTTCTTCAATGATAGGGTGGCGTTTGCGGGCGTTGCCGGGAACCATGACGTATTTTGTGCGGTCAATGCGGAATTTGAGCGGGTCACGAGCATCCATTTCTGTGGAGCGCTCGCCAAGCTCCAGCGGGGAGTGCGAATGGGCGATGCGGGTGGTGATGCGCAGCAAAACGGGGGTATCGAAACGTTCGCTGATCTCGAATGCCGCGCCGACCATGTCTTTGGCTTCTTGGCTGTCGCTCGGCTCTAGGCAGGGGACACGGGCAAATTTGGCGTAGCGGCGGTTATCTTGCTCGTTTTGAGAACTGTGCATGGCGGGGTCATCTGCGGTGACTATCACCAGTCCGCTTTCTGCCCCAGTCATGGCGACGTAGAAGAAAGAGTCAGCGGCCACGTTGAGGCCAACGTGTTTCATCACCGCCATTGAGCGCACACCAGCGTAGGCTCCGCCCACGGCTACATCGAGGGCTACCTTTTCGTTGGGCGCCCATTCCGAGGTGATTTCGGAATATTGGACGATGGTTTCTAGTATTTCTGTGCTAGGGGTGCCGGGGTAGGCCGAGGCCAGAATGACGCCGCTTTCGTACGCGCCCCTAGCGATGGCTTCGTTCCCGGAATAGAGTTTTTTCATGGATGGTCTCCTTAAATGTGGGTGAACAAGTAAATGGTGAACAGATGTAAATAATGGCTTGTTGGTGTGGCTGGATTATATCATCTTCACCTGACTTCGTGTCTGTTCGCCAGTTTAGCAAACGAAGAAATTTCCACGCCGAAAAACATCGGTTCGCCGTGACATCACTTACTTTTTCACCATTCCCAAACAGAAGTTTATTACGCGTTTGTTTTTAGGAATTCATCATATTTTTCAAGCCCAAACGTCTTGACGTATACAAAAATGTTTTATATAATTACACTTTGCATGTCACAAAATAAAGAAGTGAAAAAGTTGAAAAAATAGCAAGCGTTTGAGGTGTATTCTCATGCGCTTGTTTTCGTATGTGGCGAGTTTAGCACATCTGTTCTAATGCTCTTCATTAATAAAGAGACTGAAATGGGTTGAGCAATAATATTATAGGAGGAAGTTACATGAAATCTAAGGGGTTGACAAAACTTCGTATCGGTCTAGCTTCACCCGAAACTATTTTAAGTTGGTCTTATGGAGAGGTGTTAGAGCCAGAAACGATCAATTACCGGCGCTTACGACCCGAAAAAGATGGCTTGTTTTGTGAAGCTATTTTCGGGCCAACGCGCGACTATCAATGCTATTGTGGAAAATATAAAAACATTCGGTATAAGGGAATCGTTTGTGATAAATGTGGAGTAGAAATTACTCGTTCGTCAGTGCGCCGCGAACGAATGGGGCATATTAAGCTAGCTGCTCCTGTAGCGCACCTCTGGTTTTCTCGCCGTATTCCTTCTATGTTGGGGAGACTGCTGGATATATCCCGGCGAGATTTAGACCGGGTTTTGTACTTTGCTCAGTACATGGTCACTTACGTAGATGAGGAAAGCCGCCAAAAAACACTTGATCAGCTAAAAGAAGATTATACTAGTGATGAAGGAAGCATTGGCGCAGATATTATTTCTCAAATTGCCGCGTGCGAAATTGATCGTGAAGAAAAACTCGCGGCATTCGAGGAAAGCAAAAAGCAAGTCGAGGCTAAATACGATGAGAAAATTGCCGCGAAATTAGAGCCGCTTATCAAACAAGGCCAACAGCTAGAACGCGCTTTACAAGATCAAGTTGGTTCTATCACTGCTGATGATATTATTTTCCCTGAAACTGACGAGGTCATTGTTAAAGCAAAGGAAGAAATCAGCACTTCTCATATTTCTAATGTTCAAGATGTTGTTAAGGGGAGTTTGAAAGAGATTGAAGATGAACTCAAATCTCAAAAGGAACGAGAGTTAGAACATATCAAAATAGATATTGCTCGCGTTCGGGCTGAAACTTCGCAAATTATAGACGAACTTCAGGAGCGACTTGAACAAGAACGTAAAGATTCTCAAGAAGAATACAAACGCTTGCGACAAGAACTGCTTGACTTGCAGCCCCTTATGTTCTTGGGAAACACAGACTACCGAGATTTGCGTTCTCGCTGGGGACAGATATTTCAAGCCGAAATGGGCGCAGAGGCTTTTCTTGATATTTTGAAACGCCTGGATTTAGAAGCGTTATCCAAGGAATTGTGGCATGAGATTCGTACTACTGGAAGTAAGCAAAAGCGCAAAAGAGCTACGAAACGCTTGAAAATTGTCACCGCTTTTCTTGAGTCTGGCAGTAAACCAGAATGGATGATCATAACTGTTTTGCCGGTGATTCCACCCGACCTACGCCCCATGGTGCAGCTAGATGGCGGGCGCTTTGCTACCTCTGACCTGAACGATCTTTATCGGCGCGTCATTAACCGCAACAATCGTTTGAAACGATTGCTAGAATTAGGCGCCCCCGATGTGATTGTTCGGAATGAAAAACGTATGTTGCAAGAAGCAGTAGATTCCCTGATTGATAACTCTCAGCGCGGAAAAGCTCTTTCACGTCGTGGAAAACGAGAGCTACAGTCGCTTAGTGACATGTTGAAAGGAAAAAAGGGACGTTTCCGCCGTAACTTGTTAGGAAAACGTGTAGACTACTCTGGACGTTCGGTCATTGTTTCGGGCGCGAAACTTGAGATGCATCAATGTGGTTTACCCAAGAAAATGGGGTTAGAGTTATATAGACCTTTTGTAATTTCCCTGTTAGTTGAAAAAGGTTATGCCACCAATGTAAAGGGAGCGAAACGGTTAATTGAGAGAAATCGCCCAGAAGTGTGGGAAGCTTTAGATGAAGCCATTCTAACCCGTCCTGTTTTATTGAACCGCGCTCCTACTTTGCATCGTTTGGGAATCCAAGCTTTTGAACCCCAACTCATTGAAGGTAATGCTATTCAGTTACATCCTTTGGTTTGCCCAGCTTTCAATGCTGACTTTGATGGCGACCAGATGGCCGTTCATGTTCCCCTTTCTAAAGAAGCCGTCAAAGAAGCGCGGGAATTAATGCTTTCTTCGAAAAACTTGCTCAAACCAGCAAGCGGAGAACCGATCATTTTGCCTGCCAAAGACATGGTGTTGGGCGTTTATTATCTCACTAATGAAGACGATCGCCATTACCGAGGCGAAGGGCGAGTTTTTTCCACCAGCGATGAAGTTGAAATGGCTTATACCTTGAAGCAAGTTGAGATTCCAACCAAGATACGTTTGCTTACTAAAACATGGTATTCTGAAAACCGAGATCGGCTTGACGAAATGGAAGAGCGCCTGATTGAGACGACCGTAGGACAAGCGATTTTCAACACGTCCCTACCTCCCGAGGTGCAGTATGTAAACTGGACATTGGATAAAGGGGGCATAAAAGAGCTTATTTCGGAGATATACGAAATTTGTGATGAAGAAACCACCGCAAAAGCAGCCGATGACATCAAAAATATTGGTTTCAAATATGCTACGCGCTCTGGATATTCAATAGCAATCTCAGATATTAAAATCCCGCCTGTTAAAGAGAAGATCGTTCAAGAAGCCTTAGAACAAGTGAAGAAGGTAGAACGAAGTTTCCGAAGAGGTTTATTAACTGAACAAGAACAAGATGAACGACTTGTAAGTATTTGGCAAGAGACAACTTCGCAAGTTGCTAAAGCTGTGAAAGAAAACATGAATCCTCATGGAGATATGACAGTGATGGCTATGTCTGGAGCGACAAAAGGTGGTTTTGGCCCTATTGCCCAACTATCTGGTATGCGAGGTTTGATGGCCGACCCTTCTGGCCGAGTTATTACTGTTCCCATTATTTCTAGTTTCCGAGAAGGCTTAACAGCGTTAGAATACTTCATTTCTAGTCATGGTGCTCGCAAAGGCCTCGCTGATACTGCTTTGCGAACGGCTGATGCCGGTTATCTTACTCGGCGTCTGGTTGATGTTTCGCAAGACATTATTGTCAACGCGGATGATTGCGGGACAGAAGAATGTATTGTTATCGAGCGAAGCGAGGATATTGGAGGGCAAGAGTTCAAGGAGCGTATATTTGGGCGTGTTGTAGCTGAACACATTATAGACGCCGAGACGGGAGAGATAATGTTGGAAAAAGGCTCTCTTGTCTCTCACGCATCTGCCCGGCAAATTGAACAATCCACTATTGATAGCGTAAAAGTTTATTCTCCTTTAACCTGTGAATTAGAGCATGGCGTATGCGCGAAATGCTATGGCTTAGACCTTGGACGAGGGCGTTTGGTAGAGAAAGGTACTGCGGTAGGAATTATCGCGGCCCAGTCTATTGGTGAGCCAGGCACACAGCTAACTCTGCGGACTTTCCATACTGGTGGTGTGGCTGCCGCCAGCGATATCACAACCGGTTTGCCCCGTATTGAAGAGCTTTTCGAGGCCCGCAAATCTCCCAAAGGTGAGGCTGTTCTAACCGAAATTGCGGGGACAGTACACATAGAGGCGTCAGACCGTTATAGTGACATGCGTATTGTTCGCATCGACAATAATGAGATGGTAAGTGATACTTACCAAATCCCTGATGACTGGACGCTCAATGTTCAAGAAGAAGACCAAATTGAAGAAGGAAGTACAATTGCTACTCATGGTGAAGAAGCGATCATCATCGCGGAAAATGGCGGGAAAGTCCGCTTTGAAGACGGTGATGTGATTGTTTCCTATGAAGTAAGCGATGAAAAGGTATACCAACTTCCTAGCAATGCTCATTTGGCCGTTGTTGATGGTGAGCATGTAGAGCCAGCGCAACCACTAACCATAGGTTCGGCAAACACCCATGACCTTCTGCGTATTCGAGGCAGACGTGTGTGCCAAAACTATATTCTAGCTGAAGTTCAAAAAGTATACCGATCCCAAGGGCAAAATATCCATGACAAACACTTTGAAGTAGTTGTTTCGAAAACGATGTCTTGGGCTACGGTAACAGATACTGGAGATACAGAACACCTCCCAGGCGATTTGGTGAACCGTGTTAAGCTGATGCGAGAAAATGAAAAATTATTAGCTGAAGGAAAACGCCCTGCTTTGTTTGAGGAAGTCTTATTGGGAGTCACGAAAGCTGCGCTGGAAACCGATTCATTCCTTTCCGCGGCCTCATTCCAACACACAATTAAAGTCCTTTCACGAGCCGCCATAGAAGGCGCGGAAGATCCATTGTATGGGTTGAAAGAAAACGTGATTATCGGTAAATTGATCCCCGCTGGGACTGGTTTCAAACAGGGAGTTTTTACAGACGCAGAAGATGATGAAGCTGAGCCTGAAACCGAACCAGAAGCAGATACCGAGCCTGAGTTCACGGCAGAAACCGAACCAGAAGCGGATACCGAGCCTGAGTTCACGGCAGAAACCGAACCAGAAGCAGATACCGAGCCTGAGTTCACGGCAGAAACCGAACCAGAAGCAGATACCGAACCTGAGTTCGCGGCAGAAACCGAGATTGAGACAGAATCTGTCCCGGAAACTGAAGAACAAACAGAAGAAGATACAGACGAAGAAACCAAGACCGAATAATTCTTTGACATGCTCTTTCCGCCCCCCAGATGCTCGTAAAACTGGGGGGTTTTCTTTTAAGCATCCATTGAGAAGTCGTTTAGCAAATTTGTTCTATTTCGCATTTTAATTCATGTTATAATGCCCATCGACAATGGGATGGTTCTTGGCTTGAAACGTGTCCAGGTAGGTCTAACCCAGCCCTCAACAATTAACCTTTTATTCATACAAAAACTTAGAACACAAATAGGGGATACGTGTTGCATGCCTATTCCAGTTGGAGGATTTTATGGAAATTGGTTTAGTTCGCCAAATAAATATTGACGAAGAAATACAAAATTCTTATTTAGATTACGCAATGAGCGTGATTGTCTCTCGAGCATTACCAGATGCGCGAGATGGTTTAAAGCCCGTTCATCGGCGAATTTTATACGCCATGCACAATATGGGCATTGATATTAACAGCACGTACAAAAAATCTGCGCGTATAGTTGGCGAGGTTTTGGGAAAGTATCATCCGCACGGCGACATGGCTGTATATGAATCTATGGCACGCATGGCACAAGATTTTTCCATGCGTTACCCTTTGGTAGATGGTCAAGGCAACTTCGGAAGTATAGATGGCGACTCGCCGGCAGCTATGCGTTACACAGAAGCGCGTATGGCGTCCCCATCTATGCACATGCTAGAAGATTTAGACAAAGATACAGTAAATTTTCGCGAGAATTTTGACGGCACTCTCGAAGAACCTACAGTTCTCCCAGCTTCTTTCCCAAATTTACTTGTTAACGGAGTAACAGGAATCGCGGTTGGGATGTCAACAAGTATTCCCCCTCACAATTTGGGTGAAGTTGTTGATGCCCTAAATTTTATGTTGGAAAATTGGGAAAATTTGGATGCCATTACGGTGGAAGAATTAACAGAATTTATCCAAGGGCCTGACTTTCCTACAGGGGGAGTGGTTCTGCAGGACACCAGACGAAGTGGTCTTAAAAGCGCTTATGGCAGTGGAAGAGGCCGGATACGGGTTCGAGCACGAGCTATTGTTGAGGAAATGAGCCGTGGACGGAACCGGATTGTAGTTACTGAACTCCCCTACTTGACCAAGAAGAGCACTGTTCTTGAACGAGTTGCAAAGCTAGCTCGTGAAGGAACTTTGGAAGGTATAGCAGATTTGCGGGATGAGTCAGACCGCCATGGAATGCGAATAGTTATTGAGCTGACCAAATTGGCACAACCAGAAGATGTACTAGAGGCATTATATAAACAATCCACCATGGAGCTTACTTTTAGTATCATTATGTTGGCTTTAGTAGACGGAGAGCCACGTCTTCTAAGCTTGAAACAAGCTCTTAATATTTACATTTTGCACCGCTTGGCAATTGTTGAGAGACGCAGCAAATATCAATTAGATAAAGCCGAAGCTCGCGCTCATATACTAAAAGGCCTGCAAATAGCTTTAGATAATTTAGACGAAGTTATTGACACTATCCGCCGTTCCCGTTCAGCTCAAACAGCTAAAAGCAACCTAAGGCGCGACTATCATTTATCCGAGATACAGGCGCAAGCTATTCTGGATATGCCTCTTCGCCGTCTGGCATCCATGGAACGTAAAAAAATGGAAAAAGAATATCAAGAGATACGCGCCAAAATTAAAAGCCTAAAATCGCTTCTGAATTCTCCCCAGAAAATGAGAGCCGTAATAGCAGAATCACTCCAAAAGCTGAAAGAAGAATATGCTGATCCTCGGCGAACTCACATAGCCCAAGTGGAAGGGGGCGAGAAAGAAGCTCCCATGCTTTTCACGCAACTAACCCCTTCAGATGACGTTTGGGTAATGGTAAACCGCGAGGGACTTATCTCGCGCACGCTAGATGATGGCACTCCCCGTCCCAGCGGTTGGGACGTTCCCAACTGGCTGGCCCGTGTCAACACGCGAGACACGCTTTATGTGGTCACCACGCAAGGGCAAGCGGCAGGTATCCCCGTCCACACCTTACCAGAAGCCGAAAAACCTTCCCAAGGAACCTTATTCTCAAAACTTACTCCTCTTCAAGCGAAAGATAAAATTGGAGCTGTTTTTGCCTTACCGTACAAGAGAAAACAAGAAGAAGACTGGTACGTTGTTACTGTTACCGAAGAAAGTATGGTCAAGAAGAGCTATATCAATGACTTGCCTGGCCCCACAGCTGAGCCATTTACGTTAGTTAAGGTCAATGATGGGGATTGTTTAGTAGACGTTCGGCTAAGCAATGGAGAGAGCGACATTTTCTTGGCGACAAAGCAAGGGATGTCCATTCGCTTCTCTGAAACCGATGTTCGCCCCATGGGATTGGTGGCCGCGGGCGTGAATGGTATGAAATTAGCAAAAGGGGATGGGGTGATTGGTTTTGAAATATTACCTTCAGATGACGAGGTTTTCTTGCTTACTTCAACTGGACGAGCAAAGCGTGTTGCCCCGAAAGATTTCCCCGTTCAAGGGCGTTATGGCAAGGGGGTTATTGCCTGGAGATTGCCCCAAAACACCGAACTGGTTGGTATGACCGTTGGTAAAGGTACGCTTCGAGTGACGATTCATCTGAATGAATACGCGCCAAAATCGGCTCGCTTAGACGAAGCTCCTCTTCAGACGCGGAGTGCAGCGCGTGGTGGTAAGGTGGTGGAGCCTAAAAAAGGTGACTGGGTCACCCGGCTGACCATCCCTTGGTATATTACAATGCCGGCGGAAAAAGAAAAATAAAGGGACTATATCCTATACATGAAAAAGGCCACGGTTTATGCCGTGGCCTTTTTTCTTTTTGTTTATCCTCTGCAACTTAACTCTGCAATTGATTCAATAACTGTTGATACTCTTCTACATTGGGAGGGTTTAGCTTAATAATCTTGGATATCACGCTAGTTGCTTGAATATTATTGCCTTCGTTCAGCAATAATTCTCCCAAGGCATCAAGCTCAGTTATGGCCTCTTCTATTTTGCCTAATTTTTCGTAAGATTGAGCCAATAGCCATCGTAGAGCTGTTTTCTGAGGCATTTCCTCACGTAGCCTGGATATGAATTTGGTGATTTGAGTGCATTCTTCTTCGGTTTTCATTTGTTTCAAGTAGCGGTTTAATGAGCTTTCAGCTTTCGCATCTTCTCCCATGCGATAATGCAAATCAACTAGGCTCATGTTGGCCTTTTTATCTTTGGGTTGCAGGCGGCAAATTGTTTCAAAGATATCGCTAGATGAAGCCCAATCAAGTCGCTGGGTATCTATATCCGCTAGACGGTGCAGAATCCGTACTTGCCAATCCGCTTCTTTTTGGTGTGTTTGGACTATATCTAATGCCTGCGCGTAAACATCACGGGCATTGCTAAGCTCTGCTAAACTATAATGCACTTCGGCCAAGTTGAGATACTCTTCAATAGCGTCATCAACACGACCATAGTCTATCAGTAACTTGATCAAACTTTGGCGAATATCAATATCCATTGGTTTTAACTCAACCACTCGGTTGAGAGTGGCAATCGCGCGTTCGGTTTTTCCCTGAATGCGATAGGCTTCCGCGACCATTGAAAATTTAGCAATAGCCAACTTTGTTTGTTCTTTCTTCAATAGTAAATCTCCAATCGAAATATGCAATGGCAGATAAGTGGGAGCAAACTCCAAAGCGTAAAAAGCTTCTTCCATGGCTGCTCCAAAAAGACCTCTGCGAGCTAAGCGTTGGATATTAGTTAAAATATCTACTACCTTATTGCTGGAGGTTTCTACCAGAACATCTACGAGAGGGGTGCGATTCTCGCTATCTTTGCCAAATTGCTCTGTTATATCTTCTAATTGTTCCTTCCAATTGGGGCGCAATAGAATACCTTCAATATTATCGCAAATTTGGATTTGTTTCTCTTTGTTTTCTTCTTTTTCTTGGGCATCAATGAGTGGGTCGTAGATTTGATGCAGTAATTCTATTTGATCTTGTGGCGCCATGCTAAGGTCTACTAGCTTTAATGCCTCAAGATATTCTTTGCTAGCCTTCCCCCATTTTTCTTGTTCGCGGAAAGCCTGCCCAAGAAGCAACCGTGCTCCCAAGGCAAAATGAGCATTGGTAATAGCTTTGTTTAGGTTGTTTATAGCTCCTTTCAGGTTGTTTGTCTCAAGATATAAATATCCCAAATTATAATAGGCGGCGGGATGTTCTAAGCCAGCTTTAATAGCTCCTTTGAGTTCTTCAGCAGCTTGCTTAAAATTTCTCTGCTTTTGAAGTTGAATAACTTGACTAACATGTAAAAGTAAACGGGTACGATCGCCTTGGGCAGAAAATACACTGCCGCCGCCATCCATAATTGTCGCTAAACTTCTGTCTTCTCGTTGTGAGCCGTTTTCATCTGTGTCTTCAAAGACAACGCTGGCTAAAATGGAAAGCGCTAGTTGACGCGCCTGTTCAACTGGTGAGGCCTCTGGTTCTTTCTCTTGCTCTTCTGAGCGTGCTTCTAAAAGTTTTTGCTCCGTTTCCAAAGGGGTTGTTCCCCCATGGGGTTGCGCTGGTTTGGGTAACATAATCCCTTGTTGCCACATTTGCAAAGCTCGTTTGACTTTCCCAGACCTTGGATCGAGTTTCGCGGCACGCCTAATAGCTTGTTCTGCGTGCTCTGTTTGCCCCTTCTCTTGTAACAGGCTAACGATATTCAGGTACTCAATAGCTGCTTTTGATTTTTGTCCCAAGCGATCATAGACAACGGCCAACCGCGTATGGGGTCGCAAGTTCTCTGGATTAGCAACGACAGCTCGCCCCCAGCTTTCAATAGCCTTTTGAACATCTTTTCGCTTTAGATACAATTCAGCCGCTTGCGAAGCTGTATTAGACGCCAAATCATTATTCCCGAGAAGCTCATATAAAGTAGATAGTTTCTCAAATGAAACAGGGTCTTCTGGGAATAGCTTTGCCGCTTTAGAATAATATTCTAAAGCTTCTTCATATTCACGCATTTCAAATAATGCGAGCCCCAAACTCGTCAATGCCTTCACGTCATTGGGTTGTTCGTCTAATGCCTGCCGATAATAAGTTGCGGCACGCCCCCAGTCTTGATCCCAGGCGGCGGAATGGCCTTTATCGAGTGCTTTTTGAAAACGATCTTTTTCTCCAGTCATAAATACCAACTCTCTTTGCTTTGTCAATGCCGTTAAAAAATAGCCTAGTACATGTCGGTATGAGCATTATGCCTTAACATTCACTCTGGTATTAATCACTACAAGCTTCCTAGCTGCCTGACAGTTTAAAAATTAGCCTTGGTGATAGAACGCGAATCGCCAGAGGCACGCCTTTGGCAACGCGGATGCCGCTGCGCTAACGCAGGTTTGCGCGGATTTAATCATTTTTAAGTTTTTAATCTGCGTTTATCCGCTACGTCCGCGAGGCCGTAGGCCCATCCGTGTTCTATTTTCTTGCTGTTGCCAAAGTGTTCTGTAGCTAGCAAGCTTCCAGTGATCCCCAATTGACTCCGCAACGAGCATCTGTTTTAAGGGGGATGTCGAGACGGTAAGCCGCTTCCATGGTAGATTGCACAAGGCGTACGGTTTCACTTACTTCTTCTAGGGGAGATTCTATCACTAATTCATCGTGAACTTGAAGCAAAATTCGGGCGGATAAATTTGCTTTAGATAGCTCTCGCGCTACGTGGATCATGGCTATTTTCATTATATCCGCGGCTGTCCCTTGAATGGGAGCATTGATAGCTTCTCGTTCTTCGCGCTGACGAATATTGTAATTAGCAGCAGCCTTTAGGCGCGGGAAGTAGCGTCTCCGCCCCAACATGGTTTCCACGTATCCCTGTTCTTTGGCTTGCTTACGTATACGGTTAAGATATCGCTCAATACCAGGAAAACGCTCAAAGTAGGCTTCTACAAAACCCTCCGCTTCGGCCAAAGTTAGGTCGGTTGTTCGGGTTAATCCGTAAGGACTCATTCCGTAAATCAAACCAAAATTAATTGCCTTAGCATGCCGGCGTTGTTTTTTTGTTACATCTTCCAACGCAATGCCATATATGCTTGCCGCGGTGGTGGCGTGAATATCTTGCCCAGCGTTGAAAGCGCGGAGCATGGCCTTATCCTGTGCCATGTGCGCCACTACCCGCAGCTCAATTTGAGAATAGTCCACGGCAATTAGCCGCCATCCCCGAGAGGCGGTAAACGCCTTTCTTACCTGACGCCCCATTTCTGTGCGGATGGGGATATTCTGTAAATTTGGATTGGAGGAAGCAATCCGCCCGGTGACTGCCCCCGCCTGATTATAAGAAGTATGGATGCGTTTCGTTTGGGGGTGAACTTGCTCTACCAAAGCGTCAACGTAGGTAGATTTTAGCTTCGACAATTCGCGATATTCCAGAACTAGCCTGGGAACGTGGTGCTCCTCCTCCATCGCTTCTAATACTTCAGCGGCAGTGGAGTAATATCCACTTTTAGTCTTCTTAGTCCGGTCTGGCGGGTTAAGGCCTAAGGTGGTGAACAACGCTTCAGAAAGTTGTTGGGGAGAATTTAAGTTAAACTCTTTGCCAACAGCTTCTAGAATTTGCGCTTTGGTTTTAGCCATGCTTATTTTAAGGCGGGAAGACATTTCTACCAAAAAATCTTGGTTCAGTCTGATTCCATTTATTTCCATCTGCGCCAAAATAGGTACCACGGGCATTTCGAGCTCATCGAAAAGTTGGCGGGCATCAACCTTTTTTAATTCTTCTTCTAAAATTGGCTTAAGCCGAAAAGTGACCACGGCATCATCCGCCGCGTAAGCGGCTGCTTTTTGGATAGGCACCTTTGCCATGGTGATTTGACTTTTCCCTTTGCCTATTAATTCTTCAATTTTGGTCATCTGATGGTTCAGCCGCACCCACGCGAGCTTTTTCAACCCCAAGTTCCGCGAATCGGGATTCACCACCCACTCCGCCAACATAGTATCAAAACTAAGAGGAGAAACCTCAAGCCCGTGCCGAGCTAAAACCACGTAATCGTATTTAATGTTGTGCCCCACCTTAGGAATGTTTGGCGAGGTGAGCGCGGAGCGCAAAGCCTCTAGCACCTGTTCCAAAGGAAGTTGTTCTCCAAATTCGGGTTTATGCCCCACAGGGATGTAGTAACCAATATCTTCGTTCACCGCTAGGGAAATTCCCACCAGATTGGCTTTCATTTGGTCGGTGGAAGTTGTCTCTGTGTCAAAAGCAATCACATCCGCGTTGTTAAGGCGCTTTACCAGAACATCTAGGGCGGATTCTGTATCAACAATTTCTACTTTAATGGCACTAGCGTTTTGAGATTCTTCCACCCGCGTACCCACATCAGCCGCGAAAAACGAAAGTTGTTCCCCGCTCTGAGGCGTGTATTTGCCGTAAATTCTCTCTACCGTCTCTAAACGTTTCAGTAAATTATGAAATTCAAGCTCGCGAAACAAGTCGCGCACTTTTTGCGGGTCAAATCTGTCGGGACGGGCACGCTCCAAATCAATTGAAACTGATAAATCGGTGACTATGGTAGCCAATTTTTGGCTTAGATAAGCTTTTTCGCGCCCCTCTTTTAGCTTGTTCTGAAAACGTGATTGTACATCTTCTAGGTGTTTATAAACCTCATCCAAAGTCCCGTACTTCGTTAACAAAGAGATGGCCGTTTTTTCACCTACACCGTAAACGCCGGGAATATTATCAGAGCGGTCGCCCATTAACGCCTTGAGGTCAATCACCTGTTCGGGCCAGACGCCCATCTTCTTCTTTACATCCTCGCGGAAATAATCCTTAGCGTCTGCAAGGGATCGCCCAGCCAAATTGATGATGGTGCGCTCATTAACCAATTGCAGCAAATCCCTATCGCCGGTGATGATCTTTACCGTTAGCCCTTGCCCTGTGGCCCACCGCGCCAAACTTCCCAGCACATCATCGGCCTCATAACCCTCCATTTCCGCGCGAGGGATGTTGAAAGTATCCACAAGCTCCCGCATACGCCCAATTTGAGGGCGCAGGTCTTCGGGCATTTTCTCGCGGGTGGCTTTGTATTCTGGATATAACTCATCCCGAAAAGTCTTCCCCGTATCAAACACCACCGCCAAAAAATCGGGGCGTTCTTGTTCTAAAAGGCGCAGCAAAACGCTGGCAAACCCGTAAACGCCCGCCGTAGGCTCGCCTTGGCTGGTTGTCCACCGCGCTGAAGCCGTGCCACCGCTGGTAAGAGCGTAATAAGTTCTATATGCTAAGGCGTGTCCGTCAATGAGATATAAAGTTGAGGGCATAAAGAATTTTTCCTATTGAGGCATCTTCCCTTGTTCTTGGCGTGTTTTTTGAATGAAATCGTCAATAAAAAATTCCGGTAAAACAGTTTTTCCGCTGAATATCACATGACTTTGCGCCCAAAACTCTCCCGATGGATTTTCTGCGGCCAGGTTTGGAAAATGTTCAAATATTAGCCGCGAGGTATGTTGCCGTAATTGTTTCACCAGATGATAAGGGGGCGTTTTCGGACTGACGGCTACTTCCCATTGCATATAGCCTGGGTTAATTAGCAAATAATCTAGCCGCCATCCAAAAGATATGCAAAGCCGTTTCATCCATTTTTCGAGATAGCTGACTATATCTCCTGTTAGCTGATGTTGCGGGAGGCGGGGAATAAGAATATAAAGGTAAGTTAAGTTATGTAACCCTTGGGAGATTGGTCTAAGTTTGGATATTTCTTGGGGAGGTTCCAGGAGAGGTGGAGGCGAAGGCTGCTCTTGGGCCTCTTTTTCCTCGTTTGGGGGTGGGTCTTGCTCTTGAACGCGGATGCTCTTCCCCGGCGAAAGGACGGCGTTCTTGTCCTCTTCGGCAATTAATTGGGGCGCGGGTTTTGTTTCTTGCGTGCCGTTTTTGGGCGGGAGGTCTAGGTCGGCAAAGAGATTGGCGAATGGCGAGGCTGTGCCACCGCCCCAGGATGGCAGCTCGGTTGGGAGTACAGAATCACGCCGAACTACTTCCTCCATTGGGATGTCTGCCAGCCCTCGGGCCAGTTTCCCCGCTTGGGCTCTGACTTCGCTGAATGGTATTTCCGCCTCAAAAGCTAACGCTAAAATAAAATGATCGCTAAGAGCGGTGGCGTAAATAATATATTCGGCGCTGGTTGCCTCCAGATGAATGAAACGCGCTAGGTCACTTTTGTTGTTATCATCCCAATAACGAGTAATTTCTTGAACAAGTTCGTTGACCGCAAGTTGAGATAGTTGTCCGGCGTAGGCCCATATTTTACTATTTTTGGTGATTAGCGCTGCTTGGGCGGCTGTTTCTAGCGATAGCATGGTGAGGTGTTGGGCCGCACGGTCGACATTTTGAAGCCAAGGGGGAGGGGTTTCTTCGGGTAATGCCGGGTGGGTGACGTCTTTGGCTGAGATGGTTTTTATGGTTTCCATGAACGCGGGGACGTAGAACGGTTTCCCCAGGTAACCATCGGGGGTAAGGTCAGAAAAATCGCTCTCATCGGTGTCTTCTGGCGGGATGAGTATAATTTTTATAGAGGGGTTTTTTGTTCGCAGTTCTTTAACCGTATCTCGGAGTTGTTTTTTTGTATTGGCGTCAATGATAGCTAGAGCGTGTTCGCCTTTTGAGATGTGTTCTAGCGCTTGCTTGCTGTTAGAAACTATTATGGGACGATAGCGTTCATCCTCTTCTAACACTTGTTGTATGAATGCTCCGAATGACGCGGTAGGGGTAATTACTAAGATGTTCAGCATGCTTTCAGTGTATCATGGTCGGCTTCCACTAGCAAGGAGCAGCGAGGGAGGAGATTGGTAACTACGTTCGCGGGCGAGAAAGATTTGTCCGCCAAATAGCGGAGAGAAATGTCATTGCGAACCTCCGCTTTTTGGGGTATGGCAATCTCCTAGATGGTTGGTGAGAACGCCACGTTATGGAATGCGGATAAACACGGAAAAGCGGAAATTTTGTTTGCAGGCCAGATGACATCACTTTCCCACTACTTCCTGAAGAACCCTAAAAAGCTCATTCTGTGTTATAAATAGTACATAATCATAATTGAATGTGTTCACCGCTTGAAATTTTAGCTTAATAGGTGTTTATATAATTGGCAACCGAGGATAATACTCTCAACTATCAGGAGGTTTTTATACCATGTTGAAAGGCAAAGGATTTTTCATTTGGAAGATAGCTAAATGCGAAGGAGGCAATGTAGTAAAAATTGCAGAGCAAGCTGCTGCCGCTAATTTTAGCCATGTACTCATTAAAATTGCTGATGGAACTAATACCTATAATTATGATTGGGATCATCATGTTGACCTTGTTCCTCCCTTGGCCAGGGAGCTTCGCAAGCGGGGTATTGAGGTGTGGGGGTGGCATTTTGTGTATGGGAATGAGCCTAAAGCGGAAGCTCAAAAGGCTATTCAGAGAATCCATGATTTGGATTTAGAAGGATATGTTATTGACGCCGAAGGCAGTTATGCTCAGGGCGGCAAAGAGCAGGCCGCTAAGACGTTTATGAACCGATTAATTAGCAGTGTTCATGGCACGCCAATAGCTTTAAGCTCCTACCGATACCCCTCTTATCATCCCAATTTACCCTGGGATGAATTTTTATCTAAATGTGACTACAATATGCCGCAAGTTTATTGGATGAAAGCTAATAATCCAGGAGAGCAGTTGCGGCGCAGTATCCGCGAATTTAAGGGGATGAAATATTGCCCGCCTATTATTCCCACAGGGGCGGCTTTTACTGAATGGGGCTGGACGCCTACCGCCTCAGAAGTGCTAGCGTTTTTACAAACGGCCAAATCCCTCAATCTATCAGCGGCTAACTTTTGGGAATGGGAGAATTGCCGCTTGAAACTCCCCGCGAAAGTATGGCGCACCGTGCGTGATTTTCCCTGGAAAGCTGGGCCGCCACCGCCGCTAGATATCGCGGAAGCGTATATCCAAGCCCTCAACACTGGTGCTTCCGAAAAAGTCGTAGCTCATTATGCTCCTAGCGCCGTTCACATTACCCCCGGGCGTACCGTTCAAGGTGTTGCGGCCATTCAAGGTTGGTACGATACTCTTTTTAATAAAGTTTTGCCCAACGCGACATTCAAATTAACGGGGTATTCTGGGGTTGGGAATTCCCGTCATATAACTTGGACCGCAGAGTCGACAAAGGGAAGCGTTAAAAACGGGAATGATACTGTGGGGTTGAGCAACGGTAAAATAGCTTATCATTTCTCTTATTTTACAGTGAAATAATATTCTATGGGCAATAGGATAGGAGCAAGTCCTATCCCAACCCTGATCCCTGCCCCAAGATTTTTGGTGGTGCAGAGATTTACAGGTACTTTGAGCACCCGTAAATCTCTATGTGATTTTTTTACCCCTTAAGCAAATATGGATACCTGTTTTTAACAGCCAAGATGATGGCGAATAGGCCTTGGGCTTCTTTGTTGTCCCTTAGCGCGGAATCCGCCGAGACGATTTGCCCTTCCTCGAGCGTGAGGGGGTATATTTTCTCGTGGTAGCGCATTTTGAGTGTGGTGTCGGTGATGAACAGGAAGCCAGCGTTCGCGTTCTCTTGGAAGCTTTCTTCGTCCCAGAAGAGGGTGAATTTGTCTCGGTAGGGAGCGCCGTTATGGGGGCAGAAAGTCTCACAGTTCCCGCATTCGTTGCAGAGAGCGTCTAGGTGGAGAATTTGGTTGTGGTTTTGCAGTTCGCTAGAAGAAACTGTTACCGCCACGTTAGCGCGGTTGGGGCACACCTCTACGCATTTGTTGCAGATGAAGTTACACTCTAAGCAGCGGCGCGTTTCGGCGGGATATTCCACATCAAAAACGGCGGGGGAAGGCTGGGGGGTAAGAATCGCTTTTTTGGCGGCGACTGCCTCAGCCCTGGCGGCATCGTCAAAGAGAATCGCGGGGGGGGTGAATGTCCGCTGGGTTACGCTCTCCTTCGCTAGAATGCCATCGGCCACTTTTCGTCCATCGGCAATAGCTTTGACAACGGTTGCCGGCCCGTGGTAGGCGTCCCCTCCGATAAAGACGTTTTCCACGCTCGTTTCGAGGAATTGGTTCACGGCGATATTCCCTTTTTCATCAACCTGGATGCCGTTTGCTTTTAGAATATCGTAATCTACCAATTCACCAATGGCGGTTAGGATGGTGTCAACTTTGAATTTTGCGAACTTGCCCGCGATTGGCGTGGGACGTCTTCGCCCGCTGGCGTCTTTCTCGCCCAATTCCATAACCTGGCATTTTAGAACCCCGTTTTCTAGAGATAAAGGCGACACCAGTTCGTGAAAGATTACGCCGTCTTTGGCAGCGTTTTGCAGCTCTTCATGGTCGGCTGGCATTTGTTTTTTGGTGCGGCGGTAAAGGATGAGGACTTTTTCTACTCCGCTTACCCGCGTGGCCGCTCGCGCGCTATCCATGGCGCTGTTGCCGCCTCCAATAATGGCCACTGTTTTTCCAAGTTGCAGGCTTTGGGGATTGCGCTTGAAAGTTTGTAAGAAATTGATGGCTCCGTGCACGTTTTCTTGGCTTCCCTCTATTCGCAATGCGCGCGATTTCCACGCTCCAATAGCAAGATGGATGTATTTGAAACCTTCTGCTTTGAGCTTTTCGACATCAATTTGGGGGTCACAGTTTAGTTCAAGTTTCACTCCCGCGCGTTTTATTAAGGTGAGGTCGTTTTCGAGTGCCCATTCTGGGAAGCGGAAGCCGGGAATCCCGTGCGCCACCATGCCGCCCGCGCGGTCAGTTTTGTCGAAAACTGTGACTTCAAAGCCTTCGCGGGCCAAGAAATAAGCCGCCGATAGCCCAGCGGGGCCGGCTCCAATGATGGCTATTTTCGCGTCATGCGTTTTTTCAAAGGGGGGGATGTTTTCGATGACAGTGGCAAATCCCTTTTCGGCGGCGATGCGTTTCAAATCGCGGATGAGCAGGGAGTTTTCGTAGTCGTTGCGCACACACTTAATTTGGCATTGATGGTCGCAAATGAATCCGGTGATGAACGGGAAGGCGTTCTTAGAAATTATTAATTCATAAGCCTCTGCGTATCTTTCTTCGCCAATGAGACGAATGTATTCGGGAACGTCTTGCCCGATGGGGCAGCCCACCGTACACGGAGCCACGAAACAATCTAGCATTTCTAGCGTTCCGCCAATCTTCATGGAGGCGTCTGGCTTGGCCTCCCGTGAGTAACGCGGATTTTCGAGGGCGTCCTTGGCAACTTGCGCTAGTTTTTCTAGGTCAATGGTCGTGCGGGCAATAGCAGCTTGCTCATCTTTCAGCAATTCGGCCAATTGCGTCATGCGCGCGTAGCCGCCGGGTTTCAGGAGATAGGTCGCCATGGTGATTGGTTTAAGACCAGCCGCTAGAATGTCGGCAATATTGAACCGATCTGCGCCGCCCGAATAAGAAATAGCTAAATTTCCATCAAATTCTTGGGCGAGTTTTAGGGCTAGGTTAATAGTGAGTGGATACAGCGCACGCCCGCTCATATACATTTCGTTGGTGGGGAGGGTTCCTTTGTCGTTGACAACGGCCAGGGTATTAGAGAGTTTTACGCCGAATTCTACGCCACATTCCTTGGCGTAGGCCAGTAAATTTCGCACCATTTTTACCGCGGCAGCATATTGCATATCGTGGGTAAAGGTTTCTTCTTTGAGGGTTATTTCGTCATAGCCTAAATTTTCTAAGGCTGCTTTCACGTAGGCATAACCATGCAAGGTAGGATTGAGTTTTACAAATGTATTGAGGTTTTTGGCGCCAATTAGATATTTGCAAATTGCCTCCTGATCCTCTGGCGGGGTTCCGTGCATGGTGGAGAGGGTGACCGAATTAGAGATGCGCGGGGAGATTTCATCTGCGAAGTTAGCGTCAGTAATGCGGGGAATTTTCCCCTCTTGGATGGCAATCTTTAGCTCGGCTTGGCAGGTTTGGAAAATCTCGGCGTCAGAGGCGTCTTTTAGCCCCTCAATGAAGTTGTCCATTTTGGGTGTTTTTAATCCTTCCAGGTCGTAGCCCACGCTCATATTGAACACAAAAGCCCGTTCTTCAGATGTTGAGATGCCAAGCATTTTGTTCAGCACGTGGAGCAAAAACCAAGCCTTTACGTATTCGTCATACGCTTGGGGTACGGTTAGCTCTGTTGACCATTCTGTATTATAGGTTTCTTTCTCGGCGTCAATGCAAGGTTTTTCGATTTCTAGCGTATCCATGATTTGGACGGTTTTCAACTCGAAGAACCTGCCGCCAGTAAGGTAGGCTGTAACCAAATTTTGGGCTACTTGCGTGTGGGGACCAGCTGCTGGGCCTATAGGTGTTTCACATTTCTCACCAAAAAGACGAAAATGGACATCATCTTTTTTATAGTAGAATTTATCTTTTTGAATACCAAAAATTGCGCCTTCGCTTTTATATTCTTCTAAAATCCAGTTGAGAAGATTTTGGAAGGGAATAGGTTGCATTACGTCGCTCATTAGAATCTCCTGTTTGGGTATGGTGGGTTTTTAGGAATTTCAGCAAATCACAATTTGGTGTCACTGCGAGCGTTTTTTTGCGAAGCAGTCTCCCTTTCAGAGGGGGAGATTGCCACATTCCGCTATGCTGCATTCGCAATGACATTAAAATTCTCGAATCTGTGATTTACTGAATTTAACAGTTACGCCATCTATGACGCTTTTGATTATTTTACCATCCCCGAATAGTGTAAACTTCTTTCTGTAAAATCGCCAAAGAAGTAGGTCGGGTATAGTTAGTTATCTGGCGCAAGTGGGTTTCTTGCGCTGCTTTAAGCGTTAGTCTCCTTTGTTCCTTCTGTCTCTTCTGCACCCTCTACATCTTTTCCAATGACAAAAAAGACCACGGCAGCGGCGATGGTGAAGAGTATCGCGAACCAGCTTTCCCAGCGCAGCCCCCACAGGCGGGGAGCGGGGTTAACGCGGAAGAGTGAGATGATGAGGGTGGTGAGTGAGAGGCCAAACGTTCCCAGAATTGCACCTCGCCCGGGGATGTTTGTCCACCACCGCCCCCGCGCCCATTCCGCTCCGAAGACGAGCACTCCGCTGAGGATTGCGCCAAACGCCGAGAGAGGCCAACGCCGCGCGATTTCCCCAAATTGATTGGTAATAGGAAGCCCCCACCAGCTATTTGTTAGCGGGCCGTAGGTGTTTCCGTTTACCCAGTTGGCAAGCCAGAGGCTAGCGGCGAGAGTGCCCAGAAGCGGCAACATGGTGTCTGCTAATTTCCCGAGGTGGTGTTTGGTTGTCAGGCTGACTGCCCACAAGGTGAGGAACGCGCCTATCACCGCGCCAGACCAGGCTAATCCTCCCAGCCAAATTTGCGGGATTTCTGGGACGTGGCTTTGAAAATACCCCCAGTTGCGGAGTATGAAGCCCGCGCGGGCGCCTAGCAAGGCTCCAATGCTGACGCCTATTCCGACATCTATGTAGAATATTTTACGGTCTGCGGCACGCCAGGCGGTGAGGGTGAGGCCTAAAATTACCCCCACTGTGGTTATGATAGAAAATAAGGATAGGAATTGAAGTGGGTTTTGAATATTCACAGGAAAATAATACCACATTCGGTTGGCTATCATGTATAATTTAGTGTAACCGTTCACTCCCCCCTAACAAAAAAGCGTTGATGTGTCACTCTGAGAGAACGTGTCTTAGCGGAGCTAAGATTAGTGAACGAAGAGTCTCCCTCTCGTAAACATAGGAGATTCTTCGGGAAAAACGCCCTCAGAATAACACG
>Ga0164318_10000007_pt1 | contig 83449 bp, 84 predicted proteins | sample GuaBasSedimGuay9_FD_113734 | JGI IMG/M metagenome (GOLD analysis project Ga0164318, IMG submission 113734) | Subseafloor sediment microbial communities from Guaymas Basin, Gulf of California, Mexico - Guay9, Core 4571-4, 0-3 cm | ecosystem: Environmental > Aquatic > Marine > Hydrothermal vents... | reverse complement strand
TTCCAACAGGAAGCATAGAGGCTTATTCAAATGTGTTAAGTGCGGTTTTGTTGCTAATGCTGACCTTGTGGGAGCCTTCAACATAGCCAAATTAAACGGTGCTAAATCAATACTTAAGGGTCATGAGCGATTGTCTTCTCCGATCCCGCTGGTTTGGGATCGCCACATGTGGAAGCCTTATAGGCGAAACGATAACCCCGAGTCCAGCCCATATGGAGCGGGGTGGATAGGGGTAACTGGGCTTGGCCACCCCGAGGCACCGCCTTTTATCGGTGCCCAAAGAATCTCCCCAATTCATTGGGGGAGTAGGTCAATTTTTGCCTTTTCTTGTATTAATTCTGTATAATATCGCTTTTCTTCGACAAAATCGCCAGGAATTTTTTCTATTAGTTTTCGTATTCTATATAATGCTCCATTATAACCTTCAAGCGAATCTATCAATAATTCTATCTCCATAAAAAAGCCGAGATATACATCCTTATTTAGATATTTTCCACCAACTTCGCAGAGGGTAATATCTAAATTATTCTTAATGAATCGATATCCCTTCTTCCATTTAGTGATCTCGGGTCTAAAACCAAGATGCTTTAGTATTATCTCAATTTTTTCATCAACTTCAAATTCTATCTCTTCCCTTACTGTTCTAGAAGTATTAGCAGACGGGCCTTTAAATGTTAGTAAATTTATTACTTTTCCATTACTCCTATATTTTCTAATCCTAAGCTCCTTATCCGTAGCCTTAAAATCCTCGCAGGGATGTTTAAAATAGACATCCTCTACAAAAAAAGATTTTTTTGAGAAATTATTTACTTCGAAAAAATGTATAATAGGTTCTATGGGAGATTTTATCCTTAATTTAACTTCAACTTCATACATTTTTAATCCTCTGGCTATTTTTGGGTAAAACCTTCCATGTCCAGAGCGTACTCAAAATAAAGTTCCAGACAAAAGCCACAAATATTCCGACAAGATCAGCAATAAGATAGTGAATCCCAAGAAATTCTTTTAGAGTATAGAGAATTATAAGGTTTATTAACAGGCCACCCATTGCTACAAAATTATATTTGACTAGTCGTTTAAAATATGGATCAGAAGTTCTTAAACGTCTATCTCTGAAAGTCCAAATATCATTTAACATAAAATTTGAAATTATTGAGGTTTCTATACTAAATGCAGCAGAGTACATATAATAGATACCGAAGACTTCCGTTAAAAGCCATAGAAGACCTAAATTTACAACGATGCCAGAAATACCAACCAACATAAATTTTATTATTCGTTGAAGTTCTCCTCTTTCATAGCCGTATTTTAAAATGCTTTTGGTCAAACTAAGAGTTTCTTTTAACGAAAACAATTTCTTTTTTTCTTTTAATTTTAGAGGGATTTCTTTTACGATCGTATAGTTGCCTTCAACAAGAATTTTTAGAAGCAGTATCCTATATTCTTCACCGATTTTCACTTCGTCAATAATTGATTTTTTAATGATAAAAAAATCAGAAAAAACATCTTTTATTTTAGAAGTTTCAGAAAATAAAATACGCGCCCCGATACTATTTATCTTATATAATAGATTATTAATGCTTCCATGGGTTTTACTGCTTCCCTCTGCGTATCTACTTACGATAATGACATCCGAATTTTTTGAAATTTCAGCAAAAATATGGTTAATGATGTCTATGTCCAGTTCCTTCCGAAGATTAATAAAGCAAATATAGTCCCCTCTGGCTAATTTAAATGCGGTTTCTAAGAATAAGGAGATATCCGTAACGTTTGGGGGATTATCTCCAAATATGAAAAACTCGACATCATCTAGTTGTTTCCTAATGTAGCTAATAAATGATTGAAGCACCTCTCTGTTATGATATTTGGGGATAATAAACGTAAGCATCGTTCTCTCACTTTATTCATCCGAAACCAATTTACAAACCTATAATAAAGAATTTAAATACATACTCTAGAAAATCTCTTTTAATAGCTTAAGGAATGTTCGATCACTATATTAGGAGGCAAAGTAGTGGGTAGAGAATATCCAGAACATCCTCTGGTAGGTGTTGGTGCTGTTGCAGTTCATAATGATAAGGTTTTACTTGTGAAAAGAGGGCATCCACCAGGGGTAGGTCTATGGAGCATTCCTGGCGGTTTGGTGGAACTTGGTGAGAAAATAGAGGATGCGGTTAAAAGAGAATTTCAAGAAGAAACAGGACTTATATGTGAAGTTCGTGATCTTATTCAGGTATCTCAAGTTATTATTAGGGATGACCATGGAAGGATTAAATGGCATTATATAATCCTAGATTATCTTGTGAGTGTGTGCGGTTCTGAAACGCCTCATTTTGGAAGCGATGCCTCTGAAGCAAGATGGATCGATTTAAAGACAGCCATAAAAATGGAACTAACGCCGCCAACGAAAAAATTAATTCATAAATTGCTCAACATGAGAAAAAAGAAAATCTAAGGCTGATTAAATACATCGCAATTACAGCAGCCTTCAGGACATTCTTTAGAGTCAAAAATACGTATAGGCAGAAATTCAGGAACTAATATCTGTCCAAAACTGACCGTTATTCTTGAAATCCCCTCTTGCGAGCGAATGCATCTTTCTATAAGATCTCTAAGAACATCATAACTTCTCGCGATGAGAATTATGAATACATTAAATTCACCAGAACCTAATCCAGCAAGTAAGATTCTAGGACATTTCTTGCATTTTTCTAGGATATTAATAGCATTGTCCCATCGTTTTACGTCAATACTAACGAATGCTGCTCGTAAATTAAATTTACTTGGATTAATATTTGCTTGAATCTTTATAAAATCGTTTTTCGTTAACTTTAGAAGTCGGTCTCTAACACTAGAATGCTTGATACCAATTTCTTTCCCTAATTTTACAAGCGAAGATCGACCATTAAAGAATAACTTCTTGATTAGAAAGAAATCCTTTGCATCCAATCTTGGTAAATTTTCGTCATTGCTTTTTGACAATGGTATCACCATGATCTCCTTAACTATAGATATTTGTAGATAATCTTTATAAATATTCCTACATTTTGTAGGTAAAAAATTAATTTTTTAAAAAAATTTATATATCATAAATATGACTAAATATTTGTAGATGATAAAGGCAGGGTTAAATATGGGGATTCTATCAGACGAAGATAAGAAAACAATCTCAGAAAAGTTTAAAAATGAGCTAAAGGCTCCGGTTCCAATATTGTTACTTACCAGTAAGGACAATTGTCAATACTGTAATGAACTTAAGGAACTCTTAGAGGAAATTTCAGCACTAGGTGACAGTAAAATATTGCTCGAGATTAGGGAACTTACAGACGAAGATAAAGAAATATTGTGTGTAAATCATGGACCAATTGTTCTAATAGGCGAGGCTAAGAACATCAGGTATACTGGTTCTCCGTTCGGTGAGGAGGGCTGGGCATTTCTAGAAGCAATTGTTATGACCTCGAGAAATGAACATGGTATATCTGATGAAAATGTAGAAAAGTTACAAAAGCTCGATAGAACAATACGAATAGAGACTGTTATTACTCCTTCATGTCCATACTGTCCATATGCAGCGTTAAATGCTCATAAAATAGCGGTAGCTTCAAATGGAAAAGTAATTAGTGATGTGATAGAAGCATATGAATTTCCTGAAATTGCTGATAAATGGAATGTAACTGCAGTGCCTACAATAGTATTATCTGCTGAAAAACCGTATTCAGGAGAAGTTTTTAATATAGGTCTTGCTCAAGAAATTGATTTAATAATGGGAATTCTAAAATTGGATGGAAAAGCTTAGACGAATATATTAATTTGGTGAGCCTCCTATGAGAACCGTGGATGTTATAATCATTGGTGCAGGACCAGCAGGACTAGCAGCAGGTATTTACACTGCAAGATACGGATTAGATACAAAAATTTTTGATAAGGAATCAATAGGCGGGCAAGTAGCTCTCTCTAGTTTCATCGAGAACTATCCGGGCTTTCCTAGGATCAGAGGAGCGGATTTGGCTCTAAGATTCAGGAAACATGCCGAAATTATGGGAGCGGAAATCCATGTTCCAGAGGAGGTCATTAAACTAGAGCTTAGTGCTAATAAAAAGTTAGTTTACACGAATAAAGATACTTATATGGCTGAAGCAATAATCATTGCAACAGGTGGAAGAAGAAAACCACTTAATGTTCCAGGAGAACAGGAATATATTGGCAGGGGCGTAAGTTACTGCGCAACCTGTGATGCTGCATTTTTTAAGAATAAAATAGTAGCGCTTGTAGGCGGTGGAAATACAGCAGTTTTAGAAGCACTAACACTATCAGAAATGGCGAAAGTCGTCTATCTCATTCATAGAAGAGATGATTTAAGGGCAGAAATGGCTCTTAAACAACGAGTTTATGAAACGCCGAATATAAAGCCAATCTGGAATACTAAAGTAGTCGCTATTGAAGGCGATGGTAGAAAGGTAACACGAGTCAAATTGAAGAATCTTAAAACAAATGAAGAACATTATTTGGATCTAGATGGTATATTTATCGCGATAGGCTTTCTACCGAATAGCGAAGTTGCTGCAAGAGCGGGAATAAAAACAAATGAACATGGATATATTATTGTAGATAAGAATCAAGAGACTAATATACCTGGCGTCTTTGCAGCAGGAGATGTTACTGGAGGGACGGAGCAAATCGGTGTTGCTGTTGGTGAAGGAATCATTGCAGCAGTAAAAGCATTCGAATACATAACCGGTGGCTGGTACTCAAAAAAGAAAAAACTAAAGAAGGTAAAAATAGATACTACGAAATTAGAAGAAGTTCTAGAATCTGATGAAACAAAAAAAGAAGAGAAGAAGAGCTTGTTTAGCTTTAAGTTGTAGGAGAGCTAAACCGAATTTACTAAAGATAGTATTTTTCTAGCTACTTTCTCAGCAGAATTTTTTTCAATAAATTTTTTCATAGACTCTCGTAGTTTGTTAAGTCCTACATCCATAAGAATCATTCTAAGCTTAGATTTTAGCTCGTTAACATTAGAATATTTTATAATCTCGTCTTCATAAGTCTCAAAATAGTCATTGTCTGGACACGTTATTGGGGTTAAAGCCCCTAAACATAAATGTACAGTGCTGGATACTGCAATATGATCCCTTTTAGATTTTCTATGAAGGTTCAAAGCATCAGAAGCATGTAAATATTTATATAATCTTTCTATTGCGGGTGCTTCATTTCTGAACTGAGCGAATTTGTATTTTCTAACTATATCTATCGCAGAATTAACACTTTTAGAATGCTTACTTAACATTAAAAGTAAAATATCAAACTCTTTGGATATTTCATCAATTGCGGGCATGATTTCCCATAAATCATGGAGTCTCATACCAAAAGTCAATATTATTCTGATATCATCATCTGGTAGTCCCAGAGATCTTCTAGCTTCTCTTTTATCGCCAGTAAAAACGGGATGGGTCGGAAATGGAATTATAAATGTACGCTCTCTTGGGAAAGTATCCTTAAACAGCTTTAAAAAGCGATTATCGAAAAGCGTATAGATGTCAAACTTTATTTTATAGAAGTTTTTATTCTTAATTGGACGCCCTTCATGAATTATAGCAACGATAGGTCCTTTTCTCTTAATCTCTCCAATAATCTTAGCTAGTTTTCCTAGCGGTGCAGAAGTTGGTTTTTCGATAACGAATAAATCGAAATCTTCATTTAAAATAGGTTTAGGATCAAAGTAAAGATCCAAAACATTGTCGTCTACAATTCGATCCCCATATCTATACATTTCCCAATTTCGATAGACAAAGGATTCATCCTCTTTATCGATAGGATTTCTACCCTTTACACGTTCATCTACCGGAGCAAATACTACAATCTCATGCCCCATCTTTTGCCATTCTTTTGAAATCAAGAGAGCATGAGTAAAAATTCCACAAACTTCATTCCAAGTACTCATTATTGCTATTTTCATTATTTTCCTCACATTTAAGTAGTATAAAACCAAGACTCATACAAATATTGCTTGGTATTAGGTTCTAATTTTGGAGTACGATCACTCCCAAAACAGCTATATCTAATAAAAAATTAATGTAAACATTTAATATTAAATTTTGGTAATTTCTTGAGAAAAAATAAATCTTTAAGTATTGTAGGAGTGAGGGTTGTTGGAAAACTTTCGTCCGGAATCTAAACTGATTCTAAAAAATCTTAAAGAAAAAGTAGCATTTGCTTTAAAGGAATTAAAAAATTATAGAGAACCGAAAGTTGAGGACATATTTAACATAAACAGATATTATCTTGGTCCCGAAGATTTCAAAATTACAAATTATTTGAGAAGCAGAGCTTGGTCTGTATTTAATCCTGGAGCCCTAAAAATCGATGATAAGGTTTACATTTTTCCGAGATTAATTTTTGATTTCTACGCATATGTTGCTAGTGTTGGTGCTACAGTCGTTAATATAGAAGATCTCATTGAGGGAAACCTTAGGAAACCACTCGATACGAAAATAATCTTATGGCCAAGAGAAACATGGGAACAATTAGGTTGCGAAGATCCTCGTGCGTTTATGAAGGAAAAGTTCTACATTTTGTATTGTGGCCGAGGTTACTATCAATTATCCGATGGAAAGATCATAAGAAATGATGCTTTAGCACTTGCAGTTTTAGATAAGAATTGGAACGTTATTAAAAGAGGATTTTTCTATGTAGAAAAAAATAATGAACGACATGTGCCCTCGAACAGAGATTCCGCTTTTTTAGAAATTAACGGTAACCATGCAACTTTAGTAACGAGACCAGTAGTCAATGGCATGAAAGTCTGCTGGAGGGCTACAAGCGATTTAGAAAAATTCTCTATGCCCGAAGAAGATTTGCAGCCAGTGTTTGCACCCGAACCGTGGGAATCACATATAGGTTGGTCTACTAATGCTGTGAAGCTTTCAAAAACGGAATATCTTGTTGGCTGGCATGGTGTTTCAAAGAGAGATATGGCATATAGGAATGGCTTAGCTTTAGTCGATGAGAATGGGGATTTGTTGGCAATTAGTAACTACATTTTATCACCAAATGGTTTGAATGAAGAATACGGTGATAGACCATTCACTACATTTGGAAATGGCCTGATTAGACACAAGGATCTACTTATATGGATCGGTGGTCTCAGCGACTGCTTTATTGGTATCTTTATTACAAAATTACAAACTGCTCTTGATAAGCTTAATTGGATTAAATCTAGAAGTTAACTCTTAGTTTAATCTATATAGGAGGTATAAAAATGGCAATAAGAAAAATAGCAATAATGACTGCATGGAATGTAGACTCTGGTGTTTTTATACATGCAGAACCCATAGTGAAAGAATGGATAAAGATGGGATATGACGTTAAGGTCTTTACATTTATCAGAGAAGACTTTCATGGGAGGGTTATTTTCGGCAAAGATGAGCCATATGTAACCCGATGCTTCGGAACATCAGGAAAAACCAATTTTCTTGACCCGAGGCCTCTATTAACTGAGGATTATGACGTTCTTATCATAGAAGATCTCAAGATGCTACCAATGAAAAATCTTGCAAAAATTTTTCCCATGATCAGGAAAAAAACTAAAGCAATAGTTCATGTCTTCCATGAAAATACTATTCTAGGAGAAAAGCCGCCTCAACCGCCAGAATTCTACGCTTTTACTTGGGACGCTGTTGTATATTTCGAGAAAAAGCAGGAATGGTATACTAGAAAGTTATTTGGAGATCTTGCTCACTATATCCCATTCCCGTGTTTTCCTATTCGAAAAGGTGACAAAGAAAAAGCTAGAGCAGAATTAGGACTACCAACAGATAAAAAAATAGTACTAGTTTTTGCAAAAGGAGGATATAAGCCATATTTACCTAGGCTTCCTAATAATAAACTTAAGGATGTATATTTCCTTATCCTAACTACAACGCCTCTTGGCTGGAAATACCCACAGGTACATATTCGTCCAGAACCACCATTATCTAACGAAAAATTAGATCAATTCGCATTTGCTGCGGATGCAATAATTCTTCATAAAATCCGCACACCACCATATCCTGTGGCAGTTACATCTTCAGCCACGTACCAATTGCTTGGAACACTAAGACCATTACTAGCACCAAGAATTTCTGAATTTTTCGAACCATTTCAGGATGTTATACTAAAATATTCTGATAGAGATGAGCTCGCCGAATTACTAGTTGATGCTCTAACAATGGGCGAAAAAACTAAAAAAGTTCTAAAGAACGCAGAAAGTTTCGTTATGGGGCATTCACCAGAGAAAATTGCTCGGATGTATATTGAATTGTTTGAAAAAATAGTATAGAGTTGCTACTAATAGTATTTTTATAACCATTCCATTTTTTCTAGAACCTTATCCAAGTCCTGTACAAATACTGCTATCGATTCATCATCAAGCCCAGCAAATAGAACCAAGAGTCTATCGAAATCTTTTACGAAATTATTAACCCCAGGCAACAACCTATCAATTAACGAACCTTTTAGAATTATTGCCCCTGTGGCAAAAACCGTTCCAGGTCTTTGACCACTATATGGGTAATCCATTGGCGTTAATGGATGTCTTAGAAGGGCCTTAACCTCGCCATATTTATCCATAATAATACTATAGTTTAAGTAGATACCTGTAGTTCCTTTTTTATCGATGCCTTCTAATCCTTTATAAATACTATGAAAGATGAAAAGAAATTCATTATCATTTATTCTAACACTAGAACTACCACCTGTTTTTTCTTCTAATTCATTTGGTAATAGAAATTCATGAGAGAAAACGTCTCTAATCACATTTGGTTCATCCTTCTCAGGAATTCCAAAAGCGATTACGCTTCGTCTAGCAGGTTTATAGTATGGCCGAATTGCTGTAATTCTTGGTGTTACTGAGAAAGAATCTCTATTATCGGAGAGGACGCAATCTTCATACATTATCGGTGCTATCGAATCTTTCTTAAACATCCACGTAACTACGATATCTTGTATTGGAAACCCGGGCCCTCTCAAAACTTCAACGAAAAATATAGTATCATCTACCGGCGAAAAGCGGGGATCCTCGATACTCTCGTAAGAGAATTTAGATCTTATAAATAATTCGGCTTTGTATCTTTTTTCAGGAATTAAAGACTTTTCGTTAATTAATTTCTGGCCCAAATCTTCTATTAGAGCTTTGCCGATAAAAGTTCTTCCTGGGTTTATAGATCCAAATCTAATAAGCATTTCTAGTTTATTGTCATTCAATCGAACAGCAGGATTATATGCCTGAATTAGAGGGAAACCCGTCTCGAAATTCTCTCTCGTTAAAATTCTATAAAGTTGCATTATCGGATTCTCATAGTATCTTTTATTATCTCCTCCTTTGTACTTTTCTAGCATTTGATTTACTAATACGCCATCCTTACTATGACTTATATGTGGCGCTATAATTCGATGGAGATATTCATAGAATTTACGACTTTTATTGAATTCAGAAGACGAGATTTTAAGTTTCATAACGCTTCCCAAAAGGCGATATTTAAGATTAGTTTTTAATTTCTACTTCTATATCCTATAAAAATTTATTACTTAAAAGGGAGAAATGACAGCACTTATTAACTACTATATTACGGAGGAAATTGCATGATACCAGAGGTATTTAAAAAATATTTCTTTTATGAGAGAAGAAAATTGGTAGAAAAAATGCTTGCAGGAGAGGCCGTGGAGAATAATGAATTATATCTACAATTTACGCGAGCATTGCCAGCCATAGTTTCAAACGGCCCAGAAGGGCTAAATGCTTCTATAAAAATGGTGGGTTTCGTACCAAAAGAAGAATACCTAACAGATATAATAAATAAAATTAAAGACCTCGTAGCAAAGAAAGTGAAGGGAAAAAAGGTTATAGAATTCCTACTTAATGAAATATATGTCGAAGAAAAAATAGACTTTACTAAGATTGGAACTCTAGATCTGGCAAAGAAACGAACTTGGGGAAATTTAAAAAACGGTGGTGAAGCTGTATTAATATTTTTCACTCCCGTTGAGACATCATTCATGATAAAGGCGAAGGTTAAAACATTTACAGAAGGTCCATATTACCTATATATGAATCTACTACATGATATATTCCATGTGGGACCAGTTATCCGGAAGAAAGGAAATCCAACATATATATTTGAAATCGAGGAAATTTGGGATAAATCTCTTAACGCCTTTGGGAAGAAGATATATCCCTAAAGATTTTTCTATATTTTTAGAAATAACTCCCTAGAGAACTAATTTTTTAAAAGAAATTATAAAATATACTTTTCTGTATATTACTCATATTTTACTTGCTTTTTAAGGTGCATTTTATGAGCGAGAATCCTAAAAGTTTTTGGCTAACAGTTCCTGGTATTTTGATAAATGGAATCGTATTGACAGTTATAGTTTTATTTGAATCTATGTTTGCACCATGGGCTCCATATTTTTTGATCTATGCAATATTAGCGATAGTGTTTCCTCTTTTCTTAAAAACGTACAATTTTGGAGAGCTCAAGAACATTTTTTCCAAGCACCAAAATGAGATACTAGTATTTCTAGGGATAGGATTCGTGTTAGATTTTGGCTTAAGTTTTACTTATGATACAATAATCGCATCTTTAGGTTTAGCAGGCAATCCCTATTATGATTTTAATGCGGCACTTGTATTGCTAGCGGATACCGCCGCAGTCAAATTTGGTATTAGTTCTATGACCGCTATGCTAATTTACGCCTTATACATAGTTTTCTGGGCACCAATTGGTGAAGAGCTATTTTACAGAGGGTATATGTATGGCGAATTAAAGGAGAAAATCGGTTTTTCAAATGCGCTTTTGGTTTCAACGTTTTTCTTTGGGATCCGGCATGCAACACATTTTTTCTTCCTAAGTCCAACTCCAATAATTCCTGGTCTATGGTGGTCTACACATGCTTTTCTTTATGGGTTAGTAATGGTGTATGCCTATGAAAAAACAGAGTCTTTATATGTTCCCATGTTAATACATTTTGCAACTAATTTTGTTGGTGTGATAATCCAAATTTTGTAAAAATTTCTATTTTTTAATAATGAAAATAATGCATTAGAGGTCATTTGAATGTTTGAAAGTCTGCCGCCTGGACCGAGAGACAAATTTCCCGATGAAATTTTTGTAGTTGTAGAAGTTCCTAGAGGGACTTCTAATAAATATGAGTACGATACTGAGATTGGTGTAATAATCCTGAATAGAGCTCTACACACATCTACCATTTATCCTGGGGATTACGGATTTATTCCAAAAACTATGGCTGAAGATGGCGATCCTATAGATGTCTTAATTATTACACACACGCCAACGTTTCCTTATTGTGTCGTACCATCAATTCCAATCGGAGTACTAAAGCAGGTAGATGAGAATGGTGCCGATCACAAAGTTATTGCTGTTCCTTCGCGAGAACCCCGATTTGCAAGTATAAGAGAAATAACAGATTTAAATGAGAATATACTTAAAGAAATCAAGCATTTCTTCATGCACTATAAAGATCTTGAGGAAGGTAAATGGGTACGAATTCTTGGCTGGGGGAATTCCATAGAGGCGAAAAAGTTAATTATAGACGCACATAGAAAATATCTGGAAGCTAATAAAAGTTAGCTCCTTCTTTTTCAAATAATTGAAGTTGAGGAAGATTTAAATAGGTATTTCATATTAGATAGGTATAAAAAATACCTGGGTAATATATATGATTGAATTAATAGATCGTGTGAAAAGACGGCAGTATTGGCCATTAAAAGGAATTTTACTACTAGTAGTACTAAAATTGCTTAGGTCACAACCTATGTATGGAAAACAGATAGTAGATACTATCGAGAAAAAATATAATGTGAAGATACCAAAAAGTGTGATTTACTTTTTATTACGCAGACTAGAAAAAAGAGATATTGTGGCCTCTGAATGGGATACTAGCAAAAGCGGTCCTGCGAGAAGAGTATATGTATTAACGGAGTTTGGTGTAGAATTTCTGGAAGATAAATTATCTAAAATAAAGAAAATCTTACCCGTATTGGAAGATTTAGTTTCATAAATTTACGGAGCGCGATTTTATATGGAATACATGATTAAAACTAAAGATCTAACGAAAAAATTTGAAGATCTTGTTGCTGTTGACCATATAAACCTAGAGATTAAGAAAGGGGAAATTTTCGGCTTATTAGGCCCTAATGGTGCAGGAAAAACAACAACAATACATATGTTAACAACGTTACTTAGACCGACAGAAGGTACAGCTCTTGTAGCTGGTTATGATATTAGGAAAAATCCTGAAAAAGTTCGTGAAAAAATAGGTATTGTCTTTCAGGATGTAACTGTAGACAGGAATTTAACTGGTTATGAGAATATGTGGCTCCACGGAAAACTGTATCATATACCAAAAAGCGAACTTAAAGGTCTTATAAAGGAATTACTTGAATTCGTAGAATTAGATCAGTGGGCGAATGTTATTCTCCGGAAATATAGTGGTGGTATGTTACGGCGATTGGAAATCGCACGTGGTCTTCTGCATCATCCAGAAATTTTATTTCTGGATGAGCCAACATTAGGATTAGATCCGCACTCAAGAGCACATATCTGGGAGTACATATTACGCGTGAAAAAGGAAAAGAACATGACAATTCTTCTTACTACACATTATATGGATGAGGCGGAGAGATTATGCGATCGCATAGCTATAATCGATCATGGTAAAATTATTGCTTTAGGCACTCCTGATGAATTAAAGAGTATGGTTGGTGGCGATGTGATCTACATTACGATTGAAAGAAGTGATCATCGAATGAAGGTACTAGCTGAAAAAATCGTAGAAAGTGGGATTAGTAAAAACATCAAACCAGTAAGTCCTGGGGTTCTTGCTATAACAGTTAACAATGTTTCAGAAAAAATTCCGCTAATATTTGATGTTGCTCAGAATAATGATATAAAAATTAGAGAGGTAAGGTATACAAGACCCACGTTAGATGATGTTTTCTTAAGATTAACAGGTCGAAAGCTTAGGGATGAGAAAGGATCCTGGGTAGATATTGCTAGAATGCGAAGACAAATTAGAATGGCTAGGAGGCGATAGATTTGGGTAAAAATTTGGATGTATTATACGCAATGTGGTATAGACAAATATTACGATTTTGGAGAGCCAAATCACGGGTTGTAAGTATCTTTACGCAACCGATTTTCTGGATGATCTTCTTTGGATTAGGATGGTCCGCCGCATTTCGAGTCGGGGGAGCCTCTGGACTTTTCGGAGGTATAGATTACCTAACGTTTCTAATACCTGGTGTACTAATGATGACAATCTTTATGTCGTCATTTATGTCAGGAATGTCTGTTCTTTTTGATAAAGAATTTGGATATCTTAAGGAAATCCTTGTAGCTCCGGTTTCTCGGAGAGCAAGTATACTTGGTAGAACCTTAGGAGATTCTACGATTGCCGTACTTCAAGGTTTAATAATAACGCTAATTGCATATCCCATTGCTCCTGGAATTAATATTCTTAATTTACCTTTTGTTCTCCTAATTGGTCTCCTAATGTCTGTATCCTTTGCGAGTATTGGGATAATAATTGCTACCAGTCTGAGAAGCTTCGAAGGATTTCAGCTTATTATAAACATGATTTCAATGCCAATCTTATTCTTAAGCGGTGTTTTTTATCCGATCAGCACAATGCCAGAATGGATGAAAGCAGCAGCTTACATTAATCCATTAACATACGGTGTTGATGTTGCAAGATTTCTCCTTGCTGGTGTTGGATATTTCGATCTAATAGTTGATATAGTACTTTTGATAGGTCTTTCTACAGTACTTATTCTAATAGCAACTTTCATGTTCGAAAAAGCAACGATAGACTAATTCTCAATAAATTCCTTTTTTATCGAATTATGCAGTTTCAATTGGCCAGAGCAATGCTTTCTGACTAATGTTGGTTAACAAAAATTCTCAAATATTAACATTTATATACTGTAAATAAATTTCTTATTATATAGAAAGTTAAAATTTCTGGATGCCCAAACCAAGAAATATGGGGGTAACTTTCGTGGAGGAAAAGTATCTATCACCAAAGGAAGCTGCCAAGAAACTGGGCATTCACCCGCTGACCTTATATAGATGGACAAAAGCTGGAAAGATAAGATACATAAAAACACCGGGTGGCAGATTTAAATATCCTTTGTCGGAGATTGAAAGAATTCTTAAAAAGCCTAGAGTCGGAAATAATGTTGTCATTTACGCCAGAGTTGCATATCCAAACCAGGTGGAATCTGGAGAACTGAACGAACAAGTAAATCAGCTCTTAAATTATGCTAAGGAAAAAGGATATAATATTGTTGATGTAATAACAGATGTTGGATCTGGAATAAGCTCAAATAGACCAGGTCTCAAGAAGCTTATTGAAATGGCTGAAAGTGGAAAAATAAACAAAGTATTGGTGATTAGAAAAGATAGAATGGTACGAACTTGTTTATGGCTTCTAGAAGAGTTATTCAAAGCATATAATATTGAAATTGAAAGCTTAGCTGTACAGAACGAAAAGTACGAAAAAGAATTTTATCTTGAATTAGTAGACTGGCTACTACAGTTATTAGAAACTCAGAAAGAGGAATTTAAGGGAAAATTAGATATTCTTAGAGGTAGGTTCTCCCTTCTATAAATTTATCTATGCTTGTTGAAGTAAAACAGGAGTGTACAGAATCGTGAAATCTCTGCCCAAAAATTGGATCAGAGTCTTTAATGAAGCTCCTGATTTTTTCTTTCCTGATCTTAAAGCTCTTTTAAACTCAAGAATTACAAGGGAAGAAATAAACTTCATCCTTAAAATCCTTAAAGAGGAAGGGAAAAAATCTTGTACGATCTTGGATTTATTTTGTGGAATTGGTAGAATTTCTATTCCATTGGCTAAAGAGGGATTTAACGTAGTGGGAATAGATATCTCTGAAAAATTTATAAACTATGCTAAAAATTACGCAAAGAAAGAAAATGTGGATTATAAATTAGACTTAATATGCGGCGATGCAAGGAAATTAGATAGTTTACTGAAGAATTCTCGATGGCAAGAATTTGATGCTGTATTATGGTTATACAATTCAATGGGCTATACTGGCAAGAAAGGAGATTTACTTATCTTAAATCAGCTTAATAAGCATGTGAATGAAGAATCAGTAATGATATTAGATGTAATGAATCGAGATTGGTTTGTGCATATCTCTACTTCTTGGGGTTCTCCAATAAATCATATTATTGATGCAGGTAATTTCCTCTATATATATGAACTAGAATTTCTTCTTGAGAAATCCATAGTTAAAATGCATATAGACCTATATAAGAAGGATAACAGAGATCTTATATTCCAAGATGAAGAAACAATCTATATCCGATTATATAGCATTCAGGAACTTTCTGAGATGTTATCTCTAACTGGTTGGGAAATAACGGAACTTTATGGAGATGTAAATCGATCAAGTTTTTCGCCAATATCCTCTGCGAGAGTAATAATAATTGCTCATAGAAAACTTTAAAAATCCTATTATGAAATAGGATAAAAATCTAGCCGAATTTTTAATATAATTCGCTTGGTATTTTCAATTTCTTTGCGGTAATTATATACATGGTGATTTTTTTGCAGGGTACAAGTATAATAATAGGTTCACTAATCTTATTAGCAGGTTTTCTAGCGATAGAACTAGGCTTGTCAACGGCCATATTAGAAATTGTAATGGGGTTCATAGGAACAAACCTTCTGGGATTAGAAACGATAGAATGGCTAGATTTCATTGCTATTATTGGCCTCGTTGGTCTAATGTTTTTGGCAGGGTATGAAACAGATATTAACGTAATGAAAAGGAATATATCTAAGAATCTAGTAACCGGATTCCTATCTTTTTCCTTACCGTTTATTATAATTTTTACATTAGCTAGGTTTATCCTTAATTTTGGATTTTTTAGTTCGATATTAATATCTCTTGGTCTCTCGACGACGTCTCTAGCATTAGTATATTCTGTTCTGGAAAATATGAACGTTGGTGATTATTCGAATCTAGTAATCGGAGGCGCTATGATTGCTGATGTTACGAGTATGGGAATATTAGCTGTTTTAGTTGGGGAATTCACACCACATATGCTTTTCTATGCTAGTATCCTTGTAATAATATTAGTTCTCTCGCCACTTATTATTAAGTATATCACAAGCAAATATCCTACTGCACCTTCGGAAATGGAGTTAAGATTTATACTCTTACTATTCGTTATTCTGCCTTTTATTGCAGAACAGCTTTACATAAGTGAAGCGGTACTAGCGTATTCTCTTGGTGTGATTTTTTCAAAATATGCGAAAGACCATGGAGAATTGGAGAAGAAACTTAAAACAATAACCTTCGGCTTCTTTGCACCTGCTTTTTTCTTCAGAGCAGGGCTCTTAATGAATTTAAGTTATATTTCAGTAGATACCCTAAAGATCCTTATTATTTTCTTAATTCCAGCGTATCTTTGTAAATACATTGGAGCTTATCTTCCAATACGATTTTTTGTCAAAGATCCAGAAGTGGCGAAGCTGTCTGGTTTGGTCTATAACTTTAGACTTAGCTTTGGGATTATCGTTGCAATTTTCGGACTTGAAGCAGGAATCATAACAGAAGAGATCTATGTGATGCTTCTTATTATAGTATTAATAACATCTTTAATCTCTTCAGTAATTTTGAAGTCTTCAGCTTATTGCTGTAAAAGCGTAATATAAGCTTCTAGTCTATTTCTCTATTGAAGAAAAAATACTCTCTTGAAAGATTTAATAATTTGAAAAGTATAGATGTAAATATAGTCTTAGATATAAATCAAAAGATGTGATCCTAAATGGTATTTCGTAGGAAAAAAGAAAAAAAAGTAAAAGAAGAACCCGCTAGAGAAAGAATTTCTAAGCCCCAACCAGCAGAATTCTTAGTTGCAGTTAATGAACTTCATGAATTCGTATTAAGTGCTAAGGGAAAAATTAGGAATTATGATGCTCGTGGAAAATTTGTTATTGCAAACAATGGTTTTAGAGATAAAATTTGGGGAATTTCGGTTGAGATAGAGAGTACTAACATTGAAGGCTTAGAGAATTTGATAAAGATTGATGAATTGAATCCTGGAGATAAAATTGAGCGTAATTATACTATCACGAAGAAGAAAAAATTACCAATAGAGTTAGAACTTAGCATTGATACAACACCTGAACAAGAAGAACAAGGGATTGCTGTTGTCTATGGAACAGATCAGTCAGTAAAACTTCAAGTGCGAATAAGAAATAATAGTGAAGCAAAAATTAATGAAATCGTATTTAGAAAGGAATTCCCCCATGCAAATTTCATCTCAACGAATTTCTCAGCCGATGCGGGGACAGTTAACAATTATAGTAATGAAATAGAATGGAACATTTCAGATTTAAACCCCAATACTGAAGCAAAACTATTAATTGAAGGAAAAGTAAGGTCCGAAGATAAAGAAAAATTAGATTTAGGTAGTGCGAATTTATCATTTAAAGCTGGAGAAAATCTTGCCGCTGTTAAAATAAAATCTATGGAAAGCTTAGTTAAGAATCTATTTTATATCCAAAAGGATGAACGTGAAGAAGAACCAAATATCTGGGATTGTAAAGTTATAATTGAAAATATATCTGAATTCCCAATTAAGATCATGAAGCTTGTCGTAAAAGAGTCGGATAATGGTAAGAGGGTTCTTGATATTGAACCAGACAAGATTCTAAATCCAGGAGAAAAATTTGAATCTAATGTTTGGACCGTGAAAAGTGAGAAAATACCAACATTCCACAAAGAAGCACACATATCAGTTGTTCCAATTAAGAAAATTGCTGTTTTGGGAAACGGAACCATAGAGAAATTGACTTTACCAGTTACTTCGGTTCAGATTAAGAAGGAATTTGTACCAAATACTGTAGGAAGTTACAGAATAACACCAATTGATACAAATATTGAAATAATAAATGAAGGCGCAACTAGGATTAAAAGCCTAATAATTAAAGATACGATTCCAAGTGACTTTAAACCTCCAAAACAGGAAGATATTGAGGTTATTCTAGGTAATAAAAAAGGAAAAGAAGGCATAACTATACGACTAGAGCCAAATGATTACAATCCGCAATCAGAGCATAAACTGTATATAGAGATACTAGATATAAAAAGAAGCTTTGGAACAGAATTCTCTAGCAACAAAAAAATGAAAGTGAACTATAGAATGCAAGCTTGGAAGCCAAAAGAAGAATACTCACCCTATTCTGGAGATATCGAAGTAACCTTAAGTACGGTAGAGATCGGACCAAGACTTACTGTGAGAATTCCTCAAGAAAAATTACCGAAAATTAACGTTAAACACCTCCGAAGAAAACTTACAGTCGGTAAAAGCGTGATTCCTGGTCATGAAAAAGGAGAATATATCATTACTTTAATATTCAGAAATCGTGGAAACACCGTTCTTAAGAATATAGAACTTATTGATAAGCTACCAAAGGATTTCTCATTCATAAGTGGTAATATAGAACCACAGGAAGAAACAATTGATGATGGTAAGATTCTCAAATTCAAATTTAATGAGATACGTCCAGATGACGAAATTAGAATTGAATATATGATACGGGGAACTGGCGAATATAAACCAGAAGATGCAGAGATTCTCTATAAGGCATAAAAAATTGTAAGATAATAACTAAATTATTTAATTTTATTTAAAAATTTAAAAATATACATATATTTAAATGATCAAAAGAAATAAAATAAACTATGAAATGCTCATGGAGTTGTAAATTTTGAGTAATAATAGAGAGTTTGTGCTCGGATTAATTATCTTAATAGCTTTAGCGTTTATACCGAGCATTAAGTTGCATGCAGGTCCTGTGTATAACAATAGCGTATTCTTTCCTAATGGAACAGAATTTTCACTATATTTGAATGGAACAGCATATCTAGAAAATACAACTTCGGGGGAAGTAATAATCAACAGATCTGAAAGCATATCTCTTCGCTTTTCCCTTGCTAGTAAGAGAATTGATTTTAGTTATATTGGTTGGGGCGGAATAATAGAATTGCCCTTTGAAATACTTCCAAACAGATCCGAAATACCATTACCTCCCTTAGTGGCGATTAAAGAGGGTACTAACAGAGCATTCTTCCCACAGGTAATTTTCGATATATTGGAAAATCGAACTCAAGTAACAGATCCAATGGGGCTTCTTAGTAATCTTTTTATGGCGGGAGTAAGCGAACGGATCTATGTCATAAATCCGTTTTATATACCAATTAATGTTCAAGAAGGCGATAAAATCGAATATGGTTTTTGGGATACACAGACAGATAATGGCTATATTTCAAAAGCGATTATTGAGGGTGAGGAAAGTATCAATACACAGGCAGGTACATTTAATGTATGGAAAGTAAATGTGAATTTCTCAGATTTCTCAGGGATAGCGTATAGTATTGGTTCGATTATTGGTGTTGATGTACTAAGATTACTTGCAGAATCGCTTGAAACTACAGAGGGCCAGGTAGAACTTTTACTGAATTCCATTAAGTTATTAGGTTCAATTTACTATGATAAGGCTTCTGGTTGGTTACTTAAAGCGAATATTGGTCTTTACTTTAATACTGAATCTGTAGATGCCCTTGAGAATATTGAAGGAGAGATCAGCGGAACCTTAGATCTAGAACTTATAAATCCAGGAACCGTAAATGTTGGTGGAGCAGGAATATTCCAAAGGTTAACAGGACTTCCAGATGAGACATTAATAGGAATTGATGCTGCATTTATCTTTATAGTTTTATATATAGTACTTCGTAGGAGATAAGGTGTCTTTATGGGTGTAAAGAGTTTCTTTGCTGGATTGTTTGTAGGGTTAATATCAGGTATGCTTCTAGCTCTAACTTCAGACTATGCAGGTCTTGTAGTTGGCGCACTCATGGGCGGTTTCGTTGCAGGGTCAAAAAAATCAGGTGCTACCGTTGGTTTTCTTATATCGCCCGTAATAATGTCTACACAATATCTAGTATATATTCTCATGCAGCTATTCTCAGGAGCCATAGATATATTTTATTTTCTCGTACTGTATTTTGGTTCCCTTCTTAACATTTACGTAATAGTATTCTCTATTATTGGGTTGGTAGTCGGATTACTTGGAGGAGTAATAAAGAAGAAAATTTCTAAATAAAATCTTTTTCAATTTTTTAAAAGATAATGGAATTATACTATTTTTACCTTAAAATGTCCCTTATATATAAGGGAAAAATTTAAAAAAGATCCTAGGATTTTCTATTATTTCCCCACCAATATTTGGTGATGACTTACTTACTAGAGATTGAATATTTACTGGGATGAAGGATAATGGCAAAGATACTTACTCATCCGTATCTTCAAAGCTTACTAACAAAACTTAGGGATAAAAATACGAAGTATTCGGTATTCCGGGACATTGTCCGAGATTCTGGCAGATATATTGCATATGAAATATCGAGGGAACTCGATTTTAAGAAAGTTACAGTAGAGACTCCATTAGGAATCGCAGAAGGATTGGTTTTTTGTAGTGATATAGTCCTTATAATGATATTAAGAGCATCTCTACCTTTGGTAGATGGAATGATGGAAATTTTTAAACATGCGAGAGTAGGCGTAATTTCGGCTAAAAGAATAGAGGAAAAAAAGGAAAATAATACGATATTTAATGTAGTAATTCCTTATGAACGAATCCCTGATGTTGATGGGAAAACTGTAATTATCGCGGATCCCATGTTAGCTACAGCTACTACTATGATTGAGATCCTAAAGCGAGTAAAAGAAAGAGGAAAGCCAAAGAAATTAATAATTGCTACCTTAATTGCATCAGAATATGGAGTAAATCGTATAGAGCGACTTCATCCAGATGCTCAAATTTATACACTGGCGATCGATAAAGAGTTAAATGAGAATGGGTATATTATACCTGGATTAGGTGATGCTGGAGATAGAGCATTTGGGACTAGCTAAACGCAATTTTAATAGAAATCTTTTCATTGTACATTTCTATTTATATTTATTATGTCAACACCATTTCGAGAATTTGCATTAACGTGTGAAAAGTTGGAAAATACATCTAGCAAGCTTTCTAAAATACAATTAGTTAATTCCTTTTTGAAAAAATTAGTTCCTGACGAATTGCCTATTACTGTGAGAATGATTATCGGAAAAATATTTCCTCCGTGGAGCGATAAAAACTTAGATATATCTTGGAACTCTATTTTGAAGATATTAAAATCTCTGACAAAAATCGATGATAAAGAAATCATTGAGATTTATAATAGATACGGAGATCCTGGCGAACTATTTAGAATTGTTATGAAAGAAAAACAACTCACTAAGCAACAAGTATTGCTTGGTGGAAAATTAACAGTATTAGAAGTTTACAGAATGTTTGAATCGATAGCAAGAATAAAGGGAAAGGGTAGCCGAGAAAGAAAAGAGAGAATACTTTATGCGATATTAAGTAAAGCAGAGCCTCTAGAGGCTAAATTTATCATAAGAATGACCTTAGGAGAAATGAGACACGGAGTTTCTGAAGGTATAATGGAAGAAGCGCTTTCAGATTATCTTGGGGTACCCTTAGAAACTTTGCGAAGAGCGCATATGATATTTGGAGATTTAGGTAAAATTATTGAAATCGCAGTAAGGGAAGGAATTGAACACATTATACACCCAAAATTCAGATTATTTAACCCAATAAAACCGATGTTAGCCCAAACAGCACAAAACATACAGGAAGTTATTAAAGAGCATGGTAAAACGGCTTTTGAATATAAATTTGATGGAGCAAGAGTCCAGATTCATAAAAAAGATGATGAAGTAAGGATCTTTAGTAGAAGATTAACGGATGTTACAATAAGTTTACCAGATATTGTTGAACTTATTAAGCGTGAAATAAGGTCTAGAGAAATAGTTGTTGAAGGGGAAGTAATTGCTATTAGTAATGATAATAAACCATTACCATTCCAGCAACTAATGAAACGATTTAAAAGGATTAGAAATATAGAGAAAATGGTTAAAGAGCTTCCAACACGTTTGTTTTTGTTTGATATACTTTATTTAGATGGCAAATTACTGATTGATGAGCCATACATAAAGAGAAGGGCGCTTCTTGAAAATATCGTGAGAAATATAGATCTAGCTCCTATGTTAGTGACAGATAATACATCAGAAGCACAGAAATTTCTGGAACAGGCATTGGAACACGGACACGAGGGTTTGATGGCCAAAAAGTTGAATAGTAGATATACTCCCGGTGTTCGGGGGAAAAATTGGTTTAAAATAAAAAAAGCATTACGATTGGATCTAGTTATTGTTGCTGCTGAATGGGGACACGGACGACGGCATAATTGGTTATCAGACTATTATTTAGCTACAAGAGATCTCGAAACCGGAGAGTTTCTTATTGTAGGTAAAACGTTTAAAGGCCTTACAGATGCCGAATTCAAAGATATCACTAAGAGATTATTAGAGTTGAAAATAGGAGAACGCGGAAGAACGGTATTTGTAAAACCAGAGATCGTAGCTGAAGTGGCGTTTAACGAAATACAGAAGTCACCTAAGTATAAATCTGGTTATGCGTTGAGATTCGCCCGAATTGTAAGAATTAGGGAAGATAAAAGTCCTGAGGATGCGGATTCAATTCAACGAATAAAAATACTCTATGAGAGACAGTTTAAAGGAAAATCCATGAGATAAAAATTCTTCATTTATTTTTGAATAAGTTCTATAAATTTGTTTCTCTCCAAACGTAAAATTTGTTTTTCAAAACCAGGGCAGAAAGGAAATTATTATAAAATTCGCATTTCTTACAAATACTTTGATACTTTCTTATTCTACTGACTATGAATAGTATGCTTAGTATATTATAATAAAGCCAAAGGAGAGAACCAACGTAAATTAAGGGCAATCTTAAGCTTAGGATAACGATAGAAGAAAAGGACAATATTATACCCAAAATAAGTTTTCGAATGATTTTCACAGAGATTTTATTTTTATCCATAAAGTTTTAGCGGGATCTCGAAAATTAATAGAGTAGTTATTAATGCAAGTAATTAAATTACATCCCTTATAAAAGGTAGACCGATAGTGAAAAATAAAATTAGAATGGGAATTGCGGTTAAAAGTGTAAATGTACAACCAATACAGAGTTTAACCCTAAAAATAGAAACGTAGTGATTCCTATAATACTTGCATTCTGGGTGGTGTGCAGTAATAAATGGATACAAACTCCTAAGAAAAAATAGGAGATGACGTAGAATTCTCCTGTATTTAGGGACAATCTTGTAATAACCCATGCATTTACACCAAAAAATAAAATATAATTTGCTTTATGGCCCTGTAGGTGCTTGAGGCATTACAATTATGCCAATAAGTGAGAGATACCATACAATCACTATTGGAATTAAAATCGCTATAAACCAAGCTACTATTGCCATTCCCCAAGAATCAGTATGGCGTATCTTAATGAAATACCATGCTAGTATACATCCTAGGATCGGAATAAACGCAATTAGTATCGAGGAGACCAGCCATGTAACAATTATACCGCCAAAGCCCATTTTGCTTTCTGGGGTTCCTACTAACTTCAAACCGACCCAGAAGAAGAAACTACCTATCAGAAGAGATATAATAAATAAAGCAACCATAAACGTTATAAGCCCTGCAAGGTTATAAGGTCTAGGCCCCATCTGAAGAAGGAAAAGACTCTTTAGATGCTCAATCAAATATTTTAACCTCCAAGAATTTTTTGTCTCAAGAATCAACTATTCATTTTTAATTTTAAATTTAAAAGTATCTTTCTATAAAATTCTTTTAAAAATTTAAAGCTACCGAGTTAAATAGATTCATTAAATTCGAATTTTTCTTTCATTCTAGTATTAAATCTAACAAGAAAAACTTATTTTAATTTTAAATAATTTAATAGTAGTTTTTGAAATGAGGTTTCTGCTTTGCTTGAGAAAATAATTGAGATAGTAAATCTCCAAAATAAATGGCGCAGAGAAGAATGCTTAAATATGATTGCCTCTGAAAATGTTATGTCTCCTTTGGCGGAAAAATACTACATATCCGACTTTGAAAGCAGATATAATGAACATGATGTGGTTTCTCACTATCAGGGAACTAAATATGCAAATGAAATAGAAACTACATGCATTAATATATTTGGCAATAGATTTGATACACAATATGTAGATGTCAGACCTATTAGCGGCGCAGTTGCAAACTTATGTATTTATAGGGCATTTATGAAGCCTGGGGATGTATTTATTTCCCCCGGATTGACGGCGGGGGGGCATGTGTCATCAACAAGATATGGTATTGCTGGAGGACTTGGATTAAAAGATATCCCTATGTACTTCGATTACAAAAAAATGAGATGCGATGTAGATAAGACGGTAGAGCTGATAGAGCGTGTTAAACCAAAAGTTGTTATGTTTGGAAGATCTATGTTTCTTTTTCCAGAGCCAATAAAAGAAATAAAAGAACAGATCGACTCAAAGATAAAGGTAATTTACGATGCAGCTCACGTATTTGGCTTAATTTATGGGGGAGAATTTCAGAGGCCACTTGAAGAGGGAGCGGATGTTTTAACAGCATCGACACATAAAACGTTTCCGGGACCTCAGGGAGGGATAATTATTGCTAATAAAGAACTCTCTATGGATCTATGGAAAAAAATTCAACGGGCGATCTTTCCGGGGACTATAAGCAACCATCATATTCATAGATTGCCGGCTTTAGCTATTACTGCGCTTGAGATGAACAAATTTGGAAAAGAATATGCTAAACAAACAATAAATAACGCCAAGAGGCTTGGTGAGGCTCTTTATAATTTGGGATTTAAAGTTCTTGCTGCGGACTGGGGATTTACAGAATCGCATCAGATAATAGTTGATATTAAAGAGTTTGGTGGTGGCGCTGTTGTTGCGGAGGAATTAGAAAAAAATAACATAATAGTTAATAAGATGGCGCTACCATGGGATACAGATTATGATGCTACACATAATCCTAGTGGAATTAGGATAGGGACTCAAGAGTTAACCCGATGGGGAATGAAAGAAAATGAAATGGAATATATTGCGAAACTAATATACAAAATCTTAAGGAAAAAGCAAAATGTGAAGAATGATGTAATAGAAATGAAGAAAGAATTTATGGAGATAAAATATGCATTCAGTTCCTCGAAATATTAGAATAGTATTCTTTTTTAATCCGAACTTTTTATCATGTTTTATAAGTTTCTGAGTATGTTAAGAGATGTGATTTTATGAAGGTTACATTAGTTGAATATATCCGAGATGCGGAAAAAATATTAACCGCAGGCGGACTAGCAACAAGATCCCATAAAACTCTTGCAGAATATGAACCGACAGAAAAAGAGATTAAAATGATGATAAAATTAAGTAAAGAAATGAAACTAAGTTCTATTTTAGATTTTCCATATTATATCTTTACCATTAAAGATGTTTCAAGAAGTTTTACTCATCAATGGGTTCGATATCGAATGGCAGCGCACATGCAACAGAGTCTAAGATACGTAAAAGTAGATCCTAATAACTATAATTGGTTTGTAATACCTCCAACGATACTTCAAAAGGATGTTAATGTGATTCTAGAATATGTAAGAACGCAGATAAACTCTGGGAAATCTTATCTAAAAATGCTCGAATCCGGTATTCCTCCAGAAGATGCGAGATTCTTACTTCCAATAGGAGTAAAAACGCACATTTCTACTGCAATGGACGCGGAAGAATTACTTCACATAATATACCAAAGAACATGCTATGATGCACAATGGGAGATCAGAACAGTTGCTTTTGTGCTTCTTCTGGCTGGATATATTGTTCACCCGCTCATTTTTCAAGGAGCTGGGCCATCTTGTATAAGCGAAAACATATGTAGAGGAACATTTAAGGGTAAATGCTATAAGGATGTTAAAAAACTAATTGATTCTCTATTCCAGCTCGGAGATGAGTATAGAATTAAATATAATAATCTAAGGGAAGGATCTCTTGAGATTGACCTAACCGATATACTTGGCTATCGGATGAATATTAATAAGAAAAAAGAGTTAACTAGTATATTAGGTAAAGATGTAGATTTTGATTTTAAAGTCGTCTTGGAGGTAAGAAAATGACAAACAATGATTTTAGATTCCACCCCATAACAAGAGTTATGTTTACATTATTCTTCATGTCTCTTACTATAATATTTTCAAAAGTAAAATTAGAGCCTATTTTTGGTACTGGGTCGCATTTTTCCCTTATAGTAATGTTCTCTCCGATTATTCCAAAAATTGTAGGAACAACTTATGGTTCCGTTGCAATTCTTGGCGCTAAAATGATTCAATTTTTAGTTGGAATCTCAACACCAAAGAGTATTATATCATATCTTTCATATTTTCCGGTTTTATTCGGTGGAATTCAATTCGCGAGAGTATTTAAAGGAGACCGAAAAGTCATTATTTTTTCATTAACAGCAATTCTTTTATTCTTAGTTCATCCAATAGGCAGATCTGTTTGGTATTTCTCTCTGTTTTGGTTAATACCTATAATAATTACGCTCTCGAAATCGTATTTGGATAGGGTAATAAAGAGATTTGAGATTCTTAAAATCTATATATATGCTTTAAGCGCAACGTTTGTGGATCATGCATTTGGTTCTATAATATATCTCTATTTTTTAGAAATCCCAAGTATTTACTGGAACATGGCAATTCCATTTATCCCGTTCGAAAGATTAATTATGGCGCTAGGAATAACTGTATTTTACATATTTATTAGTAAAGGAATCGAGCTAATGGAGCGGAAGACGCTTGCAGTTCTGTTTATTTCACATAAAGAGGATCTTATTTTAACTCAAAAGGCGCAAAACATGAAAGAAAGTTAAATTTTTGCTTCAAATTTTTTTTCTAATATGGGATATTCATGTTATATCTCGTATTATATACAATATTTTAATTGCCTATGGGAAAATTTTTAATATTATTTTTATAGCTGTTTATTGTATATCTGTCCATATACTATAACAGTAATTTTGCGGTGAAAATAATGCCAATCAAAGTTACAATCAGAAGGGATGAATGTATTTCTGATGGAGTATGTATCTCACTCTGCCCCGATGTATTTGAATGGGGTGATGATGGCAAAGCTGCAATTGTTGAGCAATATCGTGTTGGTGATGATCTAGGAGCAGGGAAAGTGCCTGATGAACTAGAGGACTGTGTTAAGCAGGCAGTTGAGTCCTGCCCCGTCCAAATAATCGCTATGGAAAAGGAATAGATCCTCTATTACTATTTTTTACTTTTTAACTTTAGTTCTTTTTTTATATTCAGTCTCTAGGAATTTAGTTACACTATTCTTAATATAATTTGGTTCAAAAATATAATTTAAATAACTGAAATAGAATTTCTGTGACCAACTTACATATTATTTGGAGATGGATATTAATGGACAACGCAATTATTGTTAGAGATATAACGAAGGTATTTAGAATAGGTCACAATAGACAAATTGTTGCACTTGATAATGTATCTTTTGAGGTGAAGGAAGGAGAATTCTTTGGCTTATTAGGTCCTAATGGTGCAGGAAAGACAACGTTAACGAAAATAATTTCTACTTTGTTAATACCCGACTCAGGAGAAGTTTTAGTTAATGGATATAGCATATATAAAGAGCCTATGAAGGTTCGCCAAAGCATTGGGTGGATGCAGGGCGAAACGGGAGGTAGAGCTTTATATTGGAGATTAAGCGGTTATGATAATCTAAAATATTTTGCTACATTACAAGGGGTAAATTCGAAAGTTGCAGAGATCAGAATAAAAACATTTCTGAAATTCTTGGATCTTGATAAAGATGCTTATCGTCTAGTAAAAGACTATTCTACTGGAATGAAAATAAAATTATTATTAATCAGAGCACTTCTACACAATCCTCCGATCCTTATTCTTGATGAGCCAACTGTAGGGCTTGATGTGGCATCGGCGATAAAAATAAGGGAATTCCTAAGAGAATTAAATGAAGAGTTAAACAAGACTATTCTGTTCACATCACATAATATGACTGAAGTTGAGCAGTTATGTGATAGAATTGCAATCATCAATAAGGGAAAAATTATATTTGTGGGATCCGCTAGACAGATGAAGGAAAAAGTAGAAAAAGTGAAGGTGGTCTCTCTAAAAGTTAGAATGAATGGTAAAACAGAAGATGAGCTGGTTTCAAGTCTCATGAAAATGAATTCTGTAGAGAAAATACTATCTAAGAGAAATGATGAAGGAATCTATGAATTTAGAATAGCTGTAAGAGATCCATACGAAACCATTCCGGAGCTAGTTACTAAACTTAAAGATTGGAAGATTGAGGCTATAGAAAGGAGCTTGCCAACATTGGAAGAAGCATTCATCAGAATTCTAGGGGGAGATTATATTGAGTAACACCGAAAACTTATTAGATGCATTCCGATACGGACGAGGATTAGAAAAACAATCATTAAAGCTGAAAATACATAGAGTATTTGGTGTTGTTTGGGCGCAGATGAAGATACTTCTTAATTATAAAATGCAATTCTTCTTAGAAGTTATTGATATAATCTTAAATGTGCTTATCTACTATTTCATTGGTTTCCTCGTATCAGGAGATGAACTAGCCAAACTGGGATACAGAACATCATATCAAGCGTTTGCTTTGGTAGGAATTGCTCTTAGCCGATACATATGGACGTCCATATCGAGAATAAGCAGACGTATGCAAAGAGAAATCTCTATTGGAACATTTGAATCCATACTTGTTACAAATACAAGTATAGACCTCTGGATCATCGGCCAAGCACTTTTTGGTTTTCTTTGGAGTAGCCTTTGGTTTGTTGGAACGTTGGTCTCGGGAATTTTAATTGGTATTCCGATTATAATAACGGTATACAACCTTCCACAGATAATCTTTATTGTACTATTTTCGGTTTTGGTACATGCGAGTATTGGTATCCTGTTTGCTGCAATAGCAATTCTTTATAAGCAGATTGAAACTGTTCTTTTTGTTTTCTCCACAACTATTGAGTTCCTTGGCGGAGTAGTATATCCAATAGCGATTCTTCGGAAATATCAACCGCTATATTACCTTTCACTAATGATACCATTTACTCATAGTCTTGAACTTATGCGAAAAGTTATGATTTCGGGAATAAATATATGGGACCCAGCAGCTAGTATAAATTTAATAGCCCTATCCCTGTTTTTACCTCTTGTTTGGCTAAGTTTTAAGGTATTGAATTATTATTATGAGGAGGCGAGAAAGCTTGGAGAGCTCTCTTCCTATTAAGCTTGATTGCACGGAAGTCTTTAGAGCATTAGAATTAGAGAATGAGAAGCCGCCGAGTACATTTTCTAGAATTTATGCAAGTTTTCTTAGGAGGGCGAAAATAAGATGGAACTACAAAGTCTGGATCGTCTTTGACTTTGCAAGTACGATAATATCAATTTTCACATATTATTTACTCTCATTCATTGTAACTAACGAACAAATCGTATTTGCTGGCTATGCTGGTACCTATTTTGCATTTGCTTTGATAGGGGTTTCATTCGATCATTTTATTAGTGCGAGTATAAGAAGCCTTGGTAGAACACTACGATTGGAGCAGTATTATGGAACCCTAGAAAGCGTTGTGTCTACTGAGACTTCTATATCTACTGTATTTCTAGGAGACTTCTTTTATTACTTTGTGTATTCTATAATCTTCATGATTGTTGGGCTGAGCTTAGGATATGTTTTAGGTGCTGGTATTATCCTAAATATACCAATAATTCTTCAAAGCGCTGTAATAATAATTCTAATGGTGCTAAGTCATCTTCCAATAGGTTTACTTAGTGCTGCAATGATTTTAAAGTATAAGCAAGGCAATCCGATCTCTTGGGCTCTTACATGGATAAATCAATTTTTCAGTGGAGCCTTCTTCCCAATACATTTAATGCCACACTATCTGAGAGTGATCTCGTATGCACTTCCTTTAACTTTCTCTTTGGATGCCCTTAGAAGAGTGTTTATAAATGGAGAGAGCATCTTTTCAGTGTATGTTTCAGAGGATATTCTATTTATGACGGTCTACTCCTTAATTATGCTCCCTCTTGCATTCTTTATATTCAATAAAATGTACAATAACGTGCGAAAAGAAGGTACAATTGGTGCCTATTAATTCCTACTTAATTTCTTTGACATAGAGAAGCAGACCTTCTCTTTTCACAACTTCTATTTTACGATTTGGAGGTATAGCATTATCGTCAACAGAACGGGCTTGCCATTTTTCACCTTCAATTCGGACATAGCCAATGGGATCCAACTCTGTTAGGGTTATACCAGTTCTAGATTCCATTCTATAGTGCCTATCGATGCCAGACTCTATATAATCTCTTACTACGTAATACTTAATTAGTAAGAATACTAAAAGACCTATGGAAACTAAAATTGTTCCTGTAATGAAGATTTCACTAAATAAAAAGTAAAGTATTAATACGATAATAATTCCAGCCAAGATCTCATCCAAGGAATATATTAGAAATTTGATTAACTTCTTCAAATTTAAATCACCATATATAGATTATTGATGTCTCTCTATAAACTTCACATTTTGGAAGGGATCCCTATTTTTTACTAAATTATATAATTATATTCTTCTATACCATTTTTAAGTGAATGCTTGTTGATTTGCTTTTTCGTTAGTACAATAGTCCTTAGCTATAGACTCATAAATCTTATTTTATGAGTATGCCCTTGAAGTATACTATTTTTAATGATCTTAGTTCTTATTTTGAATTATTCATAATATTTATGGCTTAATAATGTCGAAAAGTTTAAGAGCAAAGAAAATTTTAAGTGTGAAGTATCTATAACTTCCTATTAAGACTCTGCGTGGGTGAATATAAATGCGTGCTGAAAAATCTTATAAAGAAGAAATAGAAGAAATGCTCCAAACATTGGTGGAGAACGATCCTGATATCCTAGGATGCATACTAGTGCGGCAGGACGGATTGCCTCTAGGAAGTTATCTCTCTGAAACGGTAGATAAACGAATTTTTTCGGCAATGGCAGCAGCAATACTAAATATTAGTCTAAGATCTATAAATGAGCTTGGAGGGGGAGACTTACAATATATTACGGTAGTAGGCACAAAAGGCAATCTAATTTTAATGGGTACTGGTGAAGAGAGCAATGCAGTATTAGTTTCTCTTGTTAAGCCAAAAGCTAATATAGGATTAGTTTTAGTGGAAATGGAAAGGGCAGCGCAAAAGATTAGTGGGATCTTAAAAGCAATATAGGTGATTAAAAATGGCCTCCAAAGAGGAACTGCCTAAATATCTTATTAGGAGGCTTCTCGATACAATAAAGAATGATCCTTTAGCTTCAGGTGCTCTGAAATCTCTAATCGTTGAGAACATTATTGCATTCTCGAGGGAATCATTAGGTATCGAACTTGCAGGTAATGATTTAGATTCTCTAGAGAAAGAAATGTTAGAGAAAGCAGAAAAAAATCCCCTTTTATTTATAGCAGTAACTTATGCAGTTCCCAAATCTGAAAAAATGATTGCTGGTAATGTTGGGCCCTTAACTAGGGAATTATTTAGAACACAATCACAAGCTCTTATAGGTGACACATTAAAGGAATATATAATGAAAGTATATGGGGGATCTCATTTGAAGCAATTAGAAGAACTTAAAAAGTCCAGTAAATATGATGATATTTTAAGAGCAATTGTAGAAGCTATTGAAGATCTGGGATTAGTTGTACCCGGTTCTATTGAAATTGAAAAAATTGATGAGAAAGAAATCAAGGTACACATAGATCCCTGTACTTTTGCACCACTTAGCTTAAAATTAATGCAGGAGGGAATCACTAATATATTTGGGGAACATTTTTGTGCATTTGGATCATTCATGGGGATTTTACTGGGGTTATTAGGCGAAAAAACTGTTGATTTTGAACCTATAGAGTTGTCACCACCAACCTGTAGCTTTAAACTTAAAATACTTTGAGAGTCTAATTTGGAATCTAAATTGTGGGCGGGTAGTTGTCATGTCGTCGATATCCAATATTATAAGAAGGATCACATCGATTTTCTCGCGTAAGAAAAAGACAATCGACGAATTGCTAGAAACAACATTAAATGAATTTGCAGATAAATTTCCGTATATTGATGCCATACTATTGACTAGAAGTGATGGATTACCTCTATCAACATATCAGAGAAAGAGTACTTTAAAGTCTACAAGCTCTCTGCCAGGTTTCTCAGCTTTGCTTGCGAACATAAGCATAAAAGCGCTAAATGGACTTGACTTGGGCGATTTTCAAAATTTAATCCTAAAAACAAAGAAGAAATTCGTCTTAATAACTCCATTAAATAAATTTCCTGATATTCGTCTAATGGTTATTGCAAATACAACAGATGAGGCAAAGGCAAGTTTACTACAGACTTACACTAAAAAAGTGATAAATGATTTAGAGGTACTCCTTTCAAGCGAGGGAATATCTTAGATATTATTCTGTAATATGTTTCTAAATGATTTTTCAATATATGATTCTAACTTTTTTGTATTAATTACTTCAGTAATTACGCTCTCTATCTCTTCTATGCTAAAATTAAAGTTCTCTATCATGAGTTTAATCTCGTCCTCATATATAGGATCCAATAAAATTCGCGATACAATTTCCTTAATTACACATTGTTTTATTTTATCAATAATGCACATTCTAAAATTTAGATCTTTAATACCTCTAATAAGAGGTACAAGTTCATTTATGACGTTATCAGCGAAAATATGCAATTTTTCTTTTACTATATCAACAAATTCTAAAAGGTGAATGTATTTCCTGATCTTTTTCTGTAAATCGGAAAGCATCTCAGTTTCTATGTTAATCTGACTAAAATATTGCCCTATAGCTTCCAATAATTTAGGGATATAATTCTTCTTAGATTTAACAACTAGGAAGATTGGTTTGCTTAAAACCAATCTTAAGTAATTCTTGTCCTTTTTTGTTGGGATTTCGAAACTTACAGTTAGTGTATCTGGATTGATTATAACATTTACTCCATCTATATTATTTGGCCTAAGGTTTCTTATCTCCCATGGCGAGAGGAAAAATATTGTGTCTAAGATGAACGCAATTTTAGTTTCCATGGTCAACCACCTTTGCGCTTTCTCTCATTAATCGCATCAGCGACCTTTTTATGTTTCTAATTACTCCAAAAGATCTCACTTGGATCCATCTGCCAAGGAAATCATACTCAAATGGAGCTATTATTGATTCTACTTTAAGTGTCGGATATTCGAACATGATACCCTGCCCTATAAATCCGAATCCTGGATTCATACATAATGTTGATGTTTGTTTCTTCTTATTAAAGTTTTCAATCATTAACTTATGTGTATGACCACAAAGCCAAATCTTTGGATTACAAACTTCAATAACAGGATAAAGTATCCTCTTGCCGACTCTGAATATTTTTCCTGATGTTGTTCTATCTGCACATTTGTATGGACATTCATGAGATAAGACAATATCTATCTTTAACTCATTTTTAAGTATATTTTTTAAGATACTTAATAAATCCTTTGTGTTAAAGTGGAATGAATCCGAGCGTTTTGGCGAAAAAACACCATTAATCCCGAGAAAGCTAATCTCTTCATCTTTAATTCTAATTTGTAATACTGCATTTTTGATATAGTAAAAATTAGATAATTTTCTAGCTAATATTTCATATGACGGGACGCAATCATGATTTCCAGTAATCGCTATAATCGGTTTTTTCAATTTTCTAAAAATTGCATAGAATGGTTTAACGTTAAATTCAAAGATATCGCCAAGGAGGAGAATACCATCAACTCTTTTGAGGAATTTTTTTAGTATATGCCCAAAACTTTGCTCATTATCATGAACATCTGCTAAAGCTAAGAATTTGACTGGGCACACTCCACTCACATGAACCAATACTGAATATACCTTAGTGTTGTTAACTTATAATTTTTCCGTCTTGTATAGTGAGTATTCTATCAGCCTTCTTTGCCACAAGAGTATTATGTGTAACTAAAATACAGGATCCACCAACTTCCTTAACAGCATCCCTTAACACACTTACCACTAAGAGACTATTCTCAGTATCTAACTCCCCAGTAGGTTCGTCTGCTAATATGAGTATCGGCTTATTTGCTAGTGCTCTTGCTATAGCAACCCTCTGCTGTTCACCCCCGCTAAGCTCGTTTGGTCTGTGATTTAGTCGATCTTCAAGTCCAACTAGTTTAAGTAAATATCTAGCCCTCTGCAGGCGCTCTTCTCGAGGTATTCCCGCTATTATCATAGGTAATTCAACATTCTCTAACGCAGATAGTATTGGAATTAGGTTATGAAATTGAAAAATAAAGCCAATTTTATGCCTTCTTAGCTGAGTTAATTCGCTCTCTGACATTTTTGTTATATCTTTTCCATCAATCAAAACTATACCCTTCGTTGGTTTATCTAAAGTTCCAATTATGTTTAATAGTGTCGTTTTCCCGCTCCCACTAGGTCCGACAATGGAAATAAATTCTCCTTGTTTTAATGTTAAATTTACGCCTCTTAATGCCTTTATTTCGATTGGTCCGATTCTATAAGTCTTATGAACATCAATTGCTTCTAATAATGGGTCTTTGATCATTGAATCACCAAAAAAATTAAATTGAAAAAGTAATTTATATTTTTACTTATGTAAATTTTTTTTTACACTTGGGATTTCAATGATATTAAGAATGGCATTCCGAAACCTAAGTAGAAGAAAAGTGAGATCTATTATTGCAGTAGTAGGTATAGCAATCTCGGTGGGATTGTTTCTTTCAATATCTATTGTTTCTTCAAGCGCAACAAAGACCTTGGTTGATACATATACTCAGTATATTGGAGATTTTGACTTTATAATCACTGGGACTGGAAAGAATCTTTATTTTAATTCAACGAATATATCTCAGTTACTTACGAATTTCGAAGAAATTTCGTCTATAGGTCCAAGATTAGTCTTTGCTGGATTGCTTATGAAGAATGATTCTTATGCTCGAGTTCTGATTATAGGGATAAACCTAACTATGGAAGAGAAGATAGGTAAAATAGAATTAGTGGAGGGAAACCTAAGTTTAAAGAAAGGAGAATGTCTTCTACTTGATCAATCTGCAAGAAGATTAAATGTAACACCAGGGGAAGTAATTGATGCTTATCATTATAATGCTTCAGGAGAAATTGTTCACTCATATTTTAATGTTACTGGAATCATAAATCAAACAGGAAAATTACCTATTGATTTTACTGCTGTTGCTTTTATTTCCTTGGATTATGCTCAGCAAATTTTTGGCCTAGAAGATGTTGCAAACATGGTTTTCGTAAAGTTGGATCCAGCTTTTGTTGATTATTCATCAATAGATAATGCTATAAAAAATTCAATAGAGATTGCAGAAAAAATTCAGGATATATTGGGGTTTGACTTTCAGATAACTCTTGTAAAGACACAAGTCTTAGAGTGGTTAGGGCAGGGCATTGAGAATCAAAAATCACTCCTGGATATTTTTGCTTCACTATCGTTATTCATTGCTATAATTTTGATTGTATCCATAATGCTCATGAATCTTCCAGATAGAGTTAGAGAGGTGGGGATTCTCAGATCCTTAGGTATGTCTAGATTCCAAGTTTTTAGGGTTTTCTTTTTGGAATCAATATTACTTGGCGTTTTAGGTTCGATGATCGGACTGTTATTAAGCAACATATTCACATCATTCTTAGCACCTAATTTCGCACTACTTGGCAGGATGGCTACAGAGATTACTCTACCAACATTAAACAACATCTTGTTGGTTCTATTTTTGGGAATAATAACAAGCATACTTGGTGGAATTTATCCCTCAATAATAGCATCAAGGATTACACCAGCTGAGGCTCTTTTGCCAGCGGCAAGAAGATCAATTGAACTTGAGAAGGTCTTTCGTAAAATAAAACCTGAAGCTCCAAATTTAGCATTAATACTATCAGGATTGAGCAGTTTTATCTCACTGAGCATCTTCATTACAATTTTGCCTATAGTAGCTTCGTCTGGGGACTTCCTCACGGTATTCTTATTACAATTTGTTATACTGAATTTATTATTAATGAGTATAATCTTTATTTTCTCTGGAGCATTTCCGGTAATTATCAGAGGAATAACAAAAATATTCTGGTTCATTAAGAGAATAGAACTTTATTTAGCTTCAGGAAATCTAATTCGTTACAAAAGAAGAGCTATATTGACATTCTTTATGGTCTCGCTTTCGGTATCTGCATTGCTTGTAATTGGATTTATTGTAAATAATCAAAAGTATCTCCTAGATAAATCAATAAAAGTTTCGTTGGGTTCTGATATTGTAATATATGCTCAGGAAACAATTCCAATAAATGCAACAGAAAATATAACGAAATCTATTGGCGTTGAATCTGTCTGTCCGGTTTCTTATCCAATAACAGCTAAGGTTGGAGATATAGTATTTTACGATAGTTTTTCTATGAATATATATGGAATAGAGCCACTCGCTTATGTTAACTCAAGCTATATTGCTAACTTTGTAAGTAATGCATTAACTACGTTTAGCCAACTCGAAGAGAACATGACTGTGGTCGTTAGTAGTGGATTGGCAGAGAGATTATCTGTAAAAATCGGGGATTTTATACGAGTGAATGTGTTAAATAAAAATTTTAAACTCAAGATAGTCGGAATATTATCTCTAGCACCTGGATTTTCCTTCACCAGATTTGAGCAGAGAGTACCACGAACTGATATTTTAGTCTCGTTTAATACACTAAAATCATTGGGTGGGAACATTAACTTTGCATCTAAATTCTTTGTTAATATAAAGGGGCTGCCAACTGTAGCCATAAATTCTCTCCAGCAAAATGTAGGAGCTGACTACGATATCCAGATAGTCTCAACATCAGATGTAGTAGATCAGTCTAAAAAAGGAATAGAACAATTTAATAACCAAATCTCTTTACTGCTTTCGACAGCCATACTAATTGCTGTACTCGGGTTGATCGCGTCTATTGTTGCTTCTATTCAGGAAAGAATTTGGGAAATTGGAATTATGCGTGCCTTAGGAGCAAGCCGTTCTCAGATAAGATGGATTTTTATTATTGAAACTCTATTATTGCTTCTAATTAGCTATTTAGTTGGATTTATTAGTTCTTTTATCGTGGCTGCTGAGGTGATATGGACTAATAATATAACTAATGAACTATTAGCACCAATAATCTTACCATATGACTATCTCGCCAACTCTTTAATCCTGCTCCTAATTCCAGGGATCATATTTTCTGCAATACTGTCACACAATTATGCTAGTAAAGAGATAGTAGAAACTCTAAGGCGGGCTACTGAAGATTAAAAAAATGAAAAGATTAAAAAAGATTAAAAGCCTAATAATTATTGATGAGTTATTAAAAGTAGGAATATATACATTTTTATATTCTTCTTGATAATTGCAATTAATATTATAACCATATATGCACATTATGCTGTAAGGTAATAGCAGAACTTACTATTAGCAATTAATAAAATTCGCAAAGGGAATAAAAATGAAAAATATAAAGATAAAATTCCTTGGAGGAACAAAACAAATAGGTAAATCCGCAATACTTGTGGACAACGGTAAGAAAAAAATCCTATTGGATTATGGGACTTACCCAGGGAAAGAACCAGAATTTCCTCCAATGGTTAATCCAAAAGATATAGACGCCATTGTTTTGTCGCATGCGCATCTAGATCATAGTGGAGCAATTCCGATGTTATATAGAAACGCGGTATCGCCTCCACTTATAACGACATTTCCAACATTGGAATTAGCAGATTTGTTAATTCGTGACATGATTAAGTTGGCAAAAGGAAAAGTTCCCTTCAGTATAGATTCCCTCCAAAGAATGAGGCGGGCTTTTGTGCCTGCAGAATATGGTGAACCAATAGAGCTGGATCGCTCAACCTCTATAACATTGTATAATGCGGGGCATATACCCGGGAGTGCATCGATCTTAATCGAAATGGATGGTACTAGGATATGGTATACTGGAGATATAAACACAATAAAAACAAGATTACTAGAACCTGCAACACTAGTAGATGATGTCGATATTTTAATTATTGAGAGCACGTATGCAACTAGGAGACATCCAGATCGTTCTGAGGAAGAGAAGCGTTTTCTGAAGCGAATACATGAGATATTGGATAATAATGGAACAGTATTAGTGCCAGCATTTTCGGTTGGTAGATCTCAAGAAGTAATGTGTATACTTGAGCATCATATGTTTAGGAAACCAACCGCGCTAGATGGTATGGCCCAGGCCGCTACTGGCATCATAATGGGCTTTCCAGAATATATTAGAAATTATAAGATACTACGCAGGAGCATAAAGAGAGTCAAGTGGATGGCCACAAAATCTCAAAGAAAGAAAATGCTTAGAAAAGCGGGTTTAGTTATATCTCCCGCGGGGATGCTCAATGGGGGATGGTCTATCTGGTATTTGAAGCAAGTATATAAAAATAACAAGGATGGAATATTTTTTGTATCATATCAAGTTCCAGGTACGTTGGGCCATAAAATTGTTAACTCTAAATCATTCACGATTGGTAACAAAGAAACAAAAGTAGAAGCACATGTAGATTACTTCGAACTTTCATCACATACAGATAATCAGGGATTACATAAAATTGTCGATAAAGCTGGTGCTAGTAAGGTATTCGTAGTTCATGGCGATGAAGATTCAACAGAACAATTCGTTAAGGAGTTAGTAGATATGGGTATCGATACATATGCACCAAGAATGGAAGAGGAATTTGTAATATAAATTCCCTACCATTCCAACTTTCTACCCATTGTACTAAGTTTCAATTTTATCTTCATTTTAAGGTTGTTATTAATTATGAGCTTGTTCGCAGGCTCTATTAACGCATAAATTGCATTCTTTGTGTACTCCCAATATTTCTTTGCAGATTCATCTTCGCTAGGTCCAGCAAAAGTTAAGTAGAACTTCAGCCTAGCAGGATCTGTAATTAATTCTATCCCTAACATATCATGCATGAGGTTCCCTAATTCCCTGGCCATCAGCATTCCTGTCGATACCGCTTCAGATTCGCTATCACCACGTTCGAGTAGAACGTCTATTTTATTAAATATCAGAAATACATTTGCATTTCCAAATATCTTTTTGATGCGTTCTTTTGGAAGGATGTTTAAGAGCTGTTCTAATATGTATTGCTCAAATATTTTGATATTCTTATCTGGTGGTTGACTTAAGTCAAAAACAAAACCAACACTACCTAATCCCATTTTAAGTATATTTTGCGCACCTTCTATAGCGGTATATCCCTCTAAAAAGCCACTAAGTGTCGCCCAAACCGCAGAACCATATCTTGGAGAAACTGCAGCGTAGTCCATATCTAATGTGCTGAAGATCTGTCCCTTCTGACAAACATCATAAGCTGAACTAAAATTTTCATTGGAGAAGTAGATATTAGTAATAATACTTGTCCCCATTTCTTTTTCAATTTCCCCTAGAAAGCATAATAATTTTTTCAACAGACTGGTCTTCCCACTATTCAGCGGACCAATTAGGACAATCGTCGGATAAACCATCATATATCACCAACTAAAGGGATTTCCATACAAGCTCTCTATCAAATATAAAATCAACACCGGGTAAAATGCCACTATCAAATAATCGCAATAACCCAAATCTCCCCCGACTTTTATCAAATAAAAATTTATTTCTTAAATACTTTATTACGACACTGGATACACAGCAGGGAACAGTAATACATGTTCCCTTTTTAACTTTTGGGCCGGATTCCACTTGTATTGTGCACATCTGATCAGAAGGGGGTAATATTATCTGAAAGAAACTTCGTTTATCGATATTAAATAGAACACTTATTGCTGAGAAGATGTAATGCGCCCCGCGAAAATAATTTTCATATATTGTTCCGCCCTCAGGGAAAAACATCTTTAGGTTTGATTCGAACTTTTTGTACTCCTTACATATACCTCCCCTTTGAGTAATTCTAAGATCCCCTTGTAGGTGACTTTTAACAAGTTTTCCAGAAACAAGATTTCTATAGAACTCATCAGCGTCGGTCCATTCATCATTTGTTCTCTTTTTGGCTCTCAACTTCTCTAAGCTATAAATAATACGTCGATACCAAACTGGTGGTGGTGGCCAACGCTTTGGAAATAGCGGAAACAAGGCTAAACGAATTGATGCAAGATAGTGGCCGAAAGATATGAGATTTTCTAATTTTTCATACGTTTCTGAGAAGTCGCCTCTTTTTTCCATGTATCGATAGTACTTTAATACGTTACTATCACAGAGAAATCTTATCTGAATAAGGTCTGCATTTTCCTTCTTTATCTTTCTGGATAAAACCACATTAAATGGACCATTATAAAAGCAAGCCTCATTTAATTCGCCTTCAATTTCCTCGTTAATTTGTAGGAGATATTCAAATTTATCGGTATTCTGGTCTTTCTTATTCGCCTCTATTTTAAATCTCCATAACTTAGGGGATAGAAGAATTGTGATACTATTTAGGAGCGCATTCTCGGGAGATTTCTCCTTCTGCAATTTAATTCCCTACTACTATATAATTTTTAAACTATTGATTGTCGGGTTATTAATAAGTATTTATGATTGTATATTTCTATTAATTTGTAATCATAAAAATTTATTTAAAAAATAACGCCTTAATACTAGAAACTAATATTTTTAAAAAGGTTTATATTATCACCTAGCATGAGTAAAAACTCTTCTTTTTATCCTATTATTTTTAAATAAAATAGGGTAATGATAATTAACAGTCTTGTCATCTTACGATTTTATATTGTCTTGGGGTGCAAGTAATTGAAAGCCTATATTAAATACCTAGAAGACGCCCTAAAAAAAGGTTCTGGTTCTTCGTTAGACATTTTAGCTGCTTTTATTGTTGCATGGGCTCACTTTGATCAACAGAATCCTCTCTCTTTTCGGATAAGACGGATGGTAAAGTTAACCCCGACAAGGGATTTTAAATTCGCCTTTAACGAGGCTTTAAGTAGTATGAGAGTTAATTCTAAGGTAAAAGACCGAGCAATAGAAGCCGTTTTTGCTGCTATTAGTGCAGAATTTGTTAGAAAAGCGCTTGTCGATGCCGCTTGGCAAAGCGTTGCAACGAGCTTGCTCTCCGCGGCTAATGAACTTTTGCAAATGAAGCCAGCATCTACGCATGTAAAACTACTTATATCCGAGCTGCAAAATGTCATTTCAGTTACCGAAGAAAAGACGCGAGAGAAAGGTCCTCCACCTATGGGCGGAGAAATAACCCCAGGAGAGATTCCGAGACAGCCAACTCCACAACCAGCGACTACGGGTATCTCTACAGTTCAACAAACGCCAGTACAACAACCGGCACAGCCTATTCAGGCACCTCCACAGGCAGCACCAACCCAGCAAGTGAGTATAGGGATTCCACCGGATCAATTAAAACAGATAACAGACAAACTGTTGGAAATTGATAATAAAATAATAAATGTTCTAAACATGAGTAGTGAAATTAATAATCTAAAGGAAGCGACAAGAGGTATTCTGAAAACATTAACAGAATTCATTCGTCGATTTAGTGAATTTAGCGAGCAGTTAAATGGTTCTATTGCTGTCATAAAAGCGCTAGTTACTCGTATCGATAAAAAAGAGGCTGAAAAAGAGCAACCGCTAAAAATAGATTTATCTCAATTAAAGGATGCTATTGAAAAGATCATAGAGGAAAAACTTAGTCATCTTGAGAAGCTATTATTGGCATCAAAACCAATGGAAGAGAAAGCAGAAGTAATAGAGCAGAAAGAAGAAATAGAAAAGGAAATCAAACCAGAAATTCGTGAGGAAACCTCTGAAAGCAGACCTGAAACTATTGTAGAGCCGCCAATTGAAGCTATAACTGAAGAGCCAACGCCAGAAGAGGTTATCGTGTCGGAGGCTGAAGTCAAGCCGGAGAGAGCACCCAAAGAGGTAGAAAGTTTGGGGCCTCCTGCCGAAGCTATGACTGAAAGATCCCTGGAGGGTACAAAGGAGGGTACAAAAATCTCAGAACTTGAAGAATTTGAGGAAGAGAAGCTATCTGAGGCAATTGAATTGCCAGAATTGCCAGAAATAATTGCCGAAGAGGAGCAAACAAAAACAGTACTAATCGGCGTAATTGGGAAATTAAGCACACTGAGGGGGATTCTCGCAGAATATGAAGATCCTGATGAAAAATACCGGTGGGTATTACGAAATATAACTGGTGTGGGTAAGAAGATAATCCTCGAGGGAATCTATAAAGGAAAATCTGAGACACGTCTAATAGAAATTATTGATAATTCGATTGGAATGATAATACTACCTCCTTCCACTGAAGAGGAGAATTTCATAGAGAAAGCCAAGAATACGCTTAGGCTTATGAAAAACTTGAAGTTCATTATAATAGGTACAAAAACATCACCAGCGGACATAGTCTCAAGGGCATTAACGGGCGAATTGAAAATTATAAACAAGATAATAAATACAAAAGAGGATTTAATCGAAGCTCTAAGAAACTTTAGTGATCTTATGTAATTTTTTTAAGTTTAAGATTCATACAAAAATTTACCTCATAATTTTAGAGAATTATGATTAATGTGAACACTTATGAGATTTCTTTTCCATTTGTACAAAATGGATCCTATAGAGTCATCCAGACTTGCACTTAAACTAAATCTTGGTGTTGAGTTATCTTTTGTCACACACGATTTTCTAAATTACAAAAAAGACAAACTAGAACTTCTTAAAAAGGTCCTTACATCAATTAAAGTTAAATCCATACATGGTCCATTTCGTGATCTTCAACCGGGATCTGAAGATCCCTTTATTCGTGCCGTGACAGCAGAGAGATATCTCCAAGCTATTGAAATAAGTAAAATTCTTCAGGTTGATTGGACTCTTTTTCATTTGAATTATTTTTGGAATGGACATGAGGCTTTGAGAAAAAAATGGCTGGATAGGGCCATAAACATCTTTTTACTTCTCAAAGATTACGATCTAGAGATTCGTGTAGAGAATTCGCATGAGAAAGATCCAAGAATTTTTAAAGAATTCCTTAAAATCATAAATTCTGAGTTTACAGTGAATTTTTGTCTCGATCCATCGCATGTATTAGCCTATAGTGATAAAGAAATCGATGAATGGATAAATACGCTAGCACCTTATATACGTGAGGTTCATTTAAGTGAAACTAGGAAAGGATTCGACTTGCACTTTCCATTAGGCTCTGGATTATTTGATACTAGAAAATTCTTAGAAAAAATTGAGGAAACTCTTGGTTCTGAAATCGACATAACAATAGAACCGAGGTCTATAGATGAGCTCAAAATTAGTTTAAGATGGTTAGAAAAAAATAATTATTTATAACGGATTTGAGAGTTTATCTTCTCGATAAATTCATTTGAAAATTTTGCAAGAATATAGAACTTAGTGTACCTACTTACTATTATTATAATGTTTTTTTCTCTAATTTCGTATTGGAATTCAATAGCTTTAAGTTTACTATAGATTCTTTCAACTTCAAACAACAACATTAAGGGATCCTTCATCTCCTTTAATGCTATGAATCCCCCTTTATTTTTAAAAATGATCATATAATTATATTTACCATAGTAAAACTCATCGATTATCTCTCTGAAAGTAGATTGGCTTGAGATTTTAGCCACCTCAAAAGATTTTTAATAACTGAAATTTATGATAGAACATTAATTTAAGAAATATTCAAAAATCTTTTTTAAATAGCTTTAAAAGTTTTATGAACCATTTGGGCATTGAGATCGAAATGTACAATAAAATAAATGTAACTAATGATAGAATCCATGAAAGCAGGACATAAATGCCAAAAAATTTTCCTTGAAGTCTATTCAATATATTTAGGATTATAGAAATCATTGTCATTGGAAAATTCAACATATAAATCCAAAAAGAAATTCTATGAATTCCATGAACATCTCGAATCTTGCTATACCCATAGAGAGACATATGTAATGAGGACTTAAAGTATATAAATGAAAAAACAGTGAGAATTATAGTTAAGTAAGACTGAATTTTTGGTATATCTCCCGGTAAAGTAATCGTAAGTATTGACAAAATACAGCTCATTAATGTAAGAATTAAAAGATCTAGACTCTTGTATTTGTACCTATTCGTAATTTCGTCTACAAAAAGAATCCAAAAAATGGTACTGGATATAAAAAAGATATAACTACCTAATAAGTATCTGTACGCCTCTAGGTTCATTAATATGGTTTCCTTCCATAAATAAGCGCCAATAAGCAGTAGTAGAAGCCCAAAGGCGACGGTCATTGTAGAACCTGCAAGATATTTAAAAGCTTGATATTTCATTCCTAATTTTTTTCTTTTTATTGTCGTATTGATTATTAATGTAGTTAAAATTATTAATGATAAAAAAAGAATTGAATGAGAATACATAACGAAGTTATATTCGCTCTTCCAAATATATACCTCCAAGCGAATCACCAAAAATTATTTTCATGGAAATATTTGAAAGATAAAAGGAGTGAAATCAAATGACCGAGATTGATGTAGTGGGATTAGGGCATATACTTATGGATATATCGATTTTTGTTGATAATTATCCAGGAGTAGATGAACTTGCTGAAATCAAAGATCTTAGATATGGTGGTGGGGGATCCGCTGCAAATTTAGCAGTAGGTATCCGGCGTCTGGGAAAAAGATCTGGTTTTATAGGATCTGTTGGCTTTGATGATTTTGGTAGGATACTATTAGACGAACTAATAAAGGAAGGAGTTGATATTTCTCATGTTAAAATAGTTGTGAACAAACAATCTTGCACTTCGTTCATTGGTATAAATCGTCATGGAAATGTTATCATATTTGAATATCTAGGTGCAGGAGAAGAGGTTACACCTAAAGATTTAGATCCGAGTTATATTGCAAGTGCAAAAATTCTTCATATAACATCATTTAGGCCTGATACAGCAATAGAAGCAGCAACGATAGCAAATGAACATGGAGTTTTAGTTTCTATAGATCCCGGAAGAAAATGGGAAAAACATAAATTTGATTATATAAGAAAGTTGCTCGAAAATACAGATATACTCATACTAAATGCTTTAGAGCTTTCTAAATTGACACGAACGAACGATGAATCTAAAGCAATAAAAATATTAGATAAATATGACGTTGAACATGTCATAATCAAAAAAGGGAGCCAAGGATCTACAGCTTATATTAATGGAGAAAAATACGAACAACCGATATTCCCAGTGAAAGTTGTCGATACTACTGGAGCCGGAGATGCCTTTGATGCTGGCTATCTCTACGGCGTTCTGGAAAAATGGCCCATCGAGAAAACGTTAAGATTTGCTTCCGCTGTGGCTGCTATTAAAGTTTCAAGAAAAGGAGCTAGAAGCATTCCAACTAGACAGGAAGTAGAGGAGTTTTTGGCCAATCAAACAAGGTAAGCTGTGTTTATTATCTAACAAATGTCGATTAACTGTGATTGCATAGAATTAACTTTACAAAAAAATTCTTTATCTAATGATTTATTTCATATGGTGTTTTATTATGTGGAGCTGGGATTCTATAAGATCGGAATTTTACGGGGTTAAAGAATTAACCTACCTTAATACTGCATCTACAGGATTAATGCCTGAAAGAAGTATTAAAGAATGGAAAGACCATATAGAGACACGCAGACTCGGAGGCATCAACTGGCCCGATTGGGAGAAAAAACTCATTGAATACAAGGAAAAAATTGGAAAATTGATCAATGCCGAGCCAGCTGAAATTGCATTTTGCCATAATACTAGCTATGGAATAAATATCATTGCTCATGGTATAAAATGGAGGCCTGGCGACGAAATTTTATTAAATGATTTAGAATTCCCTGCAAATTACTTCCCTTGGATTCATATTGCTCATAAATACGGCTTGAAAATCATTATGGTTAAAAATAAGGATGGAATCATCGATGCTGATGAATATGCGAAAAAAATCACAAATAAGACCAGAATAATTGCTGTTTCATGGGTAGAGTTTTCTAATGGCTTCGTTCATGATCTTAAAAGATTATCCGAGATCGCACATAACAATGGTGCATATCTGTTTGTCGATGGAATTCAAGGTGTCGGGGCACTTTCCATAGATGTGAAGAGCGAGGATATTGATTTTATGGCATGCGGCGGGCACAAGTGGTTAATTTCTCCTACAGGGACGGGATTTTTATATGTTAGAGATAATCTAATTGAAGAATTAGAGCTTTCTTTTATTGGGTGGCGGGGTGAACAAAATTTTACTGATTTTACGCAAAGAGAATTTAAACCGGCTCGAGAGGCCCGAAGATTTGAAATCGGAACTTTAAATTTTAGTGGTATTCATGCTTCGGTAGAGTCTATTAATTTACTTCTTGAAATCAGTATAAATGAAATTGAAAAGCGAAATTTGCAATTAATTCAATACTTAAAATCGAAATTAGAGAATTTGGGTGTAAATATAAGCACTCCAGAGACGCTTAAATCTCCAATACTGTCCTTTAAAGTTCATAATGGAGAAAAAATTTACAAGGAGCTTAGAAAGAGAAAAATAATCATCGCGTTTAGGTTAGGTAATATTAGAGTCTCACCGCATTTCTATAACAATGAAGAAGATATAGATACGTTAATTAAGACGTTAAAGGAACTAATTTAATCTGGTGTTATCTTTGAAGAAAAAGAATAGTGAAAATAAATGGATTTTTGAAAAGAATGGTGATATTTTCCTTAAAGTGCATGTTATTCCTAACGTGAAAAAAATTTCGGACAATCAGAGATTCTTAGTATCAGAGAATGGAATTGAAATACGACTACAGGCAGTACCAAAAGGTGGACAAGCAAATAGGGAGTTAATTGAAGTACTCGCAAAAAAACTCGGTGTAAAGAAACGAGATATTGAAATTATAAAGGGCGAGAAGGCTAGGACAAAGATACTTAGAATTAGAAATATTGATATAACAACTATCCAAAAGGTTTTAGGGCTCTAACTTACTCCTATGAAGTAAACAATATTGTAAAAGGGATGCTCATGTTTAAATTAATCTCTATAGATCTAGATGGCACTCTTGCATTATCTAACTCCTTTGATTATGTTATCCATAGAATTGGCGGAGACATAGAGAAAAAATTCCTTGAAATAGAAGAAGCATTCGCCACGGGTGAAATTTCATACGAGAAAATGTTAGTCGATGAATTCTCATTATTGATTGGTCTCAGGGCATCAATAATTCGGGAATTAGCCTCAGAAATTCCGCTAATTCCTGGCGCTAAGAGTGCTATAGCAAAATTTAGAGAAGCAGGACTTTTGACTGTTCTATTGACGGATAATCCCGATGTTGTAATCGATGTTATTTCGAAACGATTGGGAATCGATTATGCATTAGGAACTAAAATGAAAATTAAAAATGATATAATTGTCTCAATAGAGCATGTGAATTCAAATAAAAAAGAAAAACTTAGGGAATTAATTAATGAGCTCGGAATAAGTTTCGAAGAATGCATCCATATCGGGGATTGGATCAACGATATCGAGCTTATGAAAGCTGTAGGGTTCTCAATTGCTATAAATCCTAGAAATCCCGAGGTGATAAGAGCCGCTAAAATTACAATTAGGACAAAAAACTTTATGGATGTTTACAATGTCCTCAAAGATTATATATTTAAAAATTAAAATGTATGATAGGTTCAAGCTTTAAGGTGAAAAGCTAATGCCTGTTTTTGTAAAAGGAGTGGGAATGCTTCCTGTAAAAGATTATTGGGATAAAAGTGTTGTTGATTTAGCAACAGATGCAGCACTATTAGCGTTAGATGACGCTAATCTTAAACCAAAGGAAATTGATATGCTCTTAGTATCGAATATGACCTGCGAATTTGATAATATGCAGTTAAATCTGGCTACAGCAATATTAGACGCATTAGGTATAAAAAATAAACCAGTAGCTAGGATTGAATCTGCATGTTCATCGGGAGGAGTAGCGATATTTACTGGTTTTAGAATGGTTAAAGGCGGTATGCGGAATGTTCTTGTAGTCGGGGTTGAGAAATTAATGGATATATTAACCCCAGAGAATACTGCTGCTATGATGCTAGCGGAGGATTATGATTGGACCTTTATTTCTGGAGCTACCTTTCCATCATTAAATGCACTAGCTTTACGATATTATATGCATAGATACAACATACCACATGAGGATATAATGATGTTTCCAGTTATAGAACATGATCATGGATATCTAAATCCATTAGCTCAGTTTAGAAGGAAAATAACGTTAGAAATGGTTAAGAATTCTCCAATGGTAGCAGATCCTATTCATATCCTAGAATCATCCAGCCTTGGCGATGGTGCAGCGGCATTGGTTCTTACTTCTGACGAAACAGATGTTGAAATCTCGGGTGCGGGGCTTGCTATTGACTATTTTAAGCTGTATGATAGAGAAGATCCCTTGGTTTTATTGGGCGTTGTAAAGGCTGCTAAGAAAGCCTATGAAATGGCGCACTTGACACCTAAAGATATACAGATTGCAGAAGTTCATGATGCATTTTCAATAACGGGTATTCTAGGAATAGAAGCTTTGGGACTCGCTGGAAAAGGTGAAGGCGCAAAACTAGCAAAAAATGAAGAACTACGGTTAAATGGAAGATTACCTACAAATACGTTTGGAGGCCTGAAAGCAAGAGGTCATCCGGTAGGCGCTACTGGAATCTATGAAGTGGCAGAGGTAGCTTTACAGTTACGAGGAGACGCGGGAAATAACCAAGTTGATGGTGTAAAAATAGGAATAGCTGAAAATATCGGTGCTGTTGGTTCTTCCGCAACAGTTTTCATTCTAACTAAAAAGACATGATAATCAATATTAGCTCTAATTCTAAATATCTCTAATTTCTATAGCTAGACTATAATAGCTAATCTTGTTTGCTGCAAAAAATTATTGTTCAGGTTCTTTCTCCTCTTCTACTACATTGCTTTCAATTCTTACTGGAGCTTGAGGTACAATTAAAATCTCTCTTCCTTCCAGCAGTGCAGTTATGATCTTCTTTCTAGCGCTTTTAAGTAACCTCCAAATAGTACCTCTAGAGACTCCCATTCTATTACCAGCGGATTCCTGTGTTAAATCTTCTAGATCGATCAATTTCAACGCTTCAAATTCGTCGAAAGACAGGAAAACAGGTTCTTTTGGTTGTATTTGCATAGTACTTGGTATTGATGGAATAAAATGCCTAAAGGGTGGTAATCCAGATAAATATCTTGGCTTGATTGGTCTACCAGGATAACTCTTTCGTCTCCATCCACGTCTTCGCCTTCTTGACATTGGGAACCCCTAAATATCATAATGGAATACTTAATAAAAAAGTGATAGTTTCTAAGAATTAGATAATTTTAGAGAATCTGTAAAAGATATCCTTTATCGCTTTGGACGCATTAGCATCTGGTGAAAATTCTATAATCGTTTCTGCATGAGCTATTGCTTTAGGAATATTTTTATCAAGTGGAATTTCGCCCAGAATTTTAATTTTTTCGTTTTCGGCAAATTCGTAGAGATATTTTCGGTATTTTTCAGAAAGGTCCGCTTTGTTTATAATTAGTGCATGTGGTATTCTAAAATGCTTGACTATTTTATGTATTTTTTTAAGGTCGCTAATTGATGCTGGTGTTGGTTCTGTTATTAAAACAACAAAACTAACACCAGTAATTGCAGCAATTGCTGTACAGCTAGATCCTGGTGGGCCATCTATAAGGATATATTCTGTATTATATTCTTTAGCTAGACTTCGTGCTTTGTTCCTGAGCTCATAAACGAATTTACCAGAACCCGATTCGCCTAATTTTAGGTGTCCTGTTACTATAGGAAAACCATGTTCGGTTATAGCATGTACATAATATCCAGTTTCGTAGGGCATCATATCTATAGCTTTTTCTGGGCATACAACATTACAAACGCCACAGCCCTCACAGAAAACAGGTATTATTTTAATTTTATTATCGTTTGGGCTTTTAATAATAGCTCCTTCGGGGCAATAATCAATACATATACCACAGGAAGTGCATTTTTCATAGTCTATTACTGCTTTTTCGGTAGCTTTGATATACTCTCTAGAAATCTCTTTGTTGCTTAATATTAGCCCTAAATTAGGGGCATCAGCATCAGCATCAACAGCCAAGATTTTTTTCTGTAGATTGTTTAGAAGCAACGCAAAAGATGCGGTTATTGTAGTCTTTCCAACACCACCTTTTCCGCTTACAAAAGTAATTTCTTTCATCCGAATATCAACTCCTCTACTTTTTTACCTAATTTAAGCAAAGCATCTGTACCCGAGGATCTCTCCTTAGATAGAACCGCAGGAATTTGATTTACATAGCTCTTTAATATCACGTCATCTAATGGTATCTCCGAAATTATCTCAACATCGTATTTTCTACAAAGATTTCGTACTTCTTGCTGGTATTCAGCTAGATCGGATCTGTTTAAGACAACATATGATTCTATATCCAAGATTCTTAAGAGTTTAAGTATAAGATTTAGATCATGGACTCCAAAAGGGGTTGGTTCTGTAACGGCCAATGCTAAATCTGAACCTAGAAGCGATTTGAGTACATTTATATGTGATCCGGGAGATGTGTCTATGATTACAATATCATAGTCATTAGTCTTTATAAGTTCCTTAGCAATCTCTTTCGTTGCCATGATCACAGGTTCAGGTTCATGTTCCCTTGCCTTCAATTCCCCAGATAATACATCAATTCCATTATATTTTCCTTTTTTAACCCAGCCTATTGTTTTTTTATCATCATCTATTGCATTTACAGGACAGATAATCTTACATGCTTTACAACCAGTGCATAAGTCAATGAAAAAAATTGGGTATTTGTTTGGAGCAAAAAGAATAGCATGTTCTCTGCATACATTAGCGCAAAGTCCGCATTTTATGCACTTATCAAGTTGGAATTTAGGGATAAAAACATTAATATCACGAATTATTTCCTGAGGAATACCTAGAAGGATGGCAACGTTTGGTGCATCAACATCAGCATCGATTAAAAGAACCTTTTTGCCTCTACTATAAAAATAAGAGGCGAGGTTTATCGCAATTGTCGATTTGCCGGTTCCTCCTTTTCCACCAGTTACACTTATAGTGGGGATACCTAGTTTATAATCCCCTTCAACGAGCTTAATAAGTTCTCTGGATGCATCCACTTAATTGCAACCTCCCATATGGCCTCTAAAACCATCCTCTACCTGATCCTCCTTGGCCTCTACCGCGTCCTCTACCTCCACCCCTTCCACGGCCTTGTCCCATGCCTCTGCCCATGCCACCACCATATGGTTGATAACCAGAGGGTGTCCCCATAAATGGCTGTAGCATGCCAGATAAATATTGCATAATGGCGTCACGTACAGTTATTGATGGTGGAGCTATAAAAATAGCAACACCAAGTTGTTGTAGTGCTCTGGAGGCATTTGGACCAAGATTACCGGTAATTATCACTTGCGCACCAGTTGATGCTACAAGTTGTGTTGCTTGGACACCAGCACCACCGGGAGCATTAGCAGCAGAGTTGGGTATCACTTGCACATTTAAAATCTTACCAGAATTGTCTACATCAACAATGGTAAACGTCGAACAGCGTCCAAATCTAGGATCCACAAGAGAGTCAAGTCCGCCAGGCGGTTGCGATGAAACAATAATTTTTACCAACAAAATCACCTATTCTTTCTTAGAGCTTTCTTTGAGTTCTTTTATCCTATCATTTATCAGCTTCAATTGCTCTTCTAGGAATCTTTTCATCGATTCTAGCATTTTAAGTTCGAATTCTTTCGACGGAAATCCGAATGTATATGGCGTTGGTACCTGTGGGGGTAGCGGTGGAGCTATGGGCGGATACGATACGGGAGGATATGGCGCACTTGGTTGTCTTGGCGTCGGTGGTAGCGGGGGCGTAGGCCCTGGCATTGTTGAAGACAATCTTCCGCTAAAGTAATCATCTAATACCTTCCTTACCGGAACCCCACTTATTCCAGAGATAATTCTTATTCCAAGCGAAGCTAATGCTTGATGAGCGTTTGGTCCGACTCCACCAGCAATTACAACATTTGCGCCGAATCCGGCAACCAATTGAGCAACTTGAATTCCAGCACCAGAAGGAGCCATTACCGCTGGATTTTGTTCTACTCTAACGTTTTTTATTTCGCCATTAATTGCCTCAACAATAGTAAATGTTGAAGCTCTAGCGAAAACCGGGGAAACAAGGTCGTCAAGGCCTCCAGGTCCCTGTGTTGCAATAACTATTGTTTCGCGTGCCATATTAAACACCTCATAATGGAAACATCTATTCATAGAAATGAAGGAAAAAATATATAAATCTTTTGTGATTATGCACATAATTATAACTTACTTTTATGGGGAATATCTTTATAATAATAAAGAAATTACATAGAGAAATTTCGTCTTTTGATAGAAAAACGTCAATATAAAATAGTTAATATATTTATTTATAGCTATTACGATCACCATATTAAAAAGAAAAATTTTTATTATATTCTGTGATAATGCACATAATGAGGAGCACTTAAGAATCTGTTGTATAGAAAGATTGGTGAGTAAAAATGCCTAGAGGTTGGGGCGGAAGAGGCCGTGGAATTGGATGGGGCGGCTGGGGCTGGGGTCCAAACCCGTATCCTTTTTGTAGAAGATTTCCTTGGTTACCTAGAGGATGGTGGGCATTCCCATACTATGGAATGTACTATGGTTTTTATAGCGCACCTTATGGTGGATTTTATCCATATGGTCCAATGAATTGGTACTACTATATGTATAGTCTATTAAATCCATTTTCTATGTATACTCCAAGTACATACGGATATAGAGGATATAGAAGCTATTATTAGTTATGTGCATAATCTAAAAAGGTGAGTAATATGTGGGGCTGGTGGGGTTTTTGGCCTGGTAGAGGGCCCTTTAGCTATTTGCCACCTTGGCTTCGTCCCGGATGGCTTTTAGGTCCAGGGTCTGGCTGGTGGCTTTTATTTACAGGTCAATACCCGTGGTTCCCAGCAGGATATAACCCTGCTGTTGGTTTACAGTACCTTACTCAGCTTGGTATTATAACGCCAGAGCAGGAACTAACTATGCTCGAAAATTATAAGAAAACGTTAGAAGAGACGCTTAAAAACATTGAGAAAAGAATTAACGAACTAAAAGGCAAAGCTTCCCAGTAACACTTTTTTATTTCTTCCTTTTTTATATATTATTCAGAACAATTGGTGTTAGCAATGGAAACAACAAGAGCTCTCGAAGAATATCTCAAAACAATCTATATACTTAAACGAAAGGGGCACAAAGTAGTACGTGTTAGGGATATTGCAAAAAAAATGAATGTTAAAATGTCATCTGTAACTGATGCATTGAAACGATTATCTAGAGAGGACTTAGTAGAATACCAAAAAAGAGAATACGTTGATCTAACAAAGAAGGGTAAAAGACTGGCTGAAAAACTTTATAAAAGATGGACAATACTTTTCTTTTTCTTTAGTGAAGTTCTTGGTGTTTCAAAAGACATCGCTAATGATGATGCCTGTAAAGTAGAACATACCCTATCTGATCAAACGATAAATGCACTAAAAGGTTTTATTTCAAAAAATTTCAAGAAAGAAAAGACATTTAATGAGTTGGAACTGAAAGTACAGAGATCTTAACCTCTCTTATTCCTCTCTGAGTTGTAAGTTTCTTTGCCAGATTTCGAATATTTTTATATTTGCCTCTTACAATAATTACTTCCATACAATGATCTCGATCTAGATGAATATGAAGTTTAGAATTAATAATATTCAGAAATTCATGTTCTAGATTGGTTAATATCTCCTCAAGTCCTTTCGTATGATGATCATATAGTATTACTATCGCACCAGAGAAAAATTCTTCCTCCTTACCTTTTGCTTTTAATTCAGAAATAAAGTTTTTCATAGCTATTTGTATTGCTTTAGATCTATCTGTGAACCCAAAATCTTTGATTATACTGTCAAACTCTAATAAAAGGTCCTCTGGAAGAGACATACTAATCCTAGTTACATTTCTTCTCAAGGGAATCCCCTACTTTATCACTAACTAATGTTTTTACATATATTAAAATAAATATAACAATAATGATGAATTAACATGTATTGACAAGTCCATGTGAAAATTATGAAAGGTAACTTTTAAATAAATCCTACTTTTTGGTATTACTAGTCTCGGATAATTTATTACGGGATCTCTATTGGAATATATCGTCGAGCTAAAAAATGTATCATCATCATACTTAGGTGAGGCATATCCAGCAATAAGAGATATTACACTGATGGTTAAAAAAGGGGATTTCATTAGTATTATCGGACCTAATGGAGCAGGAAAAACAACTTTACTAGAAACAATTATAGGACTAATTCCTATTGTAAGAGGAAAAATTAGGATATTCGACAAAGAGCTTCAAAAAGATGGAATCTTAATTAGAAGAAAAATAGGATATGTTCCACAAACATTTTCTATAGACGAACATAGCCCTTTTATCGTGAAAGATGTTGTTTTGATGGGCCGATTTGGAAAAATAGGAATGTTGAATTCGCCTTCAAAAAGAGATTTAGAGCTTGTTAATGAATTTCTACAACTATTGGATATTTATCACCTTAAAGATCGCCCAATAGGCAAACTTTCTGGTGGGCAGCAACAGAGAGTTCTTATTGCCAGAGCTCTTGCAAAAGAGCCTGAATTAATGTTATTAGACGAACCATTTAGTGCTATTGATCCACTCTTTAGGAAAGAATTCATAAAGAAATTCGTGGAGATTCACAAGAAATTCGATCTTACAACAATTATGGTTACGCATGATCTCGGTAGTATACCAGAGATATGCTCCAAAATCTACGTGATGCGTGGAGGTAGAATTGTAGAGGAGCTAAAAGTAGAAGAAGTTGAAAATTTTAGAGAAAGGAAGGGTGTTTTAAATGATCTCCCTAGGACTTAGAATTCTATTAATAGCAATTATTGGGGCAATTCTTGCTGGAGTTACTTGCTCAATTATCGGCGTTTTCGTAGTAAGATTAAAAATCTCGTCAATAGGATATGCCATGTCACATGCTGCCTTCGCGGGCGCTGCACTTGGTCTTCTTTTGGATATAGATCCCCTTCTTATTGCGTTATTATTTTCATTTATTGTAGCATTATTAATTGGACCTATCTCGGATCGGTCGAATCTATCACCAGAAGTAATACTTGGCATAATTTTTTCGCTTAATATAGCCCTTGCATTTATTTTTTTGAGTCTATTGCCCACTACTGCAGCGAGCATCTCGGCACTTAGTATACTTTGGGGTAGTATCTTAACCATCACTATAGATGATTTAACATATCTATCAATATTAACGACTATAATGATATCAGCGATAGTCTTATTCTTTAAGGAATTTTATGCAATTCTCTTTAATCGGAAACTTGCTGAAGCTGATGGAATAAATACAAAACCATTCTATTATGCAATTTTATTCATGGCCGGAGCTACAGTATCTTTTTCTCTAAAAATAATTGGTGGTCTTCTTGTTTTCGCTCTCATCGTAAATCCCCCATCTACAATTATGCAATTTAGCTATGATATGAAGAAGATAATAGTGCTATCACCAATTTTGGGGGCTATAACGTGCCTAATAGGGTTCCTTTTATCACTCATAACAGATTTTCCAGTAGGATCTTCCATAGTGATAGTTTCGTCTCTGCTATTTGCTATTAGTGTAGTAGTCTCTCCAAAAAGACGTGTTATAGTTCAACATTAATTATGCGTAAACCTTAAATTAGAATAATACTCAGCTTTTAGTATTACTAAATTATAAAAAAGTAATACTGGTGTTTTGCTTTGGAGAAAAAGCATTTATTGGTTTTAATACTATTTATATCGTTTTTCATAATACAACCACTCAATGCTAATATCTCCATACGCGAGGATAGCAAGCCAATAGTTGTTGCGACAACTACAGTACTAGGAAGCTTTGTTAAAGAATTAGCTGGAGACTACTTAGACGTTATCGAGATTATACCACCTGGTGTTTGTCCAGCACATTATGATGTATCCCCAAGTGATATTCAAGCAATAGAGAATGCAAAATTGATACTTGGTCATGGATTCGAACCTTGGCTTGACGATATTATTGAATCAACAGGTACTAATGCCTCAGTACATAAGCTAAGATCGCTTGGACCTTGGAATATTCCTACAAATGCAATTAACTATATCTACAATATTTCACAAATACTTAGTGAGGAATTTCCAGAACTTTCCTCAGTAGTATCCGAACGTGCAGAGGAAATTGAAGAATATATTAACACAACAGCAATTAAACTAAAAGAGCAAGCTGACGAACTGAATGTTTCTACAATAAAGGTTGCAGTAATGTTATGGCAGGCTGGATTTGTCAGTTGGCTTGGATTTAACGTTGTAGCTACATACCCGCCACCAGAAACGATGTCTACTGAGGATATACTCGAAATAACCTCTAAGATAGAACAAGAGGGAATCACTATAATAATCGATAACCTTCAGAGTGACCCTACATTTGGAGCAGAAATTGCATCTCAAGCCGGTATTGTTCATGTAGTCCTAACCAATTTCCCAGATGCAGTACCTGGAACGGGAAACTATACTGAGATGATAAAATATAATGCAGAACAGCTTTTCTCGGGTGTTAATCAATCGAGATTGATTACTGGAATTATTGGCGACCTAAGAGAACAGGTAACATCTCTCGAATTTACTAATAAAATCTTGATTGGTTCAACAACGATTCTTGGCATTATTGTTATTGTAGAAGCGCTAGTCCTAATAAAGAAAAGAGGTGCATAAATCATGGACGGTAGCATCCAGGAACTTGCAGAATTTACAAAAAAGTTTCATGGACATTTAGGTCCATTCGCAGCCTTAGGTTTACGTATGGGATTACTCGCATTAAGAAAATTAAACTCACCAGGGTATTTCGACTTGAATGTAATCGTAAAAACCGGTTTGAAAACACCATTATCTTGTATCGTAGATGGTATTCAGGTTTCAACTGGATGTACCCTTGGTAAAGGAAATATAACGGTAACAGATGAAAGTACGCCCGAAGCTATATTCACGACAAAATCCGGTAAAAAAATAACAATAAGAGTTAAAGAAGGGATAATTAAGAAAATCGAACAAGTTTCTGGGGCAGATATGGAAAAAAGCGCTATGGAAATACTTAATGAGAATCATGAGAAATTATTCATTATTTCATAATTTTATTATAAAAACTTTTATAGATTACAGCTTTTATATGCAATTTTTTTCTAAATAAAAAAGAAATAGTAAAAGACCTCATTTTTTATTATAATTGAATTAAGAATGTTTATATCTATATTAACTCTTCTTTTTTTGAAACCATCTTAAAAGGCGGTGTAACTGTTGAACGGATGGATTGGAAAAATTCTAAAGGTAAACTTAACAAAGAAGGAGGTTACCACATGGGAACCGCCGAAAGATCTTTATAAAAAATGGCTGGGTGGAACAGGACTTGGTTTTAAGATACTTTATGACTATTATAACTATAAAGCAGAACCACTAAGTCCAGAAATTCCGCTCATTTTTGCTTCTGGGCCGTTAGAAGGAACAAGAATGCCTGGCGCGGCAAGACATAGTGTTGTTTCAATATCCCCACATACAAATACTGTTGCAGATGCATTGAGTGGTGGTTTCTTCGGGGTTTACATGAAATTCGCAGGTTATGATGCAATAATAATCGAGGGAGCATCCGAAAAACCAGTATATTTGTATATAGAGGATGATCGGGTAGAAATAAGAGATGCGAGTCATCTTTGGGGTAAATCTGTTAAGGAAACGATGGCAATCCTCACAAAAGACTTAGGTAGAAAATTTAGCTTCTCAGTCATAGGCCCTGCAGGTGAAAATCTTGTACGATATTCTGTTATAATGAATGATAGAATGCATGCCGCTGGAAGAACAGGAATGGGTGCAGTTATGGGATCTAAAAAATTAAAAGCTATTGCGGTAACTGGTAGTAAAAGGAAAATTCCAGAGGCGGATCCGGATGAGATGACTGAACTTCTTAGAGAAGTCATAACTGTACGGATGACATGGAACCCGGCTTTGAAGAGATCCCTTCGCATTTTCGGAACATCTGCTCTTGTAATGTTAATGAACGAAACAGGAATATTACCAACTAAAAACTTCCAAGAAGGTGTTTTTGAATATGCAGAAGATATTTCTGGAGAAGCTCTAAGAGAAAGAATTCTTATTGACAGGCATTCGTGTTTTGGTTGTCCAATTGCTTGTAAGAGACACACAAAAACAGAAAATGCAGAAGGCGATGGGCCTGAATATGAAACAGTAGTGAATCTTGGATCTATGCTATATGTGAAAAGAATCGAAGACGTTGCAGAGTTAAATTACCTTGCAAATGATTTAGGATTAGATACGATCTCTCTAGGAGGAACTCTAGCTACAGCAATGGAACTTTCAGAGTTAGGAAAGTTTCCAGAAAAAATAGAATGGGGCGATAAAGACAAAGCTGCAGAGCTAATGTATAAGATAGCAAGAAGAGAAGGTATTGGTGATGATCTCGCGGAAGGTGCTAGGAGATTAGCCAAAAAATATGGTGCTCCCGAAGTTGCGGTTCATGTAAAGGGATTAGAGGCTCCAGCATATGATCCTCGTGGTGCATTTGGTATGGCGCTGGCATATGGAACATCGTATAGAGGAGCATGTCACTTAAGAGGTTGGTCTATTTCATTTGAAGTGATAGGAGTACCACATCTAATTAATAGATTTTCACCAGTTGAAAAACCAACTTTAATGGCATATTTACAGAACCTTGCTATGGTTTACGATAGTTTAGTACTATGCCAACATTATGGTATGGAGTTTGATGAAGAACCATTAGCTGATGTTATTTCTGCTGTAACTGGCGTAGAATACGATAAAGAGGGACTACTAAAAATAGGTGAGCGAATTTGGAATTTAGCTAGGCTTATTAATATTGCACGAGGATTTGGAAGAAAAGATGATATGTTACCACCCAAGTTACTTAAGCCGCTAGAAAACGGGCCATCAAAAGGAAAAGTAATTCCTTATGAGGACATGCTAAATCATTATTATGACGCAAGAGGCTGGGATGAAAACGGAATACCTACCAAAAGTAAATTAGAGGATTTGGGACTGTTGGAGGAGGGAAAGTAAATGGATGAAATGGATCTAAAAGCATATGAAATGATTAGAGAGTACGCATTACGACTTTCAAAGCGAAATTATGTAACAGCGCATGGTGGCAATATTAGTATCCGTAGTGGTAATACGGTCTGGATTACTAGACATGCATCATCCCTCGAAGATCTGCAGCCTGAGGAAGTTGTAAGATTAAGAATGGATGAACCTGTCGGCCATGATATTATTGCATCAACAGAAACACCAGTGCATTTAAATATTTACAGAAAGACATCAAACTTGGCTGTTGTGCATGCACATCCGCCATATGCAATCGTTTTGTCATTTTACTATGATGAATTTACCCCAATAGATAATGAAGCTGGCAGGGTTTTACGTAAGGTACCTGTTGTGGAAGGAAGCCCGGGATCAGATATGTTAGCCGAAAATGTAGCAAATGCTCTTAAGAAATATCATGCAGTAATAGTTAGAGCCCATGGTGTCTTTACTACTGCAAAATTTTTGGATGTTGCATATCAGTTTATGTGTATGGTTGAACATGGCGCTAGAATATTCTATCTGACAGAATTCTTTAAATCTACAGGAAAGAAATTTATTGCTCCTAAATACTTCTAAACTTTAATCTCTTTTTTTGTAGCAAGAGGAATACCTTTTTATAGAACGAATGCCATATTATCAATTACAAATATAATGGTGTTATAATTGTCAAAGGAAATAAGTCATATTATGATAAAGAGATATATCGTCGAAGTATGTAGAGAGCTTGTTAAGAAAAAATTAACACATGGATCTTCGGGGAATATGAGTGTATTTCTTAGAGATAAGGGATTAGTATTTATCACCCCAAGTGGTATACGCTATATAGATATGTTACCGGAACAAATAGCGGTTCTGACACTTGAAGGAAAACAAGTAGAAGGCGATTACAAACCAACTATAGAGACCCCTATGCATCTTACGATATATAGAAATAGGCCTGATGTGAATGCAATTGTTCATACACATCCGGTTTATACATCAGCATTGGCCATTGCGAGAGAACCATTACCACCAGTTACTGAGGAATTCATAATTTATGTTGGAGGAACTGTTGATGTTGCTAAATTTGGAGGGGCTGGGACTCAGGAGTTGGCAGATAATGTGTTAGAGGCATTAAAAGATAAAAAAGCTGCGATAATGCCAAATCACGGTTTAATAACTGTAGGAAAAGATCTGAAAGAAGCGTGCTTTATAAATGAAGTGGTAGAGATCCATGCTCAGATGTATCTTATGGCAAAAATATTTGGAAAAGCTTTCTCAATACCCGAAGATGCTATCTCGCGCTGGAAGAAAGTCTATTACCAAAGAACTCGCATCAAGGAATACTAATAATCTCAAAGATTGTACCGTGTTTTATATACCTTATTTTACCCTAAAATTTTTCTTTGCTGTTGATACGGGCACATTGGCCATTAGGCCTGTTTTTAATTTCAACATGCCAATTGAACCTATGCAACTGTACTGTTAACAATGTAGATTTTGTTTTTAGGTATTCATGATCTTTAATAGATTTTTCTATTTTCGAATATTTATTTTAGATATACTTATATTATTTTTTAGAGCAAATTATTAGAGACAATCAAATTTTGAGGGAAAGTTTTGAGCGAATCTCGATACAAAAAAATAATGTATCTGCCCTTTAAGAGAAAATACTTTTTTCTATATCTCATAATCTACTTGTTCATGTGGAGTTTCTTATTCCTTACATATGGTCTAGTATTCCGATTGGGGCTTGGATTAACTAGTTGGCAGGCCTTTCTAATAATTCTTTTCTCGTTATTTGGTAGTGTTATAAATATACCAATTTACCATATAACTTCCTATAGGCCAGTAGTTAAGGGCATAGTCGTTCGGCTTTTTTGGATAGATTGGGTTATACCAGAAGTTACATGGGAAGAGAACAAAACACTTATTGCTGTAAATCTTGGTGGTTGCATTATTCCAGTAGCATTATCGATGTATATTATATATAATCTCATCATAGTGAAAGGTTTGTTTATATTACTTAGCTTAATTAGTGCAATTGTATTAAACTCATTACTGATATATTCAGTAGCTAAACCAATTCCCGGCTTAGGAATTGCAACGCCAACGTTAGCACCACCTTTATTTACAGTCCTAGTAACATATATTCTAGCTCCAATAGATATAGGATACAATATCTTTGGATTTGCTTATGTTGTCGGCACATTAGGGGCATTAATAGGCGCAGATTTAATGAACCTGAGAAAAATTCCAAAATTAGGCGCACCAATAGCCAGCATTGGTGGTGCAGGTACGTTCGATGGTATTTTTATAACAGGTCTTTTTGCGATAATCCTTATGTTGCCTTAATAAATAATAGATCGAGCTTTCAGCTTCTAATCTTCATTTTTTTAACTTTTTTTGGAAATACACGTAATTTTATTAAAATAAAAAGGTTCTATCATCTTAGCAATAGAGATTTCATGAGGTAATTAGAATAAGAACGGAAATTAAATACAAGGAAATTTATGTTAAAAGCATCCTATCCAAAAGTAAAATCTATGGTGTGGATTATTCTATTAACCCGTATTTTGGATGCGAACATGCATGTACGTATTGTTATGCACGTTTTCTCTTAAAGTTTCGGGGCGAAGACCCAGCACGCTGGGGATCCTTTGTTCATGTAAAGATAAATGGTGTCTCTGTTTTAAAGAAAGAAATCTGCAAGGCAAAGAGAGGAAAAATCTTATTTAGTAGCGTTACAGATCCATATCAACCAATAGAATCTAAGTATAAATTGACCAGAAAGCTATTAGAAATTGTCTTCAGAAGGCAATTTCCAGTAGTTATCTTAACGAAATCGAACCTAGTTCTAAGAGATATCGATATATTTAGAAAGTTTAATGATATTGAGATTGGTCTTACAGTGACAACAATATCCGAACGAATAAGTAAGATATTTGAACCCCATGCTCCTAGTCCAATGATGAGAATAAATGCACTGAGCAAATTATCTAAAGAGTTTGATACATACTTGTTTCTAGGTCCTATTATGCCAGTTATTTCTGAAAGCGAAATCGAGGAAATTGTGGAAACTGCATATAATTCTGGTGTTAAAAGAATTATAGCAGACAGACTTAATATGAAGGGTGGTAACTACTTAACCATACGTGAAGCTCTTAAAAATTTCCCTTTAGATGAGGTAAAGAATTTTTGGTATTCATTATGGGATCCTTCTTATTATAGGAAAGTCAGGGTGCTGTTACATAATTTGAGTAATAGATTTGGCATACCTATCGATTTTTGCTGGTAAAATAGAAAATATAGAAAAATTTTTTCTCCTTACTATTTCGCTAATGTACATTAGGTTAGATCCATTAAAGAAAAAATCAATCTCAGTTTAATCCTAAGTTTCTTTAAATTTGGGGGGATTCTCTTATTACATATTCGGCTTGTAGAAAAATGTAGTTAGTTTTTCTTGTGTTCGAAGATCTCGAAGGATTTTGCTTACTTTCACCCAAGTATTAACACTTATTTTCAGAGAATTTGAAATATATTCTAGAACCGCCTTAAATGAGCTGAATTTTTTAGGCTTATGCTTCAAAGCGCATCTAACACTTTCACGTACATGCCATACGCCTAAGGGAAGGATATGACCTGGATAGGTTTCCCTCAGTACTAGGACTCTTGCTTGTTTTCTAATTTTAGTTAGATATTCTGAGACGGCTAATCTTGTCGCGTAATAGCAGCCGCCGATACTAGCATAGGATGTCCTACCCCAATATGGTTCAAAATCTCCTGCAATAGCTATTGAATCGCTGAAAATATTCCAAGCAGTACCTGGATACCAAGCTTCTATGAATTCGAAACTCCAAGCATCAGGTATCAAAATCACAATAAATTTATCATCAAAGTTTTCTGTCTCGAATAGCATATATTCACTAATTATTGGATAATTCTTAACGAAATTATCTCGTAAAAATCTTGAGAGGGTACTATCAACAGCAGTTATACTCCATCTTGTTGGTACTAATTTTCTTTCATTTTTCATCCCTAGAAGTCCCATACTAAAGGCACGAATTATTCCTGAAATAAAAACACCATTTCTATAAAGGTAATAAAGAGAATCTACTGCTTTAAGATCATCATCAAAACTTATTTTCTCAATTCTGTGATCAGCATGGATATTACTTACATCAATCTTTAATAGTGGTGCAGAAGGACCTATTGGCTGTGTTTCACTATCAAAAAGAATACCTGAAGGTCTTCTTTTAAGAATTAAATCAGAATCTACAGAGATTTTACTCATAGAAAGCTCTTGTATTATTTCTACGAGCTTCTTTTTTTCTCCAAATTTCCTTATATGCGTAAGAGTTTTTCCCCGGACTAATGACAATCGAAAATCGATTATCTCATTTAGCTTTTTACTATGCCATAACTCAGGCGTATCCAGGATCCTAGTATCGCCAGAAAATGGTGGAACAAGAGGCCCAATCCAAACGTAAGGATATCCGAATCTTCCAACAAAGACTCCTGGAGGGGAAGACCCTATTATCACTCGGCTATTTATCTTCGATTCAATTTTGCGAAATGAATACCATTTTTCTATGATAGGGCATCGCTTTCTTCCGCAGAGTAGTTTGGTTCCTCTACAAATTAAACAAATATCTGATCGAAACAATTTTTGGGGTTCGATAGAAATATTAGATAGTTCACTAGCGGACTTTTCATCTGTAATTATATGAGATATCCAAGGGATGCTTTTTTTGACTTTTTTAACAAACTTCTTAGATTTCATACTAAGATCATCTTATTATTTCTTATGGAATTAAATCCAAAAAAGTATATAAGAAAGCCTTTTCTAAAAAGTATTTTTTGGTTCTTAAAAACAATAGTTGCATGGCTTTCATTCACTCCAGAAGATCTCCTCTTCGAATTCGCGTAGAATGTCTATTTGATCTCTTGTAGGTAAAACAATAGGTATTGGAAACAATTTTCTTGATCTCTTTCTATGGAAAAAAGTCAGGACTGCAGCTAATGAAGCGCCTCTAAATAGAAGATACGCTGCTAAAAATGATGAAACTATTGTCGGATCTTCCTCGCATACTACAACTACTGGCCTGAAATTATCGATATTGTCATGAATCCATGTACAAATTACCTTAAGCATCTCGACATTAAATGCCGTACTATATGGAACTTCTTCGACTCTTAATTTAAAACGAAATAGCTTTAGACAATTATACTTTTTTGCATTCTCTTTCCTAGACGTTAGCAATAAGATGCTCTTTATTCCATGACTTCTCCAATTCATAGCTTCTGCTCTGTCGATCGGCCCGTACGAAAAACCAAAGTTTCCCCAAATAATCCAAAACAAGAGGAACCCCTTTATATATAAAGGGGTTTTAATATAATAAAAAGTCTATGAATTATCGTAGATTTGGTTGAGGATTAGCATATATTAACAAATTTTTGTATCTTCTTGGCTATATGTTGAATAGCAAAAATAATAATTAATAAATAGCGAATTCGCTTATATTTATCAATGATATAAAATAATAAATTTTGTTCTAAGGTGATAAATTCTTATAACTAACTGCAAAACTGCAAGCCCAAAATACTGCAGACTAAAAAATAGGTGACATATTTGATATTTCTTTATATGTTTGCGCCATTATTTGCTTTATTGTTGCCTATTATATACATTATCGTAAGACTAAAAATCATATACGGTATAAAGATGGCACTTCTTGCTGGTTTATCATACTTCTTCGTTTTTGGGGTTACATTATACTATTATTTACAAGAGATCATAATCGGTGGAGAGATTATACTTCCGATATCGGTCATCATATTAAGGTTTATTTTTGCACTGCCATCAGCGTTGATTGTACTTTATGTACTGAAAATTTTCCTTGATTTTGTGTTTCATGAAGATTTAGAAATTGCATTACGTTTAGGTGAACTCATTAGAGAGGAACCGATATATCTACTAGGCGGTTTTAACGTACTTTTCCTATATATTATTATAACTACCTTAGATTTTATCCCAGAGAATCTTTCGATTCCATGGCTGGGGCTTACTATGGATATTTTATTTCCTTTAGCTCTTTTTTTCATAACTATTACATTAATAATAGTTTTTGTAAGCATAGGTCAAAGAATCAGAAGGAAACATCTTAATTTGTTCATAGGTTTCTTTGTTTCTTATGCTTTCTTATTGATTTTAGTAAATTTCCTAGGCATAGCTGGCGCAACTTTAGAAGGATATTCCTTTATTCTTGTGGCATTTGCTAGTGCAGCATTTTTTATAGGATGGGCTATCTTAGATTTAATCTCAAAAAGAACTGTAAAGAAGAGGGCTTTATTAATAATAGGAGTAATCGTTGTTTCTATGTTCATCCAGACGTTATCCCCATTAAAGTTAAAGGGTAAGGTTGATGATGCTTGGAATTGTGATCTAGAATTTACAATCGAAACGAATGAGACAAAATTTCCTATTGATATGTCTAATATTCGACTAGTTGACAGGTCTCTAGCACGAGATTTTGCAGCCTCTTATCGGCTTCCCAGAACTAGCAATTATCAGTTGTTGGTCGGTTTAGATTACGAAAATATAGGTTTAATTAATGGTAAACCGGCTTGGATACTTCCTGTTTATTATGCATTCTCATGGACTCCTAAGATAAACTATATGGTTGGCTATCTGTATATTTTCTTAGACACTCCAACATTTGAGTCTATGAACTTTGTAGAAAAAGCCTCGACGGTTGCACCTGGACTATATGGTAGTAAGGATCTTTTTACTTTTGCACTAAAACAAATTCCTGATGGACTCGTCGGCGAATATTATATGATTGATCCCAGTCCTGTAACGTCATCTCCTGCGTGGGTTATATTGATGGATAAATATAGTCCATGGGGCGTTAGGCTTCCATATAAAGTACTAATCATCGGTGCCGATGGGGATTATAAGGTATATAACTGGGATGAAGCAGTAGGAATTGTTCCTCAAGTAGTTTCTCGCTATGCTATAGAATCTATTATCTTCAATATTGGTAAAAGTATTAGAAACGGACAAAAAGATTATTTGGCAGGAGGTTTTATCTGGATTCCCGCGTCTCAAGATTTTCAAGAACTACTTGAAGATAGTTTCTATCAAAGATCGCATCACTTTCTACTCGAGAACTCGTGGGGAAGGGACTTTTATTTGGCAGTTAGAACAACTGGTGGCGAAGAATCGGTTGCTGCGTGGATTCTAATGAACACTTCATTGCGGCTATTTGACTTACGTTTTTACAAAGGAATTGGCGGTGTTGTACGGGGTGTCAACTCTCCAGAACGAGCCTTAGAGACTATTGCAGGAATTATAGATGAAAAATTAGCATATGCTGCAAATGTTAGATATCCGAAACTATATAGAGTAAATCTCTTTAATTCTACATTTTTGATATGGGTAGCTCTTACAGTACAGGCGTTGCCTAGTGCCGATAAGCCGCTTGGTGTAGCTTGGGTCGATGCCTCGAATCCAAGAATTGCTGGTTTTGTGCAATATGTTTATGGAGAATCTCATGACGTTTTTATGGATAGATTATACGAGAATATTCAGGCATCATATAAAGGCTGGCTTGGAGAAAATGCAACAACGCTAGTATCTACACATATTAATGGAACCGTAATGAGAAAAGACTGGGCCTTGCTTCAGCCAAATAATGAATATGCCATAATAATGAGCATAAAGAACGGAACAGATCTTGTTACGGTAATTATATTAGAAACCAAAGTAGCAACAAAACAAGATTTTTATAATGCAGTACTGGCGCAAGAAGGAGATTGGATCGAAATTGATGCCAGATGGGACATCGATCTACAGGCATGGGTAGCATATACAGTTACATTACATACTGAAGGCTGATTTTTTTACAGCTATATCCGCCATTAAACCTTTATATTTTTGTTTTTTGATCATGGAAAATAAAAAATTAATATAATGTTATTATTCAAAAGTCAAAGATGATTATTTTTCTCTTAGTTCGTTAACTCGTCTTATTACCTCATTGACTGCATCCTTTTGAGTAAGATGTAGATATACTGCCCACATTTTACTACTTCTACTCCATCCCATAACTTCATTCATAGCGTATGGAGAAACACCAGCTTTAGCTAATATGGTAGCTCTGGAATGACGGAACTGGTGTGCGGTTACTTTTCGATCCAACTTGGCTTCTTTTGCCGCTCTCCTAAGAATTTTCTTGACATTAGAGTACGTTATTGATTTGTTGGGATTTCTAAGATTACAAAATAAAGGAGCATTAGGGTCATCCTTATTAGGATGAATCTCTAGCCATTTCTTTATGTATTCATTATTAGCAAGGGGAACCATTCTTTTACCGCCCCCAACAATTGCATATTTCTGTTTTAGATACACATCCCCGATTTTGACTCTGAGTACTTCGAGAATTCTCGCTCCGGACTCCCATAAGAACTGAAGTAACGCTTTGTCACGGGGATTCTTTACTGCTTCCAGCATTTTTAAATAATCTTCTTCCTTTACAAGAGACTTGATAAGCTTTAATTTTCTTTCACCTTTTGTAGATCTAGGGTTCATCCTGAAAAACCATTTCATACAATCTGGGGTAGCTTTACCCTCTAGATTTAAGAGCCATCTTAGAAAGACTCGGATTCGCATCATTTTCGTTCTTACAGAACTCCTAAGATTACTTTTGTGATTTAAAAGATGATTTACGTAGACCTTCATATCTCTTTCTGTAAGTGTTTGGAAATCTTTTTCAAAAAAACGTCCTAGATCTATTAGTGTATAGATATACATGAGAATACTAGGAACACTAAAACCTTTCATAATAAGCTCATCAACGAATAGTCGTATATCTTCCCTCTGTGTCGCTGATAATTTGGGCTCTGAGTCAAGAAGCCTTAGTGCAGCATCAAGAGTCTCCCCTCTAAGTTCTTTCCATTCTTCTTCATCCATAATAGAATCCCACTTGAAAAATTTCATTATTACCCATTTTTCACCGAAATGAGAACTTATAGGGTTTGCATGATTATAAATATACGTGATACTAATGTGATATGAATTTTTTTTGCTAAGTTTTAAACTCATAATGAAAAATGTTGATGACTTAATAAAGATAACGATATTTTTTTAAACAAAAAATGATTCTTTACTATTGCAAAATCTAAACTGTTGGTGCTGTCGTATGAATTTTCTTAAAAAATTTATTATTCGTTACATATATCGACCGATTCTCGTAAGAAAATACACAAAATGGTACATTGAGACAAGAAACTGGAAAAAGAACGATTGGCGAAATTGGTTGGCGGAGGAGTTTGAGAAAAGTAAGAGAACTAAGTGGACGCTAAGAAATTATCCAGAACTCATGAATTACTCTATGGAGGATATGGTAAACTATCCAGTAAGTGAGGAATATAAAGATTATCCGGAGGACTATCCTGCCGTTATTACAACATTTTCAACAGGAACTATAAGAAGAAAGGTAATTAAATGGACTAGAGAAGACATGATTAGGAATTTTATGATTTTCGGAAGAACAACATGGTGGATCAAAGGGGAGGGTCGCTATAGAAATATACTATTAATCGGTGCAGTTGGTGTAATGAGCGGTGTTGGTACTAAGTATGCTGTTGATTTTCTATCCTCAAAAGGTATCGCAGCTGAGTATGATTATATAGTTAAGAATTTTGATCTAATAAAGAAGAAAGGCCCCTATGATCTTATTTATGTTAACTTACCATATGTTATCTCACTTATTAGAAAGATCGATGAGAATATTTTCTATAATCCGGCTTTTATCCTTATGTCCGGCGATAAAGTAACCCCTTATATCAGGCACTTAATAGCAGATTTGGGGAAAAGATTAAATACATTGATTTATCCTATTGACTTCTATGCATGTGCTGAAGGAGGGATCCTAGGATTCGAGATTCCAACGAAGTTACCACAGTGTGATATATATACTCCAGAGACGCATCTTGCATTCATCAAGAAGGAGAATGGTGAATTAGTAAATATTCTCGATGCAAAAGAAGGAGATGTAGGAGAATACGTAATAACAACGCTACAGAAATATATGATTCCAAATCTAAAGTTGCATGATATAGTAAAAGTTGTTAAAGAAGATACTCCTCTCGGCTTACCAGCGATAAAAGTATTGGGTCGAGCAGCTCATCAGGAAGTAATAGAATCAGAGAAATTAGGTGAAATTCGAGGGATAAGTGGAGTAAACTTGCGTGCGAAGGGAATAATATTTAATGATTATTACCTTACTGAATTTATAGAGAAAACATTCAAAATGAAGCACATAATTATCCTAGAGGAGAAAAAAGATCACGTAGTTATGAGATTATATTGTGATAAACATGTAAATTTGGAAGAATTTCTTAAGGAATTAGAGAAGGATAAGAATACGGGGTATCTCATAAAAGACTATAAAAATGAAGTTCTTAAAATAGAGATAATATATGATCCTGAGATTATAGAAGAATTTGAGGAAAAAATATATTCAAGAAGAGGTGGACAAGCTACAGTTCCAAGATTAATCTTAATTCAGGAGGTTTCATGATCTTGCTTGAATGGCTAATAATGTTGCCGGTTGTCTCGATCTGCTTGGCAAGTATTTCGTTAATTATATTAGTACACGAGTTCTATAGGTATCTGCGTTTACCGCAGATATATTCATTAATATTTACGGGAATTCTCTACCTAATCTCAGGTATCTTTGAAAGTATCATCTTATTCTCGGGTAGTCTCCAGCTGGCCAAAGTATTTGCAGTAATAGCAGTAGTAACATACAATGCAGGGTTTGGAACTTTTCTTCTCTTCGTGGAGTCTCTGAGGTCTCCTAGAATCTCTAAGATTCTTTTGGTTTTGGTAATCTTAATACCGATTCTAAAATTTATCAGTCTGGTATTTGAGCCTATGGAAGTACGGTTAGAAGGAGGCATTATAACTAGACAGTTGGCTCTTACGCCCTTAAATTTCGCTCCAACATTGATCCTCATAGTCCTATTAGCATACCAAATTGCAGATTTAGCATTGAAATCTATTAAAAATAGGCGAAAAAAAGAGTTCCTAAAATGGATATTTGCCTGTTGGATATTTCCGATGATAATCGTTTTAATAACGTATTCTGCGGCATATTCTATTGTTAATGAGACTGTATTCACATATCTCCAAGATGTATTTATAGGCCTTGGACTGAGTTTAACAGCTCTTTTTATATCCACAAAAAGAACGGAACTTTTTATCATATCCATAGATGTAATCGGAATTGTAATCAGTACAGACACAGGAGTACTTATACTTAGAGAGACATATAATGAGCTAAGAAGCCCTGCGGTAGAACTAGCGACCATGTTAACTGGGGTAATTCAGGTAATTGGAGGGCAAATCGATATACGATCTAGAAAAGGAGAGATTATTAAGATCGACTACCCAGAAGTTACTTACCTAATATTTCCCCTCGGAAATATTGTTAGCACTCTAGTTTCAAATGGTGATAATTCATTCATAAGAGTACTGCTTAAGAATCTAACAGAAGAGCTTAAAGAAAAAATTGGAGATATAGAATCAATAGTTACCGATTATGAGATTAATATGGCAAAAAAACTTATTCGTAAATATTTCCCCTTTGTTCCAGAACCAGTGCCGACTGAAAGGTAAGAGTTTCCTGGAGCAGAGTTGATTATGTAGAATTAGTCAGGTATTCCTTTCCACACACAAGCAGATATTGTGGGGAATACCCTTTCAAATAAATTTTACTGTGAAATTAATATATAAATATTATTTTTCTTTTGCACTTTTAATAAGTGTATTTTCTGAAATTCTGGGGGGATCCTTTATGCATATAGTTAAGTATGGGAGAGATTTTACTTTTCCAGATTATCAGCCAAACTATCCGAGAGAGGCTCCATATAGACTAGAACATATTAAGCTTGAACTTCAAGTTTACGTATATGATAAAAAAATAGATGGCATGGCTACTATTACATTAAAGAGCAAGAGAGAAAATTTGAGTGCTATCGAATTAGATGCGGTAGATATGGACATTATTGGTGTTAAATCAGAGGGTTTGGATCTAGATTATAAGTATGATGGAGAAAAGATAATTATTGTATTAGATAAAGCACTAAAACGAGATGAATCTAAAACTATAGCAATAAAGTACTCTGCAAAACCAAAATTAGGACTTTATTTTATACTTCCAGATAAGAATCATCCGGATGTTGTTCCTCAAGTCTGGTCTCAGGGCGAACCTGAAGACAATAGGTATTGGATACCAATATATGATTATCCAAATAACAAGGCTACAGTAGAGTTAATACTTAAAGTTCCAAAGGAATTTACAGCCCTTGGAAATGGAGAACTTGTAGATGTACAGGAAGAAGGGAAATGGAAGACATTTCATTGGTCATTAAATCATCCAATCTCTCCATACCTGATTGCAATAGCTATAGGTATTTTCGATAAAATGGAAGACTCTGTAGACGGATTACCGCTCTATTATTATGTACCTAAAGGGCGTTTAGATGACGTAAAGAGGTCCTTTTCAAGAACGCCGGATATAATTAGGTTCTACAATAGATATTTTGGTGTGAAGTATCCGTACCCTCAATACACACAAGTATGTGTTAGCGAATTTATCGCGGGAGGGATGGAAAACACCACAATAACAATTCTTACCGATAGAACACTTCACGACGAGAAAGCACATATAGATTTTGAGAGTGAACCCCTGGTAGCACACGAAGCTGTGCATCAGTGGTTTGGAGATCTAATAACAATGAAGGACTGGGGTCATTTATGGATTAATGAATCCTTTGCAACGTATTTGCAATCAGTTTATACGAGACATTGGAAAGGAGACGATGAGTTCATTTATGAATTGATAAAGGATCTAGATAGATATCTAAACGAATATGGTTCTAGATACTCAAGACCAATTGTTGTTAGAGTATACAAATATCCGAATGAACTATTCGATGCGCATAGCTATCCTAAAGGCGCATTAGTATTACATACATTAAAGGAATACATCGGAGAAGACAAATTCAGGATGGCAATAAAATTTTTCCTTGAGAGATTCAAATATTCAAATGCAGATACGGAGGACCTTCGAAAAGTTTTTGAGGCAGTAGCTGATGAAGACCTCGAGTGGTTCTTCGATCAGTACGTATATAATGCTGGACATCCTGTTCTAGAGGTCTCTTATAAATGGGACCCAGATAAACAGAATCTTCAAGTTAAATTCAAGCAAAAACAACCAGATGATTGCTTTGAAATATATAAGTTTCCGTTAGAATTTGAGATAACTACAGAGAAAGAGACTATAAAGAAGAAAATTTGGATAGTCGAAAAAGAACAAACTCTCTATATTCCATTAGACGCAAAGCCGAGATATCTTCAAATAGATCCTAACTTTAAGGTATTTAAAGTTCTTAATCTGAGCTTTGGCTCCGAAGATCTCATTGAACTTCTAAAAAATGGATCAACTTATATGAGAATTCTTGCGGCAAGAACTTTGTCTAAGTATAAAAGTAGTAGAGTAATCCAAGCGCTAAAGGAACAGGCATTAAAAGATTCATTCTGGGGCGTAGCTTATGAGTGTATAAAAGCTATAGGTAAAATAGGATTAGATGGAGCAAAGGATGCACTCATAGAGTTAGAAAAGGAAATAAAGAATCCTAAAATTCGAAGAGCAATTATGAGTGCGTTAGGTAACTTTAAAGGCCAAAAAGTAGCCGAATTACTTGCATGTGTTATTGATGATGATAGCGAAAGTTATTATGTACGTTCTCAAGCAGCTCAGAGCCTAGGAAAAACAAAATGGAGAAATGCGATAGATACCTTACGTAGAGCTCTTTCTTATCCATCACATAACCATGTTATAACCATTGGTGCAATTCAAGGGCTTGGAGAACTTGGAACGGAGGACGCTTTTAAGATCATACTGGAGTATACGGCGGAAGAAAAACCAACATTCGTCCGTATGGCTGCGTATACAGCATTAGCTAATTTCCCTGAAAAGAAAGAAACAAAAGAAAAAATAATTGAAGCCGCGAAAAGTTTTGATATGAGGATCAAATCAGCGGTCATCTCTGCTATGAACCAAATGTTGGATCCCAAATATTTACCTATCCTGGAGGCATTATCTAATGATTTCTTTAAATCAATTCGTAGAAGAGCCCGTGAGGCTATAGGAAGAATAAAGAGACATATGGAAAAAGGAACCGAATATAAGAAGCTACAGGAAGAAGTAGAAAAGATTAAAGAAGAGAATAGGAAATTAATTGATAGGTTAGTTCGCTTAGAAATGAAGTTTGTATAAAAATAATTGGGAAAAGTTAACTTTTACTTTTTACTTTTTTTAAGTAGCTATCTATTATTAAGTTAAAGAGACGCTCAAATGATTCATCTATATTCTGACCTTCTTTTGCTGATGTCTCTATATATGGAATCTCCTGCCCCAATTCATTAGATAGTTCCTCTGCTAGTTTTTTACCGTCTTCGAAGGTTAAGGCATTGTCGGCCTCTTCACGTAAATCAATTTTATTTCCAACAAGGAGAATTGGAATGCTATCTTTTACATGTTTTCTTAATTCTTCTATCCAATTTTTGACGTGTTCGTAGGAATCCCTAGATGTTATATCAAATACAACGACAGCAGCTTTAGCACCAGTATAAAAATTTCCACGAACATCTCGCCATGTCGGTTGTCCTGCGAGATCCCATAACATCCAATCTACGGTCACCGGACCCAAGACCTTATGATTATATTGTACTCTCTTTGAAAAAAAATCTGTTCCAATAGTTCTCTTATAATCGTGTGTAAATGTGTGCTGAGAGAATCTACGAGCAATAGATGTCTTCCCTACAGTACCGTCTCCGATGATAACAATTTTTAATCTTAGGAGTCTCATCTAACAACCCTTGTTAAGCCTTTTAAGTCCCACGATACTATCCAGCCCCTTATTAGTATAGTTGATTTATAATGAAAAAGTTTTCTATGAAATTTCAAAAAGCTAATACAAATCTAACCAATATATCTACTCCTTGAAATTAGATTTAATGAGTTGTTAATCATTTTTTATATTTAAAACGTAGTGTTGGGTACAGACATTTCACTATTTCACTCTTGCGATTAATGAAAAGCTAATACATGGAGAATATCGTAATAATCCCATCTTTTTAATAGAAGGATGTAGTAGAAGGTTTGGTGTAACTCTATGTCGGTGCTTAAAATACAACCGTTAACGGCTTGGAATATCCTTAAAGATCTTCCAGATCAGGTAGAAGAGAGGTCTCTAGAGCAAATTGCTCAGATATATGATCTCACACCAAACCAACTCAAGAAGTATATAGATGCATTTAAGCAGATTGGTTTGATCTATAAAAATGAGCATATAATGGTAAAGAAGCCCAAGGATTATGCCGAATTTCTCGAGTTAATTGTTAATTGGATAAAACAAAACTTAGAAGTAGATTTAATGGAAATTATAAGAAATTTTAATGAAAAAGGGGTATCGATCTCAGATAAAACGCTTTTTATAGCTCTGAGAAAACATGGTATTAAAGTGACCAAGTCCAAATTAAGATCTATTATGAGATTACTCCGAACCTCGGGTCTATTAATCCCAATACGTACATATATTATTTCTGAAATTCCCAGAAATGAAGAAGATCTGATTAAAAAAATAATTAAGGAACATGGAGTAATAACATATAAAGAGCTACTAAATATTTCTAACAGATACTTTAATATGACAACAGAATTCGTCGATAAAATTCTCGTAAAATTGTTAGAAAATGAGATAATAGACTATGACTTCAGCAAAGAGATATTAGAGCTATGGAGAATAATGAAATCTTCGGTCGAAGATCCTCCAAGCGCTCCACCACTCTCGGTTAGACTCACAGATATTAGCACCTTGAAAAAATTCTGCAAGAAGATAGAGACTCTAATGAAAAAATATCCCGATCTTGTAGGAACTTTTATTAACAGGAGAGATGGCAGTCGGGCTATTATCCTTAGGAAATTATGGCGAGATGATACTCAATTTATGGTGATCTGAAAATGTTAGTAGAAGAATTAAAGGTCAGAACTGAGGCATATCTAGAGAAGATAGAGCAAATTATTGGAAATAATAGTATACGTTTTGCATCTTCTGTTTTGTGGTCCCTAAAAAATCAGCGAGCAGTTCCGGCGGACAGTTATCCTTTTGATGCGTTAAATTATACATTTGTATTTCCAGCAAGAATCTCTGGCTTCATAAGAGACTTGGTAAAAACCTATAGTAGAGAAGCATTGAGGAGACCGGTATGGAAGGTTATTATTGGAGCATATAGAACTGGAAAAACACAATTAAAAGAATTTCTAGTAGCTTATCTAAGGCATAGAGGACATATCACCATTCTCTTGAATCTGTCTGGCGATATTGTCTCATCGATTCAGGATTCTCTTAAAAAGGATGCTAATTTTAGCTCATTAATTAGCATTAATCCCGAAGTTAATGCGGTCTTTATGAGATTAAATGAAATTAGCATGAAAATTAGAATAGCAAAAAGCATTGAAGAAAAGCGGATGCACCTAACAGAGTATATTAATGAATTCATTAATTTAATTAACATGATCACATCTAGTGATAATTTCACTTTGATAAGTATTCATGTGGACGAACTAGATCTCGTAGATTCTAAAAACAGACTTAAATGGGAGACTCTAACCAATCTATTTACCTCACTATGGAACCTGATAAAAAGAAAGATGATAGTTCTACTTTATGCTTCGGAAAATGATCTCTTAGATCTCATTGCTCAGGATCCCCGTATGGAACGGATACGACCGCTTTTAATGGATAGGATACCTATTGATTACTCAATGGATGCACTAAGGATTAGGGATCTGGGTTCTCGCCTCTTGGGCCTGGCACTTACTTTGGTCAAAGAAGAAGCATTAAGGGAGGCAATTATCGACATTTTTTCAGAATATGTTGAATTCAAAAGTATTGAATTTGCTAATGTGTTCCCAACTGGTGTAATCGTTTCAAATATTGCGGGATTTATCGAATTTTTACTAAGAATAGCCAAATTAGGACAATATGGTAAAAAGATACTAATGGAAGCTGGAGCAAGTTCTAATTTATCCGAGGAAGAAGTATTTGAAAGGGAGTTCCTTGAGTTTTTTGGCGGCATATCGGTTAATACTTTTATTGATTTACTAGGTGAAAAACGCCGATTAAGAGCAGTTATTTTCCCAAATAAAAATTTCCAAAATATAGGGCTCGGTCAAATAAGATTATTGAAAAACGATAATACATTATTTGGGTCGCTTCCTATTATAATAATGAGAGATACTGAGCTAGATAACTTTACAAAAAAAGTACTTAATAAGCAGATCAAAGGGACATTTCTGTTATTGGGTATTGGAGCGAATCCTAGTGTTTGTAGAGAGCTGGAAGAGAAGTTTAGATCTATTGATGTACAGAAAATTGGCGATTTAGAATTCCGTAAGCCTGTCAAAATTGTAACTCTTCCTATTAAGCTTGTTAAGTTGCTTCATTTACTGAAAAAATCATATGATGCACAAAAGATCGATTCTGAGAACTATGAAACCCTCAGAAATTATGTAGTAACTCTATTGAACTTAGAAGAAATATTGAAAGACCTTATTACTGAGTATATTCTTTGGTACAGAGCTAAAGTCCACAATCTTGGTTCAAAGATAGATAAAATCAAAGATAAAGAAATACAGAGAGAGCATCAAAATTACGCAGAATATGTAATAGATGAATTCTCAAAGATAATCACAAAATTAATAATCAGCAGTGTGGCAAAAGGAAGAAAAAGAATAAAGAAACGGGATATGTTAGATATAATAAGAATTCAATTGAAAGGAAAGAAAATCGAACTTGAGGAATCAAAAATCAATATTATGATTCAACATGCGTTCTCAATATTATCGTCAAGAAAACTAATTGGTGGTAGCGGATGGAAAGCAAAGAGTAGCCGCAATGCATGGATAATAATCAAGAAAAATAAGCAGATCTCAGGGATGTCTTACGATGCACTATTTAATCTTGTCAAACTAGGTTTCGCGGATCAAAAAGTTCTTTTTTATTAAATTTTCTTCTGTTGAAATGAATTTTTCTGGCAACCTAACTAATTCTTTAAGAATATACAGTGAATAAAATCTTATCTAATTATTCAGCATAAATTCTCTTAATCTATTCTTTTTCGAACATTCTGATGCTTTTTAAAGAAGGTAAAATTCTTGGAACGCCCTAATTTTTAGGTTATGCGCTCAATTAATTAAAAATATAAAGAAGCTTTAAATAAGACATTGAATTATAGAAAATTTGGTTTGGGACAACATGGAGATAAAAACTAGGCTGTATTATGTGTGAATAATATGAAATCTAGAGATGTAACGGAGTTTCCAAAAGACCTTTACTCAATGCATGATGGAGCTGGCGCCTTAAGAGCGTTAATTGTAAAAAGAATTAGGGACCCAATATATGGGTATGTTAATATTACTGATCTAGAACTAGAAATCGTAGACAGTCCCTTTATTCAAAGATTGAGATATATCCGGCAGCTCCAAATTGCGCACTTAGTTTATCCAAGTGCAACACATACAAGATTTCACCACAGTGTTGGAGTTATGGGTTTAAGTGGAGCATTCGCCTATTATCTGATCGCTAATACATTGAGTACTCTAAGAGAGCCCCTCGAATATTTGGGCCTAAATATAAAACAATTCTTTTCGGTATTAGAGGGCGTTAGAATCGCTGGTTTGTTGCATGATGTAGGACATGGGCCTTTCAGTCATGCATTTGACGGTTTAATTATAAAAGGGAATGAAGTCTTAGAGAAACTAGGAATTCGAAATCACGAAGATGTTGGCTTTACAATCTATGATCTATATTTGAGGAAAAAGATAATCGAAAAAGTAGATGAAATCAATAATAGGATGGGAGATATATTTGATAAAGAAGCATTACTAAAGACCTTAGATGTAATCTTAGCTCCTACGGAGGATGAAGCGGACAAATTATTAGGAAATGATAACAAAATTTTCAAAGTTATGAGATATGTAGTCCGCGATAGACCATATTCTGCAGATATTGTTGACTATGTTATGCGTGATTCTTACTTTACAGTAATGAGAGAATATGGGAGCGTAGATTTTAGAAGGATTTTAGATAATGCATATCTATTATTACCAGAAAATCCGAAAGAACAATATGGAATCTGCTTTTATATCCGAGCAAGAGATACACTAAGACAGCTTCTATTTTCTAGATTCTGGCTATTTAACAATGTATACCTTCATAAAACGGTTAGGTTGTTTGAGCAAAATGTAAAAGAAATCATGTTAAAAATTAAGGATTATTTAACACAGGTGATTGTAGAACTAGCGAAAGGGAAACCAGAGAAATTCCTTCGATTACGCGACGATGATCTTGTTAATAGAATTCCTTTCGAAGTTCTTCGGAATCTAGGTGGAAAGCAATACACTAGTATAGATGAGCTCTCAAAAGAAATTGATATAAGGAAGAAAAGATGGAAAGTTCTTTATGAGAGAGAAGTTACAATGAACGAGAGTATCCAGCATGTTTCAGAGAAAATTTATGAGGAAATTAATAAATTAAAAATTTCAGATGCACAAAAGCAAGATAAAGTCGCTGAGAAATTGAAGGTAGTAGAACAGGAACTTAAAGAAAAAATAATAGAAATAATAAAAGAGCATCTTAATAACCACGAAATTGCAATAGAACCCAAGAACATCTGGATGGATATTCCACCAATTAAATTTTACCCATTATATACTCCAGGTAAAGGAACTCCAGATATAAAAATTCTAAAGTATAATACAAGAGAAGCTTTACTATCACCACGAGAAAATTTATTTGAGATACCACTAATGAAGGCCTTCTATGGTTGGCCTGCTATAATCACGCCAATTAGGATTTTTATTAGGAGAAACCTCTATGAAAATCTTACCAAACAGGGTATTGATATAAGGATAATAAACCAAAAATTTGCCTATTGGATCGAAAATACAAAAAGGGAAGGCTTGACGCTAGACCAGTATATAACTGCTCTGATAAACGCAAAGTCTATGTTCCAAAAAGAAGAGACGGCGTAAATTTAAGAATAATCTATCTTAACAAACCATTACTCCTAGTATCCATTTTTTTTGAGAGAATCTTTTTATTGATTTCAATTATTTTATGATTTTGTATATCCACGAGATTGTGTGCGTATTATAAACATAATTAAATAAACAAGACCTAAATGATCGAATTAAATAAAGGAGCAAGGGAATATTGATGACTGTTTTAAAAGATGCAATCCTGATTTTTCTTAACGAGATTGAACGTATAAGAAGCGAAGCGAAAACTAATGTAAAGATTCTGATAGAAGATATAGCGAATACTCTCTTTCTAATAAAGCTCACACTTAGAAATAGACCTGAATTTGAGAGAATATCTCAGGAATTGGATTTTGATTTTAAAACGATATCCGCTCTAGGAATAGAGTCCTCTAAAGTAGATCTTGAACTAAATAGACTGATTGTTGCTGGTTATGTTGACTACGATATGAATATTGGTCCATATATTACCGAAAGCGGTAGGGAGCATATTATAGGGAAAATAGAATCAGAGCTCGGTTTTGTGTATCGCGAGATTCAGAAAATGTTGTATGAACTTCTAAGGAATTTCAACTTTAAAGCTATCTGTAGAGAGGCTAAAAGATTGGCCTTTAAGGAATTAGATCAGATTGGCCGTAGTGAAAGAATACCATACAAAGCAGAAATTAGCAAAGAATTCTCTTAGTTTTTCAATTTTTATTCAATTTTTCTCTATCAATTTATCGTTTTTATTTTGGTAGGATGCTTTTCTGTCTTTTTCTCTCATAGAATTTATTACTAATCTTACAATATACACAAATCGAATCCTCAGTGGCTGTTGGGAAACCGCATTTTTTACATTTTTTTATATTTATGGACTCTTCGGGATAATGTTTCATTAGTTTCATTAGAGATTTTACAAAGTTTATCTGTGCTGAGGGATTTCTGTTAATAATCTCATTCCAAAGCTCTTTATAGAAAATTTGACTTTCTCTTCCCTTCGCTAAAGGGCATTCAATGTCTACAAATTCGATATTATTAAATATACAGTATAGCAAGTTATCTCGTTCACGGACATAAATTTGAGGTCTAATTCTCCCTGCCATATTCACTTCATGATTTGGCGGCAACTTATAACTCAGAAAACGTTTAATTTGATCAAGCTGTTGTGTTAAGAGAAGTCTATACACTAAAGTTGAAAAATCATCGAGATTATGCCCAGTTGCAATATAATCAAAATTCTCTTCAATAGCAATTTTATTTAGAACCCACCTTTTGACAATACCACAGACAGAACAAGGTCTATTCTTAATAATGCTAACCAACTCTGGTATACTGTAGCCTAGCTCTTTTTTTATATCATATATTATCAAATTAACATCAAGTTTTCTACAGGTCTCTTTAACAAGTTTTTTACTTATATCAGAATATCTCGGTATCCCTAAATCAATAAAAATCGCACTTAAATCTAGATTTAATGTTGTTTTGAGAGAGTTCAAAGCTTTTAGTAGTGCCAGTGAATCTTTTCCTCCAGAAACAGCTATTAATAGCCGCATATTTCTAATATTCATTTTTTTCATGACTTTTAGTATTCTCTTCTCATAGAATCTTATGAAATGATCCCTACATAGGTAAAGCCGAGCATATGATACGTAGACATCCGGTGGTTTACTACAAAACTTGCATTTCAGCATAATTTCTTTCCCTCATCTGTGGATTCAAGCTAACGAAGATAACTTATGATTTTGTAATGGAAAATTGTTACCTTAAAAACATAGTTTTAATTTACATGCCGTTAGGATCAAATATTGTTCCTTTATTTATGCGTATAAAGTTTCTTAAAATATGTGATTAACGTGGAGAGCGAGGAATCGGAAAGCACATATAAAATAAACTACTGGATAATGGTGGCTAGCTGGATGGTGCTTGGGCCTACTTGGGTTATTACAGGGACATATTTCCAGCACTATATCCGAGGACTTGGGGGCTCCGATGTTATCATTAGTTTGGTGGCGAGTATTTCAACACTTATTTTAGCCTTTGCGCGCATTATAGGAGGATATTTGGCGGATACTATTGGTAGGAAAGCAATAATTCTTCCTTTAACCTTTGTTCTTGCTTTTATAAATTTAATATATTTCATTGCATGGAGTTGGGAAATTGTACTGATTGCTGTGATAATAAATAATATCATCCTCCTATATCAGCCAGCACTAGATGCCATTTTAGCAGATAGCATCTCTAAGGAAAAGCGTGGTGTAGGTTATGGTCTCTCGAATTTCTTGGTGGGTATTCTCAGTCCAGTTTCAACATTCCTTGCGATATACCTAATTTCCAAATATGGTGTCGTTGAAGGTGTAAGAATAGGATATTTGATATCTTTTGGACTAACACTTAGCGCAGGCTTCTTAAGAATAAAGTTAAAAGAGACCGTCAAACCTATACAAGTTAAAAAATTAAGTTTTAAACACTTCATAGGTGAGTATACTGGCAGTCTCCATATAATTAGGGAGAGGTTACCAGGATATTTATTGCTCCTTATTATGTTCAATGCTATAATAGGTTTAACTGTTCTAACACCGATATACGTTACTTACTATTTGGGATTTGGTGAAGAAATCTGGGGGTATTATTCCTTCATATCAGGCATGCTTGGGTGGATTTTAGCAATTCCGCTTGGATTCTTGGTGGATAAAGTGGGACGGAAATTCGGGTTATTTATCTCTGTGGCTTCACTAATGGCTTCTAACTTTGTTCTCTTCATGATGCATACATTACCAAAAGATGTTATTTTGCTATTTGGTGTAGGTTTGATAGGAGGAATCTCCTGGACAGCTTGGTCAAGTGCAGCATCAGCTCTTTGGGCAGATTTGGTACCTAAATCTGTACGTGGTAGAATTAGTGCTATAACAAATTTGTTAGGTAGTATATCATACACAATTAGCGGAATCTTTGGAGGAATTATCTATCATAGTTTAGGAGCTGAAATTCCATTTTTATGGAGTGCGATTATTTCTATATTGGTTCTCGGCGTATTAATTTTTATGATTCCAGAAACGCGTGCTAAAAAATTGATGAATAAGGATTATATCTGGTAGGAATCCTGAACATCACTTTAGTTATAGAAATCTTTCTGCCTTATCATCTAAAGGACTGATAGATTCCCTTAGTTAAAAAATATATTGGTATTAAAGAATACCCGCACTATTTTTTGATCGCCTCCCTCTATGCTTCTACTAGACTGTTAGGTCAGCCACATGACCAGTTTTATCATTGATTCGTACTTTATCGACAGCTTGATTAGCCGTTTAACGTTATATCCTACTGCCATCAATCGGATCTTAACTCGTTGTCTCACCGGATCCGCGTATAACATGACGTTTTCATCGTATATTTTAGCCCCACGCTCCCCGTTCTTCCTTCTCCTGTATTTCCTCTTCCTGAGTCGCGCTCTACAGAGCCGCAGTGCTGGGCCTCTTCGTTCATTTCTTGTCGATTTTACTTGAATATCAATGCCTTTTACTAATGTCAGTTCGCAGTTCTCTCTCGCGAAGAACTCGCTATCCATCAGCAAGATATCGTCTTGAGACAGTTTCCCAATAAATTCTTTAGCGTTATGGCTAGTTGTCTGCTCCACATGGACGTACATGTCGAGATTTACGTTATAAAGAAACCTTACTGGCAGGGTTTTCTTTACTAGAGTGGCCTTACCGGCAGAAATTGTCTTCTTAAGTCTGTTTGTTTGCATATCGGTTCCGTCCAGTACTAACTCTCGTTCGCCGAATAGCTGTAAGAACCGTTTGGCATATTCGAATGCCTGCCATGACATAAAGTCATTGAGCCAGTTCGGGAATTCCCATCGGCTAAGTACATTTCGGAGTTGCGATT
>Ga0164318_10000005_pt1:45000-84262 | contig 84262 bp, 67 predicted proteins | sample GuaBasSedimGuay9_FD_113734 | JGI IMG/M metagenome (GOLD analysis project Ga0164318, IMG submission 113734) | Subseafloor sediment microbial communities from Guaymas Basin, Gulf of California, Mexico - Guay9, Core 4571-4, 0-3 cm | ecosystem: Environmental > Aquatic > Marine >... | reverse complement strand
GCCATTTACGTGTTAATCGCGATTATCAAAAAACAGTTAAAAATAGAGCAAAGGCTCTACACAATATTACAAATTTTGAGGGTTACTATGTTCGAGAAAACCCCATTTTACAGGTGTTTGCGGTGCTTGACTACAAAGAAGAAATGGGTGATTCTCATAACTAATTGTTGTTATTCGACTTATAATGGGACAGTAGTGAGCTCATAAGTATGTTTAGAAACTTAAAAGTGTAGTTCTGACCCCTCTGAGACATGAAGATAAAGACCAGAAGGTACTACCTTTATTATTCAGCCAGAGTGCTGTTTTTTCTGGTAAGGCTGATCCCGTTACGGATAAGTCAGACCATTGCGGTTTTTTTGGGAAAAGCGGCCTTCCGGCTGGTCCGCAAGTACCGCGGGATCACCATTGCCAACTTAGACGCTGTTTTCAGCAGTGATCATAAGTCGAATCTCCGGATAGCCGAGCGTGTTTTTGAGAACATAGCCAGGACCGGGGCTGAATGGATAAAACTTTCTTCGCTTGATCCGAAGAGGATCGATGATCTGGTGACCGAGTTTCAGGGGGCTGAATACCTGGATGATACTCTTTCTGAAGGTAAAGGCGCTATTGTCCTCGGGTTTCATTTTGGTAACTGGGAACTGCTTGGCCTTTATTTGAGGCAGAAAGGGTATGAAGGAAACGCAGTTGTCCGGCGGATATATTTTCATAAATATGACGAGTTGCTTATGCAGATGCGCCGCCGGTTCGGAGTGGAAGGGATATACCGGGATGAATTTCCGAAGAAGATCTTGAGACTCCTGAAAAAAGGAGGGACCCTGGGGATCCTCGCAGATCAGGATGTTGACAGTGTGGACGGGATTTTCGTGGATTTTTTCGGACGGCCGGCGTATACACCGACAGCTCCGGTAAAGCTGGCAATGGCCGCGAAAACAAAGATCATACCCGCTTTTGTGATAAGGAAACCGGATAACACGTACAGGATCGTTCTGGAAAAACCGATCGATCCGTCGTCAGGGGACAGCACCCGGCAGGAGGACGTTAAACGTTATACCAGACTCTGGACAGCGGTTCTTGAAGAATATGTGAAACGATATCCGGAGCAATGGGTATGGCTGCATTCCAGATGGAAAACAAAGGAGGCAGCGGGATAGCGATGCGTAAGAGGATTGTATGGGCCGCCGTTGTGATTGCCGCCGGGATCGCCGTATGGGCCTGCCGGGACCGGTACGGCGGGAAAATGGATATTGACCGGACAACAGCGGAGGAACGCCCCGGGGATGCCGCAGGTCTTGAACAGAAGATGCTGTCTTTTACTGTGGACGGCCGGAGTTCAAAAGGCGTGAAGCAATGGCACCTTGAGGCCGGTTCCGCGAAAATAAAAGGAAATGAGATACACTTAAATGAGCTTGGGGCAGTAGTCCTTGGGGACGATGCTGCCGTGAATCTTACGTCCGACAAAGGGATATATGACAGGGATGAGGGAGAAGTGGAGCTTATCGGGAGCGTGACAGTCGTTTCCGATGAGGGATTTACCTTGACGACGGACCGGGCCAACTGGTCTCAGGCGGCCAAAGAGATATCTACCGATACCATTGTGCGCATAGAACGGGAGGGGATGACCGCCGTGGGGAAGGGCGGCATGGCGAATTCCGACGAGAGAAAGGCTGTGCTCAAAGAAAGCGTTATGGTCATAATGGAGCCGGATACAAAAATTAACTGTGATGGCCCGCTGGAAGTGAGTTATAATGACAATATAGCGGTGTTTTACAACAATGTCATGGTGGAGGACGAGGACGGAACACTGCTGGCGGATAAACTTACGGTAGAATTTGATCCTGAAACGCAGGAACTGGCACAGGTCACGGCAGAGGGAAACGTAAAGGTCAAAAGGGGAAAGAGTTATACGATGAGTGAGAAGGCGATATATAGCGGCAGTACAGGGAGAGCCAAGCTTCTGGGAAATCCGAGAGTGATCATTGACTCCGGAGAATTGGCCGAGTTTGAAGAGTCCGGGGGACTGATGGGCCCGGAGAAAGAGCCGGAACCGGAAAACAACGGCTAAAGCCCGCGCAGGCGGAACAACACCAACACCCCGTGCTCTTATGCGGGGACGGCGAGAAGAAGGGGAACAGGATGCATCTACTGGAAACCAGGGATCTGGTAAAAAGATACGGAGGAAGAAGCGTTGTCAAAGAGACCAGCATCAATGTCAGAAGGGGAGAGGTCGTGGGGCTTTTAGGCCCGAACGGCGCCGGGAAGACAACGACGTTCTATATGGTCACGGGCATTGTTAAACCGGACAGGGGGCATGTTATCTTCGATAAAAAGGATATAACGAAGCTGCCTATATACCGGAGGGCACGTTCAGGAATAGGTTACCTTTCTCAGGAGCCGTCTATTTTTCGGAAACTTACCGTTGAGGAGAATATCATGGCTATTATGGAGACCCTGGGGTTTCCGCGTAAAGAAAGGCAGAGACAGCTGGATAATCTGCTCAACCAGTTGAAAATCGCGCATCTGAGCAAAAATAAAGCTTATACGCTGTCCGGCGGGGAAAGAAGGCGCCTTGAGATAACCCGGACCCTGGTTACCAATCCCATGTTTATCCTGCTGGATGAGCCTTTCAGCGGGATAGACCCCATAGCGGTATATGATTGCCAGGAGGTGATAAGGGAATTGAAAGAGATGGGGCTGGGGATTCTGCTTACGGATCACAATGTGCGGGAGACTCTCAGCATAACCGACAGGTCCTACATCATGTATGAGGGGCAGATACTGATATCCGGGACCAAGGAGGAACTTATAAACGACCCCAAGGCCCGGGAAATATATCTCGGGAAAAGATTTTCGATGTAATGTGAACAGGGTAAAAAATATTGAAAAACCGTATGCATAATGGTATATTGTTATCCTTCTGTTGCGTTGTTTGTCTGAATTTTGCGGGGAATATCAAAAAAGGGGTGAGGGAATGGATATAACTATCACAGGAAGGAATTTGAGCCTGGATGATTCTTTGAAAGCGTATATTCATAAGAGGCTGGACAGGCTGGACCACCTTTACAAACGTATTTACAAATGTGAAGTTATTCTGGAAGAGGAAAAGGCCAGGAAGAATGCTGAGATAATCCTTTATCTTAAGAGGAACAGGATAGTAGCGAAGGAGAGTTCTCCCGATATATACGCTTCGATCGACAATGCCTCTGGGAATGTCAGAAAACAGGTGCGAAGACTGAACGGGCGGGTGTCTTCCAAGAGGCGGAGAGCCCTGTTTGGCAGGATCATGAGCCCGGTAGCCCGTTTTAGAGGAAGGAAAACCGTTATTCCCGAAGGCCCCGGAAGGATTGTCAGGGCAAACTCCTTTGCCGACAAACCGATGCTTCCGGAGGAAGCCAGGCTCGAGCTGGAACTTATGGAGAAAAATTTCATCATGTTCAAGAACGCGGATACCGGCGAAGTGAACGTGCTGTACAAAAGGGGCGGAGGGGATTACGCGTTGATCGAACCGAGTTTTTAGTCAATATGGGGCATGAGCCACGAACCATGAGAGGTAATTTAATAGATGAAGAGCAGGATAAAAAGATCTGAAGGAACGGCAAGGCATCTTGAGATAGAGATGCCGAAACAAGCGGTAGAGAACGTCTTTGGCCAGGTACTGGAGGATATCAGAAAAACGGCGAAGATCCCGGGATTCAGGCAGGGGAAAGCCCCGCTGGATATCATCCAGAAGAAGCATTACGAAAGCGCCATGGATGAAGTGAAACAGCGGTTGATACCGCAGGCGTATCAACAGGCCCTGGAGGAGCATAATGTCAATCCCGTAAGCCATCCCGAGATCTCGGACGTGAATATCGAATTGTCCGGGGGTCTTACGTTCAGGGCAAAGGTTGACGCCTATCCTGAGGTCAATCTGCGGAAATATAAGGGGTTGAAAGCCCATACCAGGAAGTTCAGTGTTACGGATGACGAGCTCGAAGAAGCGCTTACGCGGATTAGAAACATGTATGCGGAGTTCAATGGAACGGACAGGCCGCTTCAGCGTGGCGATTTCGGGATATGCGATGTGGAGACGTTCATCAACGGAGAGGTCATTGCCAGGAAACGCAAGAACATGTGGATCGAGGCGGACAAAGAAGCGTCCATGCTCGGCATGGGCGAGGAGCTTTTTGGATTGAAAACAGGGGATAAGAAAGATATAGAGGTGACACTGCCGGAAAATTATCCTGACAGGAAGTATGCCGGGAAAAAGGCCGTGTTCCGGGTAGAGGTCAAGGAAACCAAGGAGAAGAAGTTACCCGGGATTGACGACGAACTGGCCAAAAAGATGGGAAAGGACAGCCTGGCCGAAGCCAGGCAGGGGCTTCGGATGCAGCTCATGAAGAAAAAAGAGTCTAACGCCCGGGTGGACATGAAGAACCAGATCATGGAACAACTGTTGAAGAAACATCCTTTTGGGCTGCCGGCATCCATAGTCAGCAGGCAGCTTAAGGTCCTTATGGAGAAGGCAGAGAACGAGCTGGTTCAGAAGGGAGTGGATAGAGAAGCCATAGATGCCCATAAAGAAAAACTGAGAGGGCAGCTTCTCAGGGATGCGGAGAACAAAGTCAGATTGTATTTCATACTTGACGCGATTGCTGATCGCGAAAAGATCGAAGTGACCGATGAAGATATGAACGACTGGTTAAAGTCCCTTGCGGATTCTTATAATCAGTCCTTTGAGGACGTAAAAAAGTATTATCAGGATCAAGGTCTGACAGGCGGGTTGAAAGAGCAGCTCAGGGAAGAAAAAACGCTGGATTTTCTTCTCCGGGAGGCGGTTATCGTAAAAATGAAATAGACTAATATCCCGTTGCGCGTGACCCGGAGATTGTGTTTCGTATCCGAGACACGGGGCGCGAGACACGGGCCACGAAACAAGGAGGGCGTAATGAGTGTGATACCGATGGTGATCGAGAAGGAAGGGAGGCTCGAAAGGGCATATGATATTTATTCGCGCCTGTTGAAGGACCGGATAATATTTATAGGCTCACCTGTTGACGATAATGTCGCGAACATAGTGGTAGCGGAATTGTTATACTTGCAGATGGAAAATCCGGAAAAGGATGTAAACGTCTATATCAATACCCCCGGCGGCGGTGTCACGAGCGGGATGTCCATTTATGATACCATACAGTTTATCAAGCCTGATGTGAGTACTTTTTGTGTGGGACAGGCTTCCAGTATGGGGGCCGTCCTTCTTTCCGCGGGAACAAAAGGGAAGAGATACGCGCTTCCGCATTCCAGGATCATGGTGCATCAGCCCTGGGGGGGCGTGCAGGGAGCTGCTTCGGACATCCATATCCAGGCGAAAGAAATACTCAGGATAAAGGAACAGCTGGAGAATATCCTCGCAAAACATACAGGCCAGCCCATTGAACGTATAAAAGCCGATACTGACAGGGATTATTTTATGAGCGCGGAGGAAGCCAGGGAGTATGGACTGGTGGATCATGTGATCTCAAACATCCCGAAATAATGGGTTCAAAAAAAGAGGAGGATCTGAAGGTGAGAAAATACAGGTTGATGTCACCGGGGCCGACTCCGGTACCTGAAAAGATATTACTGAGAATGGCCGATACCATGATTCATCACAGGACGCCCCAGTTTCAGGGCATTCTAAAGGACGTGAACGCCAAAATGAAAAAGGTGTTCCGTACGGAGAACCCCGTGTTCATCTTTGCGTCGAGCGGAACGGGTGCGATGGAGGCTTCCGTGGTGAACCTTCTTTCGAGAGGTGATAAAGTTCTTGTCATAAGAGGCGGAAAGTTCGGGGAACGTTTCAGCGAGATCTGCGGGGCATACGGGGTTGAGGCAGTGGGCTATGACGTGACCTGGGGTGAACCCGCTGACCCGGCGGTAGTAGATAAACTGTTGAGAGAGCACGCTGACGTAAAAGCGGTCTACAGCACTTTGTGCGAGACGTCAACGGGCGTTGTGAACGATATCAAAGGGATCGCGAAAGTCGTTTCAGGTATGGGGGCAGTGCTTGTGGTGGACGCTGTCAGCGGCCTGACCGCGGACGAATTAAGGACCGATGAATGGGGCGTGGATGTCGTAGTCTGCGGTTCCCAGAAAGGGCTCATGCTTCCTCCGGGACTCGCGTTCCTGAGCCTGAGTCCGAAGGCTGAAGAACTCATGGAGAGGTCAGACCTGCCGAAGTATTATTTTGATCTGAAGGCGGCCAGGAAATCATATAAGAAGGATGATACCCCCTGGACTCCGGCAGTGTCTTTGATAATGGGTCTGGACAGTGTCCTGGATATGATACTGGAGGAAGGGCCGGACACTGTTATCGACAGGCACGCCCGTTTAGCGCATGCGACACGCGAAGCCGTAAGGGCTATCGGATTGGAGATTTTTTCCAAAAGCCCGTCAAACGCCGTGACATCGGTAAAAGTCCCCGAAGGGATTGATGGGGCGGCACTGGTTAAAAAGATGCGGGACGAACAGGGTGTAACCATAGCCGGCGGGCAGGCGGCGCTTAAGGGAAAGATTTTCAGGATAGCGCATCTCGGCTATATGGACGAGTATGATACGATAGCGGCCATTGCCGGTGTGGAGATCGTTCTCAGTCAGCTGGGGTATGATGTCGAATTTGGCAAAGGTGTCGCCAGAATGCAGGAGTTGCTTAAGTGACGGAAGGAGCGGGATAAATGGCGATCAAAGTTCTTATAAGTGATCCTCTCTCCAAAGAGGGAGTGCAAATATTAAAGAAAAACAAGTTCAAGGTCGATGAGGTTTCCAAGCTCTCTGAAAAAGAGCTTGCCAGAAAGATAAAACCGTACGACGCTCTTATCGTGAGGAGCGGGACCATGGTGACCAGGAGGATAATTGAGTCGGCCGATAAACTGAAGGTCATCGGCCGGGCGGGTGTGGGCCTGGATAATGTGGATGTAGCCGCGGCTTCTAAGAAAGGCGTGATAGTGATGAACGCACCGGCCGGCAACACTATCTCTACCGCGGAGCACGCGTTCAGCCTTATGCTCGCTCTTTCCCGGAACATTCCCCAGGCGAACCACTCGACAAAGCACGGCAAATGGGACAGAAAGAAATTTGTCGGCGTTGAGCTGTATGGAAAGATCCTCGGGATTATCGGGCTTGGCCGTATCGGCACGGAATTCGCCAAAAGGGCTTTGAGTTTCGGGATGAAGATCGTGGCTTTTGACCCGTTCCTTTCCGAGGAAAGAGCGCGGTCCCTTAACATCGAACCGGTGCCTCTGGACACTCTTTTAAAAATATCCGATTTTATTACCATTCATACCCCGCTCACGGAAGAGACCAGGCATCTCATTGGCGAAAGAGCTTTCAAAAAAATGAAAAGAGGGGTCCGTATTATCAATGCCGCCCGTGGGGGTATTGTCGACGAAAAAGCCCTGGCAAAGAACCTAAGAACCGGCAAGGTGAGCGGCGCCGCGCTTGACGTGTACGAGACCGGGGCAAAACCCCCTCTTGACAGCCCGGTCATCGGCATGGACAGGGTCATTACCACCCCTCATCTGGGTGCATCAACAGCGGAAGCGCAGGTGAATGTGGCCATAGACATAGCAAGATCCGTTTCAGACGCGCTTTTGGGTAGAGGATTCCGTAACGCGGCGAATGTACCTGTTCTGGAAGAGGAAGCCATGGCGGCTGTGCGGCCTTATGTCAACCTGGCGGAGCGGCTGGGATCCATACAGACGCAGCTTATCGATGAGCCCATCAGAGCGATCACGGTAAAATATATCGGTGAGGTCGCGGATATAGACGTTGCGGTTATTACCCGCGCCCTGATGAAAGGAATATTTAATCCCATACTGGCGGAAGAGGTAAATTACGTGAATTCGCCGCTGGTAGCGAAAGAAAGAGGCATTAAGGTTACCGAAGAAAAGACCTCGAAGATAACGGATTTCGCGAATCTGATCAGTGTCGAGTTCGATACCGGCACGAGAAAGCATTTTATAATGGGCACGCTTTTCGCCAACAAAGAGCCCCGGATAATCAAGATGGATAAATATTATGTCGAAGCTATCCCTGACGGGTATATGCTGGTCGTATCGAACAGGGATGTCCCCGGGGTCGTAGGGAAACTGGGAACATCCCTGGCCAGGCACGGCGTCAATATAGCGGAAATGAGTTTCGGCAGAGACAAGAAGACCGGAGACGCGATCAGCCTGCTGAATGTGGATACTGAAGTCCCGAAGGAAGTTATAGCAAAACTCAAGCGTGAAAAAGACATCGACGATGTCAAACAGGTCTGTGTGATGATCTGATGTAATGGGGAGAGCATAATGAGGCAGAAAAAGAAGAATATGATCAGGATCATAGATGTCACGAACCGCGACGGTGTCCAGACCTCGCGGCTGGGCCTGGCCAAGCTGCAAAAGACGATCGTCAATTTGTATCTTAACAGGATGGGTGTTTTTCAGTCCGAATTCGGGTTTCCGTTCACCCACCACGAGATTAATTACCTGAACGCGAACCTGGAACTGGCCAGACGGAAGGTCTTATATCCGATGAGGCTTTCAGGATGGATCAGGGCAGTAGAGTCTGATGTGAGGAAAGCGGTCCAAAGCACCGGCGTCAAGTACCTGAATATGTCCATTTCCACGTCCGACCAGATGATAAAACATAAATTTGCCGGGAAAATGGACAAAAAGGACATCATAAGATCTGTTATTAAATCGGTGAAACTGGCCAGGAAGGAAGGCATCGCTGCAATAGGCGTCAACGCCGAGGACGCATCGAGGACGGATCTCGATTATCTCATAGAATTCGCGCAGGCAGCGAAAGATGCCGGCGCGGACCGCATGCGGTACTGTGACACGCTGGGATATGATGACCCGTTCACGATCTATGACCGGGTCGCGGCTCTGGCAACGGCGGTCAGGATCCCGATTGAACTTCATTGTCATAATGACCTGGGGATGGTAGTGGCCGTGAGCGTCGCAGGAGCAAAAGCCGCCATTGACAGCGGTGTTGATGCGTATATTAACACCACGGTTAACGGCATGGGAGAAAGGGCCGGAAACGCGGATATGGTCAGTTGTATCCTGGCTTTAAAATATTCGAGCGGGTTCGGCGATAATCCGAAATATAAACTGGATCCCCGTATAAACCTCAAGATGTCGTGGAGGATTGCCAAATACGCTTCTTATGCGTTCGGGGTCCCGATCCCGGTCACCCAGGTGGGAGTCGGGGCCAATGCGTTCGCGCATGAATCCGGGATCCATGCGGATGGCGCGCTGAAGGACAGGAGGAATTACGAACTTTACGATTTCGAGGAACTCGGCAGAGGCGAGCCGGAGATCATCGATACGGGAAGGAACATCACTGCCGGCGAATACAGCGGCATCAAAGGGTTCCGTAACGTATATAACAAGCTTGAAGTGAAATTTAAAAATGATAAAGAGGCTACACGCGTACTGGAGCTTGTGCGATACGCTAATGTCCATACCCAGAAACCCCTGGTCCGGGATGAACTGCTGTTTATCGCCCGCTATCCCGATATCGCGAAAAAGATATTTACGATGACGCCTGCCTGATCGAAGTAAAGGCAGAAGTAACCGTTGGAGGAAAGGATGAAGCACACCCGAAAAGAACTGTTTATTCTATGTTTCCTGCTGGCCGTTTTATTTTTATCTGTCCCGGCGTATGCAGAAGGGCAGCCCAAAAAGAGCGGCCTGAGGAGGTTCTGGGAGAGGGTTACATCGCATGGTTCTGTGCTTGAGAAAGCTCCGGAGGCCGGGATAAAACCGAAGCCAAAACCGGTGCCGCCGAAGGTAAAGCTGGCGCCGCCGCCGAAGCCAAAGCTGGCGCCGCTGAAGTCAAAGCCGGTGCTGCCGCTGAAGTTAAAGCCGGTGCTGCCGCCGAAGCCCAAACTGGTGCCGCCAGAAGTGGGGACAAAGCCGGAGGTAAAACCGGGGAAAAGGCCGGCCGCCAAAGGGCCGCAATTGTCAAAAGAAGAGATGGTTAAGACCATTAAGACGCGGCTCGGAATGTATCCCCACGTCATATCGCTGGTCCCCGGTCTTTCATTAAAGGTGACCGAGTCTGGGAAGAAAGAATATTTTTACAGCTCGCAGGCAGGCACCGCTGTCCCGGTATCCGATCTTGATGAAGAGACCCTGCATGGTGTATTTGTGAAGATCAGTAACGAGGTTACCAGGATCAAGACAGACAGGCTTATGAGACAAATGCGTCAGCAGGATCAGATCAGGAGGCAGATGCACCAGCAGCAGCAACTCAGGAAATACAAGAAGTAACATTAAAGAAAGGATGCCATGAGGCGGGGAGCGGTGACCGTGCTGGTCGGAGCCCAGTGGGGCGACGAGGGCAAAGGTAAAGTAATCGATATTCTGACCAAGGATGTCCAGTATGTGGTCCGTTATCAGGGCGGGAACAACGCCGGACACACGGTCGTTATAGGCGACAATAAATACGTGCTGCATCTTATACCCTCAGGCATCCTGCATGAAGGCAAGATCTGTGTTATCGGACACGGCGTGGTGATCGATCCCGAGGCGCTTATAGAAGAGATAAAACTTTTGAGATCCCGGGACATACTTATTGACAGGCGTCTAAAGATCAGCGATAAGGCGCACGTCATATTCCCGTATCACAGGAAGCTCGACGAACTCAGGGAGGTCAGAAGAAAGAAGGCGAGGATAGGGACCACGAAAAAAGGCATCGGGCCCTGTTATGCCGATAAGGCCGCCCGTGTAGGTATACGTATAGCGGATCTTTTTGACAAGGCCTACTTCAGGGACAGGCTTAAAAGTAACATTGAGGAAAAGAACGCGATCCTCAGGGATCTTAACGGATTTGACGGATTTTCAGCGGATGATATTCTGCAAAAGTACGTGGAATACGCCGGTTTCCTGAAGAAATTCATCTGCGATACCACCCTGCTTCTGAACGAGGCCCTTAAGAGAGGGGAGTCCATTCTTTTCGAGGGCGCACAGGGAACTTTTCTGGATGTCGATTACGGAACGTATCCATACGTGACATCCTCGAACGCCACTGCCGGCGGAGCCTGTACGGGTGCCGGTATAGGCCCTTCGCGCATTGACAGGGTGCTCGGTGTGGTCAAAGCGTATACTACCAGGGTCGGGGAAGGGCCGTTCCCTACGGAATTCGGGCCGGACCTTATGGACAAGATCAGGAAAAAAGGCGGGGAATTCGGTTCCACGACCGGCAGGGCCCGCAGGTGCGGATGGTTTGACAGTGTTCTTGTGAAGAATTCCGTTGACATTAACGGGATAGATAAAGTCGTTATCACGAAACTTGATGTTCTTGACGAGCTTAAGACCATCAGGATATGCACGGCGTACAGATATAAGGGGCAGTTGTATCAAAATATCCCCGGGGAACCCGGATTCCTCGACAGGGCGGAACCCGTTTATGAAGAACATCCCGGCTGGGAAAAGGACACTTCGAAGATCACATCATACAGCGCGCTTCCGGAAAACGCCCGTAAGTATCTCGACAGGATCAAGGATCTGATAGGGACCGATATAATACTTGTTTCGGTGGGGAAAAGCCGAAAACAGACTTTGACCTATAAACGAAATTCTTAGCGTTGCATAAATTCGCACTTATGAGTTACAAACACTGTCGTATTTGTAACTCATGTGCTCATTTAAAGGAGGCTGATATGCGAATGAAGAAGTTTTTTCTGGCCGGTGCGGTGGCGCTTATGGCGTCAAGCTTGATGGTGTCGGGTTGCGCGGTAAACTTTTATAAACAGAGTCCCCGCAGCAAAAAGAAGATCAAAGAATTAAAGGTGAAGATCAGTGACCTCGAAAGGCAGCGAAAGAAAGAGCATGAAAGGTTCGCGGAGGTCAAACGCATGCTGGAGGAAAAACTTCAGGGTCAGATCGCCGATAAACGCGTATCCCTGAAGATGGATGAGCAGGGGCTGGTCATCATATTATCCGATGACGTCCTGTTCGATTCGGGAAAGGCGGAGCTAAAGGAAGTGGCTTACCCGGTCCTTAATAAGGTCGCGAAAGTGATAAAAAAGAAGGTCCCGGACAAGAATATCGGTGTCAGCGGACATACCGATAACGTGCCCATAAAATATTCCAAATGGAAATCCAACTGGGAGCTTTCGACCGCCAGAGCTACCAACGTCCTTCATTATCTCGTGGGCAGGGGCATCCCTTCGGCAAGATTGTCCGCTATCGGACACGGCAAGCACCGGTCGCTGGCCTCAAACGCGACGGCGCAGGGGCGCGCGAAGAACCGGAGGGTCGAGATCCTGATCCTGCCTGAATTCATGGAGAAAAGGCAGGAGAACGCGGCCAGACATACGGAAGACGATATTATAAAGTAAAGTTTAAATACAGATTTCTGTGATCTTTCTTCTTTTGGGGCGGGTTTTTGTAACGCCGCGCAGATCCGTGTATATCCGTCTTTAATCAGAGGAGACTGAGTGGAAAGACTTCCGCAGCATATTGCGATCGTTATGGACGGCAACGGGAGGTGGGCAAAAAAAAGAGGACTCCCCCGCATAATGGGACACCGCTCCGGGGTGCAGGCCTCCAACACTGTGATCGAAGCCTGCGCCCGGTCAGGGATAAAAGCCCTCACCCTGTACGCTTTTTCCGCGGAAAACTGGAAACGTCCCCGGAAAGAGGTAGATGCGCTCATGGCCCTGATCGAGCAGACATTGAAGAAGAACATGGAAAAGATGAAGCGGAACAATATAAAATTCAATGTGATAGGGCGGCTTGATGATCTTCCCCGCTCTTTACAGGACGCGGTCGGGGATTTCAGGGAAGAGACCTCTGCCAACACCGGCATGATCCTTACAGTGGCCCTGAGTTACGGCGGAAGGCAGGAGATACTCGACGCGGTGAAGGCGGTTTGCGGGAGGCCGGGAGGACCCGGCATGGATATTTCTTCCTGGAGCGAAGAGGATTTCGAAAAATTTCTTTATACCGCCGGACTCCCGGATCCGGATCTGATCATCCGCACCAGCGGTGAGATGCGCCTCAGCAATTTCCTCTTATGGCAGTCGGCTTATTCCGAGTTTTACGTGACCGACGTCCTGTGGCCTGATTTTAATGCCGCTGAACTGGAAATAGCGTTGGAGGAATATGCCGGCCGCGACAGGAGGTTCGGTGAATAACTTCCTCCGGAGGACCATTGTCAGCCTTATACTGATCGGTTTTGTGGCAACGGCCGTTTATCTGTTCCCCGGCTGGTTGTTCTGTCTGGTTATAGTGTTATTTGTGGCTCTGGGACAGTTCGAGTTTTTCCGCCTGGTCGAAAACAGGAAAATATTCGTTTATAAGTATTTCGGCACGCTCGTGGGAGGTCTTATCCCGGTCGTTATATTCCTGGGGAACGGTCTGCCGGAGCTGAAGAATCTTGAGCCGCTCCTGATCGTCGCGGCGAGCCTTTTAGCGTTCACTTTGCAGTTCACCAGGCGCGATAACGCGCATGACCATCTTATCAGCACGGCGCTCACCGTATTCTCGTTTTTTTATATCGGCTGGTTCTTTTCTTTTTTCGTGAAGCTCAGGTTCCTGGAAAACGGGGCTAACCTTGTGATCTTTCTTATTCTTGTTACCAAAAGCGCGGATGTCGGGGCGTATCTCCTGGGAAGCCGTTTCGGGAGGACTGAGCTTATCCCCAGGATCAGCCCGAAGAAGACCAAAGAAGGCACTCTCGGCGGGATCTTAGTGAGCCTCGTGATCGCCGTTCTGGCAGGCAGATATCTTACGGGTTTTTCATTTTCGCATCTTTTTGTGCTGGGGATCATGCTGGCAACGCTGGGGCAGATAGGGGATCTGGCGGAAAGTCTTATCAAAAGGGATTGCGGCGCGAAAGATTCAGGTTCTTATCTGGGCGGTATCGGAGGTGTTCTCGACCTGATAGACAGCCTGTTGTTCACGGTCCCGGTCTTTTATTTTTACGTAAAAACCTTTTAACGCGGCGTCTTATGAAGGATATTATACTTTTCGGGTCTACGGGGTCTGTCGGCAGGAATGTCCTGGATGTTGTCAGGCATTACCCCGGGCGGTTCCGCGTCCGGGCCATTTCCAGCAACGAGAACGTTTCCCTGCTTGTCGAACAGGCTGAAGAGTTCAAACCGGCCGTTGTGGCCATTGGAAATGAACGGTTCTATCCCGGTTTAAAAGACAGGGTTGCCGGCCCCAGGGTCTATTCCGGCGCGGAGAGCCTTGAACGCCTGGCTGCCGAAGAACCCGCGGATATCGTTTTCATGGCTATTTCAGGGACGCAGGCCCTTAAACCGCTTGTCACGGCATTGAACCGCGGCAGGACCGTTGCGCTGGCAAGCAAAGAGCCCGTGGTCAGCGCCGGCATGATCATCAAAAGGCTCACGGAAGAGAATTCTTCCCGTATCCTGCCCGTTGACAGCGAACACAGCGCTGTCATGCAATGCCTGGCAGGCAGGAGCAGCGAGGACGTGCGGACACTGTATATTACGGGCAGCGGCGGACCGCTTAGAGACAGGAAGCGGGAGGAGTTTGATTCTCTTTCCATAGATCAGATACTTGATCATCCCAAATGGGACATGGGCCGAAAGATAACCGTCGATTCCGCGACACTCATGAACAAAGGGCTGGAGGTCATAGAGGCGCGGTGGCTTTTCGACGTGCCTCCGGAGAGAATAAAGGTCGTTATCCATCCGGAGGCGATCATCCATTCTATGGTAGAGTTCATCGACGGAACCATCAGCGCCGGCCTGTTCCGGCCGGACATGCGGTTCCCGATATTGCGGGCACTGTCCTTCCCCGCGGTAATTGAAAGCGATTTCCCGAGAGTGAATTTTTCCGTTATAAACGGCCTTTCGTTCTCAGAACCGGACACTGACAGATTCCCGGCGCTTGAGGCGGCGTTCGAAGCCCTGCGCGCGGGAGGAACAATGCCTGCTGTCCTGAACGGTTCCAACGAAGCGGCCGTGAAACTGTTCTTGGAGGAGAAGATCAGGTTTACGGATATCGGACGGATTGTAAAAAAAGTGGTTGAAAAACACAGTAAGGTGAACGACCCGTCGCTGGAGGATATAATCGCTTCAGAAAAGTGGTCGGCCGAGGAGGTGTTGAGATATTGCTAACGATTATTCTGGTACTGGTAGTTTTCAGCATGCTTATACTTATTCATGAGGCAGGGCATTTGCTGGCGGCAAAAAAGCTGGATGTGGAAGTTGAGGTATTCTCGCTCGGGTTTGGCAAACGCCTGTGCGGGGTAAAAGCCGGGGGGACGGATTACAGGATCTCGTTGTTCCCCTTTGGAGGATACGTAAAGATGGCCGGAGAGGACCCTTCCGAGGCAAAAGGAGGCTCCGGTGAACTGTCTTCCAAACCCGCAGGTCACCGTTTCTGGATTATCGCCGCGGGTGCTCTCACCAATTATATCTTTGCTTTTATCCTGTTCAGCGTTATTTTTATGATCGGCGTGCCGACGCTTTCGAATGAGGTCGGCCAGGTCTTAAAAGATTATCCGGCCGAGAAGGCCGGTGTAAAGGTAGGGGACAGTATCCTCTCTATCAACGGCAAAGAGGTCGAATACTGGGATGATATTGTAGAGACGATAAAGGAGGAGTCTGCCGGCGACGGGCCGGTTTTGGACATTGAGATAATGCGTGACGGAGAACTGATGGCTCTGGGGGTTGAACCCGAGATATTGCATGTTACCAATATTTTCGGCCAGACTATCTCACGCCCGATGATCGGGATAGCTCCCAGGAGCAAGATACTTTCTGTTTCGTATGATCCCTTCCGCGCCGTATATTTCGGGGGCAGGAGACTGCTTGTGCTCACAGGCATGACATACAAGGGGATATGGCTTCTTCTTACCGGCGGTATGCCGCTGAAGACTTCCGTCTCCGGGCCTATAGGCATAGCGCATCTCATGGGCGAGGCTGCCCGTCTTGGCATTGTGCCTCTTCTTATTATAATGGCCCATGTAAGCATGGCGCTGGCGATATTCAATCTTCTGCCGTTTCCCGTGCTCGACGGTGGACACATTATTTTTCTTGCCCTTGAGAAAGTCCGCGGAAGGCCTCTGAGCGTGGGGGTCCAGGAAATAATCACGCAGGTGGCCCTTGTTCTGCTCATCGTTTTCGCGTTATTTGTCAGCTGGCAGGACCTTTTAAAATTCACGCCGCTTGGAGGAAAATAGTAAATAGTGGTTCCACTCCCGGAGTGGGATGATATCACTCCGGGAGTGGAACAGGTATAGCGACGAAATATGAGCAACGAAATGATACAGCGCAGGAAAACGAGGACGGTCACTGTTGGCAGCGTAAAGATCGGATCGGGGCATCCGGTCGCCATCCAGTCCATGACGAAAACGGACACTCTTGACGTGGACGCGACGGTCCGCCAGATACGCGGCCTGGAAAAAGAAGGGTGCGAGCTGGTGCGCGTAGCGGTGAGGGAGCCGGAGTCGGCCCGGGCGATATCCCGGATCAAAAGCGGCATACACATCCCGATCATAGCGGACATACATTTTGATCACAAACTGGCGCTGGAGGCCATAACGCACGGCGCGGACAAGATCAGGATCAATCCGGGGAATATAACAAACCCGGCGCATATTGACAGGATCATCGATTCCGCGTCTGAGAAAGGCATCCCGGTCAGGCTGGGGGTGAATTCCGGGTCCCTGCCGGATGCCGGAGCGGCTGCTTCCCCGGCCGGCGCGATGGTAAGCCCGTTATTAAGGTACCTGGAACATTTCCGCCGCAGGGATTTTAATGATATCGTTATTTCGCTTAAATCCTCCAGTGTATCCGCGACCGTGGAGGCTTACAGGAGAATGGCCGCTGAATGCGATTATCCGTTCCATCTGGGTATTACCGCCACTGGCACGCCGGCCTGGGGTATCGTAAGGTCGAGCGTGGGCATAGGGGCGCTGCTTCTGGACGGGATAGGGGATACCATAAGGGTATCCCTGACCGGAGACCCGGACGTTGAAGTCGACACGGCCAGGCGCATACTTGTTTCAGCGGGGGTAAGGCATTTCGGTCCCGAGATAATATCCTGCCCCACATGCGGGCGTTGCCAGGTCGACCTTGTCCCCATGGTCAGAGAACTTGAGGATGAACTCGGACTGGACGCGGGAGAGGGGAGCCGAAAGGCGAAAGGCGAAGGACCAGGGGCGAAAAGTCCGTTGGTCATAGCTGTAATGGGGTGCGAGGTGAACGGTCCGGGTGAAGCGAAGAATGCCGATATAGGAGTAGCGTTCGGCAGGGGCAGGGGCGTGGTTTTCCGTAAAGGCAGGATCGTGAAGACAGTGGAGGCGTCCAACGCTGTCAGGGAACTGGCGGCTATGGTCAGAAAGGAAGAGGATGAAGCCTGAGGAGCAGATGAGGAGCAGAGCATGAGATGGTCCAGCGCGTTTATTCCGACGTTAAAAGAGAACCCGCAGGAGGCGGAAGCGGTAAGCCATAAGCTTATGGTACGAGCGGGGCTTATCAGGCGCCTTACTGCAGGGGCGTATACATACCTTCCCATGGGGTACAGGGTGCTGCGCAAGACCATGGATATCATCCGCGAGGAGATGGACCGCGCGGGAGCGGTGGAGCTTCTGATGCCGGCGCTGCAGCCCCCTGAACTGTGGAAACGGACGGGCCGGTATGATGATATGGGCGATGTGATGATAAAATACACGGACCGGCACGGAAAGGAAGTCGCTCTCGGACCGACGCATGAAGAGGTCGTTACAGACCTTGTCTCCGGCGAAGCGAGGTCATACAAGGATTTCCCGCTCTGCCTTTACCAGGTCCAGACGAAGTTCCGTGACGAGATTCGGCCGAGATTCGGCGTGGTGCGCAGCTGCGAGTTCATAATGAAGGACGCCTACAGTTTCGACGTTGACGCCGGCTCCATGGAAAAAAGTTACAAGGCCATGTACGACGCCTACTGCCGGATCTTTGAGAGGTGCGGCCTGCCTTATGTGGCCGTGGAAGCGGACCCCGGGCTTATGGGCGGCACGGTATCCCACGAATTCATGGTCCCGTCGGAGATCGGGGAAGACAGGATCGTTGTGTGCGCGTCATGCGGGTACGCGGCAAGTGTTGAGATAGCTTCCGTGAGACCGGAAGAAGCGCCCGCCGGCTCTGCCGGGCGCGCCGGGAACATCGAAGATGTTGTCACACCGGATAAAAGCACTGTGCGTGATGTCAGCGGTTACCTGAAGGTCAAGCCGTCAGAGATCATAAAGACGCTTATATACATGGCTGATAATGAGCCTGTCGCGGTGCTCATAAGAGGAGATCATGACGCCAATGAGACGAAGATCAAGAACTACCTCAAGGCCAGAACGCTTGCGCTGGCTGATGAACGCAGGGTAAAAGAGGTGACCGGCGGCCCAATGGGCTTTTCAGGGCCTGTGGGGCTGTCTATACGCGTACTGGCCGATACTGCCGTGCGCGGTATGGCCGGCGCTGTCACCGGTGCTAACGAGAAGGATAAACACATCCGCAATGTCACCCCGGGCAGGGATTTCAGCGTAACCGGATGGTTTGACGCCAGGGTCATAACCGGAACCGACCCGTGTCCTAAATGCGGCGGCGGAATAGAGATCAGGAACGCGATAGAGATCGGCCACACCTTCAAGCTCGGTACAAAATATTCAGAGCCTTTGAACGCGTCGTTCCTCGACGCGAAAGGCAGACACCGGCCCGTGATCATGGGCTGTTACGGTATAGGCGTCAACCGGATACCCGCCGCGCTGATAGAGGCGAGCCACGACAAAGACGGCATAGTATGGCCGGCATCCCTGAGCCCGTGCGAGGTTGTGGTGATGCCGCTTAAAAAAGGGAATAAAGAACTGGCTGACGCCGCGGAACGTATCTATGAAGAACTGAAACAGGCCGGCGTTGACGTTATAATAGATGACAGGGAAAGATCACCGGGTATAAAGTTCAAGGACGCCGACCTGGTCGGCTTCCCCATCCAGGTCATAATAGGCGAAAAAAATCTGAAAGATGGCAAAATAGAAGTCAAGGAAAGGGCTTCCGGGAAGAAAGACCTTGTTGACAAGGACGCCTTAGTGGAGCATGTAAGGGCTAAATTGCGAGTGCATTTTACCCTTGACATTATCCGATAGCAGTAATACAAAGGAAGTATAGGATTAAAGAATAACGGCATAATAAAAAAGGAAGGGGGGAGGCAAGCATGAAAAGATCTTTGATAATTCTTGCGGCGGCGTTTCTCTTGATCGGGATAAGCGTTCAGGCGGACGCGCAGGGGGATATAAAATGGTCACAGAAGCCGGACTGGGCAGAAGGTTATGATATCCTGTCCTACGATACTAAGCCTCTTGTAGCGGATGACTTTGAGTGTCTGGATGGCAAGCCTGTGACTGACATACACTGGTGGGGTTCGTATACAGATGATCCGGGAACCGACCAATCGCCTTCCACGGCTTTCCAGATCAAGTTCTGGAGAGATGTTCCGGCCACCACGACTACGTTTAGCCATCCCGGCCAGTGCCTTCACACAGTCGATATTGATGCGTTTAGCGGGTATAAGGATGATTGGCAGATATTGGCCGAGCATCATGGCTACAGGTGGGATGCAAATATCACATGGAGCCCCTTTGACCAGACACAGGGCACGATCTACTGGATATCCATCGCGGCACAGCCTGATCCTGCTAACCCAAATGACGAGAGCTACAAGACCTGGGGATGGAAGACTTCGAATGACCACTGGAATGATGAAGCGGTCGTAGATAAAAACGGGCAGGGAATATGGGAGTCATTGGGGGAGCATAAATATAATCAGGGCAAAAAGATTGACATGGCATTTGAGCTGACAACCCCTGAACCTGTAAGCTCTGTGTTGTTCCTGATGGGCGGCGTGTCACTCGCGTATTTCGGAAGGAAAAGGCGCAGATCGGTCAGAGGATAGAGAGACAGGGACGGTATATTTTCATAAAAGAGGAAGGGGAAGCCCTTCCTCTTTTTTTTCGAAGCTATCAAGATCAACCATGTTAAAGAAAGAGGGGAGGAAAAGATGAAGAGGCTTTTCATGATCCTTGCGGCGGCGTTTCTTTTAGCCGGGCTGAACGTTCAGGCGGACGCGGACTCAGAGAATCCCACAAAATGGTCGCAGGCGCCGGACTGGAGCCGGGGTTATGATATCCTGTCCTATTCCAGCGGCCCCACTGTGGCGGATGATTTTCTATGTGAGGGCGGCTCTATAATTGATATCCACTGGTGGGGTTCTTATGCGGGGGACGGGGATCGTGACCACCCCATGGGCGCGCCTCTGACGAGTTTCCAGATAGGTTTCTGGACAGACGTCCCGAAAACCGGCCCTAACGGCAATGATTACAGCCATCCCGGCGAGTTGATCAAGACATATGATCTTGACAACCTTCAGGGAGAATACGCGGGCTATCAGGAATGGGCCTTGCATAATGGTTACCAGTATAACGCGGATATCAGCGGTACCCCCTTTGTCCAGGACCAGGGCACGACTTACTGGATATCCATCGCGGCAAAGGACAACGAGTCCTGGGGATGGAAGACCTCATCTGAACACTGGAATGATGATGCGGCTGTGTACGACCCGGTCGATAAAATATGGGAAGAATTGAGGTATCCCAATGGCCATCCTCTCGCGGGTGACAGTATTGACATGGCATTTGAGCTGACAACCCCTGAACCCGTAAGCTCCGCGTTATTTTTAACAGGCGGCGCGGCAATTTTGTGTTACCGGAGAAAGAGGCGCGGATCCATCAGCGGTTAGAGCAGCAGTGCGGTCCGGCCGCACACCGGGGCTTGACAAGGCGCCCAAATACACTTGACAATACCCCTGTATTATATTAAAATTACATCTAACCTGAAGCAGCAAGAGTAAGTGGGCCAGGCGCCCGCTTATTTTTTTGCCGGCTAAAAAAAACAACGGCCGGCGGAAGCAGAGGCATATTTATGGACAAGAGCAGGATACCTGAAAGAGTGGCGGAATTTATCCGGGAACGAGCCGGAAAGTTGAACTATGAACTGGTGGATATATCCGCCAGAGCGGGCAGGGGTCTTTCCATGGAGGTCGTCATAGATAAAGAAGGCGGTATTACGCTGGGCGAATGCAGCGCTTTCAATAGGGAGGTCGCGTCCTGGCTGGATATGGAGAATATATTCGCCCGGGGATACACTCTGGACGTGTGTTCGCCCGGGCTGGACAGGGTGCTTAAGAGCGATGCCGATCTTTTGTGGGCTGTCGGTAAACAGGTCGAAGTGAACATGCGCGAGCCTGTGGACGGAAGGAGCACGGTTGCCGGTAAGCTCTTAAAGGCGGACGGTGAAGAGGGCATTGTCATAGAAGAAGCGGGAGGCAATACCTTTTTTACAGGCAGGGATAATGTCGCAAGAGTAAAATTAAGCATGACCATGGAGAAATAATATGAGTGTAGAATTGCTGGTTGCACTGGAAAGAATAGAAAGAGAAAAAGGTATCAGTAAGGAGATACTGTTCGAGGCGATCGAAAGCGCCCTGGCAAGCGCCGCGCGCAAGGTCATTGACGACCCGGATATCTCTAAAGAGGATATTACCGTCAGCATAAACAAGGAAACGGGTAAGATACAGGTCTTCAGCGAAGACGAGGAGGTAAGGAGCGAACGGTTCGGGAGGATCGCGGCCCAGACCGCCAAACAGGTGATAATACAGAAGATAAGGGAAGCGGAAAGGGATGTGATATTCGCTAAATACCTGACGAAAATCGGGACCATTATAAACGGTTCGGTCCATCGGTTCGAAAAAGGGAATATCATAGTCGAGCTTGACGACGCGGAAGCGGTCCTGCCGAGATCGGAGCAGCTACCCAGGGAAAGGTTCCGCCAGGGCGAGGGGATAAGGGCGTATCTTCTCAGGGTTGACAGGGGCGCCGGCGGACCCGAGATCGTGTTATCCCGCACCGACGAAGGTTTTGTGAAGAAGTTGTTCGAGCTGGAGGTCCCGGAGATATCTCAGGGCATCGTTGATATCAAGGGGGTGGCCAGGGAGGCGGGTGAAAGGACGAAGATAGCCGTTTGTTCGAAGGATGAGAAGGTGGATCCCGTGGGGGCATGTGTCGGTATGCGGGGGTCCAGGGTAAGGGATATAGTGAAGGAATTGCACGGTGAAAGGATAGACATAATAAGGTGGAATGACGACATCCGCGAGTATCTTCCGGCTGCCCTGAGCCCGGCCGAGATATCAAGAATGGTCATTGACAGAAATAACAACCGGATAACGGTGACGGTCCCCAGGGATCAATTGTCGCTGCTGATCGGGAAAAAGGGCAGGAATATCAGACTGGCTTCCAAACTTGTGGAGTGGGAACTGGTTGCCGACTCGGTCAAAGAAGAGAAGGCGAGAGATATCTCCCTGTCGGAGATCCCCGGGATCGGTAAGAAGACACTGGGAACCTTGAGGGAAGCGGGATACGATACCGTGGAAAAGTTACATGAAAGCAGTGTCGAAGCGTTGTTGGAGTTGAAAGGTATAGGCGGTAAAACGGCTGAAAAAATAATCACCGCATGTAAAGCGGTTTTAACGGCGGGGAAAGAGGACGAAGCCGCCGCGGAGGAAAAAGAGACAGAGGCGGAAAACGCGGGTTAGGAGAAGCAGGTGGTTTATGCCGATTAAGGTTCGTAATTTAGCTAAGGAGCTCGGGGTTTCGAGCGAGGATGTCCTGGGTCAGCTTTGCAGGCTTTATGTGGATGTCAAGGACGAGGACAGCGGGATTGACGATAAAATAGCGGGTCTGATCCGCATTAAACTGGGCGGTTCAGGGGTTGTAAAAAAACCTTCGAAAAAAGGCGGGAAAAAAGCTGGAGCCTTGGCCACTTCCGGGTCCAAGACAGCGAAGGCGGCAGGAAAGGCAAAGGAGAAAGTCAAAGGGGAAGGAGCCGCGGGCCGGCAAGGTAAAAAGGCGCCGGCAGTGGAAGCGAGCTGCAGTACAGAACCGAAGAAGCCGCGATCCAGGGGCGCGGTGGAGCCGGAGCAAAAAGCCAAACCTGCCTTGAAAGGTAAAGCCAAAAAAGTCGAGAAAACCAAAAAAGTCGAGAAAGCCGAACCTGTTGTTGAGAAGGCCGAACCTGTTGTCGGGATAGTTAAGAAGATCGCTAAGCCTGGACCCACGGCAAACAAGGCACGGAAGACCGTCAAGCCTGGCCCTGCCATAGAAATAGTCGAGAGGGGTATAAAGTCCGGGCTGAGAGCCAGGCCGACCGGAAGAAAGAGAAAATTCGGACAGGAGCCAAGAAAAGCCGGGGTGCCGGAACCCGCACAGGTTCCCCTCCGGAAGGCTGGCAGGAAGAAAATAGAGATGCAGGTCCCGGCAAATATAAGGGCTCTGGCGCCCCGTATTAATATGAAACCCAATGCGATCATCCAGTATTTGATGGGCAAAGGTATGTTCGCCAACATAAATCAGGATCTTGAGGAGGATACCGTTCGCGGAGTTATGGAGCATTTCGGCTATGAATTGGAGCTTCCCAGAACCGCGGAGTCCATGCAGAGAGAGCTGCTGGCGGAAAGTTACAGAGAGGAGGCGCCCGAAGGGGGCCGTGAAGCGAAAACAGCAGTCGAGTCGAGAGCTCCGGTAGTCACTTTTATGGGGCACGTTGATCACGGCAAAACTTCCCTGCTCGATTATATACGTAAGACCATGGTTACAAAGGGCGAAAAAGGCGGTATTACTCAGCACATCGGGGCTTACAGGGTGGAGACTGCCGGTGGTTCGGTGACGTTCCTGGATACACCCGGGCATGCGGCTTTTACCGCCATGAGAGCGCGGGGTGCCAACGCGACTGACGTTGTTGTTCTTGTTGTCGCCGCTGAGGACGGGGTCATGCCTCAGACTAAAGAGGCTATTGATCATGCCCGCGCCGCCGGAGTCCCTATAGTCGTCGCGATCAATAAATGTGATCTGCCGGGAGCCGATCCTGACCGGGTCAGGACGGATCTCCAGAAGGAGGATCTCACAGCGGAGAAATGGGGCGGAAACACGGTCATGGTCGAGGTTTCCGCGGTTACCGGCGAGGGGGTCGATCACCTTGTGGAGATGCTTATGCTGGAATCAGAAATGCTTGAGCTTAAGGCGAACCCGAAACTGAGAGCCCGCGGCGTAGTGATCGAGACCAGGAAGACCCCGGGTCAGGGCGTAGTGGTTACTCTGCTGGTCCAGAACGGGACGCTGTATACCGGGGATATTGTTCTGTGCGGCCCTTATTACGGGAAAGTCAAGGCAATGATCGATGATGTCGGCACAAGGGTCGAGAAAGCTAATCCTGCCATGCCGGTCAAAGTGCTTGGTTTACAGGGGGTCCCGGAGGCAGGTGAAGAGTTCTTCGTCGTAAAGGACGAAAAAAAGGCCAGAACACTGGCGCTTTTAAAACAGGATGAGAGCAGGAACAAGCATATGGCCGGCAGCCAGAGGGTCAGCCTCGAGGATTTTCATAGCCGTATGGCCGAAGGGGACATAAAAGAGCTGAAAATAATCCTGAAAGCGGACGTGCAGGGGTCGGTGGAAGCCCTTAAACTTTCCCTTGAGGAGCTCGCGACCGCGGAAGTGAAATTAAAGATAATCCATTCCGCGGTCGGGAATATCAACGAATCCGATGCCATGCTTGCGGTCGTCTCAAATGCCGTGGTCATAGGGTTTCACGTTAAGATGGATCCCAAGGCGGAGGAACTCGCGAAGAGTGAGAAGGTCGATGTGCATATTTATGACGTCATATACGAAGCGATCGCGGATGTAAGAGCCGGGATGGAAGGCCTTCTCGAACCCGAGGAGCGGGAGATCTTTCAGGGCAGCGCCCAGATACGCGAGATATTTCCCTCCAGGGCCGGCAAAGTGGCCGGATGCGCCGTTGTCAAGGGGACCATACATAGAAAAGACCGCGTAAAGGTCAAAAGGGGACAGGAAACCATTTACGAAGGAGAGATCAACTCCCTCAAGAGGTTCAAGGATGACGTTAAGGAAGTCAGAGAGGGGTTTGAGTGCGGGATGTCGGTAAAAGGTTTTAACAATATCAGAAAAAACGATATTATCGAGGCGTTTACGATCGAGAAGATAGCCAGACGTCTTTAAAAAAAAAGAATGAATGCGGTAACAAAAAAGATCATACTCAGCGGGATGAGGCCTACCGGGAGGCTCCATCTCGGGCATCTTGCCGGAGCGTTGAACAACTGGGTCAGGTTCCAGGATGAGTATGAGTGTTTCTTCATGATAGCGGACTGGCACGCTCTCATGAGTGAATACGAGAAACCTTCGGATATCAGAAAGAACAGCCTTGAGATCGTCAAAGACTGGGTTTCATGCGGGATAGACGCCGACCGGAGCGTGATCTTCGTCCAGAGCATGGTCCCTGAGCATCTGGAACTCGCCATGGTATTTTCGGTTTTAACCCCTCTGGGCTGGCTCGAACGGTGCACGACTTACAAGGAACAGCTCAGAGAGATCAAGGGGCGCATGCTGGCGACTTACGGGTTTTTGGGGTATCCGGTCCTTCAGGCCGCGGATATTGCCCTTTATAACGCGGATATGGTCCCTGTCGGGGTTGACCAGCTGCCTCATCTGGAGTTGGCGAGGGAGATCATACGCAGGTTCCACGGTTTGTACAAAAGCAGGATATTCACTGAACCCGAACCCATGCTGAGTAAGACCTCCAGGCTGATCGGATTGGACAACCGGAAGATGTCCAAGAGTTACGGAAATTTTATCTCGCTGTCGGATTCTCGGGAAACGGTCAGGAAAAAGGTCCACAGCATGTATACCGATCCTAAAAGAACCCGGGCTGATGTTCCCGGCAGGGTCAAAGGTAATCCGGTGTTTATTTACCATGATCTGTTCAACCCTGACACGGATGAGGTGGAGGACCTGAAAAAGCGGTACCGGGCCGGCAAAGTGGGCGATGTTGAGGTGAAAGAGAAACTGACGACGGCTTTGAATAATTTTCTCGATCCGATCCGCCGGAAAAGAGCCGCTCTTTCCGAAGAGGATGCGCAGCGTATAATAAAAGAAGGCGCCGGCAGGGCGAGAGAGGCCGCCGGGCGCACGATGGCCAAAGTGAAAAAATGTCTCCATCAGATATAAGAAATGTCATATAAAGTAAAGATCAACATTTTTGAAGGGCCTCTTGACCTTTTGTTGTTCCTCATCAAAAGAGAGAAGATCGATATTTATGATATACCGATCGCCAGGATCACCGGGCAGTATCTGGAATACCTGGAGCTGATGAAAATGCTGGATCTGGACATCGCCGGAGAGTTTCTTGTCGTATCCGCGACCCTTATGCATATAAAGAGCAGGATGCTTTTGCCGCAGGAAGAGGATGCTCCGGAGGCGCAGGAAGAGGAAGATCCCCGCGAAGAGCTCGTCAAGAGGCTGCTGGAATACAGAAAATACAAAGAAGCGGCCCATCAGCTGCAGGAAATGCATGAAAGGCACAAAGCAGTGTTCCTGAGGAAAGGTGACGGGAGCGCAGGAAAGACAATATCGGACGGCGGGACGGAATATTTTGAGGTCAGCCTGTTCGATCTTATAAACTCTTTCAGGAAGGTTCTGAAAGAGGTCCCGAGAGAGACTTTCCACAGGGTCATAAAGAACGAGTTCACGGTCAGCGACAAGATCCATGAGATCTATCACGTCCTGGCGAAACAGCCGAAGATCTATTTTTTGTCGTTATTTGAAGGTGCCGGAAGCAAAGACGAAATGATCGCGACTTTTCTGGCGATACTGGAGCTCATAAAGATGCGGGAGGTCTTCGTGGCACAGAAGGATTTCTTCGGCGAGATAGAGATTATCAGAAATCCCGAATTGGTCAAAAAATAACGAAGGAAAATATGGAAAATATTGAAAAGACAAAAAACGTGATCGAAGCGTTACTCATTGTCTCTGAAGGGGGTCTGAGCGGGGAAGAGCTTAAAAAGGCCATAGCGGATTCAGACGCGAAGGATATCGCAGAAGGGATCCGCTTCCTGAAGGAAGAGTACAGCTCATCCGACAGGGCCTTTAATATCGCTGAGATCGCCGGGAAATACCGTATTGTAACGAAGCCGGAATATCTGCCGTGGATAAACAACCTTTATCAGAAGGAAGTGGGCCGGTTGACGGGGCCGTCCATGGAAACGCTGGCGGTTATCGCGTACAAACAGCTCGCCACAAGGGCTGAGGTCGAGAATATCCGCGGGGTCAACGTCGGAGGGGTGCTTAAAGCGCTTCTGGACAAAGGCCTTATCCGGGTCAAAGGCAGAAAGGATGTCATCGGGAGGCCTCTTGTTTACGGGACTACCGAGAAATTTTTGAGAATATTCGGTTTAAATTCACTGGACGATCTGCCGGCGCTCAGGGATTTCAGCGAGGACGATCTGGAGTACGGCAGGGCGCAGGAACCTGTCCGGGTGGAAGAGGCGAGAGACGGTGATCGTGTCCCGTGTCCCGTGTCCCGTGTCCCGGATACGGGGCGCGAGCGACGGATCGCGGGCCGCGAAAAAAAGGAGACTGACGATAATGAGCCCGAAAAAACTTAATGATTTGAGAAAAGAGATCGACGGCATAGATTCCCGTATCGTGGAGTTAATAAACAGACGCGGCATGGTAAGCTGCGATATCGGGGAGATCAAGAAAAAAAAGAAGCAACCGATCTACAGTCCTGACAGAGAGAGCCAGATATATGCCAGGGTAATGAAAAAGAACAAAGGCCCTCTGGTGGACGAGTCCGTGAAAGCGGTATACCGCGAGATCATGTCGGCCTGTCTTTCGCTGGAACAGCCGATGACCGTGGCGTACCTGGGCCCGGAGCTTACCTTTACTCATCAGGCGTCGTTGAAAAAATTTGGTTCAAGCGTAAGCTATCTTTCATGTGACAGTATCCCGGATGTTTTCCGGGAGGTCGAAAAGGGTAATGCGAACTACGGTGTGGTGCCGATAGAGAACTCTACCGAGGGCGCGGTTAATCATACTCTGGATATGTTCGTGGATTCCCCCCTCTTGATATGTTCCGAACTTTACTATCCGGTCCGGCACAGTCTTCTCTGCAAAAAAGGCAGCATGAGATCGATCACAAGGGTTTATTCGAACCCGCAGGTGTTCGGACAATGCCGCGGATGGATAGAGAAGAATCTGCCCTGGGCTAAACTCCGTGATGCCGCTTCGACGATCAAAGCGGCGGAGATAGCGGCAAGACATGCTGATTCGGCCTGCATAGCGAGCGAACTCGCGGCTGAAAAATATCAGCTCAAGGTCCTTGCCAGGTCGATCGAGGATAATGTTACCAACGTGACCAGGTTCCTTGTCATGGGAAAACAGATGAGCAGGATCTCCGGAGCTGACAAGACCTCCGTCGTGTTTTCCGTGAAGGACAAACCCGGGATTTTGCACGATATGCTGGTCTCTTTCAAGAGCATCGGTATCAACCTGACCAAGATCGAGTCCAGGCCTTCGAAGAAAAAACTCTGGAAATATTACTTTTTTATCGATATGGAAGGCCATTGTGAGACCCCGAAGATAAAAAAGGCGCTGAGACATCTGGAGAAAAAGTGTTATTTCCTGAAGACCCTTGGATCCTATCCAAAGGGTAATGGATGACGGCGGCCATGAAGAAGATATGGAAAGATATCCTTGATGAGATAACCCCTTATAAACCGGGCAAGCCCGTGGAAGAAGTAAAACGGGAGCTCGGCCTGGAGAACGTGATCAAACTGGCGTCCAATGAGAACGCCATAGAGCCGTCTCCCAGGGTGATCGAGGCGATCACTCGGGCCGCGGGGAGCGTGAACAGGTATCCGGACGGAGGGTGTTTTTACCTGAGACAGGTTCTCAGCGGAAAGCTTTCGGTCCCCGGGGATAATATCGTTTTTGGCAACGGCTCTGACGAGATCATTGTTCAGGCGCTGAGGGCATTCGTCAATCCGGGAGACGAGGTAATTATTTCAGACCCCACGTTTTTGATCTACAGGATCGCCGCGCTGATAGAGGGTGCTGAGGTCCGGACGATCCCGGCGAAGGACTACAGGCACGATCTGGATGCCATGCTGGGGGCGGTTACCTCCAGGACCAGGGTCATTTTCATCGCGAACCCCGACAATCCCACAGGCAGCCACATAACCCGTGATGAGCTTGAAGGATTCATAGAACGGATACCCGAGGACGTCCTTGTTTTCATGGATGAGGCGTATTATGAGTTCGCCAGGGGCGGCGATTATCCTGAAACCAGGGGTCTCATAGAGCGCGAAGACCGTAATATCATAATCGCCCGGACGTTTTCCAAGGCGTACGGCCTCGCGGGGCTCCGCGTCGGATACGGGCTCGCGCGAAAGGATATCGCCCGGGCGCTTGATAAAGTGAGGGAACCGTTCAACGTCAATTCCATCGCGCAGGCGGCTGCGGTGGCCGCGCTGGAAGATAGTGAATACGTGGCTGCGTCCCTTGCCCTTGTCCGCACGGAAAAGCGGAGGTTTTACGAGGCGTTTGCTCCTCTCGATGTAAGCCCGGTCCCGAGCTGGACGAATTTCATCCTGGTGGATACGGGACGCGATTCCATGAAGATGTTTGATTATCTTCTGCGCCGCGGTGTCATCGTGCGCGAGATGTCCGCATGGGGGCTTGACGGCTGTATAAGGGTGAATATAGGCCTCAGGGAAGAGAACGACATGTTCCTTAAGGTTTTTGAGGAAGCGGTGACGGAAATACCACGAGAGAAGGAGATAAAATGATTATCGTATTGAAGCCCGGGGTCACGAAGCAGGAGGTTGAGCATATAGTCGAGAAGATGGAAAAGCTGGGGCTGAAACCCTGGCTGTCCGAAGGCGTGCAGCGGTCGATCATAGGCGTGATCGGTGAAGAGGATGTCCTGAGGACACTGCCTCTTGAAGGTATCCCGGGGGTCGAAAAGGTCCTGCCGATCCTAAAGCCGTATAAACTGGCGTCGCGTGATTATAAGCCCGAGTCCACCGAGATCGACATAGGAAAGGGCGTGGCTGTCGGGGGCAGGAAAATAGTTGTGATGGCCGGCCCCTGCTCCGTTGAGAACAGGGAGACGCTTTTAAGTGCGGCCGAAGCTGTCAAGAAAGCCGGGGCATCGGTCTTAAGAGGAGGCGCCTTCAAGCCCAGGACCAGCCCTTACAGTTTTCAGGGCCTGGGGGAAGAGGGGCTGAAGTACATGGCGGAGGCAAGGGAGAAGACAGGCCTGTGCGTAGTAACGGAACTCATGGATATACGGAACCTTGAGATGATCATAAAGTACACGGATGTCATACAGATAGGCGCGAGGAACATGCAGAACTTCGATCTCCTTAAAGAGGTCGGTAAGGTGCAAACCCCGGTATTATTAAAAAGAGGTATCGCTAATACCATAAAAGAATTCCTTATGAGCGCTGAATATATCCTGGCGGGAGGTAATTCAGACGTTATTCTTTGTGAAAGGGGTATCCGCACGTTTGAGGATTTTACGAGGTTCACCCTGGATATAAATGCTGTTCCCGCAGTGAAAAAGTTGAGCCATCTTCCGATAATAGTCGATCCCTCACATGCAACCGGCAGATGGGGGATGGTAGAGTCTGTATCAATGGCAGCGATCGCTGCCGGCGCCGACGGACTTCTTGTTGAAGTGCACCCGAAGCCGGAAGACGCGTTTTCCGACGGCGAGCAGTCATTGCTGCCCGAGAGATTCGAAAAGCTTATGACCAAAGCGGCGAAGGTCGCCCAGGCAGTGGGACGGACCATCTAATATGAAATTGAAAAAGGCGGTTATTATCGGAGTGGGCCTTATCGGCGGCTCTATCGGAAAAGCCCTGATGGAGAGAAAGGTGGCGGATGAGGTCGTAGGTGTGTGCCGCAGGCAGTCGTCTTTGGACAGAGCTGTTAAGAACAGGGCCCTGTCCTCGGGATACGTGAACACTTACGGTGAAGCGGTAGCCGGGGCCGACGTGGTTTTTATAGCTACTCCCGTGCATACGGTAAAGGAAGTGCTTGAGAGCCTGGCTGATGTGATCGAAGATAGAAAGGCGCTGGTCACGGACGTTGGGAGCACAAAAAAAGAGATCGTCGATTACGCAGAGCGTTTTAAAGACAGGTTCTCTTTTGTCGGAGGACATCCCCTTGCCGGTTCCGAAAAAGCCGGGGTGGAATATTCTGCTGCCGGTCTTTTCCAGGATTCGCTGTGTATACTGACCCGCGGCGAGTCGACCCGTGAAGAAGACATTGAAAGGATGCGGGCATTGTGGCAGGCTATGGGAGCCGCAGTGGATGTTATCACGCCCGCGCAGCATGATGAGATGCTGTCGTTTACAAGCCATCTTCCTCATGTTGTGGCATACGCGCTGGCGCTGGCGGTAGCCCGGGAACAGGAGTATGCCAGATACGTATCGACGGGGTTCAAGGATACGACACGGATCGCTTCTTCCGATCCCGTGTTGTGGGGTGATATTTTCATGAGCAACCGGGACAATGTGCTGAAGTCTATTGGCCGGTTCAAAGAGGTTTTTTCGGGCCTTGAAGACGACATCCGGAAGGACCTGGGAGAAGACCTTAAAAAAAAGTTAAAGACGTGCAAGAAATTAAGAGATGAAATTATTTAGGGATGCCAGTGTCGTAGCCATTGACGGACCGGCCGGCAGCGGGAAAAGTACGATCAGCAGACTTATCGCGGAGCGGCTCGGGTTTGTGTACATTGACACCGGCGCTATGTACCGGGCGCTTACGCTTAAAGTAATGAGAAAGAACATTGAATTCGGGGAAGAGGATAAGATCATAGAACTTTCGGCCGGCCTGGACTTAAAGCTTCTGCCGCCCGATGAAGGTACGGGCCTGATCCGTGTGATACTGGACGGTGAAGACGTCAGCGAGGAAATACGAAAAATGGAAGTCACTGTGAACGTTAAACATATCGCCGGGATCGCCCCTGTCAGAAAAAATATGGTCGCCCTCCAGCGTCAGATGGTCGCCGGGATGAACGGTGCCGTGATGGAAGGCAGGGATATCGGGACAGTGGTGCTGCCCGGGGCCAGATATAAATTTTATGTTGACGCTTCTTATGATGAACGGGTCAGACGGCGGCAGGCAGAGCTGCGCGCCAAAGGGCATCCTGTTACCCGCAGTGAGGTGGCTGACGACCTTAAGCAGAGAGACCATACCGACAGGACCCGTAAAACCGGCCCGTTGAAAAAGGCCGGGGACGCGGTTTTTCTCGATACTACCGAACTTTCCATAGAGGAAGTCGTCGCGGAGATCATGCGATATATTAAGGGATAAGCACTGGGCCTAAGATGCCGTACAGGATTTCAAGGTTTATACTCGAGGTTTTTTTAAGATTTTTTTTCAAGGTCCGGATCTTCGGCAGGGAAAACATCCCCGATCCGCCCTATATCGTGGTTCCCAATCATACGAGTTTGCTGGATCCTCCGCTGGTCGGTATGGCCTGCAAAAAAGACAGTATTGATTTTATGGCAAAAGAAGAGCTTTTTGATAAGCGGGTTGTTGGTGCCTGGACCCGTTCGGTGCGCTGCATACCCGTAAGCCGCAGGGCGAACAGTACCGGAAGTCTGAAAGAAGCGCTTAAACGCGTAAGCCGCGGGCGCTCTATCTGCATCTTTCCCGAAGGCACACGTTCTGTTGACGGGCGTTTACAGGCCGCGAAACGGGGGGTAGGTTTTCTGATAGAGCGGGCCGGCGTTCCGGTTGTCCCGGTTTATATCGAGGGCTCCACGGAAGCATTGCCCAAAGGCGGCAGATTGAAACCGGGGACCAGGATCGATGTGTTTGTCGGCAAACCGGTGTTGCCCGGCAGTCTCATATTCGAGACAGCTTCAGGGAAGAGGGATTACGAGTCGATCACTAACGCGGTTATGGGACACATTAAAGATATTGCATCTTTCAGTGAAAAAGGGTAAAATATGGGGTCAAAAATCTTTTCAGAAGGAGTTGGTTTGTTAATGGAGACCGAAAAAAAGAAAGATAAGATCAACGAAGAGCTTGCCCGGATGTATGAGGAAAGTATCTCCGAGATCAAAGAAGGACAGATATTAAAAGGGAAGATCGTGCAGATCAGCGAGAAGGAAGTCCTGATCGATATAGGATACAAATCCGAGGGGAGTATTTTTAAATCGGAAATGTCCGAAGCTGAGAAGCTGAAGGTCGGAGATGAGATAGACGTCCTGCTGGAAGCCAAAGAGAACGACATGGGTATGGTCGTTCTCTCCCATGAGAAGGCCAAGAGGGTCAAGAGCTGGCAGAATATCGTGGAAAATCAAAAAGAGGGCGATGTTATCGAAGGCAAAATATTCAGGAAGGTCAGAGGCGGCTTTATGGTCGATATCGGGATGCAGGCCTTCCTGCCGGCCAGCCTGTCAATGATGCAGGAATTCGGCGGCGCGGATAATCTGGTGGGGAAAAGACTGGAGTTCAAGATAGTAAAGATCAACATCCCGCGCAAGAACATAGTGCTGTCCAGGAAAGAGATCGTTGAAGAGAGGCGCCGGGGAGAAAAGCGGGCGATACTGGAACGTTTGAACAAAGGCGACCTTGTTAAAGGTGTTGTCCGGAACATAACCGATTTTGGCGCGTTTATAGACATAGGCGGTGGAATAACAGGCCTGCTACACATTACGGATATGAGCTGGGGCCGTATCAGCAATCCCGGCGAAGTCGTCAGTATCGGTGATGAGGTAGAGGTTAAGGTGCTGGACTTCGACAAGACAAGCATGAAGGTTTCGCTCGGGTTGAAACAACAGACCCCCAACCCATGGGAGAACATAGCGGGAAAGTATCCGGAAGGAAGCGTGATCACCGGTAAGGTCGTGAACATCATGCCTTACGGGATATTTGTCGAGCTGGAAAAAGGCGTCGAAGGGCTTGTTCATATATCGGAATTTTCCTGGTCCAAGGAATACAGCCACCCTGCCGAAAAGTTCCAGGTGGGTGACAGCGTGAAGGCCGTAGTGTTGAGAACTGATGCGAAAAACCAGAAGCTTTCCCTCGGGATAAAACAGATGGAGAAAGATCCCTGGGGAAAAGTGGAACAGCGTTATAAAGTCGGCGGCCGTATTAAAGGCAGGATCAACGTCGTGACCGATTACGGCGCGTTTGTGGAATTGGAGAAGGGCGTTGAAGGGCTTGTCCATGTTTCGGATCTTTCCTGGACAAAAAGGGTCACCCATCCGAAGGATATCCTTAAAAAAGGGACAGAGATAGAGACCATCATCCTGAACGTCGATGAACAGAACAGGAGAATAGCGCTTGGCGTTAAACAACTGACGCAGGACCCCTGGGACGAGATCATCAAAAAGTATGAGCCTGACACGGTTTGTGAAGGGAAGGTGACCAATATTACCAATTTTGGTATATTCGTGGAACTTGAAAGTGATCTTGAAGGTTTGCTGCATATTTCCGAAATTGACCTCGCACCCGGTGGAAGGATAGAAGACCTGTACAAAATAGGCGATGCCATAAAGGTCAAGATCATACACATAGACGGCGTCCAGAAGAAAATAGCTCTCAGCGCAAAGGGGCTGGAGGAAGAAGCGCCCGGGGAGAAAGACCGCCCGGTGATCGAGGAGGAAGGCGAGTCCCATTAAAGCACTCAGGATGCTCTTATATATATCAGTAGCGGCGAGTATATGTCTGGCTGGCGTTACCTGTTATGGCGAAGTGATGGATGAGAACCGGACATCCTATGACGACAATCGGGGAGAGCGTGTTGTTGAAGGGCTGCGCTTCAAAATTGCCGGGGACAGGAAAGTCGAAAGAGTCGACGGCGATATTGAGACCGAGGGACTGGATAAATATCTTAAAGTAAAATTCGACAGGCTTTTCAACGTCCTGGAAAGCATTGAGGAGCGCCTTTCCGCCGTAGAAAGCCGGATATCAGATATTCAATCATCCATGGAGCATCTGTCAGAGCAGGTCGATTATATCAAGGACGAACCGCAGCAGCAGGTTCAGTTGGAATTCAGATAAGCGAGATCAGATCTAACGGTCAAAGAAAGGATTCTTCCCCGTAGCGGACAGTGGGATTCCGATCGCCTGCGTGACATCTTCATCAAGGACACCCGATTCAACAGCCGCTTTTCCTATGGAATACATGAGGCGGTTGTCAACGTGAAACCCCGCCGCGACCGAAGCCGCGGATCCCAGCGCTATACCGAGATCCATGGAATTATAGGCGCATACCCCCTTTGTTTCATTAAGCTCGCTGCAGGAGTGGTACCCGCAAAACCCGCAGTTGAGTCCCATGGATTTTTTCTTTGAGCCTATGACGACGATATAGTCAGTGTCTTTGATGTTTTCGGCGTCCCGCTTACAGCTGGGCCGCGAATCCCTTCCGGCGATTTTTTTCATCTCTGCCATGACCTTTTGTCTGTCGGGCCTGTCGAGGATGGTTATGGTCAGATTATCCTGTCCTCTCGTCTTCGGTGCTGTCCGCGCGGCCACGCACATGAATTCAGCCACGTCTTTCAACGCGGCATTTTTTATATTCTCATATTTTTCCGGCATGTTTTGCTTCCCTCGTTTGGTATATACTATCACTTCAAGCTTCAGGCCGCAAGCTGCAATCTTGAAATCGGAAGCTTACGGCTTGAGCCGATGAAGCTTGGCTTGACAATGAAACTTGAGCCGGTTGACACCGCAAAACCCATATGCTACAATATCCGCGCTATGAGGCCAATAGACCAGCAGCTTAAAATAGTGAAGCGGGGGACGGAAGAGATTATAAGCCTTCCGGAACTCAGGGAAAAGTTTTCCCTGAAACGCCCCCTTGTGATCAAGGCCGGATTTGATCCATCGGCGCCGGACATCCATCTCGGACACACTGTGCTTTTGCGTAAGATGCGGCATTTTCAGGAATTAGGGCACGAGGTCAATTTTCTTATAGGGGATTTCACGGGGCGTATCGGGGATCCTTCAGGGCGTTCTAAGACGCGAAGACAGCTTACGCGGGAAGAAGTCAAGGAAAACGCCGGGACATACAGAAAACAGATATTCAAGATACTGGATAAGGACAAAACAAAAGTGATATTTAACAGCGCCTGGTGCTCAAAGCTCGGGACTGACGGTATATTTGATCTATCGTCCAGATATACCGTTGCCCGCATGCTGGAACGTGATGATTTTTCCAACAGATACAAAAACAACACAGCGATCAGTATTCTCGAATTTTTGTATCCTCTTTTGCAGGGATATGATTCCGTTGTCATGAAGGCCGATGTCGAACTCGGGGGGACGGATCAGAAGTTCAATCTGCTTGTCGGAAGGGACATTCAGAGGAGTTACGGGCTGGAACCTCAGGTGATAATCACGATGCCTATACTTGAAGGCCTGGACGGAGTCGAGAAGATGTCGAAATCCCTTAATAATTACGTGGGGATCAGCGAGCCCCCGGAAGAGATGTTTGGGAAACTGATGTCCATTTCCGATAAACTGATGTGGCGGTATTATGAGCTTCTTACGGACATGGATTATCCGGCGGTAAAACGGGATGTGGAAGACGGGAAGACCCATCCAAAGGAGGCGAAAGCAGAGCTGGCAAAAACTATCGTTTCCGAGTATCATGGGCAAGAGCCGGCAGAAAAGGCGAAGATAAGATTCGAGGCGGTATTTGGCAGAAAGGAAGTCCCTGAGGACATCTCCGAATTTTTTATAGAACGGGACAAGATCGGTATAATCGATCTTATAAGGGAAACCGGGTTTGCCGTTTCGGCAAGTGAGGCGAGGCGGTTCGTTATCCAGAACGCCGTGTCAATCGACAACGAAAGAGTCAATGACGTGAAATCGGAGATTTTACTGGATAAGGACGGGAAGATTCTGAAGGTCGGCAAACGGAGATTTGGCAAGGTTTACAGGGCGCATAAAAAGACTTGACATTCCGGCGGGTTTATGTAAAATGTCATCTACGCCGGACATAGAAAATCCTTGATAGATTGGGATCGCTTTGATATACTAAAAATGTAGAGATAATTATATATCATAATTACTCTATTATAAATATACCTATACTCCAATGGCGGGCAAAACGCCAAAGGATTATTTTGTCTGTATAATCGCTCTTTGAAATTGAATAGCCGAAAGTACATGGGTCACCAATATCAAACTGGAGAGTTTGATCCTGGCTCAGAACGAACGCTGGCGGCGTGGATTAGGCATGCAAGTCGAACGATCCCTTTCGCAAGAGGGGGATAGTGGCAAACGGGTGAGTAATGCGTGAGTAATTTACCTTTGGGTTAGGGATAACTTGCCGAAAGGCGGGCTAATACCGGATAAGACCACGGTTTCCAAGAGGCCGCGGTTAAAGGTGGGGATCCTGAAAATGGACCTGCCGCCCGTAGATGAGCTCACGTCCTATCAGCTTGTTGGTAAGGTAAAGGCTTACCAAGGCGAAGACGGGTAGCTGGTCTGAGAGGATGGTCAGCCACACTGGGACTGAGACACTGCCCAGACTCCTACGGGAGGCTGCAGTCGAGAATCTTTTGCAATGCCCGAAAGGGTGACAATGCGACGCCGCGTGAGCGATGAAGGCCTTCGGGTTGTAAAGCTCTGTCAGCTCGGATGAAAGCAGATGAGTTAATATCTTTTCTGTCTGACGGTACGAGCAGAGGAAGCTACGGCTAACTCCGTGCCAGCAGCCGCGGTAATACGGGGGTGGCAAGCGTTGTTCGGATTTACTGGGTGTAAAGGTCATGTAGGCGTCTTACTAAGTCGGATGTGAAATCCCTTGGCTCAACCAAGGAACTGCATTCGATACTGGTTAGATTGAGTACGGGAGAGGAAAGCGGAATTCCGGAAGTAAGGGTGAAATCTGTAGATATCCGGAAGAACACCATTAGCGAAGGCGGCTTTCTGGTCCGATACTGACGCTGAGATGAGAAAGCTAGGGTAGCGAACAGGATTAGATACCCTGGTAGTCCTAGCTGTAAACGATGGGCACTAGGTGCAGGTCCGAAAGGGGCTGTGTCGCAGCTAACGCGTTAAGTGCCCCACCTGGGGACTACGGTCGCAAGGCTAAAACTCAAAGGAATTGACGGGGACCCGCACAAGCGGTGGAGCATGTGGTTTAATTCGATGCTACGCGAGGAACCTTACCTGGGCTTGACATGTAGGTAGTAGAAACCTGAAAGGGGGACGACCTGTTTTAGTCAGGAGCCTACACAGGTGCTGCATGGCTGTCGTCAGCTCGTGTCGTGAGATGTTGGGTTAAGTCCCGCAACGAGCGCAACCATCGTCCCTTGTTGCTAATCCATTTAGGTGGATGCACTCTAGGGAGACTGCCAGTGTTTAACTGGAGGAAGGAGGAGATGACGTCAAGTCAGTATGGCCCTTACGTCCAGGGCTACACACGTGCTACAATGGCCGGCACAATGAGTCGCGAAGCCGCGAGGTGGTGCTAATCTCAAAAAGCCGGTCTCAGTTCGGATCGAAGGCTGCAATTCGCCTTCGTGAAGTTGGAATCGCTAGTAACCGCAGATCAGCCATGCTGCGGTGAATACGTTCCCGGGTCTTGTACACACCGCCTGTCAAGTCACCTGAGTTGAGTGCACCCGAAGCCGTTAGCTTAACCTTTACGGGAGGGCGACGTCGAAGGTGTGTTTGGCAAGGAGGACTAAGTCATAACAAGGTAGTCGTACCGGAAGGTGCGTCTGGATCACCTCCTTTCTAAGGAGAAAGGACCTTACCCGTTTTCGGGGAAAGGTAAAAATGATACAAATGAATGTCCCCATGTACTTTCGGTTATTTGATTCTGGATTTAATGTGGAATGAGGAGACCGCTCACCGCCGTGTTTATTTGTACAGGTTGGTTGATATGGACCGCGAGCGACGGGCAACGAGCGACGAGCGACGAGAAGGGGCCCGTAGCTCAGTTGGTTAGAGCGCCGTGCTGATAACGCGGAGGTCTCTGGTTCGATCCCAGATGGGCCCACCACTTTCGTGGCCAGCCGTGACCCGTGTTCCGTATGTGAGTTATGAGATACGAAGGACGGGGATGTAGCTCAGTTGGGAGAGCATCTGCTTTGCAAGCAGGGGGTCAGGGGTTCGAATCCCCTCATCTCCACCACTGATATCATTTGAGTTTTATCATTTGATGTTGACAGGTCTTTAAATCGGCAACGCCGATTCTTGCTCTTTGACAATTTGTGATAGAGGTATCTGCTATCGAGAAACAGTTTGTACCCGTTAAAAGGGTACAGGCAATTTCGAGGAATGGTCTGCGATAGGGTCAGAAATGACTCTGTCGCATGATGAGGCCGCATAAGCAGTTTTTGATAAAAACGATTATGTGGTC
>Ga0164318_10000005_pt1:0-40000 | contig 84262 bp, 67 predicted proteins | sample GuaBasSedimGuay9_FD_113734 | JGI IMG/M metagenome (GOLD analysis project Ga0164318, IMG submission 113734) | Subseafloor sediment microbial communities from Guaymas Basin, Gulf of California, Mexico - Guay9, Core 4571-4, 0-3 cm | ecosystem: Environmental > Aquatic > Marine >... | reverse complement strand
GATAGGGACCCCAAAAGTGGCCTATAAAGAAACCATCACGTCCAACGGAGATTCCAAGTACAGGCATAAAAAACAGACGGGTGGTGCCGGACAGTTCGCCGAGGTCTGGATGCGCGTTGAACCGCTTCCGCGCGGCGAGGGGTTTGATTTTGTCGATAAAGTCGTCGGCGGCGCCATACCAAAACAGCTTGTCGGCAGTTGTGAGAAAGGCGTAAGGCACGCGCTGGCAGACGGCATAATAGCGGGATTTCCGGTCACTGATATCAGGGTTGTCGTTTATGACGGGAAGACCCATCCGGTGGATTCCAAGGATATCGCTTTTCAGATAGCTGCCGCGCATGCGTTCCGTGAATCCTGCGAAAAAGCGAAGCCGTCTCTTCTTGAGCCGATAATGAACGTGGAACTTACGGTTCCCGAAGAGAACATGGGTGATATTACAGGGTCCCTGAGTTCCCGCCGCGGCAGGGTACAGGGAATGGATTCCGAAGGCGGCATGCAGATCGTAAAGGCGCAGATACCACTGGAAGAGATGTATAAGTACGCCAACGAATTGAAATCGCTTACCGCGGGAAGGGCGACCTATACGATGTCGTTCTCGCATTACGATTCGGTCCCTTCTAACGTGGCTCAGAAGGTCATTAGTCAGAGTAAAAAGGGCAAGAAAGAGGAAGAGTAGGCAGGGAGGTATTAGATGTCCGGGCATTCCAAATGGGCAAGTATCAAGCACAAGAAAGGCGCGCAGGATGCCAAGCGCGGGAAAATATTCACTAAACTGATCCGCGAGATAACCGTGGCGGCGAGAGAAGGCGGGGGGAACGCGGATGCCAACCCCAGTTTGCGGCTGGCGATCCAGAAGGCCAAAGAGGCCAATATGCCGGCGGATAACATAGAACGCGGCATTAAAAAGGGCACCGGTGAACTGGAAGGGGTTTCCTACGAGCCCGTTTCTTTCGAAGGATATGCGCCCGGCGGTGTAGCCGTTATTGTGGAAGGTCTTACGGATAACAGGAACCGGACGACCAGTGAGGTCCGTAGTATTTTCTCCAAACGCGGCGGAAATATGGCCGGTGCCGGTTCGGTCGCGTTCCTGTTCGAGAAGAAAGGGGTTTTTCTGGTCAGGAAAGAAGATGCCAGCGAAGAGGAGCTTTTGACCGTGGCGCTGGAATCCGGCGCTGAGGATATTACTTTCGATGAAGATTTTTTTCAGATCACCAGCGCGTTGCAGGATTTTGACAGGGTCCGGACCGGCCTTATGGAGAAAAAAGTGAAGATCGAATCGGGAGAGCTCAGTATGGTGCCAAAAAGCACCATTAAAGTGGAAGACGCGGCAACGGCGAGAAAGATACTGGTCCTTGTGGAGGACCTCGAGGATAATGATGACGTCCAGAATGTTTATTCCAATTTTGATATTCCGGACAAGATATTGAAAGAGATAGAGGAGAACGGCGATTAGTTTTGTGAAGATTTTGGGCGTTGATCCAGGATTGCTGAATACCGGATACGGCGTGATTGAGGCGGACAGCCCGGGCCGGATAAGGTTGATAGAAGCCGGTGTGATAAGGACGTCTCCAGGGGACGGTATTTCCAGGCGGGTTGCGGAGATATATGTAAATCTGACGAACATCATAACAGAACGCAGGCCCGCGGTTCTTGTCCTGGAAAAACTTTATTCCCATTATAAACACCCCAGTACTTCGATACTTATGGGGCATGCCCGGGGGGTCGTTTGCCTGGCATGCGGTATCAATAACGTACAACTCGTAAACTATTCCGCGACGCGCATTAAAAAAGCTATCACCGGCAACGGCAGGGCCGGCAAGTATCAGGTACAGGGCATGGTCAGGTCGCTGTTAAACCTGGACACAGCTGCCGGTCCTGAATCTTTCGATGTCAGCGATGCGCTAGCCATGGCGATCAGTTACGCGTATATCGAAGGAGAGGGAAAAGAAAAAAGGTAACGGGCGGTAAAATATGATATCACGAATAACCGGTACAGTCGCAGGCAAAAGAGAAGGGGCCTTGCAGGTAGCCAGCGGAGGTATATGTTATGAAGTCCTGGTCCCTCTTGCCGTTATGAAAGCGATAGAAAAAAAGAACGGGTTTGAAGGCCAGCTGGAGCTGATCACTTATCACTACTATCAGATGAAACCTTCTGCTGCTGTCCCGGTGCTTATCGGTTTTCAGAACGAAGTGGAGAAAGAATTTTTCGAAAAGTTTATCTCGGTTTCCGGGATCGGGCCGAAAGCGGCGTGCAGGGCCCTTGCGGAGCCGTTCTCGAGCATAGCCGGAGCCATTGACAGCGGGGATGTCGCTTTCCTCAGACGGCTGCCCGGGGTAGGGGAGCAGCGGGCCCGTCACATTGTCGCGAAGCTTCAGGGAAAGGTCGGTAAATACGGTCTTATACGGGACGAGTTCGTAAGGGGGATAAAGGAACAGGAAGATACCAGGAATGAGGCTCTTGATATCCTCCTTCAGTTGCAGTATAAAAAAGACGAAGCGGAAGATATGCTCCGGAAAGCGCTGGAAAGAGTTCCGGATATCAAGACAAGCGAAGAATTGCTGAACGAGGTATATCGGGAACGAAGAACAGCGTCATAGTGTCTCTTGTATGCGAGTCACGAGTGATAAGCTACAAATAAAAAAGAAAAAAATATGCAGGAAGATAAACATAAAGGCTTTATTGATAAGAGCGAGCAGGTGGTTCGACGGGGAGAGACCGAGGACGACCTGATAATGAATTTTTCGCTCAGGCCGGGACTTCTTAAAGATTTTATCGGCCAGAGATCAGCAGTCGATTCCCTTAATATAGCGCTCCGGGCGTCTGAGAAGAGGAAAGAGCCCCTGGAACATCTGCTTTTTTCCGGCCCTCCGGGCCTGGGAAAAACTTCTCTCGCGTACATAATCGCCAGGGAAAAAGGGGCGAAAATAACCGCTACAAGCGGACCGGCCATTGAAAGGGCGGGGGACCTTATAGGCATCCTTACCAACCTCTCGGAAGGGGATATTCTTTTTATCGATGAGATCCACCGGCTCTCGAAAGTGGTAGAGGAATTTATTTACCCGGCCATGGAAAGTTTTCAGATAGATTTTCTGGTCGATAAGGGCCCTTATGCCAAGACAATAAAATTTAATCTTAAAAGGTTCACTCTTATCGGCGCAACTACACGCGCGGGCCTTTTAAGCGCTCCGCTGAGGGACAGGTTCGGGATGTTTCTCCATCTTGAGTTTTATTCTCCAGGGGAACTGGAGATGATCGTCAGGCGTTCCGCCGGGCTTCTCAGCATACCGATCGATGACGGCGGAGCCGCCGGGATCGCGTTATGTTCAAGAGGGACACCCCGCGTCGCTAACCGTCTTCTGAGGCGGGTAAGGGACTGGGTGGAGGTCAAGTCTGACGGCAGGATCACGCGCGAGGCGGCGGCCGCGGCTCTGGCCGTTCACGGGATAGACGAAAAAGGCCTGGACAGGATAGATCGCAGGATGCTGGAGGTCATCTATTCTTCGTATAAAGGCGGTCCGGTGGGGATTGAGGCCTTGGCATCATCTCTTAACGAGGAGAGTGATACAATAGAGGATATAATCGAACCGTATCTTTTGAATATAGGTTTTTTAAGGAGAACCCCCCGCGGGCGTGAACTTACGGAAAAGGCATACGAATATATCGGGAAGCGCTCCGAGAGTCAGAAGGAATTATTTTAAGGAGTGACTGAAATTGGCGCAAAGCATCGGAAAATTCCTGGTTATTTCGGGCCTGGTCCTGGCCGCTCTGGGAGTGATATTTCTTCTGTCCGGAAAATTGACGTGGCTGGGAAAACTGCCGGGAGATATACTCATCAGGCGCGAAAAATTCACGTTTTATTTTCCTGTAACTACATGCATTGCAATAAGTATAATATTGTCCCTGGTTTTTTATTTATTTTTTAAGAGGTGATTGGATCCCCCGATTCCCCCGCTTGAGCTTGTATTTTCCAGGCCCGGTTCGGAACAATATCATGATAAGAAAAAAAACCATCCAGGCTGGCGTAATCCTTATTATTCTGGGTATTGCGGCCTTTAGGTTCTTTTTTGTCCCTTTCAGATTTTCTCCTGCCGGAAAACAACCTTTTGTAATACGTGTCCGCCTCGCGCATAGCCCAAACAGACTGGAACTCGGCGCGCAAAGCAGGTGTGAAATCCGCGATGTTAAGACGGGGAATTTACTGGAGAAAGAAGCCGTGATCCCCCACGGCACGGAGGTCTCCCCTGCCGATACCGGCATAAAACTCGGAAGCAGGATATTTGCCGCTGAGGGTATCCGGATCTCTCCTTCGCGGGGTGCGGGCATTACTTTGAACGGCACGCTTTACAGGGGGGAGATGGATATTATCAGGGCAGCCGGGGAGCTTGATGCCGTTAACAGAGTGGAGCTGGAAGGCTACCTGAAGGGCGTGGTACCGTGTGAGATAAATCGTTTCTGGCCATTTGCCGTTATAAAGGCACAGGCGATCGTTTCGCGCAGTTTTGCGGTGCACGAAGCCCTCCGGCGGAAAGACAAGGATTATGACCTGACAGCTGATACGTTTTCACAGGTTTACGGAGGGCTGTCCAGTGAGAGGTGGAGGACGACCAGGGCCGTGGAAGCGACAAGAGACAGGGTTCTGGAATATGAAGGAAGAGTTTTACCGGCGTATTTTCATTCCTGTTGCGGCGGGCATACCCAGGATGCTTCGCGTATATGGGGGACGGGGCTTCAGCCTCTCAGAGGGGTAAAGTGCCTGTGGTGCCGATGGTCCCCTTATTTCCGGTGGCAGGTGCGGGTATCGACTCAGACCATCCTTGAAAGGCTCAATAGCAGGGGTTATCGTTTCAAAAGGATCGATGACATCAGGACGGGTCCCCGCGACGGTTCGGGACGTGTGGAATATGTGAGAATGAGATCGAATAACAAATGGTTCGAAATAAAGACCAAAGATCTGCGTTCGGCTGTGGGCAGACGCGTCTTGAAAAGCGCGAATTTTCACGTAAAGAAATACCCCCTCTTCTATCTTTTCAGCGGGTATGGATGGGGGCATGGAGTGGGGATGTGCCAGTGGGGCGCGTTCGGGTTATCGCTCAGAAGGTGGAGCGCTGAGAGGATACTGCAGCGATATTATCCCGGCGCGAAAATTACGCGACTGAAAAGACTTTTGGAGAAGCGGGACGGGCCTGCTGCCGCGTGGGGAATGGTTATTGCATACGGTGATATGTGGGGCTGATGGGAGGGGGGGTATGAAACTCAGTGAATTCGATTACGACCTCCCGCGAGAGATAATAGCGCAGGAACCTCTAAAACAGAGGGATATGTCGCGCTTGATGGTCCTGGACAGGCGGACAAGAAGCATAACGGGAAAGATATTCCGGGATATTATCGAATATATCGGCTCTGGCGACTGCCTTGTCCTGAATGATACGCGGGTTATCCCTGTCCGCCTTTATGGCAGGAGAAGGACAGGAGCAAAAGTGGAGATATTTGTCCTCAATCCTGCTTCAGGGACACTGCGGGCGCTTGTGCGGCCCTCAAAACGCGTTAAGGATGGAGAGAAAATTGAACTTGAAAGCGGGATACAGGCGACTGTTTTCGGGGCTGCCGGGTCCGGACGTTTTGTCCGGTTTGATGCGCCGATAGGCAGGGTTCTGGAGAGCGGGCATATGCCGCTGCCGCCGTATATCTCCCGGAGGGATACATCCCGGGACAGGGAGGATTACCAGACGGTATACGCGCGCAAAGACGGCGCTACGGCTTCACCCACGGCAGGCCTGCATTTTGCGGAAGGGCTGCTGGAGAGGCTGAAGAAAAAAGGAGCGGTCATAGTTTATGTGACGTTGCATACCAGTTATGGGACATTCGCGCCTGTCACAAGCGAAGATATAGAAGAACACCTGATGCACACGGAATATTACGAAATAAGCAAAGAAACCGCTGATGCGGTTAACCGCACAAAAGTTTCAGGAGGCCGGGTGTTCGCCGTGGGAACCACTTCCACGCGGGTACTGGAAACGGCCGCCGCAGGCCAGGGGAAAGTAGCGCCGTCCAGCGGCGAGACGGATCTTTTTATCTATCCGGGGTACAGGTTTAAGGTAACCGATAGTATCATCACGAATTTTCATCTGCCGAAATCAACGCTTCTTATGCTGGTCAGCGCTTTTGGCGGCAGGGATCTTATTTTCAGGGCGTATAAACAGGCGATGGAGTCAGGTTTCCGTTTTTTTTCGTATGGGGACGCGATGCTTGTTCTTTAGGAGGCATGACACCATATCCGGTCCGACCTTGGCCGACCCCGGGCTTGGGATCGGCCGCCTGCCGAAAATCTTTGCAATCGTTCCGGGAAGATGATAAAATAACAGATCATGCAGCAGCAAAAACGGATAGTTATAGCCGATGACAACAGGGATATAGCTGACCTGTTGGTCGAGATCCTGACAGAACTGGGCTATGAAGTGGATTCGGTCTCTAACGGCTATGAGCTCCTTGGCTATATGGAGGCTAATACTCCGGCTGTCATTATCCTCGATCTGATGATGCCTGAAAAGGACGGCATAGCCATTCTTGATACCCTTAAGCAGCTTTCCCCGTATTCCCGGATCGTCATTTATACAGGCTACCAGGAATATGAGAACAGCGTTTATGCCCGGGTTGCGGATCGCTTTTTGGTCAAAGGCGATAATATACAGGCCCTTATCAAGGTTGTCGAAGAATTTTTGTAGTTTTTACGCGGGATCCTCGTTAGAGAGAGAAGATCATTAGAGAGAGTAGCTTCTCTCTAATTTGTTATAAAGGTAAGGCAGCGGGTAAAATTTGCCGTGAGATTTACGATAGAACATAAAGACAGGGATTGCCGTGCGCGGGCCGGAAAGATAACGACAAACCATGGTGAGGTTGCCACTCCTGTATTTATGCCTGTTGCGACGCGGGCGGCCGTAAAAACCATCTCAAGCCAGGAACTGGTCGATTGCGGCGTGGAAATGCTGATATCCAATGCCTATCACCTTTACCTGAGGCCCGGAAGGGAGATTATCGAGAGTTCCGGAGGGCTTCATAAGTTCATGGGATGGGAACGGGCGATAACCACCGATAGCGGGGGTTTTCAGGTCTTCAGCCTTGCCGATCTTCGGGAAATAAAGGAAGAAGGAGTCGAGTTCCGGTCGCATATTGACGGGTCACGTCACTTTTTTACTCCTGAGAATATTGTCGATTTTCAGCTGGCTCTGGGGAGCGACATCATTATGCCGCTGGACGAATGCGTTCATTATCCGGCCACCGCGGGCTATGTGGAAGATTCCGTGGATCTGACGCTTAGATGGGCGAACAGGTCGAAGAAGCGGTTTATTGAACGGGGGGGGAAGGCCGCTCTTTTCGGTATTGTCCAGGGGAGCATGTACCGGGCCTTGAGAAAAAGATGCGCCCGGGAACTGATTGATATGGGTATGGACGGCTATGCGGTCGGGGGCATCGGTGTCGGAGAGCCTGCGGAGCTTATAAACGAGATGACGGATTATACGGCTTCCATTCTTCCGGAGGACAAGGTCCGATATCTTATGGGGGTCGGCACCCCTCCGGACATGCTGGAGGCGATATCGTGCGGCATCGATATGTTCGACTGTGTTGTTCCCACGCGGAACGGCAGGAACGGTCAGGCATTCACTTTTTCCGGTGAAATGCAGCTCCGGAACGCTCCGTTCAAAGAGGATTTTAGCCCCATAGACCCCGGCTGTGAGTGTTTCACATGCCGGAACTACAATAGGGGCTACATCCGGCATTTGTTCAACACGAATGAGATGCTGGGGGGCCGGCTGGTTTCTTTGCATAATATACATTTCTATGTCAAACTTGTGCGGATTTCGCGCACGGCGATACAGGAAAACCGTTTTTCTGACTTCAAGAAACAGACGCTGGACAACTACATAAGACTTTGAACCTTTGCTCCACTCCGGGAGTGGCCACTCCCGGAGTGGCTACTCCCGGAGTGGAATCTGGCATATATAAGCATACCAAGAATCAAAATGTTAATTGTTAAGCGTTGACCTCAGTGGTTTTATTGGTATAATTAATACAGGTTGGATGATCCATCCCTGAATAAAACAGAAAAGGAGCCACATATGTTAACTTTGGCATTTGCACAGGACGCTTCGGTAGCGGCGCCTCAGGCCGGTGGGAGCCCTCTTATGGGTTTGATGCCGGTAGCGGTTATTTTCATCATTTTCTATTTTCTGCTTATCCGTCCGCAGAAGAAAAGCCAGCAGGAACATGCGAAAATGCTCGCTGATCTGGCCAAGAACGACGAGGTTGTCACCTCAGGCGGTATATACGGCACGATTGTCAATATTGATAAACAGAGCGACGTGGTCTCGCTGAGAATAGATGATAATACCAGGATAAAGATCCAGAAAAGTTCCATATCCAAGTTGAAAAAGCCGAAGACAGGGGCATAATAAAAATAGAGGAAGGATCCGGGAGTATGTGGAAAAAACTTAAATGGAAGAGTATTTTAGTAGTACTGATCGCGGGTCTGGCGATATGGTTCTCATACCCGCCTCTGGACATCCATGACGAAAACGGCAATGTAGTCAATAAAGGGGCCATAAACCTCGGGCTTGACCTGCAGGGCGGCATGCACCTGGTGCTTCAGGTGGATACTTCCAAGTTAACGCCGGACGAGGCAAAGGATGCCCCCCAGCGCGCCCTTGAGGTCATACGTAACAGGATCGACCAGTTCGGTGTTATGGAGCCTGTGATCCAGTTGCAGGGTAATAACCGGCTGCTTGTCCAGCTCCCCGGTGTTACCGACAGGGAAAGGGCCAAGGAGATCATCGGCCGGACCGCCCATCTGGAGTTCAAGCTTGTGGGCGAAGACGCGGAACTTCTTAAAAAAGCGATCGCGGGAGAAGAAGTTGAGGGCTATGAACTCAAATACATGGAGCGTAAAGAGGGGAAAAAGGAACCTTTTCTTATCAGGACCGAGGCTGTGCTTATCGGGGATATGCTGGTCAATGCCACCACTGAGTTCAGCCAGCAGGGATTTGGCCAGCCGTATGTCTCTCTTGAACTGAATGATAAAGGTGCGGATATATTCGCCGACCTTACGGGCAAGAACATCGGCAGCCGTCTGGCTGTCGTTCTCGACGGCCAGATATATACGGCGCCGGTCATACGTGAGAGGATACCTTCCGGAAGGGCGCAGATAACGGGAAATTTTTCCGTTCAGGAAGCCAAGGATATCGCCCTGATATTAAGAGCCGGTGCTTTGCCCGCCCCTGTTGAGATCATAGAGGAACGCAGTGTCGGGCCGGCCCTTGGGAAGGATTCTGTCCAGAAAGGTATCAATGCCATTCTCATCGGCGGTATGGGCGTTCTCGCTTTTATGGCGGTATATTACCTCCTTACGGGTCTCATAGCGGATTTCGCCCTTCTGCTGAACATAGTGCTCATAACGGGCGCTCTGTCGTATTTTGGTGCCACGCTTACACTTCCCGGCATAGCCGGCCTCGTTCTTACGATCGGTATTGCTGTTGATGCGAATGTGCTTATTTTTGAGAGGATACGCGAGGAATTTAAACTCGGTAAATCCCTCAGAGCGGCTATCCATGCCGGCTATGATAAAGCGTTCTGGACTATTCTCGACGCCAACGTGACGACATTGATCACTGCGCTTATATTATTCCAGTTTGGCACCGGTCCGGTAAGGGGATTCGCGACTACCTTGAGTATCGGTATTATCTCCAGTATGTTTACCGCGCTTGTAGTGACGCGCCTTGTGCTGGACATTATCACCCTGAATAATTCGTGGATAAAGAAGCTTCCCATGCTGCAGTTTTTCAGGCAGCCCAATATCCAGTTCATAAAGTTCCGAAAGATAGCGTATGCCGTTTCGATCCTGGTGATTGTTGTTGGTATGGCCTTTTTCATACACCGTGGGGACAAAAATTACGGGATCGACTTCACTGGGGGAACACTGCAGCAGTTCAGGTTCACCGAAGCGGTGCCTGCAGAGGAGGTCAGGAACATTCTTTCCGATATCGGGCTGGGTGAATCCGCGATCCAGCAGTTCGGTGAAGGAAAGGGCATTATTATCAGATCCTTTGGAGGAAAGACCAAAGAGATAATCTCGGGCCTCGAGGAGAGGTTCGGCGCGGGGGCGTTTAAAGTGATGCGGGTGGAAGCGGTCGGTCCTGCCGTAGGCGCGGATCTCAGAAGAGCGGCGATAAAGGCCCTGATATTCGCGATGATAGGTATTTGTCTGTATATTTCTTTCCGTTTTGAGTTCAGGTTTGCCATAACCGCCATAATAGCGCTGTTCCACGATGTCCTGATCTCACTCGGCATGATCGCGTTTACCGGCCGTGAGATATCCCTGCCCGTTATAGCGGCACTGCTCACGATTGTCGGTTACTCGATAAACGATACGATAGTGCTTTTCGACCGCATAAGGGAAGACAGAAAATTTATGCGCAAGGCCGGCCAGAAGGAAATAATAAATACCAGTATCAATCAGACGCTTTCACGCACAGTGCTGACGTCACTGACGACTTTGTTCGTCGTCCTCGCGCTTTTCCTCTTTGGCGGTAAAGTGATCAACGACTTTTCTTTCGTGCTCCTGGTCGGCGTGCTGGTAGGTACATATTCCTCCATATTCATCGCCAGTCCGCTGCTGATCGACTGGCCGTCGAGAAAGCTAAGCACATGAAAAAAAAATGGAAAGTATATGAGGCCAATCCCCGCCTGCAGCAGGTCTTAAGCAGTAATCTGGGTATATCGCCTGTTTTTGCCCAGCTTTTGCTGAACCGGGGCATCAGGACCCCCGAACAGGCCCAGAAATTTCTTTTCGGCAGACTTTCTTCCTGTAATGACCCGTTCTTAATGAAAGACATGGACCGTGGCGTGGAGAGGATAAAGAAGGCGGTAGAGAACAACGAAAGGATAATGATCTATGGGGATTATGATGTCGACGGGGTGACATCCACGGCCCTCCTGGCCAGTATTTTTGAAGAGCTGGGCGCAAGATATGAAACGTTTATCCCGAACCGTATTGAAGAAGGATACGGTCTTAACGTAAGAGCCGTAGCGCGCGCCAGGGAAGACGGGGTCAAATTGATCATTACGGTGGACTGCGGCATCAATTCCGTGGAAGAGGTGGAATGCGCGAATAATTACGGTATGGACGTGATCGTGACGGACCATCACGAGGTAAAGACCGCGCGCCGGCCGGAGGCTTACGCGATAATCGATCCGCATCAGCCTGATTGCCCGTATCCGTTTAATTATCTTGCGGGTGTGGGCGTGGTATATAAGCTGGCCCGGGCTCTTATGAAAGGACGGGAAGCCGTCGCGGACAGGCATCTTGATCTCGTCGCTCTCGGGACCATAGCGGATGTCGTGCCGATTAACGGGGAGAACCGCGTCCTGGCTAAAAACGGGTTGAAGAAGCTCAGGCAGACCGATAAGCCCGGGCTGAAAGCCCTGATGGATGTCGCGAGGGTCAATCCGAAGAAACTCACCTGCAAAGATATAGGTTTTGCGTTAGGCCCCCGGATAAACGCCATGGGCCGGGTCGGGTCCGCCAGTGTCGCGCTTGAGCTTTTGATGTGCGGAGATGATGCCAGAGCGCGTGAGATCGCCCTGACCCTTGATAGAGAGAATAAGAACCGTCAGAACATTGAGAGAAACATATTGAAACAGGTCCTTGGCAGGGTAGAAAAGGAAGTGGACCTGGAGAACGAAAAGGTCATAGTCCTGGCGGATGAAAGCTGGCACCCGGGCGTTATCGGGATAGTCGCTTCCCGGTTGACGGAACAATACCGCAAACCGGCGATCCTGATAGCGCTGAAAGACGGCAGGGGCAGGGGGTCTGGCAGGGGCGTGGACGGGTTCAACCTTTTTGAGGCCATCAATAAGGCCAGCAGCCACTTAATAGATTTTGGCGGCCATGAGCAGGCATGCGGCTTAAAGATCAGGAAAGAGGACATCGGCCGGTTCAGGGAAAGCCTGAACGAGGTTGCCGGAGACTATTTTGTAAAAGAGGAGACCGCGCTTCCGGAGCTCAAGATAGACCTTTGCCTGCCGTTTTCCCACATAGAAACGCGGCTGATCAACGAACTTGGGATCCTTATGCCCCACGGCCCCGGCAACAGCGAGCCGGTATTTTCCTCCAGAGGCCTAAAGGTGAAGAATACCCCCCGTAATATCGGCAGGAACGGGTTTAAGTTCCTGGCGTCCTGCGGCAATCTTACCTGTGAGGCGGTGACATTTAAGAAGAATGACGTTAGAAGGCCTGCCCCCGGGGACGTTATAGACCTTGCCTATACACCTTCGATCAACAGCTGGGATGGGCTTGATTCCATTCAGTTGAATATCAGAGACCTTCAGATAGCCATGGATTGATGTTTATTGGACCGCTTTTTTGACCTTGCCGGCTTTGAGGCATTTCGCGCAGACTTTTATCTTTTTCTTTTTGCCGTCGATCAGTGCGTTGACTGGCTGGAGGTTGGGGAGGTAACGGCGCAAGGTCACCCCGGTTATTTTCTGACCGACGCCTCCCTTGCTTTTTGCCATACCCCTGCGGCTTATTGATCTGCCGCTGATCGGTTTTTTACCGCATATATAACATTCCCTTGCCATCTTAATATCTTTCTCTTATAATTATGATTTAAAAGAGGCGCTGAACAAAACGCTAAAAAATGATAGCATAACAGAGAATATTATGCAAGAGAAAAACTCCCTTCAGGGCACTCCGGTCAGATACATAAAAGGCGTGGGCCCCAGAAAAGCGCACCTGTTCGAGAAACTGGGTATTGAGAATGTATCCGACCTTTTTTATTACCTGCCGCGCCGGTACGAGGACAGGAGCCGTATCGTGGAAGTGAAAGACCTGCAGCCGGGCCGGAACCAGGCTGTTATAGGCAAGGTCCTGAAGACCAGCGTCTTTACCGCCAGGACAGGGACCCGTATATTCGAGATAGCTGTGGGCGGGGACAGCCGCAGGGTATTCGCCGTGTGGTATAACCAGCCGTTCATGAAGAAGGTCTTTTCTGCGGGACAGACAGTAGTGCTTTACGGGAAAGTCGAGCTCCAAAAACGTCTCCAGATAAGCCATCCGGCTTTCGATATCCTGGACGGGGAAACCGGCGAGGAATCGCTGGATGTCGGCAGGATCGTCCCGGTTTATTCTCTGACCAGGGACCTCGCGCAGAAGTATATACGCAGGGTCGTCCACCAGGCAATACGTTCCTTCGCGGGGGATGTCCGTGACTGCCTGCCTACGCGGATAAGGGCAAGAAGAAAGCTGGTCGATTCCAGATTCGCCATAGAGAACATACATTTCCCGTATTCTTTCAGGAACCTTGAGAGGGCTTACAGAAGGCTGGTCTTTGAGGAATTTTTTATTCTGCAGGCAGTCATGGCGCTCAGGCGGAAAAAGACAGGGAAAAGGGGCATAAGACATAAAGTAGGGGAAGAACTTCAGGCTGAATTCGAGAGATTGTTTACATTCAAGCTTACCGGTGAACAGAAAAAATGCATAAAAGAGATCGAAAATGATATGGCCGGGGAGAAGCCGATGTCCCGTCTTCTGCAGGGAGACGTGGGAAGCGGGAAGACGGTTGTTTCCATGTTCGCCCTTCTGCTGACAGCCAGGAACGGTTATCAGGCCGCTATGATGGCCCCGACCGAGATACTGGCCCGCCAGCATTACGTGACGATCAGCAGAACGTTTATGCCGCTTGGGTTGAATATCCGCCTTCTGGTAAACGGGATCGATCCGAAATCCAGGGATAAAATACAGAAAGAGCTGGCCGAAGGTGAAGCGGATATTGTTATCGGCACACATTCTTTGTTCCAGGAGGGTATCAATTACAATAACCTGGGTCTGGTTGTCATAGACGAACAGCACAAATTCGGGGTCATGCAGAGGAAAACCCTGCGCCGCAAGGGGAGAATGCCGGATACCCTTGTTATGACGGCTACGCCCATACCGAGAAGCCTGGTGCTTACGGTTTTCGGGGATATGGATATTTCTCTGCTGAAAGAAAAGCCGACCGGCCGTGAGCCTGTGACTACATACTGGGTCGGAGAAGACCGCAGGGATGCTGTTTACAGCTTTATTCGCGATGAGGCCGGGAAAGGCAGGCAGGTATTTATAGTGTATCCCAGGGTAAAGGAGACCGGCTCCTCAGATATTAAGTCAGCGGAAGAGATGTACAGGCATCTGCAGAAAGACGTCTTCGCTGATCTGCGTCTGGCCCTTATCCACGGACGGATGAGATCCGGGGAAAAGAAAAAAGTGATGGACGATTTTCGGCGCGGCAATTACGACATCCTTATCGCTACCACCGTGATCGAAGTCGGGGTCGACATCCCCAATGTCACTGTTATGCTGGTGGAACACGCTGAGAGGTACGGATTGGCGCAGCTTCACCAGTTAAGGGGGCGTATCGGCCGGGGCAGGCACAGATCCTATTGTATCCTGCTTGGAGAGCCGAAAACAGATGCTTCACATGAACGGCTTTCCACGATAGCCGGGACAGATGACGGGTTCGAGATCGCGGAAAAAGATCTGGACATCAGAGGCTCGGGAGAATTCCTGGGAACCAGGCAGAGCGGCCTGCCGGAGCTCAGGTTAGGGGATATCGCAAAGGATTTCGGGATCATGGAAGAGGCAAGAGAAGAAGCGTTCAGCCTGATTAAAGAGGATCCCGGCCTGAATGACCCTCATAATGCCGGTATCAGGCAGAACATTGTGGAGCGATTCAGAGGAAAACTGGGGATTTAAATGTCTATGAGAATAATCGGCGGAAAATACAGGGGACGGAGGATAAAACAGCCCGGATTTGCTGCGGTGAGACCTACGAAGGACAGGATACGCGAGGCTGTGTTCAACATCATCGCGGCAAAGGTGCCCGGAGCGGGTGTCCTGGATATTTTTGCCGGCAGCGGAGCCTACGGGCTGGAGGCATTGTCCCGCGGCGCGGAAAAAGCCCTGTTTGTGGAAAAAAACAGGCGGTGCGGCAGGGCCATAGGGGAAAATATTCGCTTGCTTGGTGCGGAAGAGCGTGCGAGAATAATAACAGGGGACGTGTTCAAGTCAATGGAATTGTTAGCGAAATCCGGGCAGAGTTTTGATCTGGCGTTTTCCGACCCGCCTTATAATAGAGGCATGGCCAAAAAAACCTTGATTATAATAAATCATTATGATATATTAAAACCCGCTGGCTTGTTGATTATTGAGCATCACAGGGCCGAAGACATTCCCGAAGTTGAAGGGAATGTTTCTATTTTTAAACAAAAGACTTACAAAAATATTTTCATATCTGTTTTCCTTAAAAAATGACCAGAAGAGCTGTTTACCCCGGAACATTTGACCCCGTTACATATGGGCATCTTGACGTGATAAAGAGGGTTGCTGTCCTTTTTGACAGGGTCTTTGTCGCGGTAGCTCACAGCGGAGACAAATCCCCTCTTTTTTCAGTCGAAGAACGCGTGGCAATGATGGCCGAAGCCGCCGCGGGGTTTGATAACGTCGAAGTCGGGGATTTTAACGGCCTTGTGGTGGATTACGCCGCCGGCAGATCCGCCAGGGTAGTTGTCAGGGGGCTCAGGATGATATCGGATTTTGAGTATGAATTCCAGATGGCGCTTACCAACAGGAAGTTAAACCCGGAGATAGAGACGGTATTTATGATGCCGAACGAGGCATATTCGTATTTGTCGAGCAAGCTGATCAAAGAAGCCGCGCGTTTGGGAGCGGATGTCTCAAAGTTTGTTCCTGAGAACGTTGAAAAAAAACTGAAAGAGAAACTGGTGAAATGAACAGGATATTGATTTTAAGGGAAAAAGCCAAAAAAGAAAAAAAGAAGGTTGTCCTGCCCGAGGGTAAGGATAAAAGGATCATAAGAGCGGCATCGTTCATAACAGCTGAAGGTATGGCTGAAGTGAGCCTCCTGGGTGGAAAAGATGAGATCAATAAAGTGGCCGAAGAAAATAACATCTCACTGGACGGAGTCGGCCTTGTTGATCCCTTGACTTACGATAAGCGGGATGAGATCATCGATACATATTTCGAGCTCCGAAAACACAAGGGGATCACGCGGGAAGACGCGGAGAAAACCGTAACAGAAAACCTTGTGTATTACGCGGCTATGATGACAAGGCTGGGGATAGCGGACGGATTTGTGGCAGGAGCGTGCCATACGACATCAGATGTAGCCAGGGCAGCCATACAGTGCCTGAAACTGGATAAGGAGGTCGGGACGGTTTCGAGCTCCTTCATAATAGAACTGGATGATTGCCCGTTCGGAGAGAACGGGCTTTTCGCTTACGGGGATTGCGGTATTATCCCCTATCCTTCGACAAGGCAGCTCGCGGGTATAGCGATCGCGACGAGCGATCTGTTCCATAAGCTGTTCGGTATCGAACCCCGGGTGGCCATGCTGAGTTATTCCACAAAAGGCAGCGCCAAGGCCGAATCGGTCCATACCATCCTGGAGGCTTTGGACAGGATAAAGCGGAAAAGGCCTGAACTGATGATTGACGGTGAATTACAACTGGACGCGGCGATTATTCCCGAGGTGGCCCGGCTTAAATGCCCTGATAGTGAGGTGGCCGGCAGGGCCAATGTTCTGATATTCCCCAATCTGGATGCCGGTAATATCTCGTATAAGTTAACCCAGCGCCTCGGAAAAGCCAGGGCTGTCGGGCCGTTGATGCAGGGGCTTGACAGGCCGTGCAGCGACCTGTCCCGCGGGTGCAGCTGGGAGGACGTTGTTGATACGGCCGTTGCTACGGCTGTCAGGGCCCAGGGGCTTTAGTTTCGTGGTTCGTCGCTTCTCGCTCGTCGTAAAAAGAAGGATTTAAATGTTGATTCTGGTCATAAATTGCGGGTCGTCATCAGCCAAATACGAGCTCTTTGACGTAGAGAAAGAATCTTCTTTATGCAGGGGGATAGTCGAGCGGATAGGTGAAAACTCTTCCATGCTTACACATGAAGCCGCTGGAAAGGGCAGGATACAGGAAGAGGTCCCCTGCCCGGACCACCAGAGGGCTATTGAGATAATAAAGGACACGCTGGTCGATGCGGACAGAGGCGTGTTGTCGGATGTCAACGAGGTAGCCGGGGTCGGCCACAGGGTTGTCCACGGCGGCGAAGAATTTAATGAAAGCACGCTGATAGATGACAGGGTCCTGGCGAGCGTAGAAAAATTTTCCGAGCTTGCTCCTCTGCACAACCCCCCTTCCCTGGAAGGGATAAGAAGCTGCGTGAAGATATTTCACGGAGTCCCGCAGGTAGCGGTTTTTGATACGGCGTTTCACCAGTCAATGCCGGAGTATGTGTTCTGTTACGGTATCCCTTACGAGTTTTACGAGAAATACAGGATACGGAAGTACGGGTTTCACGGAACAAGCCACAGGTATGTTTCCGCCATGGCGGCCGAACTGATGGGGAAACCGCTCAAGGATATCAGCGTGATCACGGTGCATCTGGGTAACGGCTGCAGTATCGCGGCTATCTCAGGGGGCAAAAGCATAGACACGTCAATGGGGTTCACCCCTCTTGAAGGGCTTCTTATGGGGACACGTTCCGGCGACCTTGATCCGGCTGTAGTGACCTTTCTCATGGAGAAGGAAGGCCTGAGCGGCGGGCAGGTCAACAGCCTTTTGAACAAGAAAAGCGGCCTTCTGGGCGTATCCGGGATCAGCAACGATATGAGGGATATCCTGAAGGCTGTAGATGAGGGTAACAGCCGTGCAAAGCTGGCATATGATATTTTTGTGTACCGGATAAAGAAGTATATCGGTTCTTACGCCGCTGTTCTCGGGGAAGTGGACGCGGTAGTGTTTACCGCGGGTATAGGAGAACACGTGCCGCGTATAAAAGATGATATTGAGAAACAGCTGCGGCTTCTGTTGGGAGACGGCACAAAATTCTTTGTGATCAGAACGAACGAGGAACTTTTGATAGCTAAAGACGCGTATGGAGTCGTAAAGGAAAAAGAAAAAGCTCAAAGGAGACGATAGACATGCCGAAGGTCAAACATAGACATTCAAAAACGCGCGGCCGGAAAAGACGCACCCACTACAAGACCGAAGCGCCCTCTCTTTCAAAATGCCCCCAGTGCGGTAAAGCCAGAAAGGCGCATCACGTCTGCCCTTATTGCGGGTATTACGGAGGCACGCAGGTCAAACGCATAGAGACCGTCGAAGAGCGCAAGGCCAGGAGAGAGAAGAAGGAGAAAAAGGGTTAGAGAACCGGAGGATATAAATGAGGATCGGTTTGGACGCAATGGGCGGGGACAAAGCCCCTGAATGCGCGGTAAAAGGCGCTGTGATGGCCGCCAATGAATACGGTTATCACATGACGCTTATCGGCCGGGAAAACAGGATACGGGACCAGCTCCAGGGACTTGATTATCCAGCCGATAAAATAGATATCGTCAATACTTCCCAGACGATCGAGATGCATGAGTCAGCGGCCCTGTCCGTAAGAAAGAAAAGGGATTCTTCCATTGTAAAGGGGATCGATCTTCTGAAAAAAGGGGAATTTGACGCTTTTGTCAGCGCGGGTAATACCGGCGCCGTGGTATGCGCGGCTACCTTGAGCCTGCGGTTGTTGCCCGGGGTGGACAGGCCGGGTATCGCGGTGATCTTTCCCACGCTGATCAAATCGTGCATGGTTATCGATGTGGGAGCCAATATTGACCCGAAGCCTTTTCATCTTCTTCACTACGGTATAATGGGAGACGCCTATTCCAAACATATACTTGCCAAGAAAGAGCCGGTTGTAGCACTCCTTAATATCGGCGAGGAATCGACAAAGGGGACTAATTTTATAAGAGAGACCCATACTATGCTCACCGAGAGCAAGCTCAATTTTATAGGCAACATCGAGCCCAAGGAAGTATACCGCGGTAAAGCTGACGTGGTCCTGTGTGACGGATTCGTGGGGAACGTCCTGCTCAAGGTCACCGAGGGGTTCGCGGACGCGGCGATCGAGCTTCTGAAGAGAGAACTCAAGCAGAGCAGTTTTGTCACGAAATTCGGAGCCTTTCTGACTCTCCCGGCCTTCAGGATCATAAAGAAGAAGATAGACGCGACAGAGTATGGCGGGGCCCCTCTTATGGGAGTTGACGGGAGCGTTATAATAGCCCATGGATCTTCTAACGCCAAAGCCATAAAGAACGCGATATGCGCCGCGGCTGAAAACGCGGATCATAAAGTGAACGTTCACGTTGTCGAGGAACTGCAGAGTTATTGAATAGTTGATAGTCGCTATGCCAGTCACACACTGGGAGTGTGATGTATCACAGTCCCGGTGCGGTGTGACAACGCGTGCGAGCAGTTAGCGACTGGTCAATGAATAGAGTAATGGAGGAATAGGGGATAAAAATGAAGAAGACAGGCATATTAGGTGTGGGTAAATACCTTCCGGAAAATATTTTGACCAATACGGATCTGGAAAGGATGGTCGACACAACTGATGAATGGATCACCTCGCGGACCGGCATAAAAGAGAGACGCATTGCCGCGGAAAACGAGGCTACCAGCGACATGGCGGTGAAAGCCGCCAAGAGCGCTTTAAAGAGCGCAGGACTCGAGCCGAAAGACCTGGACCTTATCATAGTCGCGACAATAACGCCGGACATGTTCTTCCCGTCGACCGCGTGCCTGGTCCAGCATAAGCTTGGCGCCGGGAACATCCCGGCTTTTGACATAGCCGTTGCGTGTTCGGGATATATCTACGGCCTTACCATAGCGGACCAGTTTATTAAGAGCGGCATGTATAAACGCGCGCTTGTTGTGGCGGCTGAAAAGCTGTCGGCTGTCACGGATTGGGAGGACCGTTCCACGTGCGTGCTTTTCGGCGACGGCGCGGGAGCCGCCGTGGTGGGGATGGTGGAGCAAGGCGGTATCCTCGGGGCCGCCCTTGGCGCGGACGGCAGCAAAGGGGATCTCCTGAGGCTTCCGGCCGGTGGTTCGCGCATGCCGGCTTCCATAAAGACCGTGGAGAATAAACTGCATACTATAAAAATGGAAGGAAATGTTCTTTTCAGGCATGCCGTAAAGATAATGGCGGACGCGGCGCTGGCAGTGACAGAACCGCTCGGCCTTAAAGGCGACGATATCGATATAATCATCCCCCATCAGGCGAATAAACGCATCCTGAACGCCCTGGCGAAAAAAATGGGAGTTGACCCGGATAAAAAAGTGTATCTTAATCTGGAGAAGTACGGCAATATGTCGGCGGCTTCCAGCGCCGTGGCTCTTACCGAAGCCATCGAGGAAGGAAGGATCAAAAGAGGCGATATTATCCTTATGGACGCCTTTGGCGGGGGCTTGACCTGGGGAGCGCTAATAATAAAATGGTAGATATGTTAAACGGAAAATACGGGCTGTTATTTCCGGGCCAGGGAGCTCAAACGGCAGGTATGGGCAAAGAACTGTACCAGACCCAGCCCGCGGCCAGATGGGTATTCAACCGGGCAAACGAGGTGCTGGAAAGGGATATCGCGAAACTGTGTTTCGAGGGGCCTGAGGACCAGCTGCAGACAACCGCGAACAGCCAGCCCGCGATATTCACCGTGAGCATCGCCGCTTTGAATGTCCTCATAGAAAAGCTGAAGGGAGGGCCGGTCGGCGAAGAGGATAGAGAGATATTTTCCGCCGAAGATATAAAGTCCGTCGGAGCCCTTGCAATGGGGCTGAGCCTGGGCGAACCCACGGCGCTTGTGGCAGCCGGCGCGCTGAGCTTCGAGGACGGCCTCAGGTTCGTCGAGAAGAGAGGGCTGTTCATGGAGGAAGCCTCACAAAAACAGCCGGGAAAGATGGCCTCCATCATGGGCCTTGAACTGGATAAGGTCGAAGAACTCTGTATGGGGCTGGGATGCCAGGTAGCCAACCTTAACTGCCCCGGACAGGTGGTCATATCCGGCCATGCGGGCAGGGTGGAACTTGCCGCGGACCTGGCGAAAAATCAGGGCGCAAGACGCGTTATCATGCTCAAGGTCGGCGGCGCTTTTCATTCAGATCTCATGACTCCGGCGAAAGAGAAACTGGAAGCTGTTCTCAGCGGCATGGAAGTCAGGGAGCCGGTCATTGATTTTATAAGCAATATCAACGCGGAAGTGACAAAGGATCCGGCGAAGATAAAAAGCAATCTCATGGACCAGCTCGACAACCGCACCTTATGGGAAGCCTCCGTAAGAAAAGCCGCATCACTCGGCGTAACGGATTACCTGGAGATCGGCCCGGGAAGCGTGCTTAAAGGCCTATTGAAGAAGATAGACCCCACCCTAACCGTTATATCAATAGCAGACGCTTTATCTAACCCCATGTAACATAAAGACTTACAACCTAATTATGGGTATGCCCTGTTTCTGGGTATGCCCCGTCTTTTGGGCACCCATCTTTCTCCTGAATATCTGGGGTTGGATATGAAAATAACACTGCAGGACGGTTTCGCATCGGAACAGTATCCCAGCTATTTGCACTTCAGTTTGATCTTACCCATATTTATCTCATAACAGGTTTTGCTATTAACACTTATATAAAGCGTCTGCAAATGTGTTAATAATCTAAAAAAGCTAAGTTTTATGTGTTGATTTCCAGATTTTAACGTAATAGAATATAGTTTGGCAATAAAGTTAAAGTCTACAAAAGATTGAAACTTTTTTCACAAAGAGACTAAAGCGATGAAAGAGGAACAAACGGTAGAGGGAAGGAACACATATAATAACAGATCACTTCCGGAAAATTTTCAAACCAGGTTGTCTTGAAGAAAAATAAAGAAATTATTGACAATAAATAAAAGTCATGTTATTGTAACATATGCAATATATTGTCCGAAACCTTTCTGAATAAAGGGGGCGAGATGAAGGCATATACCCGGATAGAAGTATCTTTTAAAACAGTCGCGGTTACCGTAGCCGCGATTTTTTTATGGAACCAGATCGTATGGGCCGGAGACCTCTCTAATTATACCCCCGCCGGCATAGCCGGAGAACAATACAGCGAACAGCTGCCGCCGACCCCGCCCGGAGACCTTGCGACCCAGCAGACAGCAAAGGGCAGCCTCATAAGCCAGAAACAGGCTGTCGAGGATTTTCAAAATACGCAGTATTTACAAACACGTGATGAAGCCGCTTTTTCAATAACGACAGAAGATGGAAGCACTGTCTACTATTCGGATAATAAGATATATCGGATAGAAATGCCGGACGGGACCTTTATAAATAATCCTGTGCTGGATAATGAGAATAACATCACGGGCGCCCATATTGAATACACTAACGGGACAAGCCTGGTTGTGCGTGAGAGCGGGATAGTTTCCATAACCGACTCGGAGGGCAAGAAGTTTAATTACAGCGACGACGGGCTTGTTGAATCGGTTGAGTATGCCGATGGAAAGGTGAAGGATTATACCTATGTAAAGGATGAAAATGACAATATTGACCAGACAATCGTATCAGATAATGAAAAACGTTCCTTTTATGACAGTAAGGGGGAACTGCGGAAAGTCGAAGTCTATAACGGCGAAACCGTCGAATACAAGGATGGTATCCTTTCCAAAATAACGGACAACAGCGGAACAGTTTACCTTTACGGGAAGACCGAGGCGGGGTCGGATGGCTATAGAGCGGTCCTGCTGGAAATCCGTTATAAAGGAAATATATATTATATAGACTCCGGTAATATCACAGCCGTAGAATTTTCAGACGGCAGACTTATCAGGCATTTCCGATTAGACGAAAACGGCAGCGTCATTGATGGAGTGATTGAGGGGACAGACGGCAAAAAATACACGATAGAGAATAAAAGGGTCAAAAGTATCGAATATCCCCAGGGCATAAAGGCCGGTTATGACTATGTTGTTGATGAAGAGGGAACAGTTACTGCTTGTAATGTGACCGTAGATGATCAGGACAGCGTAAAGGTATATAAATACACAAAAGACGCCTCAAGCGGTGATATCACTATAGAAGAGGGGAATAAAAGATATTGTTACAATTCCGCCTGGACCCTGAAAAAGTTTACTGATGCCGGAGGAACGGTCAAGGAGTATGATGCCGCCCAGAATCTGATAAGGACGGTCCTGGCTGACGGGACGATATATGAATATCACACATCCGGTGATTTCACAGGCAGACTCCAGAAAATTGTTTATCCTGACGGAGAGAATGCCTATTTTGATTACAGGGTAACAGAGGAAGGTAACCTCGCGGTATTAAAAAGGCGTTCATATGACAGAAATAATCTTTACCAGTCTTACCGCAGCGGAGGGTATATTGATTCTTCCCTTAATCCGGGTTTTAAGGTGCATTTAAGATTAGACAGCGCCAGTACATATTCATCATTCTACTCCGGGGCTTCTTATTACAAGTCCGGTGACAGGTCAGTGAATCTGTCGCTCAGCATCTATGGTTCTAATCCGCGGCTATATTATTATTTATATAACTATGAAACAGGCGAGACCACGCACGAAAATGAGCTGCTGGACATAACCATAAACAAAGATACAGACTATACAGTGGAATACGTCTGGGTGGACAGTGGCGTTGATGTGTATCTTTACGAATCATCATCGGGGAGGCCCGGCAGTCCGGCATTCACCCTGGAGGATAATCAGTGGGACCCAAAATTTTATATAAGTGGGAGTAACGCGGGGATAGAGCTTGATCCGTCTTCCAGCGGACGTTATGTAAAGTCCAAGAGAGTATCAACTGATTATAAACATCCTTTGAAGGGCGGTTCTGTCTATCAGGCTGAGTTTTTTTTAGACAGCGAGAGCTTCTTCCGGCAGGAGATGTCTTACAGGATATACACGCGTTCAAGTATTTCAAGTGATTCCATATATTTCAATTATTCCGGCGGTACGGCTCGACTGAACGTGCATCATTATGATTACCAGGCTCGTGAGAGTAAAAGCGATGTTATCCCTCTGGATATTGCCATCAAGACAGGAAACGCGTATATTGCCAGGACAGTGGTAGAGGACAATATCGTAAAGCTATATATATATGAGAAAGGTACTGACCCCGGCGAACCTGTGTATACACTGGAGGATATTACCAGTGACCTGCAGATTTATTCGAGTATATACGGCGGAGGAGAAGTGGATATCGAATCTATGGATAATCTGGAGATATACGAGTACGACAGCGAAAACGGCGATTTGGTCAGCCGTGCGAGCACAGCCAGCGGCGAATCGCTTTTTTACAGATACGCCGAAGGGGAAATACAGTTTAAAGAATTAAGATCGGATGATGGCACGAAGAAGATATACGACCGGTGGGACAGGCTGCTCCGGGAAGAAAAGTCCAATGGGGAGACTACTCTATACAAGTATGACGAGAATGGGAGCGTTATTTCAATAATTCCGGAGTTCCCGGAAGATACGGAACTGGTTTATTACCAGACAGGGGATTTTTCCGGAAAACTTGAAAAAGCTGTTTTGCCGGAAGGGGAGACTTTATATTACAGGTATAGCATAACGGATGAGGGCAATCTCGCTGTGCAGAAAAGAACTTCCTACAAAGATAGCAATATAAGCTGGTCATACCGCTCTACCGGCTATATAAACTATTCCCAGGCTCCAGTGCTGGCATCAACGTTTAAGTTAGACCCGGCTAAGCCGAATCCCACATTCTGCTCAAGAGCTTACCATTACGCCCGTAGCGACAAATACGTGAATCTGTCGTTAAACATATACGGCCGCAAACCCAGGGTCAACTATTATTCATATGATTACAATACGCACGAGTATGTCAACACAAACGCGGAGCCGGATATCGTTATTAGCAGCGGTACGGAATACACGGTAGAATATGTCTGGGAAGAGTCCGGCGTGAACATATACCTTTATGAATCTTCTCAAGACCGCCCGGAAGCGCCGGTTTATACGTTGCCGGACGGTAAGTGGGACCCCAGATTTTCCATAAGCGGAACCAATGCCGATATCGGGTTATTGCCGGAGGCGAGCGGTAATTTCATTTCATCTCAAAGTATACGTACCGATCAAAGAACCACTTTAAAAGACGCCCCGATACATAAGACGGAATTAAGTTTTGACGCGAGTGCCGCGTCGAGATACATGAGTTACAGCATAAATGGTAGAACGGATACCAGTTATGAGTCTATATATTTCAGCTACTATAACGATACTCCGAGATTAAGAGCGTATCACTACGATTACCAGACACGTACAAGTGCGCGTGAAACAATACCCGTTGATCTCACGTTTGAACCGGGGAAGAGTTATATTATTCAAACAGAGGTTGACTGCAGCACGCTTAATCTTTACATTTACGAGAAAGGGGGCAGCCCCGGAGAACCTGTATACACGCTGGAAGATGTTGACTGGTCCCCGAATATCTATTCGTACATTCGCGGCGGGAAGATGGATGTCGAGGCGTATGATAACCTTGAAATTTACGAATATAACACGCAGACAGGTATCCTGCTCGATGAGGATGTCAAAGATAACATGAAAAACAGGAATATCCTGATAGATCCGCAGGACAACGGTTTTTTTCGACATTCTTTCGAATGTTCAGCCCCGCTTGTATTTCCGCATGGCCGGGTTGACGTTGTGGAAGGGGCGGATATAGGACTTGATTTCCCTGCCGGCCTTCCGGTCGTTATGTATGATTCAGCCTATGAGGACGGGCAGGCGGTTTGTCCGATAAGCAGGGCCGGTCTGGCTCTGGATATGCCTGCGCCTGAAATATCAGATTCTTTTGCCAGCATGAACGTGGGGGTCAAGAGGATAGCCGCGGAGATCGGCGAGGTTCGGGCTGTCACGGACAGATTTTACATAAGGAAAACAGCGGCAGGAGAAATCTATACTTACAAATTATATGGGACAGAGTTTTATATAGATACCTGTTTTGAAGCGGATGGTTCTTTTACCGCTTATGAATATGAGGAGGATGGAACACTTGCCGGGTTTACCAGGACCTTATCAGGCGGGGATACTGCGATATATGATTTAGACGGCGTGTTGACAAGTTATCTTGAATATCTACCAGATGGCAGTATAAAGATCTTCGATGAAGATGACAACCTTATATATGCATACGAGGCCTCGAACAGCGGGGATCAGGATACAGATCAAGGTTCCGTCATTTCCGTAACCAATCCCAGAGGGGATACTATCCGGTATCGGGACGGGGCAATTCTTTCCGTTACATTTAAAGAAGACGGCTCGACCATGAGCGGCATTGAACTCGATCCTGACGGGAATCTGCGGAACGCCGTGATCAGGTATGCTGATGGCTCTACAGGCATAGTCTATGACGGAACATTGCTTCAAATGATTCTTCCGGGGGGGACTCTGGTGCGGTACAGAGAAGGCCGAAAAACAACCGAATATAGCGATGGAACAGGGCTCACGGCCTTCCGCTACATTGAGGATGAGAATGGGGATATTCTCTACATCACCGCGATTAACAGAAAGACAACGTGTATATACGATTCAGATGGCAAGCCGGTCAGGTTTGCCGGTCCGGATGGCAAGATCACTGAGTATGAAAATGGCTATCTCAAGAGAATAGTTACAGCGGATGGGCATGAGTATCTGTATGAATTCAAAGAGGGGCAGTCAGTGCTTGTTAGTGCCAGCGGTAAGGATTCTGTCCCTCTTCAGGTGTATTACGACGAGAACGGTCAGATCAGATTGGTGCTTGATAAAAACATGGATATAAGTTTATATGAAGACGGCCTGTTAACCGGTATTACAAGGGGATTTAGTAACCTCTGGGTAAACCCGAACGGTTTTATGACGGAACTGGATACCACAAGCTACAGTTATATTTTTGACCAATCAAATAATGTTGAAAAAATAACGGTAAACAGGAACGGAATAGAACGGATATATGATAACCTTGGGGATCTTCAGTCTTTGGCATTGGGTAGTGAGGCGAAGATCGTTTATGAAGACGGGCAAGAGCAGTATATAGAAAAATCAGACGGTACACGGATCGGCAACATAACGTTTTCCGGGACAGGCACTATTTCAGACGGGCTTATATCGTATCCGGACGGGAGCGTGGTTGTTTACAAGGATAACGAGCTGTTAAAAAGTATAAGCAGGTCCGGCGATGCTGTTGATTATTCAGCCGGCAGGATAAGCACTGTAACATTGAGTGACGGTTCGGTATATGACTGGTCATATGAAGGTGAATCCGTAAAGATATATGACCATGCGAAGGATGAATACCGCTGGTATCTCGAGGGGCGGCTTCAGAAGGTTAAAGAATGCGGTAACGCTCTGTTAGTCACCAATTATTATTATGATAGCGATAACAAGCTGATCAAATCGGATATATACAGCGATAACGAGGTTCTCTGCTATAGCTATTCGTATTCTTATGAAGATGACCTGACCCTGGTTCATGATGGGGATAATAATATCCAGGCATATAACGCGGATAAAAAGCTCATATATATCATTGATTCAAAAGGGCGGAAATATACGTATACTTACGCGAATGAAGTCGACGGATGCATAAAAGTCATGATGCCGAACCTTTCAGAGGTCAGATACGATACCAATGGTGATCTTATTGAGATAATCAGGTCTGACGGAACGATCATACGAGATGTTATTTTCGACAGCGGCGGCAGCCCGACAGAATTTACGTATGTCAAGGACGGTTGTACCTATACAGTGAAAAACGGCAAGCCGGAAGAGGTCATAACCGACGGCGGGACGAGAATAAGATATGACACAGCAGGTTTTATAACGTCTATCGCATCCGTATCCGGCGAAACAGAAGAGTATGAATATGCCGTTAATGACGAAAATTTTGTGAAATCCGCGGACTCCATGACCGCTTATACTTTTGACGAGGTTATGTTCAAAAAGTCGTCTGTACAGTTGGCAACGCCGTTTGATTACGGTAGCGGGACAGACGGCACGCTTGTAATCGACTCCGGGGAGACGGTTTATGTGGACGGGGAAAAACAGTATGAAAGCATCTATGTAGCTGAAGGAGGTATTTTAGCCCTTTCTTCATGGAGCGGCATTTCCGGAGGCCTGGCAACGCTGAGATGCTCGGGCCCTGTGGAGATTAAAGGCACAATTGACGCGCGTGGCACCGGGTATAGAGGCGGCACGAACGACCCGGCATACTATAGAAATTTTGGAGTGAACCAGAGCGGTGAATCCTATAACGGTCTTGGGATTGACAGCATGTCCGCCAATTACGGCGGCGGAGGCGGCGGGCTTGACGGGCAGAACCATCAGCCCGACGCTCCCAGCGGCTGCGGCGGCGGAGGCGGAGGCTACGGCACCGAAGGCACCAGTGGCACGCCGGAGAGGTATAGATACTCCCCGTACCAGGGGCATGGCGGCGGTACTTATGGGGAATTAGAGATAGATCAATTATACAGAGGTTCCGGCGGCGGTTCCGGCGGCGATTATACGATACCGGGATACCAGAGCCATGGGGGAGGCGGCGGAGCAGGCGGAGGCGCCATTCAGATCATCGCACCAGAGATCAGGGTATCAGGGACTATTTGCGCCAATGGCGGAGACGGGCAGGACGGCAGCACCGGCGGTAACGGCGGTGCGGGCGGAGGAGGCGGTTCCGGAGGGACAGTCTGGCTTTCCGGGGAAAGTATTGATCTTACGGGGGGGAGTATCACGGCCCATGGCGGTAAAGGCGGGACAGGAGCCGGAAGCAGCGGCCACGGAGGTAACGGAGGTTCAGGCAGGATACGTATAGATTATGCTGAATTAACGGGAGAACTGCCGCAGATGCCCGCACTGTATGCCACGCAGGTGGAGAGTATCGTGCGTGGTGAACTGTTGTCCAGTGTAATAGAGACAAACGCCGGAGAATACGGAACGGTTTCCTGGTCAGAGGACCTTCCGGAAGGCACGCAGATAACATTCAGGACGCGCACTGGCCAGACGCCTGTCCCGGATTCCACATGGAGCGGCTGGTCAGACCCACTGACAGACTGCTCGGGTTCACGGATCATCTCGCCTGCGGGAAAATATATCCAGTACATGGCTGTTTTCTCCACAGAGGATAATTTTGTAACTCCAAAGATCATTTTCAGCGAAACAGATGGCATAAAGGTGGATTATAAGAGGCCGCAGCAGGATCCCTCTGATATCGAACGCCTCGATCACGTCAGGATCACAAGGGATGGAGCAGTAAACATTTACAGTGCGGATGGCGTGAATGCGGATGATGCCGCAGATATCATCGATACGGCGGCGCTTGTATTTGATCCGGGGTATCTGGATGAATTAAAAGATGAATTACCGGCGTATATTTTAAACGAGACTCAACGTATGATCTATTTGAACAATGATATCTCAATAGCCGAGTTAAAGGCAATAATAAATGTTGGCGGCATAACTACTTCGTACATTCAGGGCGGAATTTCAGAGATCAAATTTTCTGACGATACTACCGTAAACAGTGTTATTTTTGGAGAAGACAGTATTCCGGAAGAATTTGCGTATGTCAGGGACGGGCAGACTTATATACTAAAAGACAGTAGAATAAAAGAGGTTATAACGGGGGAGGGGGCACGTATAGAATATGACGCAGCTGGTTTTATGGAGCTTGTTATGCCCCTGTCCAGCGAAAATAGAAAATTTAAATTCATGGTTAACGACGCGTACAGCGCGGCGTCAATGGAGGAGCTTAGTTACAGCGATGAGAATATTATTTATAACGGCTCATCTATACGGCTTGAAACATTGTTTGATTATGGAAGCGGAGCAGACGGCGCGCTCGTAGTCGGCACCGGCGAGACGGTTTATGTGGACGCGGAAAAACAGTATGAGAGCATTTATGTGGCTAAAGGAGGCGTGCTGGTCATTTCCCCGTGGGATGGCGTTATCGGAGGCCTGGCAACGCTGAGATGCGCGGGTCCTGTAGAGATCAAAGGCACAATTGATGCGCGCGGCACAGGGTATAGAGGAGGCACGAACACCCCGGCATACTATAGAAATTTTGGAGCGAATCAAAGCGGTGAATCCTATAATGGGCTTGGAATCGATAGCATGTCCGCCAATCACGGCGGCGGAGGCGGCGGGCTTGACGGCCAGAATCATCAGCCCGACGCTCCCAGTGCCTGCGGCGGTGGTGGCGGAGGCTACGGCACAGCAGGCGCCAGCGGCACACCGGAGAGATACCGATACTACGGGTACCAGGGGCATGGCGGCAATACTTACGGGGAATTTGAGATAGATCAGTTATACAGAGGTTCCGGCGGCGGAGCAGGCGGCGATTATACGATTCCGGGATACCAGAGCCGTGGTGGAGACGGCGGAGCAGGCGGAGGCGCCTTTCAAATCATCGCGCCCGAGATCAGGATATCAGGGACTATTTGCGCCAATGGCGGAGACGGGCAGGACGGCAGCACCGGTGGTAATGGCGGTGCGGGTGGAGGCGGCGGTTCCGGAGGAACAGTCTGGATTTCCGGGGAGAGCATTGACCTTACAGGGGGGAGTATCACAGCCGATGGCGGTAAAGGCGGGACAGGAGCCGGATGCAGCGGTCACGGAGGTAACGGCGGTTCAGGCAGGATACGTATAGATTATGCTGAATTAACGGGAGAACTTCCGCAGATGCCCGCGCTGTATGCCACTCAGGTCGAGAGTATCGCGCGCGGTGAACTGTTGTCTAATGTAATAGAGACAAACGCCGAAGAATACGGGACGGTTTCCTGGTCAGAGGACCTGCCGGAAGGCACGCAGATAACATTCAGTACGCGCACTGGCCAGACGTCTGTCCCGGATCCCACATGGAGCGGCTGGTCAGAACCGCTGACAGACTGCTCGGGTTCTCGGATCACCTCGCCTGCGGGGAAATATATCCAATATAAAGTTATTCTTTCCACAACCGGTCTTTCGGTCAGCCCTGCGCTTAATCTGAATGATGCGCAGAACGTACGCATTACTTACACAAGAAATTCGACGGACAACGAGCCCATCGGGGATCTTGCTTACGTAAAGGTAACTGATGACTTTAACAAGGAGATTTCATCTCATAGATTAAATGACGCCCAGAAGATCATAACCGTTTACGATAAAACCAGCGATATACCCGTTCAAACGGTTTCCGCGGACCTGTCCGTTACTTATTACAATGAGGGTTCTGTCGCAAGAGTGGAGGATAAGGCTGGAACGCTTCTTGTTTTGTATACGTATGACTCCAACAAGCGGCTTTTAAAGACGGAATTTGTGAACGCGAGGGAGAAACTGGAGCAGGGATATCAGGCGGCTCTGCAGGATCTGGCGACGCAGAAGGAGGAAGCGCTTGCGCAGCTCAAGCAGGCGGAGCAGGATGCCAGAGACAATATTGGGATTAAAGCAGCGGAGATACAGGCACAGATCAACGCTGAGCGCGACAGACTGCAGCGGGAAAGATCCAGGTATGATCCGAATGTTTATGACCTTTCGGAATTTGACAGGGTATTCAGGGAATTAGACGAGTATGAAGTCAATCTGGCCGCGCAGAAAGAGCAGGCGTATAACGATCTGGACAATCAGATAGCTGAGGCCAAACAAAATATCGAGAATGATGCGGCACAGGCAATGCGCGATCTGCTTATTAATGACTACAACGTGGTGCTTGGCGACATTGTCCAGAAAGAAAGTTCGCCTCTGATATATTACTATTATAGAAATGTCCTTGGCCGCGACCCCGCCGAAACTGAACTCGAATACTGGCTGAATAAAGCGAAAGCGGGCCTCTCTGCCACAAAAGCCGATGAAATAACCCGGTATATACAGGGTCTTGATGAATATTCTGACAGACAGAATTGGAAAACCGGCATAATCGCTGACGTAAGCTCATTTTTTGATCGATATTTATCAGCTGATGACAGCGAAAAAGGGACAATGTTATCCCCGCTTGGCCTGAGTTTGGACGATGTAAAAGAGGTTAATCTTACGCAGGAGGATATCGACAGTATAGTGGCTTGGCTTGAGGGCCAGAGCCTGCATTTCGGCGACAGCGCGTTCAAAACTATTATGGATTTGCTGGATAAAGAAGGTGTGACAAAGACGTTTCAGGAGATAGGCGGGGACTGCCTCAAGGTTGACATACTTGCGGGCGTGATAACCGCGGAAGTCAAAGGGGATCTTGTTATTTCAATGTTCGCGATGTCCAGGATAGCCGGAAAGAACGGCTTAACCTTACATGCCGAGAAAATTGACTTCGATGAGCTGAAAGAACAGTTAGCCTTGAATGACCGCATAATCCTGCACGTAAACCGAAACCACTACGTTGTCCTGAAGGATATCAACGAACAGGATGGGACGGTTACCTACAAAGATCTCTCCGTAGGTGCCGAAGGCCAGGATATCACGATGTCCAGGGCTGAGTTCATGGAAGAGTGGGCGGGCTATGTCCTTTCCGGAAATCAGATTATAAATACCGAAAACGAAAAGTGCAGCTACCTGAATAAGTTCCAGGCAAAGAACATCCGCGGTTCGGGCTGGTGGCAGAAATTCTGGAAGGGGATAGTAAATTTTTTCCAGAAAATAGTGGCCCCCGTGGCTACAGTGCTGTTGTTTGTTCCCGGTGTAGGCCAGCTAATAGGCGCTGTCGCGCTCGGGATAAACATACTGATACAGACCGTCTCTTATGTCGTCAGGACAGGCACCTTAATGGACGTGGTGTGGTCGGTCGGTACGTGCGCCGGCGCTGCGGCGTTCGGTACCATCGCAAACATGGTTGGGCATGCATTCAGGGCCGGCTCTATTGCCAGTACGATTTTCCCTGGGTTAAAAGGCGCATTTGAGACCTCCATCCCGCTTTTCGAGAGTATAAGCTCAGCGGTAACGAACATTGCCACAGGCATAGGCAATATTTTCACTCCTCTTGTCGGGGAAGGTATCGCTGCCTCGCTTGTCACGCATGCCATAGGCACGGCTGTCAATATGGGATCAAGCTTCATCTTTGACAGCATGAAGCTGGATCCTACCCTTTCGGATATCGCTTCCGCTCTTATGACAGGTTTGTTTGTGGGCATGGCGGATCCGAAAATAGACGCGGTAGCCTCGATGCTCAGATCCGGCACTGTCCAGACCGGTAGAGAGTTAGGAGAAGCAGCAGGGTTAGACCCGAAACTGACGGAACTCGCCGCTATATCAGCAGGCGCACTGGCCGGAGGGGTTTTCGAGATAGACGGGAAAACGCATACGACAGAAGACCTGTTAAAGAACATCGCCCTTAACATGGCCGGCGAAGTCAGTTACATGGGAGCCCAGGAACTCGGCAAAACCCTCGGCCTCGACCCCCGCATATCCTACCTTGCAGGGATTGGGATACGTAGCTCTTTACAGATGGGATTTAGTAGAGGTGGTACGGGAGAATTCGATGTTGATAAGATGTGGCAAGGATTACAACAAGGTCTTTTACAAGGCGTCTCGTCCTTGGCTTTAAACTACACGGTTCAAGAGCTTAATTTACCTCCTCTATTAGCCAACCTTGGCTTTGCGGCAATAGCTTCCGGCTTCGAAGGTTTATTAATACCTAAGGATCCACAGCATCCTGGAGAGGGCAGCAAAGGATTCTTTGAAAATATGATAGAAAAGTTCACAAACGGAACACTTTCTCTAATGGGTTACAATCCCAGACCCGATAAAGCTAACTTCAAAAATCCTGATGGCACAATAGACTATACCAGTTATAATCAGGCCATGGGCAACTATTTCTGGCAAGAATCAATAAGGTATGCACAGGTTATGGAATTTTCTGAGATAATCAGGGAAAGAGGACTTGAAGATGCACTTAATACCTACGCAACGTCGCTCTTTAACTCCATAGCCGTAAACTCTATTGCGAATGTTGCCAATATAGGCATAAATGAAGTAGGATCATACTTCAAGGACAAAATCGAAGCTTACAAGATAAATCCTACCGGTACCCCTGAAGTGACCTATGACTCTGCTACGGGTGAGTACAAAGTCGGCCTTAAGGACGGAGCTGGCATGGATGCGCTTGTAGCGTATTTCATGGAAAAATATTATGAAGGGAACCCATACTATGACCTGACAGGTTACAATGTACCTGATAAGACCAGTGTATTTGGAACATGGGGATATGACCCATATTCAAATACAGCCGGACAACTCCAAGGGTATTTCCGTGATATGTATGGAGATGATGTAGAAGTATATTACGAAGTAGATAGGGATGTATACGGAATGCCGCTTACAAAATCAATAAAATACTTCAATTTGGATACAGGAAGAACTGTTATCATTAGACCTATCGAAGAAATGCCGTTTGTTATTCCTGATTCAAGCGGTTTCTTTGGAGATGCAAGAGTGGACATCGGCTGGTCAAGTGGCATAAATGATGATATTTTCGAGACTGAAAAGACAGTATATCTCTTGAATGATGAAGTTATTGCATCAGAAGAAAATGTCCACATCGTATTCAGCAAAGACGGCGTGGATCCCCTTATTATAAGGAATGGCGCAACTGTGTGGAAATACATCAACGAAGACGGTACCACAAGCCTTAGTTATAAGGTTAATAATTCCTTGCTCAATGAGACTATCAAGGATATATACTTCCAGGATTTCGACGGAAACCAGGTAAGTATGAGGTTAAATGACAACGGCGATGTCAGCTTAAGACTTCTTGGAAACGAACTATGGGTTGGTAACCTTGAGCAACTTTTAAATAATACAGGTGTTACTAACCTTAATCTTGTGGATGGTCTAGCGATACCAACAACCGATCCGAATATGGATTATATGAGAAGCGCTGCCATTATGCAGAGGGGAATTTTAAATGTTGAAGATAGCCCATTTATTGCTAGCTTTGATATTAACAAAGCTTACTATGATTCACATGGCATACCGGTAGGTGGTTACCTTATGACCTATAATTCACCACAACAAGGAATGACGACAACACTGCCTGGAATTGATGAAATTAGCTATACTATGTCACGCGGTATCGCCATAAATCATACTGCCAATCCATATAGCGAAATTGTGTCCGATCCTTTGGAACCAGACGCGATAACAGTCGATACAGCATATGGAGATCCGTTAAATACAGGAGACATAGGTACCGTAAGAAACTTCACAAAACTTACACAAAAAGTATCAGGAACAGAGGTTGAATTGAATGGCAGGGAAGTTGCTTATAATGTGCAGATTGGTGATAAAACTTTTGATATATCTTTCTCTGTTTCGAGTAAGCACACGTTAGATTTAGATAAAGCAACATTAGTATTTAACACAACAGTTATCTCAAGAGATCATGCTCGGGCAGAAAATACGTCAGAGATAACGTACTCTAGATTCGAACAAAATGAGGAAAGAGATCCTTCTTTTGAGTATATGTATGATTCCTTGGGGAATAACATGTTTTATGATACAATGGTGCTAAATGAAGCTCTTATGAGAGACCTTAAATTATTCAATTTACCTGTCAACAGCCCAGAGTTACAAGACACATTGAATAGTTTAGGTCTTGATGCGGTGAATAGGCTGTTTTACAGCACCAATTAATGGATAGAAAATAATGGACAAAATGAAGATAAATTTTATAGCGCTGTCTCTTATAGCAACACTGGCTTTAACCGGTTGTGGTTCTGGTGTAAAAGGCAAAATTTATCTTTCATCAGGCAGATTTGGTGAATATGGCGAACCAGGAGAAAAAAGATTAGGGACATGTGTTTATCAAAATGGGAGAGTGAAAAAATTATATAGATATCAAACCTTTCCTAAACCAACTAGAGATGGGGTAAAACTAATAGCTAATACAATAGATCCGGATAATATAATTAAAATGGTAGACCTGAAAACAGGCAAAACACGGGATTTAAAATTCCCACATTCCGCAAGTGGATTTAGCTGGTTTCCGGATAATAAAAAGATTGCTTGTAGTGGAGGAACCACTTTGAATCGATTTGATTATATAGCAAACATATATATAATGGATTTAGAAACAATGCAGGAAGAACAAATTACATTTTATAAAGATGTCAATCGCAGAATATTTGATATAGACGTATCGCCGGATGGCAAATATATACTATATTCAATCAAAAATGCAGAGAAAAATGACTATGGAACTAGTGTTAGAATAATAAACTTGAAAACTAAAGAGGATGAAGCCCTTCCATTTAGTGCCACAACATTTGATTGGTCGCCCGATAGTAAAACAATAGTTCTATATGGAATATATAGCTATAAGGGCGAAAAGGAATATGGGCCGAGAACAATAATATATGATGTGACGACGAAGGAATACACTAAATTGCCGGTAAGTACCGAGGATCTTGGCGAGGCATATTATACATTTTCTCCAGATGGATCAAAAATAGCGTATGTCCGGCATGAGAAAAATGGTCGGCATACAATGTGGACTATGAATGCTGACGGCACAAATCGTAAGAAAATACTGGATGATGGCTATCAGCTATCCAATTTAACATGGACGAAATAGTATAATTTACAGAAAGAGGTGAGAATGAGGGGGATCAAAAAATCGGTATTTATATTTTTTATAGTTTTGCTAACGCTTTCCTTAAATCCTGCCTATTGCGACACTGCCTTAAAAGATCTTAAAAATATCTATCTAGAATATGATTTGCAGACAAATGAACAGTCTTTCAAAATGAAAGATAAAGAAAAAGAGGAGCATGGACAAAAGTTTGCAGCCAAGCTCAAAGAAATAGGATTTAATTTAGTAGACGATAAATCCAAAGCGGATGCCGTGGTTCATTGCTATCTTTATAATGTGAAAAATGCCATCTTTTATTGGGTAGTAGAGAATATCAGAGTTGATTTTGCACTACCAAACAAAGATTTCATTATTGCGAGTTTTAAAAGACGAAGAGCTGTTGGTGGATCAATAAATGATTTGGAAAATGCAGTCATTAAAAAGATTCAAGCTGATTATGTATCTGGAGAGCCAAAATTTACTATAGATTCAAAAGGTATGCCTGTTAAGATAGAAAAAAAGAGATATGTATATACCGTACTGGATAAAAAAATTATCTACGAAGGTGAAGAGAATATTACCAAGGACCTATGGCTGAATCCTAAGAAATCCACAAACCAACTCGAGATACTCGGAAATAAAGAAAGTCCTAAAAGCGTCGCTATATTAGTCTATCATACACATATGAGCCCTTTTGCAACCATAACTTGGTTTGGTAATGTTATCGATGACAGAGCCGATGATACGTTAAAATACCTAAAAAATAAAGGTATACTACTAACGAGCCCATCTGGAAAAACAACAATAGCAGATACATATGGTTACCTGATAAGATATGATATCAAAGATAAGAAATACGGAATTAATTATTTTTCGAGTATTACGGACGGCGGTAAAATGAATTTAAAAAGATATACCGCCGATGTGGACGAGACAAACCAGGGTGACCAATTGTATCGTAGAAACAGGCAATACTATAGGGATATTTCATACTTATTGTCGGAGCGCATAACTGATTATTTTGTAGATAAAAATTTTAGAGTAATGAACTTGACTCCAGCTAGGGCAGAATTCAACAATATGACACCACAGAAAATTCTCGATAAAGTAAAAACCTTATATGGCATAGATACGATACTCTTAATGCCATATACTGCTTATACAAGGTGGATATTTGATAAAAATCCTGAACGGATTAAAACATATATCGGTTTTCAATTAGGATATGCGGCCTATATGTTCCAGGAAGGTAATGATGAACCCTTATTTAAATTCGGTGAAGATATAAAACCTGTTTGGTCCGAAGCCAGTTATATTGTGTCCAGCAAAATTAACTTTTTTTCTGCAGAAAAAGATGACGAAGGCGAATTAAGTGTATTGAAGGACGGTATTATTGATGACGTATGGATAGTCGGAAAGACACTTAAGAAGTTTTCTGGATACGAAAAAGGTTTAACCCAGAAAGTGAGGATAGGCGGTGAGTTATTTACAAAACTTTCAGAAAATGGGTATTAAAAATTATTTGATCCTATTGGTTATTTTGGCAATGTTTATGTCGGGATGTGCTTCCTCCATGTCAACAATACGTGCTACAAATTCAGATATTCAGACGCGCTATTATAATGCTTCTTATGATAAAGTTATCAACGCAGCCGTAGAAGCGGCAAACAAAATGGATGGTTGGAAAGTTCAAGACGTAGATGACTCATTGGGGCTAATCACTGTTGGTGAAACAACTATGTGGCGTTATTATGTGATCAGAATATTAGTTAAAAAAACTAAAACTGGTCAGGTGAGCGTTGACGTTAGCTCTAAACATTCTACAGATATAGGGTCGCTAAATAAAAAATACATAAAAGGTTTCTTAGATAAATTGGATGAATTATTAGGGCAACATTGATATAACATTGGCACTACATATGAATACAAAAATCATGCGCCTTGACTTATAGTTTTTGTTGCCCAAACTAGGCCATTGACTTATCATAATGTTACCCAAAAAATAGGAGGTAAGTTATGGCTAAGAAAACCAGTAAAAATACAAGGAATGAACTCATCAAAATCCTTCGAAAACGTTACGTAGTGGCATCGAAGAAAGAAAAAACCAGGATACTGGATGAATTTGTTGTGGTAGCGGAATATCACCGAAAGCATGCCGTTCGTTTGTTAGGGAATCAATCTGATAGCGAAAAACCAAATAAGTCAATCACCAGTAAGCGCATTTATACTGAGGCCGTAAAACAAGCGCTCATTATTTCCTGGGAAGCTTCTGACCGGATTTGCAGTAAGAGACTGAAGGCTCTTATGCCAGATCTTATAGATTCAATGGAATATCATAAGCATCTTGAACTTAACCCGGAAGTGCGTCAACGACTACTGAAGATAAGTGCGGCAAGCATTGATCGACTACTTTCCGAAATTCGCAAGAAAGCCCATCCGCATAAGAAAAAACGTAAATCTTCCAAAAAGGTGAGCAGCCAAGTGCCGATGCATACGTTTGCGGATTGAAATAATCCGATACCCGGATATTTGGAAATAGATTTTGTAGTACATAGCGGCGGATCAATGACAGGCAAGTTGATTCATACTCTTGTCGCAACTGATGTATGTTCGGGCTGGATCGAGTGTATTCCACTTTTATCCAGAGATCAAGCGCTTGTAGTAGAGGGGCTTGATGCGTTACGTAGACAACTTCCTTTTCCTCTGCTGGGAATAGATTCCGACAACGATAGCGCTTTTATTAACGATACGCTGTTAGATTATTGTAAAAAGCATGGCATTAAGTTTACTCGCTCACGACCATTCCGCAAGAATGATCAAGCTTGGGTTGAACAAAAAAATGGGGCTGTGGTTCGACGATTTGTCGGGTATGATCGTTTTTCTGGAGTTGTGGCCGGTCAAGCTATGGCTAATTTGTATCGAAATGTTCGTCTTTATGTGAATTATTTTCAGCCTTCATTCAAATTACAGGAAAAAGAACGACAAGGTGCTAAAATAAAAAGGCTGTATTATAAACCTGCTACTCCCTGCAATCGGTTAACGAATCATCCGAATATTGAAGAGTCAACGAAAAAGAGTCTCCAATCGCAACGCATACAACTTGATCCAGTAAGGCTCTTACATCAGATACGTGACAATCAAGCTGCTTTAGCAGCGTTGGCTTCTCCCGATGATCATACAACCGGTCCTGGAAGAACGAGCCTGGAACAATTCCTTGCGCGATTACCTCAGTTGTGGCAATATGGTGATGCGCGCCCTACTCACCAACGGGATATATCAAAAACACGAAGTTGGCGCACACGAAAGGATCCTTTTAAAGAAGTTTGGGTTGATATCCTTAATTGGCTTCAAAACGAACCAGATGCTACCGCAAAGGAGTTATTTAAACGCCTTCAGAATAAGCACCCGGGGAGCTTTGCTAATAATCAGTTACGAACATTGCAACGGCGTATTCGAGAATGGCGGCAGATTATGGCTAAGAAGCTTGTGTATTCCTGTTTGGATATGAACGTTGAACGTAATGAAATCGTTCCTGTCGGCGCAAATACTTAAACAAATT
>Ga0164318_10000004_pt1 | contig 86323 bp, 91 predicted proteins | sample GuaBasSedimGuay9_FD_113734 | JGI IMG/M metagenome (GOLD analysis project Ga0164318, IMG submission 113734) | Subseafloor sediment microbial communities from Guaymas Basin, Gulf of California, Mexico - Guay9, Core 4571-4, 0-3 cm | ecosystem: Environmental > Aquatic > Marine > Hydrothermal vents... | reverse complement strand
GGATGCTACGGCTACAGTGGATTGCCCGGGATAGAATCCACCACTAAAGCATATATCATTGTTTTTTAGCTCTCTTAAAACCTCTAAAGCATTCTCGCATACGTGATCAGATACGTGTATTCCCTGATTTAATGCAATTTTTTTGGTATAATAAGCCATTAATTGGGCATGTATTTTAGTTATATTGATCCCTATAATATCACTTTCAAACGAGGATAATCCCAAATTTTCGAGAATTCTTATGTAGAATCTAGCTGGAGCGCCCCCACCAGCGACTACAGCAATCTTATGTCCCTTTTTTGCGAGATCTACAATTATTTTACAGAAATCTTTGAGAATTTTTGTATTTTCCTCGATTGCCGGAAAGAGTATTGAGCCTCCAATTTTTAGGACAAATAGCATATTAAAATCCCCCTTCGATTTTTACATTTTTAATCTGATTAAGAAATTAATGTTTTGACGAGGATCAAAAGAATTCTTGCTTAAAAAATTATAAAAGGATGATCTCTTTGCCATCTAAAATGGTAGAACGAGCTCTAGGACTTGGTTTTCAAATGCTATTACAGATAATGATATATGAGGAAAGAGTAAGAGCTGGAGATTCTTTTGCCCTTCTATTCTTAACATTAAATATAATGATTATTTTATCATTATCCCCTGTCATGTTAGTGGTAAGTACAACAATTACACAAAATATTCTAATATATCTAGCTAAAATACTCGATAGCAATATGTTTAATGCTATGTTTATTGATCTTGTAGTCACGCTGATAACGATAAATTCACAAGCAATAATTCTAATATTGTAGATTGTTCAAAATTTTCAAATACTTAACACAAATAATCTAATTAGAATCAAACCACTGAAAAATGGTGTTCATTATGGTTCGTGTAAAAGCGAAAGGAAAGCAGAGGAAGTATTGGATAATAGCATACGCTCCAGAATTGCTCGGGGGAACAAACAAACCACTAGCCAAGATCCTATATTTTGAGCCTGAAGAGCTAATTAATAAGATTGTTATAGTAAAGGGATTAGAATTCACTAGAAGTTTCGAGGATCGCGCAATGAATCTCTATTTTCGAATTGTAAAAGTTACACCAGCAGGCGCTTACACCACATTGATAGGACACGATTATGCTCGGGAGATAATAACATCAAAAGTAAGGAGGAGAATGTCTAAAGTAGAACTCATAACGAGAGTTTACACTAAAGATGGTCACAGAGTTAAGGTGAGCATTCTAGCTATGACAACAAGCCGTTGCGATAGAATTCATAAGAAGAAAATAAGAAGAATATTAAATGAATTTGTAAATGAAAAGGCTAAAGACTACACTTATGAGGAGCTAATCTATAATCTATCGATCAGAAAAACGTGGCATAATGAGATAGTAAGTATGATTAGTAAAGTATATCCAATACGTGAATTCCTTATTTATAAAACAAGGGCCGAAACGGTAATAATACCAACAGATCAGATAAAGAATAGCGTAGAGAATAAAGAAGAAATTTTAAAAAGTGCTGAGACATTTTCTAAGAAAGCCGTATAGCTTCTTAATTCACATAAATTATTAATCAGAAGCTCCCGCCAACCGATCTCGAGCCTCCTTTAGGAGATCTTCATCAATTGATATTTTCTTTCTTACACTTTTATCTTTTATAACTCTACTACTTGTGTTAGAAGCTATAGAAATCTCAGCAGGAGGGACCTCCCTGGTATTCTCCTTTATAGGCCTTGCTAATTTTACTCGAAATTTGCAAACCGTACACACTAGAAATTCCTCGTTATTAATTTTTCTGTACACTAATATATTACCACACTTTGGACAGAATTCAGGCATATATATTGGCCTCCAAACTCAAGTCTAATATTGGGCTTAAATTTGGGAATCGATATATAAATCTTATTGATGGGCTAACTAAATATTTATAATTACACATGAGTAGTTTAAATCCAAAAAGCTTAAAGGTTCCTTAGTAATTCAGAAATAACTAAGAAAGATTTATAATGATCGAGGATGAAGAAGAGGTGATCCTCGGATAAGATTAATGAAGAGAAGGGAAATCTGACTCGCAGAGGTGTAGCAAAATGACACGAAAAGACAAATTATTAAGGCTAAATCCGCAACCGAGGTCTAACTTCCTCTTAGTTCAATGCCCAGAATGCTCGTCTAAGCAGATAATATTCTCACATGCATCAATAGAAGTTAAATGCTTTGTTTGTGGAAAAACCTTAGCTAAGCCGACTGGTGGTAAAGCAAAAATTTTGGGTAAAATTCTAAAGAAATATTATGAATAAATATTATGAATGAGGACGACGTATTATGCCAAAGAAAATAAGCCTCGTAATTATTTGTTTGTTTCTTTTATCAACCAGTACGATGATCTATGGTCTAAAGGCTAATGATGAACAAGGAAAACTTGTACGTGAAATTTTTAATATACTTATAGATGAAGGGCATGGACCTATATTTGGACATCGTGAGTTAATGGACGCCTTAAATTATTTAAACAAAACCCTTAAGGTACGAGTGTACGTAAATACTGAGAGCATCGATTACACGAAGCTTGCTGGTATAGATCTTGTAATAATCCCACCATCCAATGGATCGATAGCTTATACACAACAAGAGAGAAAAGCTTTTAAAAGCTACACAATGTATGGCGGAGCAATTCTTTTACTAGGTATTCCTTTAAGGAATGATGGAACTAATATGAATCCCCTAGAATTTAATTCGATAATAAGAACGATCTTTGACAGTTCGCCATTTATGTATTATGAAAAGGATGGTATGGGAGATATTATTTACGATGATATACATGCCTCCGGAGAGATCCTAAACTTGTCTGTGGAGATGCTCCATACAAATATAACAGAACTTTTTGAGAATATTACAACGATAAATATACGTTCAACATCTATTAGAATTCTAGACGATAAAAATGTTAAAATGATAAATTTACAAGCATCAGCATATAGTGTGAGCAAAGATGGAACAATAAATTATAACAACGGAACAATCACTATAATGGCATCAAAAGAGATTTCTAGGGGGATCTTGACAGCCATAGGCTTCGGAGAAGCATTTACAAATATAAAGTCCCCCTATGGTTCTCCTTGGATAGATCTCGAAGGAAATAAAAACCTATTTAAAAATATAATACTTTGGATATTAAGATTAAATCGCTGGTTTAAGGAGGATATAAAACCAGCACAGGATATCTATCTGTACTATATTATCACATCTGGGATCTCATTCAGTTTATATTATATAATGTTCAAAAGAGAACAACGAGAGGAAATATTAAAGAGAAAAGCAAAGGAGACGATAAAGCCCTCCGAAATTATCAAAAAAATCAGAGAGAAAAAAGAGTAAATTACTCTTTCTTAATTTTTTCTACGGTTTTACTAATCAGCTCCTTATTCTTCTTATAGTATGGAAATAGAGCTACAATGAGACCTATTAAAAGTAGCCCAGGAATACCCAGTCCAATTACAGATACTATGAAAGAATAAACAGTCTCAACGTTTTTTGGGATTAGTATAACAGTAACCTCTTGATCTGACCAGAAGAATCCAAAATATTTCTTATATGCAACAACATAAATATTTGTTAGACCCTTCGAAAGATTAGAAACATCAATTTGCAGGAAATATACATTTGTATCGTTAACTCTTGAGGCATTTTCTTTGAGTATTATAATTGAGCCCCTAGCCAAAACTACTGTAAATATAGTTTCATTTAATACACTATTATCCGGCACATCAGCAACAAACGAGACATTTAGTACCGCTGGTTGTATGTTTATATAGACAGTAGAGGGTGTAGCTTTAAGATCACCGATATTTATATATGCGGTTTGCTTTCCGATCCAGTTAATCAATCCTCTGAAGAGCAATATATTATCAAATTCACTATTTGATAAGTATTTATTTGTAAAAGCCAAATCTGAGCCAAGTAAGAAAACTTTACCACCTGTCCATAGCTCTATTAAATGGCACAATGAAACATTTCTCCCATACAGTTCGTTAGGATCTCTTGTTTGATTATTATTCTCATCTACAAAAGTAGAGTTTAATCCCCATATTAGGCTATAATCCACAAACTTTACTGATATGGTTGCATTTCTCCCTGACTTAATAAAAGCACCACTATTTGGTATGGAAATCTCTCTGAAATCGTAGTAGGTAAATATCGGATGATTTCTTATCCAAGTGTTCTGCACTAAGGGTATTCGTGAATCGTTTCCAAAATTAGAGCTATTATCTAGGATCGGTCCAATAACATCTAGACCGAATAAATCCAAGAAATAACCATATGTAGAGATATTTTCGAAAGGAATTCCTAGAATGACAGAGCCTCCTTCTAAAAGAAAAGTTTCTATAAGTTTCCAAGTATCGTTACTTACATAGGTTTGGCCTATAAGTATTAGGACATCTAGATCGGCTATTTGAACATATTGGGTAATGGAAGTAAGCTCTGTGTAGTAAAACCCATCTTCGGTGATAATATTAATGAAAAGCGATAATTGTGTCTTGCTAAACGTGGGTGAACCGCCGATATATAACCCAAAAGAAATACTAGATGCGGGTGGTGCGGATTTAATCGGTGATGGATTTAGGATCTTACCATTAATAGCGCCATTAATAGGCACTAGAAGAATTACTAATACAATGAGCAGATTTAGATATTTTTGGCTATTACTGGATATGCCCATGAATATCCCTCCAAAGATTCTAAGTTTACTTTCATAAGATTGATATTATGAACCATTACCACATTTTAATTGTTTGGTGGTTGTAATGAGTCTTGAAAAATTTTGGGAAAACATTAAAAAAATATGGATAGATGGTAGGGGTTATCAACTATTAGAAATTTTGGATGAAAATGAAGAATCACGAGAAGCCATATTCAAGAAGAAGAAATCTAGAGCGTATGTATTAGTAACATCGAAACAAATTTCAGTTCAATTAGTTCGTAGAACTATTGAAAAAATTAAGGAACTTGGATGCAACGAGGCTATGATGGCTACACTCGGAAAGCTTACAACACAAGCAAAGGTTCTGGGAGAACAAGAAAATATTGAGTTTGTTCATAGGAAGGAACCATTAGTATATGCATTCGACCATTGGTTGGTACCAAAACATAGAATTCTAAGTTCTAAAGAGGCGAAAGAAATAATACAAAAATACACAAATGGAAAACCCGAGCAACTGCCAAAAATATCTGTATTAGATCCGACTGTTCGGATATTAAGAGCAAAACCAGGAGATATAATAGAGATAATACGAGAAATACCAGAAAAAGAGAAGCTCATTGAAAAATATGGAGAAAAATTTGGATCTATGGTCTACGAACTTCTGAGAGAACTCACTCCCGCAGGACGAGAGATATCATATAGATTAGTTGTAGAAGAACCTGAGGAATTTTTATTTTAGGTGACCCATCTTGCAACTAGATGAAAAAGCGTTTCAAAAACGTTTACTTTTTGAGTTAAATCAAGTACGCCGAGAAGCACCAACCTTTCGCCCATGTGGTGATCTAACAGAATGGATCGGCTATATAATGGGTACAGGGCCTTATGAGGGAGGAATATTTGTATTTAGAATTAAAATTCCAAGAACATATCCATTTACGCCACCGATCGTGGAGGCTTTAACACCAATCTTTCATCCGAATATTTCTGAAAGTGGGAAGGTTTGCCTTGACGTCTTTCAAAAAAAATGGCTAACATCAATGTCCTTAGTAGATGTGATTAACTCTCTTAGATTAATTTTTAATATAGAACTAGCAAATCCAGATAACTACTTTAATTTTAGAGCTGCAACGACGTTAAAACGTTCCAAACAAGAATTTATTAAAATTGCTCAGGAATGGACCAAAAAATTTGCAACATGGGAGAAGGCCAGAGAGTTAGGAATTAAATAAAAAGTCTTAGATAGTAGAAGTCTAATCACCTTTTATAATAGACATTTCTATTCAAATTAAGTCTTACTAAATCCCAATGAAACGCTTTATATCAATATGATAAATGTTTTTTAATATATTGGAGAACATTATTTCTATCTTGTAAAAAGTTTTATTAATGACTTAAGGTTATATTATAGGTCCCTTGAATCGCTATGACCGGTACACATTTACCTGTACTATTTCCTCTATTCGTATCCCATAAGACTACATCATTATCATGTTCACATAAATGTGATTTTCCATTAATATTTCTACGTGCTTCCCTATAGAGAAAAATGCAAATGAGTTTCTTCTCTCTCTTTTTTGGTTTCCCTATAGTAAAGAAGTTTCTTTCATTTGCAATAAAGATCACTCTATAAAACCTTCTATTAAGGCTGATTCTTAATAGATCTTTGAGCGATGATACTTCAAATACCTCCCTGTGAAGGATTGATTGGAGTACTGAATTACTTGGCTCAATTGCTAGTGGTTCATTCCTTTTTTTAACTAATTTAACTATTGGTAAATATATACCAGATGGCTCTTTGGTATCATTACGCAACTCGATCTCTCCAGAATCAAAGTCTAATCGAATGTAATTCCTTGGTATCTCTTCTGAGAAACAAAAAGCTCCCATAACCTTCTTGTGATATAATGGTGTACGAATAATAGCTAGATATACTTGGCCATGTGCTTCATTTTCAAATGTATAAATTGGCGGTGGAATTTCATACTCCCTAAAAATGCTCAAAAAAATTGCTAATGACCTAAGATTATCTAATTTTAAATATTCGGCGTTGCCATTTTTAAACCAAAAAATCTGCACCACCCAAAAAAGCAATCTTTCTATATCTTTCGAATTAGAAAGTGTTATTAACTTAATGTTATAAGTAATATTAATATTGAGGTGCCCTAAGTGGTAAAAAAAGATATTGAAGATGTTTCCGACGAATATTTCGATAGATCATTGTATCTTAAGGTAGCGAAAATCAGACCGCTCTTTCCTCTTCCACTTACAACAATGCCCCCGACCTCCGTTATGATGAATCCAACCATACTAGCAAATTTAACGAAACCCGTTTTAGAAATGCGACTGGAGGATGGTAAACTATTTAGAATGGGAGGAATCCCACCAACTATAGCGATTGAGATATGGGAAGTTCTTGAAAGCAGAAAAAACACAGCATTAGACCTTGAACGTAGGGATCCAAGACTCACTTTATCCCAAGCAATAATTGAGATGGCTGAGGTTAAACGAGCTAAAATCACAGACATCCTCCCCAAATTCAATGTATATGTAGCAGAAATAGATCTTATCCCCGAAGGCTTTGGTAAACCAATTACACTTAGGATGATACCTTCTCATGCAATATTGATTGCACTTAGAGCTGGTGCTTCTATCTTTGTGTCGAAAGATCTTGTTGAAAATAATGGTAGCGAAAGTAGTGAGGATATGGAAACTACGGGGAATTTTTACGATGTCTGATCTCCAGATTAATCAAAAATATTTTTACTCTTTAAAAGAAATAAGATCCCAAATTCATCTCGATGAAAATTTCCGTATTGGTATACGATTTATTGATAAACAAGGTGGACTTCCTCTCTATGAAATAACCGAGATATTCGGGCCTGCCGGTAGTGGAAAAACCATCTTTCTACATCAATGTTTATCGTATTTTCTCCTTGAAGATGATAATCGCACGGCTATTTTTATGGATCCTGATGGAACCTTTGACCCTAAAAAGATAATTTATTGTCTGAAAGAAGAATCAGTTGACATAGATAGTATTCTTAGAAGAGTTTACGTTTGGCGTCCTACCTTTTCTAGCAATTTTGCTGAAAAAATAAAAACACAGATAGATTTCATCTTAGACCGAAATCTTAGTTCTTCAATTCTAATATTAATCGATTCCCTCCCCAATCTGCTTTTCATGGATTATATGGATAGAATTAAATTTAATGAGAAGTATCTAAGATCTAAGGCACGGTTTATTATACGTCTAGGCATGACCCTTAGGTATCTTATTGATAATTTTAAAACAACCGTCTTGGTTTCAAACCATATTAGAAGCTATATTAGCTTATCAAAGACGTCTTTAACGAAGGTTCGTTCTCAGACCACAATAAACTTACCAGCATTGGGTGATTTATGGGATTTCTTTGTTGATAATAGAATTTATTTACGAAAAACAGGAAAACAGAAGAGGGTCATACATATTGTTTTCTCATCAATATTAAAAGAAACCTTTAGTTTAATCGATTTTGCTAATGGTAGATTTTACTAAATAGGGTGAGCCTCTGCTATTATCTCCGATATTAGCTCATGGAAAACAGCATCTTCCTCTATTATCTCATCCACAAACTTACTATAATTGTCCCCTCCCAAACTTCCAAGTTCTGCAAGCATCCTCGCTACGATGTGATAGCAATATTTTCTTCGCCTGATAATACCCTTTTTTCCAGTCTTAAACAGTGAATGAAACAAATAGTCTGGACATGAGCATGCAAAGCTTATTTCGCCGTTATGTTCATAATCCACAACTAAATACTCGCCTTCTTTTCCCACAACGAGCCAAATTTCGTTGTTACTTGGTTTAAATATATATTTTTTGACGTTATGATCTTTTAGGGCTCTTATTGCTTCCATATAGATTTCAGGCGTTTGTTTCTTAATATACTCTATTTTTCTAGACAGCATCTCTTTACTTATCTGCAAATATCATTCACCATAATGAAGCTCACTACTTAACCACGCTCTCGTCTTCTTTTAGCCAAAGTTTCCTTTAATTGGGCTAGTATTTCAGCTCTTGGACTAATACTTGGACCAGAAGGAGTCGGTGTACTTGATTGTGTTCCCCTTGGTGTTGGAATCGGCGTGGAACTCGATTGTGTTGGAGGTCTTGATAAAGGAATTGGCGGGGGGATCGGTGGTGGTACATTCTCGGGTTTGGCAGGAGGTGCAGAGGTCATTGGAGTGGTCTCTTTCGCTTGTTGTGTTAAATTACTCTGTTGTGCTACAGATTGTTCTGGAGTTTGTGTCTGCTGTTGGGTGGAAATTGACTGTATCTTTTGAGAACTTGGTATTTGTTGCATTGGTGTCTGTTGCACTAATTTTCCTCCTTTTATTTGTTCTAGTTCATTTGCTTTTTGTTCTAGTTGGGAAATTGCTTCGTGAAACTCTTGTAATAGTATAATTGTTTGGTTAACTATTTCGCGAAGAAAGAGATCCAGGTCATTTACTGATTCTCGGATCTCATTATATTCCTTAGTCACATGCTCTAGCTCCCTCTTAATTTCATTCCAGAGATCTTCAGATTCTTTTTTAATATTCTTACCCACGAGAGGCACCCCAAAGGATTATATATTCTCTTATTTATTATTTCAATATTGACCTTTCTTGCACTCATAACACTATAAAACTAGCTTAAAAATATACACTATTATAAGTCATACATGTGAAATCTCTACCACGGGATTAAATTTAACATTAAAGTTTTATGTATACCTGACTCCGTAATTTCTGATATTTCAAAAATCAGTAATAAGAACTTTAATTAACTGGGTGTTGTGCTTACCTATCAGCGTAAATATAAAATTCCATAATAGAGCCATCCTTTAATCCTAGTAGTTCTCGAAGATTGTATCTAGAAACAATTTCTACTACGTCGTCAGGATGTCTTGTTTTATCAGGCCTTAAGACAACGATTTTTCCCACATTATCGATGTATCCTAAAGTATAACGTATGGCCCCAAAACCACGAGGTCTATAGACATGCGGGAATGAAAAAAGCAAGTACCATGGTTTCTCTAGTATCACATTTAATGTTCCGGGAAAGGGCGCGCCTTCTAGTAAGGCCCTAAATAAGCTATGATATGGATTCTTTGTTACATAGATTTTACCTTCACCGATGCCCGAGAAAACATGGCCTCTTAATTCAACTTTTCTGTTCATTAGTATCACCGAATATCAGATTTTGCTCTATAAACCCTTCCAGATTTTTGTGCTCTAAAAGTTCTTAGTATTCTACTCTATTGTGGTAGGATATTATAGCCCTGATAATTTAAATAATGAAGAGATCTCTTTGCGAATATTCTCCAGGATCATTAATACCTCGTGTATAGCGATTTCATCTTTAGTTATGCTTGTCTTAAGCTTTATTATAGTTCCAATTTTATCAATACTATCAAAGGGTATATTTTCCTCGGAGTCTTTCCCTCTCACGACTAGAAAAAGCTTTAAAGGTGGATATTTTAGTCTGATTCCTTTAACAATGCCTAGCCTTCTAGCGTTATTATCGATTACTTCTTTACCAATCAACGTGCCGGGAATAATAGGCTCAAAAAGAACAATATCGATCTCATTAATGTCCGCTTTTTTCAAAAACTAGACCTCCATCGAATACAGCCCCAGACCAAAAATATTTTGGCAATAATAAAAAAATTGATGGTAGATATCTTTAATAAGCAACATAACATATGTGTAAATATATTGATTCCTAGGTGTTATTTTAAATTATTAGACAGTGATACATAATGCTATGTAGAAATAAAGTTGTTCTACTAAATATAACCTGGTGATTGTTTTGTCGACGACGGAGTTAGAAGAAGTTCTTTGGGTTGAGAAATATAGACCAAAAACGTTAACAGAAATGATTAATCAAGAGGAAGTAGTCGCAGCACTAAAAAGATTTGTAGAAACTAAGAACGTACCAAATATGCTATTCGCTGGCCCCCCGGGTACTGGGAAAACAACAGCAGCATTAGCTCTTGCGCACGATCTCTATGGATCTAATTGGAGAAATTATGTTCTAGAGCTTAATGCCTCAGATGAGCGCGGAATTGATATGGTTAGAACGAAGTTAAAAGACTTTGCAAGAACGCGAGTATCCGGGGAAATCCCATACAAGATTCTAATCTTAGACGAGGCAGATTCTATGACACGCGAAGCACAGCATGCCTTAAGAAGAACAATGGAAAAATATGCCGATATAACGAGATTTATTCTAATTTGTAATTATTCCTCCAAGATAATAGAACCAATTCAATCTAGAACTGCGGTTTTTAAGTTTAGAAAATTATCTGATAAAGATGTTGCAGAGAGAATAAGATATATCGCAGAGAAAGAAGGCGTAAATGTATCTGAAGACGGAATTTTAGCAATTATTGAGGTATGTGGTGGCGATCTCCGAAAAGCCATAAATTTGCTCCAGAGTGTAGCATATATGAATGAAAAAATCGATAGATCAATTGTATATAAGACGGCTGGTCTTGTGTATCCCGAAACTGTAGTGGAAATGATTAAAGATGCGTTCAAAGGAGATTTTGAAAAGGCTAGAAAAGAATTAATAAGAGCGCTCGTGGAGGAGGGGGTAACAGGAGGCGATCTCTTACAGGAATTTTACAGAATTTTAAACTCGGATAAAGTTATCACATTGAATTTGGATGATAAAATAGATCTACTAAAATTCATTAGTGATCTCGATTTTAGAATCTCTCAGGGAGCTACAGATTATCTTCAGTTGACAGCATTACTAGCATATATTGCAGATTTAGGTAATAAATATCGCAACAAAGCATAATCTCTACCATTTTTATATGGGATACTCTATGTCTGTAGCAAGTAGTAAGCGGCTGCCGTGGACCGAGCAGTTTAGACCAAGATCCCTAGATGAAGTAATATTAACAAGAAAACAAAGAGAACAGATTCTTGGTTGGTGGAGGGCATGGATTGTTCTATGGAACATGAATAAATTTTGGTTAAATACATACTTTACTGCATGGCGAAAATTTATAGTGACTGATGTGGGTAGATATTGGTCCAGAAAATACATATCAAAGTGGAAAACTTTTTTTAGAAGTAAATTTGATTCTTGGATCTCGATAATGTCTGCTAAAGGTAAGGAAAATCAAGCTAAATTATTCGAGCCTGTAGGAAGGGGAAAAGAGATATCAACAGATTTAAAGAAGAATGCTGAGGCTGAGATTAAAAACAAGCTAGAAGAAATATGGAATAAATTCTTAGATGAAATAAAGGAGCAAGCGCCAGCAATACCCCCATTAACTCCATATAAACCGCTCCTGTTAGTAGGCCCTCCAGGAACTGGCAAAACTTCAACAGCATATGCTTTGGGGTGGCAAGAAGGTGTCGTTATTGTAGAATTTAATGCTAGTGATCGCAGAAATGCAGCGGTAATGAAAGATGTTGTAAATGAAGCACTAAAGAGTGTGGGGTTTATTTTTAATCATGGAAGTAAGCCCTCACGAATTGTTCTTCTAGATGAAGTCGATGGTTTATCGTCTATCGACGATCGTGGCGGTTTTTCTGCGCTTTTAAAGCTAATTGAAGAAACAAAAATTCCAATTATTCTTACTGCAAATATAATACATGACAGAAAAGTTCGATTTTTAATGCGGCTATGCATTAACGTTTTTTTGGATAGACCTCAGGAGTATCAAGCAATAAAGCTAATTAATCGTATAATAAAGGCAAAGAAAATAGAGATGTCTGAGGAAAATATTAAAAAATTAGCTAAATATGCTCCAGATTTTAGGACTATAATAGAGGCTCTTGAGGTTTATTATTATACAGGAGTATTACCTACACTATTTAGAGATGAAATGCTAAGTTTGCAGGATGCAATAAGGTATGCATTTAGTATGAAAGCAGAGAATGAGGTTTCTACGTTTTTAAATGTGATCAGAAATTTAAGCGCAATTACCGATATGGACCTTGGTACAATAATACTTTGGATCTGGGAAAACGCGTACAAGTTCTTGGATCGAAAGAAAGGTCTATCGGCTTTTTACGACTTACTAGCATATGCAGATTATTTATATAAGGTAGGATCTAGAAACCAGCTCTGGAGAATTGCTTACCGTGACGCCTCTAATATATTAGCATATGCCTTAACAAAATATGGCAAAAAAGTTAATAATATATGGGCTCTCCGAAGAATCCGTGTAGAAAAACCGACTATTATGGAAGGTCTTATGAAGCTAAAGACTCTTATTGAGGGTGAAGGTGAGAGTAAGGGACTCCGACCGTTGCTTGAAAAATATGCTAAGTATACACATATTTCCAGAAAAGATGCATGGTATGAGTTGAAGTTTTTATCACTAATTGCTAAAGAAAAACCAGAAAACATTGGTAAATTCTTTGCCAAACTTGATCTTTCCAAAGATTCTCTAGAAATTTTTTGTAAAAACTTTATTAAGAAAGATAGTATCTGTAAAAAGCTGCTTAAGGCATTCGAAGATTCAAAAGGAAAAATAAGATTAGAGGAACATTTAGCGGAATTTAGCAAACGCGGAAAAAGTGTGAGTAATAGAGAAGCCTCCTTTAAAAAAGGAGAACAAAAGGGAAGAAAAGGAACTTTAGATGACTTCTTTGGATAAAGTAGTACTTCAATTACTATAGTCCTAATTTTTTTCGTAGATTATCCATATCTTGCTTTGAAATTTTCTGGAATAGCGGTTTAGTAAATCCTTTTTCTCTAAATAGTGTAATTTTATCAGCAATAATTTCTTCGCTGGGTGTTATATCCAAGAATGTGCCAACTTGATATTCATCCAACCCCAACATCTTAGATAACTTAATTGTCGATTCCGGTAAGTACGGTGCCAACAGAGGTAAAATAGTATAGACAATTGCGAATGTTGTTACAAGCGTATCTGACGCTTTAGTAGACTTCAGATCCTTCCAAGGCTCATTTTGGCTCAAATACTTGTTTCCTATATCTGCCATCTCTAGAATAACTTTTATGCCAATATCGAGCTGATTGTCTTCAACTTTTTCTAGAAAAGTTTTTTTAAGATTTAATATTCGAGATAGAATATTTTGATCAATTACCCCGCGGCTTATCTTTCCCTTTCTAATCAATATTAGAACTCTATTAATGAAATTACCTAAAACGCCAATTAATAATTTATTTATCCTCTCTTCGAATTCTCTGAGAGAGAAATCCCCATCGTTTAAACTTTCAGTTGTAGAACTGCTCCAATAGAATCTTAGATATTCTGCTGGCCACATATTAATAAATTCTTCTAAACTAATGTAAAGGCCTCTACTTTTACTCATCTTCTTACCTTCTAGAGTTGCGAACCCTCGAACTCGTATTTCATCGGGCAATGTAAATCCCACACTCATTAGCATTGCTGGCCAGAATAGTACATGGTGATAGATTATATCTTTGCCAATGAAATGAGTAATCTTACCTGTTCCATCGATCCAAATATCTTCCCATCTTTCACCGATTTTATTAAAGAGTTCGGATGTGAATGTTATATAACCAATTGGAGCATCCCACCACACATAAAAGACCTGATCAGGGATGTCTGGTACAGGTACACCCCAGGAGATATCTCTTGTAATGTCCCAATCTCTTAAACCGTCCTTTATCCAATGTAGAACATGTTCTCTTGCCCCTTTAGTTAATTTTAGTTTCTCTTTAACCCATTTTGAAAGCTTATCAGTAAACGCGCTTAGATTGAAAAATGCATGCTTGCTATACTTAACCACTGGCGTTGCACCACAAATCGAACATTTCGGATCCTTTAATTGAAAAGCATTATATGTTCTACCACAGACTTCGCAATAATCACCATATTGATCCGGTGCCCCACAGAAGGGACAGGTTCCCTTTACCAACCTGTCTGGCAATGCAATTTTATCGACTTCACAATAAAGAATTTTGACTTCCTTCTTGTATATGTATCCTGCTTTTTTTGCCTCTGCATAGAACCATTGTGTGAGTTTTTCGTGATTAGAAATTGTAGTTCTTGAAAAAATATCAAAATGAATAAGAGCGCCATTTAACGCGTGTAAAATTAGGCTGTGATAATAGTCAGTAATTTCTTTAGGAGATTTTTTTTCTCTTAGAGCTCGTGCTAGGATTGGTGTTCCATGTTCATCGGTACCACATACATGGTATGCTCGAATTCCCTTTAACTTCAAAAATCTAGTAAAAATATCAGCAGGGAGATAAGTAGAGCGAATATGACCAATATGCATTTCTCCATTAGCATAGGGTAATGCTGAAGTTACAATCCACTGTTTGAATATGTCCACCCCCTTAATGGAAAACTTTCGCATTTATGCAACTAATTAATGCTATAAAATAAAAGACAACCATATTAAGTATTAGAAGACTTCGAATTTTTAACAACAACTTTTTTTCCTCTTGCTGAGGGAATAATTCTAATCTTAGCATTATTAAATGTTTTCAAAAGTTCTTTTCCTTCAAATAACCAATCTAAAAAAACAGCAAGTGCTGCGATTTCGCTGTGAGGCTGATTTCCAATGGCGACATTATAATCTGCAATTTCATATAGATCTCTTGGAACTTTTTCACTTCCGACAACAACAACTAAATTTTTCTTTTTATCAAAAAATTCGGATTTTATGGAGTCAATTACATCAGGAAGATTAATGCCATACATTGTAAGATGAATTATAACAAAACCCTTATCGCGTAAATTTTTTATTTCTCTCTTCCAATCAGGAGTATAGGATACAAGAAAAGGACCTCCCCATTTTTCTATAACTTTTTTAATACTATTAATAAGATTATTATCGAACTCTCCAGAATATATAATCCCATCGGCATTAAAAGCTCTAGCTACCAACCCGACATGGGTTGACACACGTTTATCGCGCTCAATGCGATGACCTAATCGTAGTACCAAAATCTTATTCACGAATATCACCGGTGAAATAAATGACTCTAATACACGATAAAGATATAGAACATATATTTAGAGCTTATGATATAAGAGGTATTGTGGGTGAAAACTTATTTCCAGATGTTATATCAAAAGCGTCAGCAATATTTGCTAATATAATCGAGGAATATGGTGGAAAAAACATAGCTGTCTCCGGAGATGGACGTATATCTACTCCAATGTTAATTAATTCGATTAGCGCAGGGGTTACAGGAGCCGGCTTAGATGTATTTCTTTTAAATACATTACCGATAACGGTGTTTTATTATTCTCTATGGGCAAACAAGGAATTTGGTGGTGGTGCATATGTTACAGCGTCACATAATCCTCCTCAATGGAATGGTGTTCGTTTTAGAAAGAGTGATGGAACTGGATTCTCCAAGGAGAATACCGAAGTTAAAAAAAGATTTTTCAGCGGAAAAATTAAGTGGGCTGAATGGAATAATATCGGAAGAATTATTCATTTAGATGAGTCTAAAATAATACAGGATTACATAAACTTTGTAATGGAAAAAGCGCCACCGCAAGAGAGACAACTAGAGATCATACTAGACACAAAAAATGGTATTGCAGGAAAAGTAGCTCCTTATCTTCTATCGGCAGGTAATAGAGTTATGACATTAAATGCAAACATTGATGGAACCTTTCCATCAGGATCCCCAGATCCTGTTGATGGGGATATAAGTAAAACTATTGCGGTGGTAAAAGAAAATAAAAACGCAATAGGCATGGTATTCGACGGAGATGGGGACAGAGTTGTAATTCTCGATGAGCGTGGAAGAAGAGTGCCGCCAGAAATAGTAGGAATTTTCCTAGCAAAAGAGCTTCTTAAATCAGGAGACATTGTTGTTTATAATGCAGAGTGCGCATCGATCATTAGAAATAAACTAGAAGAAATGGGAATCAAGGCTGTGGAGACAAGAGTAGGCGACGTGTTTGTCGCTGAATCGGCCAAAAAGAACAATGCTAAATTAGGAATTGAAGGAAGTTATCATATATTTCTGCCACTGTATGGCTTCTATTATGATGATGCGATATTTGCAGCTTATCTATTTTCAGTGCTTGTTGCAAATAAGAGAAAAAAAGTTAGTGAAATTTATGATGAAATAGGTCATTTTTATGTTAAGAGAGAGAATTTCGATGTTCCGGACAAGATTAAATGGATTGTTGTATCTAAGCTCGCAGAACTTTATGAGAAAAAGTATGAAACAAGTACTATTGATGGTGTAAAGATATACCTTCAACATGGATCTGTGCTTATAAGACCTAGTAATACAGAGCCGGTTATTAGGATGATGACCGAAGCAGATGATGAAGAGGAGCTAATAAAACTTCATAAGAAATTTAAAGCTGAGCTCCTAAATGTAATAAGCGATATTAAAGCTGGCAGCTAAGGAGGAGAAATTCTAAAGAGCTCTAGTGCATTTTTAGCTGTTATGTTAATAACTTCGGTAATGTCAAGATTTTTTAACTCACTAATCTTTTTTGCCGACAAGAAAACATTCCATGGATAATTTAGAGTCTCTTTGTTTGGAGACATTACCGGTGAGTCTGTCTCTAATAGTATATTTTCTATGGGTATTGCTCGAACCAAATTCTGTTTCTGCTTACTAAAAATCACAGTTGGTGGTATACTGAAATAGAACCCAGCCTCGACGGCTTTCTTTGCGTATTTAGCATTTCCGCTAAAGCCGTGCATCAGAACATTTTCCGCCTGATTTTTAATCAATGTTTCAATAGCGTATTTCCCCGCGCTTCTGGAGTGCACAACTAGCGGTAATGATAGGTCTTTAGCTAGTTTTATAAAGATTTCAAAAATCTCGAGCTGTCGTAAACGAACTTCTAATGCATTATTTGGAGGCTTGAAATCAAGTCCTACTTCTCCGATACCCACTATATTATCACGATTTCTCTTAATAAATTCTATTACTAATTGAATATCTTCATTCGATAGAGGATAATACCCAGTAACTACATATATATTCTTTGGATAAAGGGATCTTAATTCAAAAGCAAGAGTTCTTTCAGAAGGGCTTAACGGAGTTGTAATCATTACTATATTTAATCCCACAGCTTTGTTTATAACTTCGTACCTGATTTTATCTGGATATAACTCGGATTCTAGGTGGCAATGTGCGTCGACAATATAGTTATATCTTATACTATGTATTAGGTTTAAAAGGTCTTGATCTAATAGCTTTCTGCAGAAAGACATAGTAATCAGCCAGATGCATTGATTTTTATTTTTTCTCGACCCGACATAAATTTAAATGTTAATCAAAAGACAATCATTTAAATTGGTTGCTGATGATGATACCTGGCAAAATGGAAACTCATGACATATCACAGTTACTCTGAAGCTCGTTTTTCTCTTATTACATTAATAAGCTCTTTAAAATCATCCTTAGAAATTCTTGGAAACGAGGCAAATTTAAAAACTATGTGGATAATATCATCCCCCCAACCGGGGCTTACTTTACCAAGATAAGCACTTTGTTTATCTAGACGTGCGAAAAAAGACTGACTTTTTTCATCAAAGCGCTCATAGAACCACTCATCATATATAAAACCAGAAATATTTCGGATGATATGCTCGAAAATTCGTTGAGCATCTTCTCTATTTTCGATTTTTATTTCAAGCCTAATTATAGGATCCCCAAAATGCCCACGGAAAATCTCCCTAATTTTAGAATATTTTATTAGTTTCTTTGGAAGTAAATTATAGATAGCATTTAAGACCTTATCTTCATCTTCTGTAGCATGTACATGAGCTGAAATTTTAACATAATTGACTTTCTTAGAGATCATTTTAACTACCTTACTAATATTCTAGCTCATTTAAATACCGTTAATCGGCTAGTATGTGAATTTATTCATTCAGGAAAATTTAGAAGTTAGAAATTAAAAATTAGCAATAATGCACCTACAGTACTGAATGCGAGAATTGTTGATGCAATCTTATTTATACCGTGGGCATAAGAAAACCCCAACGAGAGAAGATATCCAAACCATAGAAGCATTCCTGTAAATATATAACTTGAAATGACAACAGGTGAGCTATTTAGAGCTACATCCAAGTAGTCGATTAGCGAGGTTCCTGTAAGGTTTGGAACGAAAAATAGAAGATTATTTGATATAAAGAAACCAAGGATTAGTGGCGTTAATGAATACCCCACGATAACGAGAGTTAAAGAAAAACTACCAATTCCGCCAATTAAGCGAATTATAGCATGCAACAGTAGAGAAAGTAAATACCATATAAATATAAACATCAAACTCGATGATATAAACGCGATTAAAAAAATAGCTAGTCCTGACATAAGATCTAGTTGGATATTAGGAATGGCGGAAAGCAACACTATAAGAAATCTCAGAGCTAATAATAGAGCACCAGCAATCACGATAAGGAAAGGCCCACTGTATTCCGGTGCTAGAATGATCTCCCTAAAAACAGAACTAGGCTTTATCGATACATATTCGATTCTTCTAATAATATCTCGAAAAGTTAATTCAGCACTGGCTTTCCTTCTTATCAATGGACGTAAGTCAAAACCACAATAGGGGCAAATTTTGTATCCAATAAGAACTTTAGATCCACAAGAAGGGCATTTAATATATTGCTCACTGGACATGTTAAACTCCCCGTATGTTAAACTAGGATGTTACCCTCCAAGTATAAAACTATTAATAGATGCTTACCTTTCTTAACATTAAAGATTTAACTCTTAAGAACTTTTAATGCGGGAGAAAGTATGGCAAACAAAAAAAGGATTGTTGTTGGAGGAACTTTTGATATAATTCACTTAGGTCACATAAAATTTTTATGGGCAGCCAAGAGATTATCAAAAAACTCGGAGTTAATTGTTATTGTAGCAAGGGATTCTACAGTTCATAAGTTGAAAAATCGCCAGCCAATATTTAATGAGCAGGAAAGGCTAGAATTGGTACAAAATCTAAAGCCAGTTGATAGAGCAATACTGGGAAAAAAAATCAATGACGGAACTATATTCGATATCCTTCTTGAATTAAGGCCCGATATAGTTGCACTTGGATTTGATCAAGTGTTTAGCGAAGAAGAAATTTTAAAATGGTCGAGAAAGAAAGGATTGAATATCAAAGTCGTTAGATTACCCAAATTCGAGTTTAAAGGAATAAAGAGCTCATCCGAGGCTAGGGAAAAAATATCGATGATGAGTAGGTAAAAAAGATTCTATACTCTTCTTCCGCGACGTCCACCAGGTTTTCTTATACTGTCATGCGGTATTGGAGTTACATCTTCTATAGAAATGATTCTAAGACCTGCGCGTACTAACGCTTTTATTGCCGCACTAGCGGCACGATTATTCGGTTGAGGAGATCTGTTACCACCACGACCGCGAACTCTTACAACCACCTTTGAAATGCCAGCAGTTCGAGCCTCCTCCGCCGCCGCTTTTGCTGCAACCATTGCTGTCCAAGGCGTCGGTTTGTTTCTATCAACATCGGTGAACATGCCACCGCTTTTCCGAGAAATGGTATGAGAGCCTGTAGCATCAGTTATATGAACGATCGTATTGTTTTTACTGGCATAGATATACACGATCCCTATTTTAAGAGGATCTTCTCTACTTTTACTAGAAGACATGATTTATTCCTCCTTCTTAAGAGCCTCTTTAGCCTCCTTTTGAAGTCTAATATACGGAGATCTCGGGTGAAAATCAATTTTTTCATTTATAGAGACGAGATATCCCGGTGATGTAATAATTCTGCCATTAATGGTTATATGCCTGTGCGTAATCATCTGACGTGCTTGATAAGGTGTACTTGCTAAACCGGATCTCCAGACAATAGTTTGAAGGCGTCTTTCCAGCAAATCTCGGACGGTTAAGCTAAGAATATCATCGAGGGTCGAATCAGGACTTAATAGTCCAAGTTTTGCGAGCCTATTTATTAGAGATCGTTCTTGTTTCCTTCTTTCCTCTGGAGCCTCAGCCAACAATTTTCTAGCTTGGCGTCTTATATGGGATAATTGAGTTTTTAATCGCCATAATTCTCTCTTATTTCTAAGACCGTATTCACCTACAAGCTCAAGCTCTTCTATAAGCCTCTCACGTTGCCAAGGATGAGATGGTGTTTTATATTTTTTTCTTTGTTTCTTAGGGTCACCCATAAAAACTCACCACTTACCTTCTTTTAGAGGCGATAAGTCCTTTTCTACCAGTAGTTCTCGTTTTTTGTCCTCTTACTTTCAGACCAAGGGAATGTCTAACTCCTTTCCAACATTTCATACGAATCATAATTTCAATATCTCTTCGGGTTCTTAAAATTAGGTCAGATCCTATATAATGTAGGTCCTTACCTGTATCTAAATCTCTCTGTCGATTCAGCATCCATGCAGGGATTCCATAAGAAACAGGATCAGATAGAATTTTCTCGATTTTTTCTATTTCTTCTTCATCAAGAAAGCCTACAAGTTTATCATTTGGAATATCTGCCCTCTTAAGAATAACGCGAGCTAAGTTATGGCCTACCCCTTTAATCCTCGATAGTGCAAAAAGTATTGGCTGATCGCCTCTGATATCTATACTAGCGATACGAACAAGATCTCTATAATTAGGAGGCTTAGTAAATTCGTTGATAACCTCTTCGGGAATTTTTGATTTGGTCTTTGGCATACTCTCTTGTCTCCATTCAATCGATATTCATATTATTACGAGTGAGATTCTTACTATATAAAAATGTTTTATTGTATGTATAGCAAGTATGGTGAGGAACTTGGTTGCAAAAGAGATAGATATTGGAATTATAGGAGGCTCTGGTTTTTACAATCTTATAAATATAGCTAATACGACCACATTAAGGGTTAAAACAGCATTTGGTTCTGTTGATGTAATAAAGGGAAATCTTGGAGGAAAAAAAATTGGCTTTATTACGAGACATGGTCCAAAACACACAAAACCTCCTCACAAGGTTAATTATCATGCAAATGCTTTAGCACTATTCCTTCTTGGCGCTAAATATGTTATTGCTACAAACGCTGTTGGATCACTCAAGAAAGAATTTCCGCCAGGATCTATTATAATTGTTGATCAAATAATCGACTTTACAAAAAACAGAAAAACAACATTTTTTGATGGAGAATTTGGGCTAACAATGCCAGATGGTAGGGTGAAAAAAGGAGTCGTACATACGGATGTTACTGAGCCGTACTGTTCATATCTTCGTAAGAAAATTATTGAAAGCGCAGAAAAACTAAAATTAAGTGTATTTCCTAGAGGTACATATATTTGTACGGAGGGGCCTAGGTTTGAAACACCTGCAGAGATCAACTTTTTTAGAATGATTGGCGGGGATGTTGTGGGTATGACGACAGTTCCTGAAGCATTTTTATTCAAGGAATTAGAAATATGCTATGCATCAATAACAGTTGTAACAAACTATGCTGCTGGGATGCAACAAAGAGTAACTCACAAAGAGGTTATTGAGATATTCAATAAAAGAATTCCTGATATAGTTAATTTAATCACTGAAGTAATAAAGAACCTTTAATCTTGGTGGTCTAATGAACGTTGCACCTTATTTTTTTATTTGGGAGATTTTAAATGCAAGGATTGATACGGTGTACGGCATAATATTCAGAGAAAAAACGAACAAAGAAGTTTTTATGGTAAAAGTAGTAGGTGTTGTCATTAATATGATAAAGTATGACGAGAATAATTTTGTTGTACTTGAGGTTGACGATGGAACCGGAGTTATACCGATAAAAGTTATAGGCAATAAAGAAAAAATTGCTGATGAGATTAATCGAATACAGGTTGGGGACTACGTCTTAATCATTGGTCGAGTCAAGATATGGAAGAAGGAAAGATACATTCTTCCAATTAAAATTTGTAAACTTGTATTTGAAGAAGCAATTTTTCAAAGGTTCCTAAGAGTTCTTGAATATGTATCAATTTCTGAGTAATATAGAGAAGCTGATTTTAGTAAAATATGATATGCTAAAACAGATTTCTGTGATTAGGTGAAAGTAAATCTTTTGAAAATGTAGGATTTATTAAAATATCGAAGATTTTTATATATTTATATTCTGTAGTAAAAATAATTCGATTTATTCTTAATCCGAATACGAGATAACAATATAGGAGATGATACAAATTGTCAGAAAAAGACGTTAACTTCGTAGAGGAATATAACTTTAAAATAGAAAACTGTGTTGGTTCGGCGAATCTGGGGACCTCCCTGAATCTGCAAGAGTTGTATAAGCGTCTTCTAAAACTTCAAAGTGAACTGCAGGATGATTTCTCTAAAGGCCGAAAAACAGGGGATGACTTAATAGGAACTGGAGAAGATTGGCCATTTATTGTTAGACATCAACCAAGGGAATTTCCAGGATTAATATTAAAATTAAGATTAAATGTTCGTGCCAGTTTACTTATATTTAGTTCTGGTAATTTAGTGATAACTGGAGCAAAAAGTAAGGAAGAGCTTGATAAAGTTGCAAAAACAGTTGTAGATCTTTTAAATAAATGTGATTTTAAAATAGAGAAAATTCCGGAGATTCAATTACAAAATATTGTAGCTAGCGCAGATTTAGGAAAACCAATAAACTTAGAGCTAGTAGCATCTCTTGCTGGGGAGTATGCTCATTACGAACCCGAGATATTTCCCGGTCTTATATTTAAAATGGTAAGACCAAAAGTAGTATTATTGTTATTCAGATCAGGGAAAATTGTATGTACTGGTGCTAAATCCCGAGAAATGATAATCGAAGCTTTACGGAAAATCGACGAAATGCTAAGAGATTTTGATGCATACGTAGAAGGAGAAGGACTAGAGTACTTCTAAATAAAGTAATTTATTAAATTATTTTTGAGTTACTTTACGCAACCTAACCTTTGAATACTCTATTATAACCCTCGCAAGAAAGTCAAAGGCCTGCTCTATATTCTCACCTGTTTTAGCTGAAGTTTCAATATAGGGGATCTGAACACCAACATATTTGCTTGTAACTCGGGCATACTCAAAACCAACTCTCGAAGGAACAGCGGAATCGGCGAAAGCATCTCTTAGATCCACTTTATTTCCGACCAGAACGAATGGAAATACACCACCACTATGCTTCCAGAATTCATTTATCCACTTTGGAACATTATAGTATGTTTCTGGTCTAGTAATATCAAATACTACCAAAGAAGCTTTTGCGCCTCTGTAGTATAATGGGCGAACTTGATCAAAAGTTGGTTGGCCTGCAAGATCCCATATTAACCACTCAATCTGGATATCTCCAAGTTCATCATCATGATATATGTTTTTCTTTACGTAAAATTCTGCCCCAATAGTCTTCTTGTATTCACCTCTAAAGGCCTCTCCCAGATAACGCCTAGCAATTGACGTCTTTCCAACGCCGCCATCGCCAACAAGGACAATTTTCACACGAATTTTTCTTAGATTTCTATCTGAGATGTTTTCTTGTGCCATTTAAATCCCCGATTTCCGCCCGTTTTTTACTTATATGTATTAAATATCCAAAAAAGTTGGAACATCAAATAACATTATACATTTATTTTTTAAGATATTGTAATTTATTTAAACTTACGTTAAGCCTATTGCCAGTATACCGCTTACAGTTTTTGCTAGAATCTCATCTTTGCCATCCGCATTTATATCCTCAGTGATAATTCTAATGATTGTTTCATTAACCTTTAGCTCATAAAGCTCCACATTTATGGGATCTAAAGCATAAATATGTGGCCCAAAGTCTGTAAAAATGATCTCAGGCCTCTTATCACCATCGATATCTCCAAGCTTTGGACGGGATATTTCTCCTTTAAGCTCTTTCATGAAAATTATCCCTCCTCTTTTAGTAGCTATGAATATAACCGATTTACCTTTTCTTGTTCCACTTATGATGATTTCATTTTCTCCATTTCCATCGATATCTCCTATAGCAAGCGATTTAAGTACCGCTTGCGTCTTAAGAATTCTCTTAAAATTGCCTTCTCTAAAGTTATATTGAAGAATCTCCCCGATATCTGTAGCAACAAGTAGTTTTTTTCTTTCTTCTCCCTCGAGATCGCACATTGTAGCATATATTATTGAATCCCTGATGGAAAAATCTCTTAGAACTTTATATTTATTTGGAAGTTCATTTTCATCATAACTGAAAATAGAAAGCCTCTTTTGCGCATAGACTGCCACAATGTCATCTTGGCCATCACCATTAGTGTCGATAAGAGAAACATTGATAATTGGGTGCGCAAGAGGAATTCTTAATACGTATGATTCATTTTTAAGGAACTCTACAGTGCCCATGGCGGTAATTGCACCAATTTCACGGAGATTATCACCATTAATGTCTCCTTCAATTAGCATTAGTGGTATACTTGAAAGTTCGACGCTCCAAATAAGTTCCAGATCAGAAGAAACCTTAGAGATTTTATTTGGTTCGTGTGCAATATAGATTTCCTTCCTTCCATTAACAGGGTTACGTCTAATTTTAATATCCATTGATTTTCTCTCTAGAAGCTTATTTTTTTTAAGAATAGTTCCTGTGTTATCTAGGAGAAAAACATCACCTAGCCCATTGTCGAAAATAACTTCGATCATATCGTCGTCATTAACGTCAGAAGCACCTATGCCAAAGGATGCCGGCCCTAGGCCTGAGCGTTCCCATAGTAACGTTAGTTTGGATTTCAACTAATATGCACCTCAACTAAGTCGATGATTCATAACTAATTCCTACAGAATATTCATATATTTTGTATGATATTAATTTAATTTATAATAACATGCCAAATCAAATAAATCTAGGTAAAATTTTTTAGTTTTCTTAACCTATTTGAGGGGTTTTTATGTTCTATAATAGAGAGGATGATGAAATTCCAAAGCAATGTCCTTATTGTGGATCTAAAGAAATTATAGTTTATGATGGTTATATTGTCTGTGGTAATTGCGGTTTTATAATTGATGAAGTTAGAATTACACCAGAAAGAGAATGGAGAATTTTTAACTCTACAGATATCTCTAGAAAATCTAGAACATCAAAATTAACTATGTTAGAAGCCCCAGAAGATATGTCTAGAACAGCGATAAAGGAAGATAACGGAAAATATTCAACAGTACCTATAAGCTCGCCTATCGAAAAAAGTTTCGTCCGTATTAAGTATATCTTGGAGGAATTTGCTAATAAATTAAAACTAACTGCAGTGACCCGTGTAACTGCTATACGTCTATTATCATTATACATCCATAAGAAAAATATTAGAGAAAAAGAAAAAAATGCAATGGTAGCCGCAGCCTTATATGCTGCATCTAGAATGACAAATAACCCAAAGCCTCTGGATAAAATAATAAGAGTAACAAAAGTCAGGAAAAAAGCAGTATCTAAAGCATTTAAGATGCTCAAAGAAATTGTGGGCGTTAGTATTAAGCCTCCAGATCCGGAAAAGTACATAATTTCCTTTGGTAAAGAATTAGGTCTTTCTGGTAAATGCATTAAACTTGCACTATTTATATCGCAGAGTGCAAAGGAGCGGGGTCTTGGAATCGGCAAGGATCCTGCAGGTTTAGCTGCAGCGGCCCTTTATTTCGCTTCATTAGAGCTTGGCGAGAAGAGAACACAAAAAAGAATTGCAGAGGTTGCAGCTATAACGGAAGTAACTGTTAGAAACAGATATAGAGAATTAAGAAAGAAATTAAATGATATTTTTTCGCAGCCACACTTACTCTCTAAGGCATTATTATAAAATTATAGACACCTATTATAAGTCTAAATTAAATTTCAGATGTTTTTATAACATCTATCCCCAGATATGTACTGATTAAATCTTTAATTCTCATTCTATGCTCTCTGGACATTCCCTTCCAATCTAAAATAGCAATCTCTGGAACAGGATTAGACCGTTCGAATGCATGTAGTATTATATTCTTATCAATATAATCTAGAACATATTTTGGAGCGATATGACTCAAAGCGAATTTTTTTTGAGTAATGATTTTTACGAAGTTCGGGGCGTAGTGCGGACCACCAAATCCTAATGCAATCGTATTATTATCTGGTATATTTTTTTCATGCTCAAGTATTGTGCGGGAAATAATTTCACCAAGCTTTGGATTTTTCCACATTTCTAAGCTACTACCAATTTCTATAAAAACAGATGGAAAATTTAGGTCAGTTGGACCATGGTGAGTTACTTCAATACCAACAGTTATACCTTTCAGGTTATATTCATGATGAACATTTAAAAGAGTGATAAAGAGAGCCTTCATTCTTAGCGGATCTGCTATAGATAGGCTCCTCGGCCGCCCTCCATATGGGGCAGAATCGGTCCAATTTCCGGGAAAATGAACTAGTAAGCTAGGAATTTTGGACTTCGATTCATGTCTGCTTGCAAAAATTAAACCTGTAATGGGTATAGGCAGATTTTTTAAATAATCAGAAAAAATCAAATCATCTCTTATCGTTATAAGGTAGTATTTTTTAGATTCAAGGATTGGTTCGTCTTTGAAAGTATACTCAGATAAATACCAATCTTCTAAATCTAACAGCACTTTTCGAATATTCATACTTGCAGGATCTTTCTTAGATGTTACAATCCCAAGCTTACTGCACATTTCCTAGGTCCCTCTATTTGCGATCGTAACAAACTTAAAAAATTATAGTAAAAGATATGGTAGAAATGCTATATTACTCTAGAAAACGCTTTATAAACTCCCATTGATTATCAATATATTTCTTTATTAAATTGATTTTCTCTGGCGAGATATTCCTAAATCTTCCTTGTAACATAAGGTAATCTTCTAAAGGCTTCCTGCGAGCTGGGTCAATGTATGGCCTTGATGGACCTGAGATCGAGAAATTAAGTCCATGATCTGTTTGCTCAGCTTCCCATAGAATCCAGTATCCTGTTTCAACAGCCAACTTGGCAACAGTTACTGTTTTTGAATCATCGAATCGCCATCCTGGCGGACACGGCGCGAAAATATGTAAAAATCGAAAACCATGGATATTGCGTGCTTTTTTAACTTTCTGATATAAATCTAAAGGATAGCCACTCGATGCAGTTGCTACATAAGGAACACCATGTAATAGCATGAGGTATGGCATAGGCTTCTTCTCTTCACTTTTACCAGCGTATGTTGTAGTAGTAATTGCACCAGGAGGTGTGCTCCCTGAGCGTTGAATTCCAGTATTCATATACGCTTCATTATCATATACTGCTACTATAATATCCTCATTTCTCTCTGCAGCTCCGCTTACTGTTGCGAACCCGATATCAATAAGTCCACCGTCTCCGCCCCAGACTAGGACATTAACATCATCATAACCTTTTGCCACTAATGCATGCTTAAGTCCTGATGCTACAGCGGCTGCAGATGCGAAAGCGGTGTTAAATATATGAACTTTTATAGATGAGTATGGAAATATTGCTTGATAAACACTGGAGCAAGAAGCAGGAATAACTATAATAGTATCCTTACCTAAGGCCTTAAGTACATATCTAAGTGCAAGTATTGATCCGCATCCAGGGCATGATGTATTTCCTGGAAGGACGAGATCCTCTCGTTCAATTAATTCATCGTATATTGTTTTGGTCATTTAAATCACCTCAGAATCTCATTAAGAGACTTTTCTATATGTTCTGGAAGAATTTCATCTCCTCCAATGCCCATAATTTTACTGTATACCGGAGTATCTACTCTAAATTCATGAAGTGTGGCCCGTACTTCTCCTGCTAATATACCGCCCCAACCGAAAGAGATATCTCGATCAATTACAACAATATTACTAACCTTCCTAGCTATATTCGCGATTTCTTCTTTTGGAAATGGTCTAAAAGCTCGAACTTTAACAACGCCAGCTCTTTTTTTGAGTTCTTTGGAAGAATCGATTGTTGCTTCCACCTGTTCAGCTACATTTCCAAGTGCGATTACTATAGTATCTACACCTTCTGTGTTATAGTAGCTTACTAGATCCCCATGCCATCTACCAAAAAATTCTTTAAATTCGGCAGCGACCTTCTTAATAATTTTTTTAGCGTTCTTCATCGCTTTTTCAATAGATAATCGGAATTTTACATAATCTGCAGGCAGAGCAATATTTCCAAACGTAATCGGTGGTGAAACTTTAGGATTCATTACATAGTGAGGCGGATCATATGGGGGCAAAAATTCATCTACGAGCTCTTGTTTTGGGATCTCGACAGGCATTGTTGTATGACTAAGTATAAAGCCATCATGCATAACCATTGCCGGAAGTATCACCTCTTTATGTTCAGCAATCTTATATGCTTGGATTACTGAATCTAAAACTTCCTGATTATTTGCTGCCCAGAATAGGATCCAGCCAGAATCTCTTAACATTAGAGCATCAGTATGTTCACTCCAGATATTCCATGGTGGTCCTAGAGCTCTATCAACTACTGACATCACGATAGGAGTTCTTGCACCAGCCGCCCAGCTAATCATTTCAGCCATGTACAATAAGCCTTGACTTGATGTTGCCGTATATGTACGAGCTCCTGCAGCAGAAGCGCCCATGACTGCTGCCATTGCTGAATGTTCTGATTCAACTCGTATCATATGAGCTTTTAATTCACCAGTATCGACCCATCTTGCTAATGTTTCAACAATGGTTGTTTGTGGCGTTATAGGATATGCCGCAATTACATCAGGTCTACTTAATCTAGCGCCCCATGCTGCAGCTGCATTCCCAGTAATAACTTTAACAGTACCTTTTGACTCGGTTATCATTTCAAATCCCCTCTCTTATTTTTTTAATTGCATCTTTAGGGCAGACATCTGCGCATACGAAACAGCCTTTACAATACTCGTAATCAATTTGCGGAATCTGATCTCTTTGTTTAACTATTATCGCATTTTCTGGGCAATGTATCCAGCACAGAAGGCATTTAATGCACTTATTTTCATCTATTATCGGTCTAAAAACGCGCCAAGCACCAGTTTTACCACCAGCACCGATTTTTGGGTGTGAAATGGGTAGAATTAAATGATCTAGTTCCTGAGTCATTTCGCATCACCATAAAACAACATTATAACTCGGTTATTTCAATATTATTATAAGCCTTTGTTGCAGCTATTGCGTTTTTTTCACCTATTTTTCCTGGCCAGTTATTTTTAATAACATATTGAATAGCGTCTATCGAAGGAAGATTTAGAATTCTTGATAGTGCTCCCAACATAGCAGTATTTATGACATGAAGTCCCGCTATTGTAAGTTCAAGCTCAACAGCAATACCTGTGGCATCCACTATTCCAATTTTTTTAACCTTTTTAGGAATAATATTCTTTATTGAGCTCAGAGAACCACTATAATTCAAGAGAATAGAGCCACCATCTTTAAGATTCTGTAAAACCTTTGTTATCTTTAGCAATTCTAAATCGAAAAATATAGCAATATCGGGACTATTTACGAAATGATGAAATTTAATTACTTTATCTGATAATCGATTATATGCATAGACTGGTGCGCCTCTTCTTTCCGCTCCAAAAAAAACAATAGATTGAGCCCAATAATTTTCTCTATAGACCGCACTCGCAAAAAGTCTTGACGCGGTAACAGCACCTTGTCCTCCACGACCAACCCAAGTGATTTCAATCAACAAGGTAATCACCATGATGATTTCTTTAAGAAGATCAAGAAATTATAAATTAAAACTCTATGAAAATACTATAAGTAGAACTCAAGTAGATGCCCCTGAGTTTCCGAGTTCGGAATGGGTTCGGGCGTAGCCTCCTCCCTATGGCCGCCTCCCGAAGGAGGCAGCAGAGTCCTTTCCCGTAGAGTCGCCCACTACGGTACTTGGAACTCCGTGGAGGAGCTTAGCTTCCGGCCCAGGGGCACTAGTCATTCGATTAGTAGTAAAAGTATTTTAAACTTTTCTTTTGAGATTATATTTACCAACTAATTGTTAATGATAGCTAAATAGTGGTTTTTTCCTTATTATCTTTTAGAGATATAAGAAAAACTCAGACTGCCCATCGTCGCTCATTTAAAGTGATCGCTCAAGGCTGAAATCATCATCGTTTTTTTACTAAAAATTTAGGTCCTTAGATTTATATTTTTTTCTTCATCAAAGAACATAGTTTAAGACAAATATTATATATCGATGGATTTGAAATGAGTCGATCGGATATTTCCTATAGAGAATTATTATTCGACGAGTTTGTACAATTAATTTCTTCACTTAAAGATGAGAGAAAAGAAATAACATTAAGAGTAAGGTTAATTGGAAAAATAGCCTCTATAGAAAGGAACCTTCTAACCTTAGAGGATCCTTTTAAAGGTGAAGATCGTGGAGTACGATTTGTAGTTGTTCTAAGCTCTTCACATTATAACACTTTAAAGAATTCAAATAGCTTAGTAGGGTCTTTTGTTGATTTTTGGGGAAGTGTTAAGATATTCTCTGATGGGAACATTATAATACATGCACATATTCTTAGAATAATAGAATCTTTTAATCCAGATATTTATAAATTATTGATAAAGTTAGAAAGAAAGTGTCTAAATATTAAAAATGGTGATTTAAAATGGAATGGTTAGCAGCATATGACGATGCTAAAGTTGCAAAAGAAATTATAATTGCAATTTCAAATATTGTAGATGAGGGAAATTTCTATGCAAGAGAAGCTGGGCTTGAGTTTATGGCCATGGATGAATCAAGAGTTGCAATGGTTATATTGAATATGCCCGCAACACTCTTTCAGAAGTACGATTTTAAGCCCCCTGATGGAAAAGAGACTATTGTTATGGGCATTAATTTTTCTGAACTTAAGAAGATCATACAAAGAGCAAAATCAAAAGATAGCGTAATATTTTCTCTTAAAAAAGAGAGAGATAGATTCTTTTTTACAGTTACTTTCTATCGGGGAACCCTAGAAGAAAGAAGTCTGCAAAGATCTTTTGCATTACCATTAATAGAGATTCCCGAGGAGAAAATTCCCATCAAAGAATTACAATATGATGTTTCTATAGAATTTGCTCCAGCATCAGCATTAGGGGAAATAATCTCCGATGCAAGCGTAATTGGAGAAGATTTAAGAATAATCACAAATGCATCAAAAAAGGAACTTAAATTTGTAGTAGAAAGCGATACCGGAGGTTTTTATGAATATCTCGCGCCTCTAGATCGCGAAGAAACTATTGTCGAATTTAATGTTAAAAATGATGCGGAATCCTTATATTCAATAGATTTTCTGAAGAAATTCATGCGTGCTTCGAGAGTTTCTGAAATGGTTCGATTAGAGTATTCTAAGAATATGCCTCTAAAGCTTACATTTATGATCGGTGGTGGCGTCGAGTTATCTTATCTACTTGCTCCAAGGATTGTATAAGAAAAATTATTATTAACAAATTACCCTACAATATACAATATTTTAAATTAAATTGTTACTAACTTATAGTTGAAGAGATATACCAATCGTTGGGAATACTATTAAATTAAATATTTTTTGTAAATCATATCTTATCGGTTAAAGAGCTTAACAGGCGGAGATATAAATGGTCTATCGAGACAAAAATGGCTACTATAGATTCAAAATAGTTTTATATGGTCCATCTCTTGGCGGAAAAACTACAATGGTTAAAGCATTATACAATAGAATCTTCGGCTTAAAAAAAGGTAAAATAAGATCCATAGAAGATCCCAGTGGAAGAACTCTCTATTTCGATTATATGCCTCTGGGTACACGTGGCAAGGTGGTTTTTGACATTTATACGGTTCCTGGGCAGAGAAGGCATAAGCATCAAAGGAAAGTTATACTCCAGGGGGCAGATGCTGTCATTTTTGTTGTAGATAGTGATCCTAATGCATTACAGGAAAACATCTATAGTATAAATGAACTAAAAGATTTTCTTGGGGATCACTTTATAAGAATGCCTGTTATAATAGCACTAAACAAAAGAGATCTAGATGATGCGTTACCCGAGCGGGTTCTTTTACGAGCACTTAATATAGAGGGAACGTTCCCCGTGTTTAAAACAGTAGCTAAGGATGGCTTAGGCGTTAAAAGAGTTTTTCAGGAAGCAGCTAGGCTTGCTATGCTATACCGTGTTTTCCCAGAAGTTTATCGAAAAGAAATGGCAACTCTTGGACGTAATATATAAACTAAAATAGAACTTTATTTTTATAGAAATGAGGATACTACGAATGAATATTTGATCTTAATGCCTGATGTACTACATTAGTACTCAACCTCTAAGTAGAGAAATTATAAATAATAGACTTATTAGAAGATAAGAAAGTTTTTAATCTTGATAAATATAGTATTATGCTAAAAATAATTCCACTTTTTCTTAGAAAATTTAAAAGGCGAATTCTAAAATAAAAAATCTTAGTAAATGAACACATGGGGGGAATAATAATGAATGATGAAAAACAGGAAGCTAAAAAGAATGCTGTAAGGATATTAGTACAAATTGCAAGGGATTTAAATACTCCCAGAAATATTAGAAGGGCTGCAAAAGAGGCAATAAGGCAGTTAGAGAACGATGAAATAAGTCTCGCATTAAGAGCAGCTAATGCAATAGATATTCTACAGGAGATAACAGATGATCCTCAAATGCCTACTTTTGCAAGAACAGCAATATTAGAGGTAATTTCACTACTAGATATCGTTGCAAAAGAATAGAAAAATTCATTTTTTCATTTTTATCCACTTAAGTTTACTGGGCTTTCGCTTAAGTACTAAGAAGTTCTTTTTGCATTTATTTGAGCAAAACCAAAGGATTCTACCACTTGTAAATACGTACATTAAGCCAGTACCAGGAGGTATTTCTCTTTCACATAAGGAGCATTTTGGGATTTTAATCACCTCTTTTGAGCTTTAATTCTCTGGGCTTCTCTTTCAGTCTCCCTTAATAATAAGATATCCCCTGCCCTTATTGGGCCTTTAACATTTCTTGTGATTATTCGCCCTTTATCCCGCCCAGCGAGAATTCGAACTCGTACCTGTGTGACCTCCCCAGCGCGTCCTAGACGTTCGACAATATATTCTACTACTGCGGGAATGCCTATATCCTCTGATTCTTCGAACTCAGTATCGTTACTGTATCTATTTGATTTACTGACCATTCAACTGAACCTCCATCATAGTGACTTTTCGGATTTAGAAACTAGTTTAGTAGTCAAAAAATAAAAATGTTATTGTATGACCTACTTCTTGGTCAGACGGAATTCCTTGATCATTTGAATAATTTTTTCTAACCTGGACACAGCTTCACCAGCATCCACAACAGCAACCGAAGATGCAGGTCTCTCTATTCCTGCAGCTTTGCCTAGTTCTTTCTTGGAGGGAACAAACAAGTACGGTATGCCTTTTTCTTCACATAAATGAGGGAGATGCATGACGATTTCAGGGGGATTAACATCCCTAGCGATATAAACTAACTTTGCAGAACCTCTTTCAACAGATTTGGTGGTTTCATTTACTCCGCGTTTTACCTTGCCATTAGAGCGCATAATTTCATCAAGTAATCTAATAGCTTCATCGGCCAAACTATCGGGCGTTTCCCAAGTAATATATGGGGGAGAAGACATATCATTTTCACCTCGAAAATATCATCGGATCATTATCTTTCAATTTGATAAGATGGCGGGCTCTATTTTAATTTTATGTTTTTTTTGTTAAGCCATTCCTCCAGATTATTAATTATTTCTCTTGGGTCGTGCTCCTCACATGTAACACCCATAGAGACCATTGTACCAAGAACCTGTTTTATTGCTGAGCGTAGGTCACGAGCAAACATCTCCTCAAGCTTCATTTTAGCAATTTCTACTACTTTCTCTAAGGGTAAATTTCCAATAACTTCCTTGCCTGTTTGACCTGATCCTTTTTTTATGTTTGCTTCTTTCATTATTAGGGCTGATGTGGGTGGAACACCGACTTTAATTTCCCAAGTTCGTTCGGAAGTATCGATGATCACAGTAACTGGTACAGTCATTCCCTTCCATTTTGCTGTAGCTTTATTTATATCACCGACAACTTTGCCAATGGGAACACCATAAGGTCCCAGACTTGGCCCGATTGGGGGTCCAGGCGTTGCTTCGCCGCCTTTAACTAGGAAATCAAGAGATACTTTTTTACCCATTTAGATCATCTCCTAAGACCTTTTCATTTCTATTTACTCAGGATAAATATTTTTCCCTATATGTTTTTATCTTCATTTGGATTCTTGTTGAGCATTATTCGGAGGATATAAATAGATTGATAAAGAGAAAAATTTTTAGTTAAAAGATACTAACTCATATGACAGAAATTTTCACCGGGCCCGTAGCTCAGCTAGGCTAGAGCGCTCGGCTGATATTCGTAGCTAGAATCAGAAACCGAGAGGTCGGCGGTTCGAATCCGCCCGGGCCCACCAGATAATAAAGCTTCTTTTTATATAAGTCTTAACTTAATAAGATATACCGTAACATAGGTAGTATCCTATGATATAGTAAATATAAAATAGTATATTTCGGGTAGAGACTTATTATACTCTCACATGGGCCCGTAGCTCAGTATGGATAGAGCGGCGGCCTCCTAAGCCGTAGGTCGCGGGTTCGAATCCCGCCGGGCCCGTCATCAGAAATCTCAATACTCCTACCTTGGTTATCAATCCAAAGAATTTTTTATCGTCTTCTCATCTCGTTTATGAATATTTTTTCTAAGAGTACCTTCGAGAATCAATCTGATTCTAGAGTCGATCCATTTAATGTCCTTTAAAAGCTCATTTATGTCCTGTTCTTTTAGAAAGTCACCTTTATAAGAGTTAAGCTTATTTTTCCATCTTCTGAGCATATTTCTAAATTTCGTTCTATACTCGCTTCCAATGGGAAGTGCTCCAAGTCTGAAATCTATATCCGTAATAAGCTTAATTACCCAAGAAACTCTACTAGTAGATTGGCCTATTTCTAGCATATCAATAAGTTCATCCAATGCTTTTGTAAGTAATACGGCATTTGAGCCAACGTAAGCAAGTAGAGCTCTGGAAACTTCGTCTTTTTCGGTCTTGGATTCCAAGCTATCCTCTTTTCCTAAAATTTTCTTTAAGATTATTACAAACACTTGCTCCGGTGTAAGAGATTGACCCTTATTTTCTGAATACTGCTGTAAGATTTCTAGAAGAGATTGAATTAGTGTCTCTTTGGAACGCATTTTATCTAAAAACATCTCAGGTTTGAAAGATTCTAGTTTCTTTCTGATATTTTCAATTTTTTGAGGGTTAGAAATAATCTCCTTCAAGGAACTGAAAAATGTTTCTGATTGTTGTTTGACTTCAGATAATAAATCATCAACTCTTTTTTTATTCAAATATATAATAAGATTTTGAACTGTTTGCCAAAGTTTTATTTCTGCGGACCATGAAATAAATCTACTAATGTCGATTTTACCCCTTTTATCAATACCAAGCATAGGAGAATTCCATAATTTTTTGTTTAATATGTATATTTCTGGTGGTTCATAAGGATATTCTTCGGGGATTAAAATCCGAACCTTGATTTTATACGCGCCTACGGATATAAAACCTTCCCATCGATGTAAATCGAGGGAATTTCCAGATCTAATTGGTTTAATTCCTTGTATGTACTGATCAAATTCTTGGAATTCCTCAAATAATCGATAATAATTATCCATAAGATCATCCTCAAATCGAGGCAATCAACTTAGTAACATCAGTTTCTGTCGCAACACCAAGTAGATTTCTAGTACTATATGATGAGACAATAGGTGCACCCTTAAAACTGCGTCTTAAAATTTCTTTAGCGAAGGTATGAATTTTATCATCTGGGAGCATATATGATGGACGTTTCATAATGTCACCAAGTGTTACCTCATGAATAAACTTATTGATATGCTTATGTTGTTGGTTCAAGAAAGCATCTAAGAGGAACTGAGCAAGAATTCGTATATCGACGTAGCCGATAACATTTCCTTCTTCGACTACAGGGAGGGTACTTATTTTCCTATCACGTAAAAGTTTCTCAGCACCTGTTAAAGACATCCCTGCTGGAGCAGCAATAGGATTCTTTGTCATGAATGTTTTAAGAAGAACATCGGGTAAAATTTCAATATGCTTTAATAAATCCCTTTTAGTGATAATACCTACGATTTTTCCTCCGGATTCGACAAGAACACTAGAAATTCCCTTTTTGATCATCAATTTTGCAGCATCTTGAATAGAAGTATCTGGCTCTACTGTTACTAAATTTATTGTCATTAAACTTGAAACATGAAGTTTGGTGATTAGTCCCCGTCTAGCCTTATTAGTTAAAACTCTTAGGAAATCCTTATATGAGATAATACCTACAGGAATTTTGTTCTCTACTACTACTAAATGTGTATCCTTTGAACTCTCTAAGGTCCAAAACGCTTTTGGGATAAGTTCATCTTTGTCAATATATGTATATCGTCTTTGAATATCTCTCACAGAAATATTTTTATTCAAGATCATCACCCTCTACAAGTGCAGAAGAACCTGGGATTAATTCGATTATTTTCTCTAATTTAATGTTTTGTATAGCCTTCTTTTTAATAATATCCTTTCTAAATTTTTTATCCCAGTAGGATATAATACTCTTTGCAATCTCACTTTTTTCTCTGTATCCTGGGCGTATTCTTGCAAGGATATCTGTTCTTTTTGATATAGCCTCAGGAGGACCTGAAATCACTTGGAAACTTATAGTATTTTCATTTAATTCCTCTAAAAGAAGACCAATAGACAAAATTAGCGGTATATTCTTTAAGATATTCTTCTTTTTAATAATGAAGCCCCCCTTCGCTAAGTATTGACCTGAAGGTGGTGCTAGGGAGACGTGCTCAGGTTTCGTCCAGAAAACATCTATAGAACTAAAACCCTTCTCCCAAGCATTAGAATATGCAGCAGCAAAAATTGCAGCCTCTCTAAGAGTTCTCTCAGGAATTGACATCTTTTCCTCATTCTTAATTATTACGACAGATCCTCCGTGAATTTCAGCATGCACGAAGATATCATTAGGACCTAGATATCGTTTTACTAAAAGCTCATTTGATGAAGCATCTCGACCACCAACTACGAGGAAATTGTCACTAGAAAGAAACCATCTAAATTTATGAAACCATCGTTTTTTTGGTCGTTTAATTAATATTTGAGCCAATTTGGACTTTTCAATCAAGTTTTTCTCAAGAGCCTGTAAGACGTTTTCAGACTTCTTTAGTTCTTCAATTGCATTTTGTAGTTTGGTCTCGAATTTTTTTGCTTTGTCAAATAGTTCATTAGCTATTTCTTGGGGGCGGAAACGAATATTAAGATTGATAATATAATCCCCGAGCTGGACTTTAATATCCCCTTTTTCATTTAGATCAAGGATATATCTAGCTATTGCATTACCTATTTTTTTACCATGCATAATTCTCTTCTTAATCTCTTCCCAAGACAAATTCCTTATTTTTCGGGCAGTTAAGATAGAATCCGTGATTTCCTGTAATAAAGCAAGATTTGTAATGATCATATGTGCTTTTTCTCTATATTCCCTTATTTTATCTTTGAGATTGTTAATTCTTTTTTTCTGCTTTTCAATTCGCTTTAAGATCTTCTTTTTTTCTTTTTCTAATTTATCTAAAGATGCTGAGTTCCTTCTTAAAAGAGAAAAGAAATCATCAATAGCATCATTCAAAGTTGAATACGTTTTTAATTCGAAGTTTTTAAGATGATTTAGCTCAATGACCGAAAAAGTTATAGGATTACCTGCATTATCGTAATAGATTCTAGGGCTTATTTTGGTTGGATCATTTAAAATTGAGAAGAAAGATATTATTTTCCTATATAATTTCTCCCAAAATATGTTGCTATATTCCTCAGATTCCATATTATATAGTAATTCATTAGAATATTTATGACCAAAACCAAGTTTAAGAAGGGCAACTTTAGGATTTTTTTGTCTATTTACAAGGGAAACAAAAGTTTCGAGAGAAATATCTTGAATATTGCCAGGAGCACCAGGGGGAAATGAATACATTCTTCCTGGAATGATCTGGCGATCTTTCATTTTGAGATGTTTGGATGCCAAGATAATTTTCCTATTCTTACATAGGCAAAGAACGCCTCTTTTAATCAGCTCCAGAATAATTTCATAGTTATCGCTTAATCTAATGATTACAATTCTATCAAAATCGTACTGCTCGATCGAAACAATTTTCTTTTTTCTAATATGCTTTCTTAGCATCATAACAAAATTAGTTAGATTCCATTTTAACTCTAATTTCGTTATATTAATACGATACTCTGGTTCTAGAACAAGATTATACGTATTATTATTAGCTCTTATCTTTAAGATAAACATATTCTCACTTTGATATATATTCTCTATGATTCCACCCTCTAAATTTTTAATCTCTCTAATAATTACCATTAGATCAACAGATGTTATGCCTTCATGCGTTGCCATGAGAATCACAAGATATTAAATTTAGTTTTCTAGGAGGTTATATTTTGGTAAAAAAGATGAAAACTACCACGAAGGAAGATAAATTGTTAAATTATTATGCATTATTAAAAATAATCTCAGGAACAGTACTGGGTATTTTTTATGGAGTACTTAATGTAGATCCGCTACTTGCTTGGGTACTTTCATTAATCATTCTGGGAATCATAGTCACTTTCTACAGATACTATTTTAACTTACAGAGTATTCGCTTGCTGAATATGGCAGTTATGCATGGTACTGCGGGATATATAGTTTCAATTATAATGTTTTGGGGACTAACTTATACCTTATTATATGGGTAAGTTACTCTTTTATGTTATTTCATTATTCTACAATTTCGACCCATAATATATTATTTCCGCGTATTAGAGTAACACCCCACCGAACTTTAGGGTTATTATTGTCATCAACTTCTAGTGTGTCTGCCAAAGCTAGATTCATATATTCATCTAGAGCAATTAATAAACCCTCATATGTAGAATTATCCTTCAATCTAATTCGGATTTTTTTGTTAAGAGCTGATTTCAGTACAGTTAGTGGAAGTTTTGGCAAAAAATTTCACCTCAAAATTTTTGATATTAAAAATTATTATAAATTATTAGCTTAGCCGAATAAAGCGGCGAGTCCGGTAAACGTTTCTTCCTCCTTCTTTTCTTCCTTTTTCTTTTCTTTCTTTTCCTCCTTCTTTTCTTCCTTCTCTGGCTTTTGTTCTACGGGAGTGGGTGCTTGAGATGGCATTAGTATGGCTTTACTCTTAATAGTTTCAATGTCAACTTTAGATAGGGCAGATGATACGGCTCTTGCGAAAGCCTCATCTACATTTTCAATACCAGCAGCTTTAAGTATAGATACGATATTCTCTGGCGTTATATCTTTATTTTCTTCATGAAGTATTAAGGCAGCATATATGTAGGACATATTTGTCATTTTAATTTCACCTCCAAACTAGGTATATTTCGAGTATATTTTTTAAAGAAAAAATTATCGTTTTTTAGCCGAATAAAGCGGCGAGTCCGGTAAACGTTTCTTCCTCCTTCTTTTCTTCCTTTTTCTTTTCTTTCTTTTCCTCTTTCTTTTCTTCCTTCTCTTCAATTCCTTTTTTACTAGATTCAAGCATGAACTTGATCTCATCGGTAACTAAGTTAGGTTCCAATTTACTTCCTTCAAGCATCAAATTATAGGAGACAGTATATGCTTTTATGAGTATCTGCTCGATAGTATCGACGGTTGGAAGTGCGGTTTCTACAGCAATATTAACAGCAGAAGCATATGCTTTTATGAGTATCTGCTCGATAGTATCGACGGTTGGAAGTGCGGTTTCTACAGCAATATTAACAGCAGAAGCATATGCACGCGATATTAAACTACTATATTCTTCAAGAGGCATGAGTAGCAGCTTTCTGGGGATTACTAGATTGCGATCCCAAGCCATTATCACTTTCGGTCCTACTTCGAAGGGTAAAATATCTAAGATTGCCATAACTTTTGCTGCTTGAGCAGAAATTTTCTTCCCTTTTGGAACTAAGTTGTGATTATTTAAAATCCAGATCTCTCCATCAATTATTCTTATTGGTAAACCAGCAACTCTAAGATCTGTCATCGCCGGACCTGGACGAAGCCCTGTATTTCCTTTCGGGATTATGATATCCACTGGAGCGGGTTTACCTGGCTTAGGGGGCAATTTTTCCTTTATACTATTGATTATCGAAGCGACCTCAAATACGTCTCTATTAGTAAAAAATAAAGCTCGCATATTATTTAGATGCAGTTCGAATTTGCTTATGTTTTTCTTGTATCTAGGTAAACTTAAGAGGGCCTTTCTTAAAAGCGTATTTTTGACGACAATGAGTTCACCCAAGCCCCATAACTTTTTTCTAAGCTCCTTCATCAAGTTGGCGGGGATATCCGCTATGTCAATTACTATAAACTTATCGTATTTTTTTAAGAGCTCTTTGATTCTAGAGACTCTCGCCTTTTTTGTTTCTGGGATCGGCTTCTTTCGAATATATGTTCTAGTAGACATCATACTATTCCTCCTATGCAGCAATCTTTTTCTTTCGTTTTGCCATTAATGATATTTTAACTGGCGGCCCCATTGTTGTTTTTATATGTATACTTTTAATATTGCGCCAACCCTTTGGCATTCTATTCTTTATAGCTTCTAGTACAGCAACAATGTTTTCTGCAAGCTCCTCGTCAGTCATCTTAATATCTCCTACTTTAATATTTATCACAGGTACTTTATGTAAGCGAATTTGTAGAGTCCTTTTTGCACTTTCTATTGCCTTTGCAGGGTCTTCATTTATAGGTATTGGGATAGGCATCTTGTTTCTAGGGTTGAGAATTTTTATCATTCTTCCAAAGAATTTACCAATATTACTCATAAAAGTAGAGCTACTAAGGAAAATTCGATGATTTCTTACAAGTTTTTTGGCTAATTTCAAGTTGGATTTCAATTCCTCCAAGCGAACTTTATCTATTATTGTAATATTGTCCTCCGACTTTTCAGCTAGTTCTCTCAAGGCAGGAATATGCGGATCGTCAGCAAAAACACCAATTTTATCTTTACTTGATACATAATGTGGTAGTAGTAAATTAAATCTTAATCGGTTTTCAGGCCTCCGTAGATCAATATCCTTAAAGCCGATATGTAATTCTACAGCCTCTGTGAAATTTCTCTCTGGGGATTTACTCCGTACTTCCTTAAGAGCCTCTAAAATTTTTCTTCGTAATTCGTGTTCGCTGATAGACATTTCTTAGCCCTCACATGAAATTCCAATTTGTTGATAGGATCGATAAAATACTTATGCTCATCTTACATAGTAAAAATTTTATCTTTATGGAGTAATATATCTCATGACATAATTTATTCAATAGATATATCAATCTTATGATGCCGCCGTAGCTCAGTTGGGTAGAGCGCGGGACTCGTAATCTGAATCGAATCGGGAAATCCCGAGGTCGCGGGTTCAAATCCCGCCGGCGGCTCCAAATTGCTAAAAAATTAGGGCATGAACCTAAAACAGAAGATAATAAAATCTTGATCCCATTTTCTTATGGCTCTAGGCGAAAATCTATATTATAAGGGAACGAAAAAAAGCGTTGAGGGATAGACCAATCAAATAGGCCTTTAATGTCAAACAACAACGGAGCTATGATCTCTTAGAATTAAATAGAGAGCAATGTATGAGAATAGCAACAAGCTAAAATCGGCAAATCTTATGTTAAGTATTTGGATTTACACAGAGTATTCTTAGTAAATTATTTAGCTGTTAATGAATAAAAAAGAAAGCAATCTTTACCAAAAAACCATTTAAATTATTAATTATTCTGGAATAGAAAAGTTTATGGGTATAATGCGATTATGCTTAAAAATAGTAATAAGCATATGGTGGGGGTAGCTCAGCCGGTAGAGCGCGGGACTGTGGATCCCGAGGTCGCGGGTTCGAAACCCGCCCCCCACCCTCAGTATATAAATGATCATGCTATCTGACCCTTAGTAAATCTAATAATATTCTCGGCTATTGTTCTGCCGATACCTGGTATTTTTACTAGTTCCTTTATTGTTGCTTTGGAAAGTTTTTCTATCGAATCGAAGCCATGCTTCTTTAGTATCATAGCTCTAGATCTCCCGATACCTGGAATTTTAACTAGAGGAAGGAGCGAATTATCAACACCGTACGCAACACGTAATCTAATATTATCAATTAAATTAACTACTTTGGATCCCATTTTTAGCGGTAAAGCAATTTCCTTCGCACAGTACAGAAGCCATTCTGTAACACGAATTAGCTCTAATAAGTCCCCACCACCAAAACTTGGGCTTATTGGCTGTAGGATCTCTTTCATTGGTACGTTATTAATCCATAAAAATAGGATAATCATGATTCCAATGGAACTAAGTTCCTCTTCCTCCTCAAAGCTCAGGCTTAGATTCGCTCCATTAAGGATTGCTTCAAAAAGATCAATGAAAAAAGTATCCTCGTATATATATTTCAATAAATCCAAAAAATTAAATGAAATTTTGTTAATTAATTGTGCAAATTTATGTAACTTATACAATACTTTGTATTTTAAATTAGAGATATCTGGGGTTTTACTGATACTATAAAATATTACTGAAGCTAAAATTTTATCTGTAATGCTCTTAAGGTGAAGAATTTCTTTAATTTTTCTAAGGCCATCTATCAGCTCAACAGCACTTAGAGGGTCTAAATACAACTTAGATATTTTTTCACCAACTCTTGTTGGTCTAAAATATCCATTAAAATTTGCTGAAATATGCTTAACTGGTTTACCTTTTGAATTATATGCTCTAACAAAATCCCACTTTAGCAAATCAGTTAAGCTTTTTATTATATTGTCTAAGAATAGGTACGCTGAATCTGAGCTCTCTTTCGATCGTTTCCACGAGAAAAATGTCTCATTAAAGAATTTCAAAAGCCTTTGAATTGTAGGTTTATCTCTCTTTTCTGAGGCAATGAAAGCGAGAGTTTGCTCTCTGAGAACGCTAAAATCGTATCCAAGATAGGACGTAACAATAGGTACTTTTCCGAAAATGAATGTATCAAACAGAGTTATAAGGTCCCTCTCATTGCTTGCTATAAGAATCGCTTCGCCTATAGAATCTAATCCGGGTCTTCCAGCACGGCCTCCTCTTTGTTTAAATTGCGCTACAGAAATGAATTCAGACCTACCAAGCATAGGATCATAGGTAATATGTTCAACAATAACCCTCCTTGCAGGAAGATTTATACCCGCAGCAAGCGTAGGTGTAGCAACAATAACTCCAATTTTTCTGGTTAAGAAAGCTGTTTCAACAATATTTCTTTCTTCTTTTGTTAAACCTGCATGATGAAAAGCAACACCTCTCTCTAGGAGCCAAGATAGTAGTTCCGTCAAAGGTGATGTTTCCTCTACCGCAGATGTAAGTTCTTTAGCGATGTTTTTACTTTCGGGAAACAGTAAACTACTAAGTTCCGATTTTTCTAGAAATTTTGCTATTTCAACAGCAGTTTTCTGAGCAAGGCTTCTTGATTTTCGAAAAATTAGTACCTGCCATTTAGTTCCGAATTTCTTAGATTTTTTAAGAAGATCATAAGTTAGATCAATAATATACCCAAGAAAGCCTCTCTTATTATGCTTTGCTTTAATAATTTTTTTCGAGAAAATTTTACCTTTACCTAGTTTACTGTAAAAATAATCAATTAGTTGTTTAGATAATTCGTCCTCCTCGAACTCTTCTTTCAGATCGTCTCTACGGAAAACATTAACGTTTAGAATCTCTATATTTTTTCTCATATCTAAGAGATCCTTTGCAGTGACAAATTCTTCTAAAAAGGATTGACGAAGAGAATCATCTTTTTCAACAATGATTTCATTCTTTATTGCAATCTTTCCAGAAGTTAAATCTCTTTTAAACTCAGTAGACTCAGAATCATAAAAATAAATCCTATTTCTTTTAGATAGATATATCCCCTCTAGAAGCTTCACAGGTCTGAAATTACTCCAAATAAGCTTTGCATCGAGCCAATTAGCGATTTCATCAGCATTGGGTATCGTTGCAGAGAGTGTTATTATTTGCTTATTGAGAGATTTAAATTTTGTAACAACAACATCAAGTAGAGCCCCACGCTTTCCTTCACCAAGTAAATGTATCTCATCAATAATTATTACTTTTACGTCTTTAAGCCAACGGGGTTTCTCTCTTCTGATCATGTCCGCTTTTTCATAGGTCACTATGAGAATATCGGTATTTACACCTAGCAGATTGATAGGCTTTTCCTTATAATCACCAGTAGCAATCTCAATTTTGACAAAAGGGTATCTACCAGAAAGTGTGTTTTTCATCTCTTCAGCTAAGGCTTTATATGGAACTAAAAAAAGACTTTTAGTGTGCTCTTTAATTGCATTATAGACGGCGATAATTTCAGCGATAAGCGTCTTACCAGAGCCGGTAGGTGCGGATATTACTAAATTATCACCATCAATACCTGCTAGTATTCCCTTTAGTTGGAAAGATCTAAGAAATTCGATTCCCGAATTTTTTAGGGCGTTTCTAATAATCTTAGGCAAAAAATGAATTTCATCTATAGGAACACTAGATTCTTTATGCAAGTTTGAACACCATTGATTTAGAACCGGATAGGCAAATCACTAGATTTATTTTTAAGTAGATGTGAGTAAATAAAAATATTCATAGTAATTCCTGGCAATAAGCACATTCAATAGAGGTGAAATTAATGTTTAAAATTGGCTGGATAATTCTCTTTATAACAATACTACTATCGATAATTATAACTGTTGTTCTTCAGATGCTTGGATTGCCAATATATTTCTTCATAGCATTCTTACCGATAGTGAGTTTTCCTATACTGGGCTCTAAGCATAAAAGATCAGAATATGAAGGAACGTACTGTCCAAATTGTGGATATTCGCTAGAGGGCTGGGAGCAGTACTGCCCTAACTGTGGATATAAACTAAAATAATTTGCTGTAATAAAAGCTAGATGTCAGGGAAAATTAGGTGTTGTGATAAATATGAAGGATTATATACTAATAGATGGATCTTTTGGGGAGGGCGGAGGACAAATTTTTAGAACCGCGTTGGCTTACTCAGCTATTGTTCAAAAACCAGTAAAAATAATAAATATAAGAGCAAAAAGAAAAAATCCAGGCCTAAGACCACAACATCTTTCTGCCTTAGAGGCGCTTGCCGTCATTACAAAAGCAAAGATCAGAGGGGGATTTATTGGATCTAAAGAAGTTTATTTCGAACCGCAAGGTATTTATGGTGGGAAATTCACAATAGATCCTAAAACGGCAGGAAGCATTTCTTTGATAATTCAAGCCATTTTACCTTCTTTGCTTTTTGCAGATAAAGATTCACAAGTAATAATAAAAGGGGGAACAGATGTACCCTTTGCCCCACCTATTGATACTATTAAATTTGTATTTATACCACTATTATGGAGACTAAGTGCCGATATAAAAATAGAGGTAAAACGACGGGGGCACTACCCAAGAGGGGGGGGCATCGTCTACTTAGAAGTTAAACCTATAAAAAAACCATTAAAGCCTATAAAACTAATGGAACAGGGAACAATAGAGAAAATATTGGGAATTTCTCATTGCGTAAAATTACCAAAACATGTATCAGAAAGGCAGGCAAAATCAGCATCTGAAGTATTAATGCAAAATGGGTATGAAAACTTAGAGATAAGTATAGAATGGTATCCCCCGGAAAAAGATCCGCATTTAGGTCCCGGATCTGGAATAGTACTCTGGGCAAAAACAAACACAAATGCTCTATTAGTCGGGGATGAATTGGGTAAAAGGGGGATTCCAGCAGAAATTGTTGGAAAGAATGCGGCTATAGAATTAATTAAGCAGATAGAAGGCGGTGGAGCTGTAGATGTTCATAATACGGATCAACTAATACCATATATGGCGCTAGCAGACGGTATATCTGAAATTTCCTCATCGGAGATCTCACTTCATACACTAACGGCGATATATGTCGCGGAGAAAGTTCTTAATGCTAGATTCAACGTAGAAAAAGGTAGCGAACATAAACCATCTAAGATTACTGTTAAAGGAATCGGATATATATGATCTCAAAAACAAAATATTTTTGATAGGTTTTTCAACAATTAAAGACATCAATAAATAAAGAAAAATATAAAAAAGCATCATAATGTCGAATTACTGGATTTTACATTAGCATATTTTAAAAAGCCAATCATGTGGAGGCGAAGAACGAAAATGTCTACAGAAATAGCACGGATCGAGGATGCCCTGAGACTCTCAGATACAATTACAAAGGCAATAAATTCAAACATTGAGGAACTAATAGATATGAATCTCTCGACAATTTCTAAGGAATTATCTAGAAAATTCGAGGAATTAAGAGTATTAACTCAAGTTCTTCTTGATAAAAGAAGAGAAATGCTATCTAATTTAAGGGATCAAAAAGCAAAGCGAGATGAATTAAATCAAAAAGTTAAAGAAGTTGCACAAATTATACGCCAGCTACGGGAACGAAGAAATGAGCTTCAAAAATTTATTACCGAAAAAAGAAAGGAAGCTCAAGAGATAAAGGATGAGATAAGTAAAATTCAGGAAAATATGAGCCTCCTAGAAAAAGAATTAAAAGGTTATGATCATAGAAGAACAAAAAAATTAGAGGGAGAAATTAAAAGGTTAGAATGGGTTCTTCAGACGCAAACATTACCGGATCCTATAGAAAAACGGTTAACAGAAAGAATTATGCGTTTATCTAACACACTAAAGGAACTAAAGACTAAAGAAGAAAAGTGGAGAAAGCAGATTCAGCTTCAACGCGAATTAGAACAATATAGAACTCGTTTGGGTGCTATAAAAAAATCTTTAGCTATATATTTTGAGGAACGAAAGAAAATCGATGAAAAATTATCGGAACTTATAAAGATTAGAGAGGAGAAAAAAAAGGAAGCAGATAAATTCCATGCCGAAGTTCAGCGTATAAAAGAAGAAATTGATAAATTAAATCAGTCTTTGACATCAATAAGAGAGGTTCGAAATAAAGTTATACAAACGTTGCGTAAAATCGGTAAAATAAGAGAAGAAAAAGAAGGACTTAGACGGAAAGAGGAACTTAAAAAGATAATTCATTTCAGATTACAGGAAATTAGAGAAAAATTAAAGAACCAGGGCAGAATAGATTATGAAGACTTGGAATTCTTGATCGACTATGGACTTCTAGATGATGAGTTCTTAAACGAACTACTTGGGCTTAAAAGCGAGGAAGAAAAAACAGAGCTTCTCTTAGAGCATCTAGAAACTAAGGAAGAGGAAAATTTAACTGAAAGCAATAAAGGCAAAAATAATTAATAATGAAAAATTTATGACTGTAAACTTCTACGAATAAACCGAAGGGCCTCGGTTTCCTTTCCTCTACTCTTTACTTTACTGAGATTTCTACTTAAGGTGACAATTAGCTTTAGAGCGTCTCTTATGTTATCTGGATTCTTCTCTGTTACCTCAAAATTAATTTCAAGATTAGGTCTAGTATAATCTACTATTAAGTAGAGTAGGTTCTCTTTCAATCGTAGTATAGAACTTAAAATCTCTCGTGAAATATATTGCTTCGACGTCCTTGGATCATCGCTTGTTACTACATAATTTTTGTTAATACTGCCGAGGCTAACTTCTTTTAGTCTGGCTAGATACCCGACAATTTTTGATAATATTTTTTTCCTACGTCTAGGTATCACGTACAGCGCTGATGCGGGAGGATTATTCAAATTAACTTTGATGACAGCAGTATCGGGTATTTTTCTGAAGATTTTTGTAAGATAATATACATAGGTACGTCTTTCTATTAAATTAATTGTCAGTACAGCTTCTTTGATCTCTTTCGTCTTAAACATATATTCAATTGTCAATGCTTGTGCAGTAAGATCCTCGCTTAGAATTATATTCTTAAATTCATTTTTAAAAGCATCTAAGCTGTGTGCATATGCTTTTATCGCCTTTTCTAAATCTTTTTTTCCCTTAATTACAGAGACTATTGTTGGTAAAAGGACTATTAAGAGAATCGGTAGTATGTATAAGAGGAAATCTAACGAGAAAATATCTGTCAAATCATTCACCAAGAAATCCATTATTGGTCTTATGGTTATATACCCAATAATACTTAAAAAATAAATCTTTACACTTAAGAATCAGAGTATGTCTTACAAAATGTAAAACCAAAGAAATAATATAAATGCAGTAATACCGAAAGTTATCTTATAGATTGCCGGGGTTGCCGAGCTGGCACGGCGCTGGCCTGGAGTATTTATAGAAAGCCAGTGGCGTTATCGCCTCGCGGGTTCAAGTCCCGCCCCCGGCATCATGAATTATTCCAGGGAATAGGTAGTAAAATATGAGCCTTATAGATCCGATAGCGAATCAACCGGCACTGGTTATAGATCATAAAATCCTGCTTATTTCGGATCTCCACTTAGGGCTTTCTTATTTCTATGATAATAAGGCAAGGAATGATTTAATAAATCTAGAAAAAGTAAAACTGATAAGAATATTGAAGAAAAATAAGGTCAAGAAACTAATCATCGCTGGGGATTTAAAAGATTCTATCTTGGATATGTATCACACAAAAAAGGATATCTCCAGTTTCTTAGAAGACATTTTAAATTACGTAGAAAAAGTAATATTAATTAAAGGAAACCACGATAGCAAGCTTGAGAAGCTCCTTGATAAAGGCCTCTTAAATAAGGTTGAAATAGATGGCCAGTACATACTACATATTAAGGATCACAAAATACTAATTGTACATGGACATAAGAAGCATAATCTACCAGATAAAACTAAGATTTTAATTAGTGGGCATTACCATCCAGAAGTTTCTATAGGTAATTCGCGTAATATTCCTCTAAAAGCATGGGTCGTTATTAATGCTGTGACAGAAACGGGAGATAAACTAAAATGGATAATTCTGCCAGCATTCAGTAATATGGTTGGGGGATTCAATATTTCATCTCTTTCTCAAGAAAGCTTCGTGCGTTTAGCACCGATTCGTGGAATAAGAATTATAAAGGTAAATAGATTTTTGTTGGATCTTACACCAATCTGAATCTACGAATAAAATTTTTAGGATAAATTAAAGTTATGTGTGTGATATTATGAACAATTGAAAATTTGGTGTGATATCTATGTATGTCCTTCATCCATCTCTTGTTGTTACTATGGATAAAAATATGCGAATACTTAGGGATGTATATCTGGGAATAACAAATGGAGTCATATCAGAAATCAGCAAGGAAAAACCAAAAGACGCAGAAGAGATAGTAGAACTTCCGGGAAGGATAATTATACCAGGTCTAATTAATGCTCATACGCATGTTGCAATGGTAATACTTAGAGGCCTTAAAGATGACGTAGATTTAATGACTTGGTTAAATAAATACATTTTTCCTGCAGAGGCCTGTCTTAATGCGGATGATGTATATTATGGAAGTTTGTATGGCATCTCAGAAATGTTATCTTCGGGTATAACAACATTTAATGAGATGTACTACTTTATGGAAAAAATCGCACAAGCAACAATAGAGACCGGCGTTAGGTCTGTCCTGTCCCTCGGAATACTTGATTTAGTCTCAGAAGATCGAACACCCGAGAAGGAGATAAAGAAAGCGCACGACTTTCTAGGAAATTTGGAGAAATTATGGAATATAGATAAAAAGCTAAAAGAAAGGCTTTTCTTTGCGTATGGTCCACATGCTCCTTATACATGCTCTGAGGAACTCCTTAGGAGAGTAGCAGAGTTAGCTAAAAAGAAGAAGGTTAGAGTTCATATACATCTATCAGAAACTAAAAGTGAGGTTCAACAAATTAAAGAAAAAACAGGAAAAACACCGATTCAATACTTAGAATCTATCGGTTTTTTAGGCGAAAACGTGATGGCCGCTCACGTTGTATGGCCGACCGAAAATGATCTGCAAATTCTTTCGCATTATAAAGTTAATGTTCTTCATAATCCCATATCAAATTTAAAGTTAGCAAGTGGTATTGCACCAATAGACAAAATGTTTTCTTATAACATTAATGTAGCATTAGGAACCGATGGTGCTGCAAGTAATAATCGATTAGATATGTTTAGAGAGATGCATTTAGCAGCTTTGATACATAAGGGTAATAATCTAGATCCAAAAATAGTTTCGGCCAGAGAAGTCCTTAAGATGGCCACAATTAATGGGGCGCGGGCTCTTGGATTAGAAAACCAAATAGGATCTATTGAAATTAATAAATTTGCTGATTTAGTGGTTCTAAATGCGAAAAAAGTAATTTCAGCATGGCCAAAGCATGATATATATTCAAGAATCGTTTATGCTATGGATAGAAATGCTGTGGAAAGAGTAATGGTCGATGGTAAATGGGTCTGGGTTGAAGGGAAACCTATTAATATTAATATAGAATCTCTCAGAGAAAGGATACAAGAAATCAGGGATCATATTGAGCACGAAATTGCAACGTAATTTAATTATCACTGGAGGGATATATATGAACTTCTGGCTTGAAGTTTCAGGTATTATTGGGTGGCTTATGTTAGTTGTAGGATTAATATTAATAATAAGTGTAATCCTTCGGGCATATAACGCTCCAAATCAAGTTAAATATAAAGACTTAGCACTTTTCTTAGCATACACGGTTTTGGTATCCATCAGCTTATTTTTAATTTTGCTGTCTTGGGGCTTATTACTATAATTTTTTACTACAGAAATTTTTTTAAATAAGAGAATAGAGAACTAAATCAATAGTATGCCGCCGTAGCTCAGCTGGGTAGAGCGCGGGACTTGTAAGAAACGATTCCAAGAGATCCCGAGGTCGCGGGTTCAAAGCCCGCCGGCGGCTCCAATAACGCTTTCTATAGCGCAGGAAAGATATATGAATATCCCACTCTACGAAATATATGCATAGCTATGAAGTAGTATATTAACTTTTAAGAGGTTAAAATATAAGACAACATAAAAATTCTTTTAGAACATGCTTTGGGTGAGTACATTGGGAGAAATTCCTAAGATTAAAACAGAAATTCCAGGACCAAAAGCAAAGAAAATTATTAGTGAGAGTAAAAAATATCTTATAACGACGACAAGATTTGATAGCTTAGTAATATCTCGAGCTGAAAATGATATAATAGAAGATGTTGATGGAAATATATTCATAGATTTTGCCGCAGGAATTGCAGTAACAAATACAGGCCATAGGAATAAGGTAATTGTTGATGCGATAATCAAGCAGCTAGATCGTTATATACACTCTGCACCACATGATTTTTTTGATGATCTTCAATATAAAGTAGCTAAAAAACTTACTGAAATAACTCCTGGGGCATTTCCTAAAAAAGTTTTCTTCGGTAATAGCGGGACAGAAGCAATAGAAGCTGCGATTAAAATAGCGAAATACTCCACCAAACGGTTTAGATTTATATCATTCATTAGAGGCTTTCATGGCAGAACGCATGGAAGTTTAGCTTTAACTGCCAGTAAACCAGTTCATAAAAGAGGCCTTTTCTATACAATGCCAGGAGTAGTCCATGTTCCTTATGCTTATTGTTATAGGTGTCCTTTTGGATTAGATCCAAGTAATTGTAATTTTAGATGCGCAAAGTTTATTGAAGAACAAGTTCTTGATACATTTCTACCTCCAGATGAAGTCGCTGCAATATTTATGGAACCTATTCAAGGAGAAGGAGGGTATATCGTTCCTCCGGACGGCTTTGTTAGAAATGTTAAGCGAATTGCTGAGAAATATGATATACTATTCGTGGATGACGAAATACAATCTGGCTTTTGGCGTAGTGGAAAGCCTTTTGCTATAGAACATTATAACGTAGTACCAGATATAATCACTGTTGCTAAGTCTATTGCGAATGGAGTACCTCTTAGTGCAGCGATATCAAAATCGGAACTTGATTTCGATACCAAGGGTGTTCATAGCTCAACATTTGGAGGTAATGCTCTCGCCTTGGCTGCGGCGATTGCTAATATTGAGTATTTCGAGAGAGAAAAAATCGGAGAACGAGTTACAAAACTTGGAAAACAGGCCTTATCCATACTAAATGAATTTAAGGAGGAAACAGAGATTGTCGGGGATGTTCGAGGGAAGGGCTTAATGATCGGAGTTGAAATTGTTAAAAATAAAGACTCAAAAGAGTATGCTACTAAAATAAGAGATAAGATATGCAATGAGGCCCTTAAAAGAGGACTAATTTTACTTCCTGCAGGCAAATCGGCATTGCGAATTGCTCCACCACTAACCATACGAGAACAGATTTTTGACAAGGGGCTGGAAATATTAATGTCGATAATTAGTGATATAGAAAAAGGGAAAATTTAGAATAAAACTATAATGGAAACATAATGATTAATAAAACTCCAAGCAAGACACTTCCACAACATAATGTAAGCCAATCTTTTAATATCTTATTTTCTAATCTTGCTGTTAGATATTTTCGGGCATCTTGAGGATTCAATCCTAATTTCTTGAGCTCGATATCGCTTTTAGAAGCAATTCTGTCTTTTTCCTCCAACAGTTGAATTCTTAGAATAAGCGTACCAGTAAAGAGTATTATTGGAATAAACATGCCAAGTATGTATTTATTATAAAATGGCATTAAGAACCAAACAGCTATTGCAGTTAAGGAAATACCTAAAAAAATTATCGTTGATAATGCCATAAATTTTTCTAGCTTGGTTTCGCCTGAGAATACTAGTTCTAAAAAATGGCGATTACTCTCTGATTTATTCTTCATGTTAATCCCTCAAACTTTTATCAACCCTTAAATTATGTGAAAATTTAGGAATATAAAGTACTTCTAAGTTTTTACATAACTTCAACGAAAGCAATAATGAATATACCTTATAAATAAAACGAATAATAACTAAATATTTAGGGAAGCAGAGAAGCGGCATTCGGGCGGAATAAAGCCTGAGGAAAGTCCCCCCTCCCAGAGAATCGGTACGGTGAAAGCCGTAGGGGGAGACCCCCTGCTCCGGGAACAGAAACGACACGCCCCACATACGATGATAATGATTCAGCGAAATGGACGGGTGACCGTCCATGAGCTAACCTGATGAAGAGTATGTGGGATCCGATGAAACGGCCCGGCACCGAGGGAGCAAGCATGTTCGTGGCCTATGAAATGAGGCCACGAATATTGCGCCGAGTAAAATGCCGCGACCGAGATGCCTCTTGGCCTCGGGATACAGAAGGGGGCTTATCTCTGCTTCCCCATATTTAAAATATTAGAGAAATTGTCTTTTACATTTTTTAATTTTTTAGTTCTAATACTACTAAATGAGAATCGGGATTATTTTAATATTATGCCGAGAAGTTTTTTTACTTCTCGAGAAATCCAATCGTTTATAAGAGATCTTCCTTTGGTTAGTAGTGCTGGGATCTCTACTGGAAATTTTATTATAAAATCTCTAATTTCCCTCAATTTAATTAGATCCTTGGTATCTTCATATTTCACGAAGATAACGACTCTATTATCATCACTTAGATTTGGCATAATGTAATTCTTAATACTTGCGAGCTCTTTAACAAATTTTTTTAAGAAGAAAACATCGAGATCATCGCGTATAGGAATCTTTAACTCTACTAGTGACGAATTTACTGTTTTTTTCAAAACAATGTTATTACCATTAAACTCTTGATAATTTGCTTCTTTACATTCTAAGCAAAACACGCAAGGATAATTAACACGACCCTTTGGGCAACTTATATTTTTTAATTTAAATGCTTCATCGATCAATTCGTCTAGTCTCATAATTCCTCACGGCCGTGATATTTATCCTTCAATATTTCAAAATATATTCTTAAACTGTTATTAGAAATGTTAATATTGATATCGAAGTAAAAACATAATATGATCTTTTGCATATGGATCTAATTTAATTCCTTCTAATATACGCATACCACCTGCTTCTAAAATTTCTCTTTGCTCTTTGAATATTTCATCTGGAGGTTTTGTTACATCAATAGATCTGGCTTTAATTGCTATGATCCCATAGCCGTTTTCTTTTAAGAAAATCTCCGCATTATGCAGAAAAATTTGTGCTTGGTTCGGCTGTGCAAGATCTGCATACAGTATATCAACATTCTCTCCTATATATGAGAAACTCTCGGGTAGTCGTGCGTCTTTAAGTAGAGGTACTATATTTTTACGATTTTCTGCAACTTTTATTAAATCTCTGAATGGCCTATGTGCAAACTCAATACCATAAATAATTCCATTTTCACCTATTATATCCGATATATGGCTCGCAGTAGTGCCTGAGGCAATACCTAGATATAGAACCCTAGAACCTGGCTTTATAGGTAGTTCTTTGATTCCGTTTAAAATGGCAGCAGCAAGTTTACTTCTATAAGGATTCCAGATTCTATATTCTCTATCATCATGTTGGACAATTTTTTCATCATATACTTTTAAGCCTGGAACTAAGGTTTCCGTTGCAATAGCAATTCGACCATCCTCAAATTTTATTTGAAAAACACGACTAAAAATTTCCTTTATATCGATTATTCCAACCATTTTAATTCCTCCTTCTTCGCTTCTTCTTTCGTAATTTTGCCTTCTTTGACGGTTTGATGTGTTTTTCTTTCTTTTTTATTGGTGGTTTTGGATATTTTTCTTGAATTTCTCTGATTCTTCTGTCAATTTCGGCAGTAAGTTCATCAGCGATATTGTTTCCAGTATAATAATCGGTTCTTGCGGCTAAAGATAATTTCGCTGCAAGGACTCTCGCAATTTTTCCTCTCTGCCACCATGGTGCTTTAAAGATTCTAGGATCTTGGAAAATCATACCATGTTTCGGAGGAGTGCCCTTACCGTGTAAAGCTCTAAAAAGAGCTTTTTCAGCACCTAAAATTTGAATAGTGCTCGCGGGCATCTTTGCAAGTTCGGACAATCCTCCTGCTTTTCTTATTAACTTTGCACCAATAGTCGTACCTATTATTGCCTTGATATTCGGTGCAACTTCTGTCATAAGAGCATCTAGATATCTTATAGTTTCTTCCTTAAGCGTGTATAGATCTAGAGCCCTCTTCGCAATTTTTTGAATTATCTGTATATCTTCCTGAGCGAGTTTACCTCCAAGAGTTTTTTCTTTAGCTAGTAATATTTTTGAAATTAAGTTTCTATCGACCCTAAGATCTTTAAGAGCCTCCTCCGTAAAATTCTCGATAAAGCCTAATTGGTAAACTAGTTCTAAGTAAGTTTTATGATCCTCAACAAGCTTATCTAACTCAGGAAAATATATACTATACCACTCTCTTACATGAGATATTAGCGTATTTATCATCTTTGTGAGGTCTTCGGAGATCGTTATAGCCTTTATTATCATTAAATCGCGCTTTTCTCCTACTTCTTTAATACGATACTTTGCGATTTCTAGAGCAACAGTATTCACGAATTTTACATATTGGGATCTATTTGTGAATGTTTTATTAATAAATTCATGAACTGCATTTCTTAGTTCTCTAATTTCTTTTCGATTGTCGGTTATGACCTTTATTCTAAGGCTTATGTTTAATCTAGAAACTAGGTCAGCCAAAGAGAGGTTATCTACAAACAGTGTTTCTGAGAGGCCAAAAAGCAAAGTTCTTAGCGATGTCTCGAGCTCTGGGATTAACTGTCCTTTCTCAAGTGCTAGAAGGATTTTTGCCGCTTTTGCTGGGTCCAACTCTTCTTTACCGAAAGGAAGAAATTTAATTAAATTAAAGTTATCATCAAAGGTTAGAATTCCTGGATACGTTATAGTAAGCCACAAGTAAAAACACCCTACTGAAAAATAGTGGTCTTAATTTAATAAATTTAGAGGTAATTTAAAAATTCATTATAGGATTTACTAAAAAATCTAGGTGTACTATGTGACCTATGCTTTACCACAGATTCTAAATATTATTTCAGAAAAACCTGCATTTTGGATACTTTATGGGAAACGAGGTGTTGGTAAGACAACATTATTATGTCAAATAGCGAAAGAATTGTCAAGCAACGTATGTATCTATCTTTCCTTAGTTCGTCAAAGAAGAGATCTTAAAACAATTCTAAGGCTTTTAGGTAAGAAAAAGAGGGATCTAAAAATTCATCTGACAAGAATTGAAGCATTCCTTGAAGAGAGAATAGAATTACTTAGAATAATTATCCAAAATAAAGATAAAAACTGCATATTATTAATAGATGAGATTCTTCCCCCTACAGTTCTAGCTGGCACTGAGTGGGAGCAAAGCATAACAAAAAAATTAGGTGTATACATTACACTCCTACTTTATCTTCTTGGAAAGGGTTGGTTTATATTTGCCACTGTACCAGAAGATCCATATAAAAAATTGCCGAGACGTTGGCAAGTGTTTATCGAATTTTCTACAAGATTCCTAAGATTAACTAGAAGGAACAGATTAAGACATTTATATGAAGTACAACTGGAAAGAATTCCGGAAGAAGGCGTTTCCTGGGATCCAGATAAAATTAAAATTTCAGAAAAAATTATAGGTAAATTCTTACTTACAGAAGAGGGGCTCTCACTAATTCAAGAGGATGAACTTTAGTCTTGCCCCAAAAAGGAACTAAGAGATATGGTTTAATAACTCTACTTACCTTTAATAATCGGAAAAAAATACGTTCTTTCGGAAGTGTTAAATGCCTATGGGCACTTGGTGGCGTGGTATAACGAATATTCTCTTTTGGGAAAATCCTATTTTTTAGAGTTATGAGCTTTCTTTTATTCTTTATTGTAAATTTACATTTTGGACAAAAAAAGGCATCTTTTCCTTTACTTTTCATTTTTTTCCCACAGGAAGGACATATTGGGTTTCCTAGGATAATCTCGGGCATAATTGATAATGTAAAGAACTCTTCAGAATTAAGAGTGATATTATCTTCGCTTGTAGGGGCTACAGATCCCACAAGTGAAACAAGATCCCCCTTTCTTAATTTTGCTGCCATCATTTTTAAGTCGCCTGTAGGATGGAAAAAAACGGCTCTAAATCGATTTCCTTTACGATCTTTTAGATAAATTATAACTTTTCCGTCCTGTTTAATCGGGTCTAAAGTCAATTTTCCTGTAATTCTTACAGTCAAATATGGAGATGCAACTCTAATATGATCGATATCTAATATATGCACATTAGTTCCCTGATTGGTTTTAAATAAGCACCAACGATCGAAGGATTCGTGTCTTATTAAATTAAATCCAGCTAATAAAGGCTCAGGGAAGTCGCCTCGTATACCAAATAGAACAGGATCCGGTCCATGTGGTGTAATTAGTATTCTACTTTTGTAGACATTATCATATGAAAGGAAATCTAGAAGTCTATCCATTTCAAGAACATCCTCAGAATACACCCTCCGCTTGGAAGAGAGATTTTTGGGTAAACGATACACCAAAATTTCATAAGTATAATCTAGAAGATCCGCACCAATTGCTGCGGAGGCGCCGATTATCCCCCTTGATTTTTCTTTATATGCATAAATTTCTAGAATTCCAAAATTAATTTTTCTAAGTTGAGACAAGACAGAATCTACAGAAAAAAGGTCTCTGACCGCCTTGTAATAGATGCTCTTAAATTGATCGGGCAAATTTTTATTGCTGCTATAAAAGAGAACAACTGCAGGATTTGTGTTCCTAAAAAAATTATGCGCGCTATTTGAAATAAACTCTACAATGCTTCTTTTTATATTTTTAAATTCAGAAAATGAGATGGAAAATCTAAGAGCAATGGCAGCATTACCTCTCGTCTTCCAAGGGATATTAGGATTTAACCTTATAAGGTTAGGATAATCGATAAAACTGACTTTATTCCATAGAAACTCTACTAAACGGGCTCCAAGATAGGTCGTACACATACCGAAGGGTGAATCTGTATCATCAATACCAAGGTGAACATAGATAAACTCGTTTGGTTTTTCTCTTTTAATTTCTAAAATTTTTTTCATATGCTCGTGTGAAAATTCTCGAATACGTAGAGACCGCCTTCGAATGAACTCTCTTAGATATTCGAATGCATTTAACTTTGGATCCCTCTGAAGGCACTCCTTGCAGACTAGTGAATAACCAACCTGCTTGGAACACGTATTGCAGACAAGCCTTCCACAAAGTTCGCAATAACCACTAGATAGCTCTCGGTTACAAATCTCACAAAGGGCGTCTTTGGGAATTTTGCGTTGCCTGAAAATATCGGTTTCCATACTAGGCCCAATATTTAATAGAGAATAGTTTAAAAAAGTATTCTTACAATTAATAAAAGTGGTCCGGTTGGGCGTAAACTCCGAGTGATGGAAAAAGGAGCTCGGAGCCAGTAAACCGGACTACACCCCTGCACAGAGAGCCCTTCCGAGGAAAGCTGGAATAGCAATCCTATGACGAATGGGTGTTAGTTAGCAGGGGAACAAAGGAGGGTCACATTCTTTTCAGCGAATAATAATCACTCATCTACTATTTTTTTCTAAATTTATTAAGTATTTTAGAAAAAATAAAAATATTAAAAAAATTGATAAAGAATGTGTTATATAGCAATCGTTTTTATAATTATATACTTTAAGGAAGTGAAAAAAGGTAAATACTTGGGGGTTTTAATATGAAAATCACGGTATCGCTTATTAAAGCTGATGTAGGAGGTTGGCCAGGACATGTTCGAGTTCATCCTCGCTTAATAGAAGCTGCAAAGAAAAAGCTTAGTGAAGCAAAAAATAATGGAATAATTATAGATTACCATGTGTTTAATGCTGGAGACGATCTTCAACTTCTAATGACTCATAGAAAGGGAACCGATAGTCCTGAGATCCATGAATTAGCATGGAATACATTTAAAGAGGCTACGCAAGTAGCCAAAAAACTTAAACTATATGGAGCTGGGCAGGATCTTCTATCTGAAACGTTTAGTGGTAATCTAAAAGGAATGGGCCCAGGAATAGCAGAGATGGAGTTTGAGGAGCGTCCTAGTGAGCCGATTGTTGTATTTGCTGCAGATAAGACAGAGCCAGGTGCATTTAATCTTCCTATATTCAGAATATTTGCGGATCCCTTTAATACAGCTGGCTTAGTTATAAGTCCAACAATGAATTTGGGGTTTAAATTCAGTATTATGGACGTCTATGAAGGAAATATAATTGATTTGAATTCTCCAGAGGAGATGTACTATATTCTTGCTCTGATCGGACAGCCTGGTCGATTTGTAATTAAGTATGTTTACTCAAGAAAAGAGGAAATCGGAATTGCAGCTGCAGTTAGTACGGATCGTCTTAACCTAATAGCTGGAAAATATGTTGGTAAGGACGATCCGGTAGCGATCATAAGAGGACAACATGGATTACCTGCGATTGGAGAAATTACAGAACCTTTCGCATTTCCGCATCTTGTTGCAGGATGGATGAGGGGGAGTCACCATGGGCCTCTTATGCCAGTCCCCTTAAAGTACTCTCAATGTACTCGATTTGATGGCCCACCGCGTATCGTTGGTTTAGGATTTCAGCTGGCGGAGGGACATTTAATAGGTCCAGTTGACTTATTTGATGATCCTGCTTTTGATTTAGCACGTAAAAAAGCGAATGAGATTGCAGATTATTTACGTCGGCATGGTCCCTTTGAACCTCATCGATTATCGGCCGAGGAAATGGAGTATACAGCATTGCCACAGGTATTGGATAAAATTAAGAACCGTTGGAGAAAAGTTGCACCTAAAGCTAAGAAAGCTTGGGCGTTTGGTAGTTTAACGGAAATTTAGAAAAAATCAGGCTGGGGTTTAAACAAAATCTAGCACCAGAAGTCTTTTAATTTCTATTTTTAGTAAAAATTTCCTATAAGGATAGTTATTATTAAATACTTATTAGTCTGTACCGTCCATTCTTAGGTTCAATTAGATGGCCGCGGTTCTTCTCTTGGTTGATGACACGAGCTACAAATTGTTTGGATATTCCGTTTTTACCAGCCTCCTCAAATATTACATTTTCTGGAACCCCGTCAGGATACTTTTTCTCCAAGTTCCTAATTATATCAAGTACGATCATATAATTTGATCTTTTCCTATGAGAGATCCCTGTTGTGACAATATCAACGTCGATCCTACCACTAAGCGGATCTCTAGCAACTTGTGTAAGCGATGTTCTCATTAATTCAATAGCAAAATCAGCATCTATTTCGTCGGCCTCTTCCTTTAATAGCATTCTTGCATGAGCCTCTGTTAATCTTACTAAAGCTTCTAGTTGTCTTGCAGTTATTGCGATCGGGCTCAGCCCAAGACTTTCTTCTTCTTGAGTCTTACTAGACTCTCTCATTTTTATGTAGAAATCCATTATTTTTTCAGCAGCCCTCTTAGTTAATTTTGGTTGAATATATTCCCTCGCGTATAAGATATATTTTTTTAAGAAGTCTGGAGGTAGCGGTGGTGTGGGATTTATTTCTTTTGTATGGAGCCCGAGTATATGTTTTGCCATTTTTTGATCTTTCTCTCTGTCAGGTTTGTCTGTAAATATAAATATAAGGTCGAATCTTGATAAGATTGTTGGTGGGAGATCTATATTTTCTGATATTTCTCTATCTGGGATATATCTCCCAAATTTTGGGTTTGCGGCGGAGAGTATTGAAGTTCTGGCATTTAGAGTTGCTACGATTCCTGCTTTAGCAATACTTATTGTCTGTTGTTCCATTGCTTCGTGTAATGCACGGCGATCATCTCTAGACATCTTATCGAATTCATCTATACAAGCAATACCCCTATCACTAAGTACCAAAACACCAGCTTCGAGCGTCCATTCATCCTCGGTTCTTACTACAGCTGCGGTTAATCCGGCTGCAGAGGCACCTTTCCCTGAAGTATAGATTGCTCTTGGTGCTATTTGAGATACGTATTTAAGTATTTGGGACTTCCCTGTTCCTGGATCTCCAACCATTAATATATTTATTGTTCCTCTTATTTTTGTTCCATCTGATAATTGCTTTGGAACACCACCAAATAAAAGTGCTGAGACTGCTTTTTTGATATGGTCATATCCATAAATCGATGGCGCTATACTTGCAATAATTTTATTCTCTAGATCGGGATCATCTCTCATAGCAATAATTTTTTGTTTTTCAAGATCCGTTAACTTTACCTCTTCGGAAATACCAGATTCGGTTTCAAGATATACCGCATTTACATATACTGTGTATAGTGGTCTTCTTCCAGGTCTAATCTGCCCTTCTGGGCGGGCATCAACAATGCCCGTTAGAGAAACACGATCACCGGGTCTGATTTTTCCTGCAAGATCTCCACGCACATATACGGGTATCCCTTGTGGTAATTGCCCAGGAGGGAGCTCCTCAGGCAACTCTTGTACGGTTAATTCCTGAAATTCCTCAAATTCTTGGCCTTCTTTTAAGAGTTCAAATTTTGTTGTATTCTCACACGCGGGATTTTCACAAGATTCGGGTTTTTCAAAAACATCTTCAAATTCCTTAGGGAATATATATCCACAAACCATACACCTAAAATAAGCTCTTCTCAGTATGGGTTTTACCTTAGTTGCTTTCACAACAATTCCTCTGAACATAAGGATTTTTCCTAAATTTTCAGCGCGATATATATCTCTTATTTGAACTTCCTTTCGTGCTCGTCCTCCGATGTTTTTAATTCTTATAACGTAATTTCGTAAGTCGGAGTCGGATAGATCATCCCTTATTTGCCTAAGTACGTTTCTTAGACTTTTATTAAATAACTTAAGAGCAATTTTCGGTTTCTTTACTAAAAACTCGCCCAGTTCGGGATAATATAAAACTAAATCATTGTAATCGATAACGAGCGATCTAATTAAATCATCCGAAACAGCTTCAATTAATTTTTCGCGATATTTTAAGATAGATTTTCCTTCTTTGTCTGGAATTCTAAAATTAAGCAGAAAATCTTCAAATTTTTTAATAATTTCATCCTCGTTGATTTCGATGCTTTCCTCTATCGTCAATTTAGACACATTCTAAAATCTCTGATATGGTTATTTTTACTAAAGTCATTTAATGAATTATATTCGGTAGGTAATACTTTAGGAATATTACGCTAAAGCAAATATTCCTAACTAAGTAAATGATCCGGTTTTGATTATAAATTAGTATCAAAAATTTGTAAATTTCTGAAATTACAAATTATTAAGCTTCTCGTATAGGAGTGCATTTAGCCACTCATCGAAATATTTTTTAATAATCTTAACTAAAAGGTCTTCCCATAATATTGGTTCTTTTTCAGTACCTAAGATTGCAGATCTAAGCATCTTTACCATTCTAACTTTCGAATAATTTTTAAGCAGGTTTCTGACGTTTTCACGAATTTTTTCATCATCAAGCTCCTCTAAGAACTCCCTCATAAGAAAATATAAATCCTCCTCTGGTTCTATTGTACTCCGATGCTCGGCTATAGCATACTGTAGGAAACCCACTAATTCTTTTGGTTTTCTTTCTTGCTGAAAGACTATTTTCTTCTCTTTTTCGAGAATTTTAGCCAACCATAAAGGGATTTTTATACTTTCGCCCTGATTTAGAACTATCTTTTTATTTAGTATATTTAGTTCCAGATTTTCTATAGGTATTACATTTACATCTGTGAGCAAATATTCCAAATATTTCCTATGTAATTCGCTCTTAAAATCAATCAAATTTTTACACCCGGGTAACTGTAAATGAAATCTACCATAAAACAAGTAATTGTTATAAGAACTGATTTGAAATTACCGAAAGGTAAGTTATGTGTTCAAGTTGCGCATGCAGCAGTTACTAGTTATAACCTTGCTGTGAAGATGCATCCAGAATGGGCAAAAACATGGTTATTAGAAGGCCAAAAAAAAATTGTTGTTAAAGTAAAGGATATAGAGGCGCTTCTGAAGATATATAATCAAGCAAAAGCAGCTAACTTACCCGTAGCAATAATAAAAGACGCAGGCTTAACAGTTATACCTCCAGGGACTATTACTTGTATAGGAATAGGGCCAGCTCCAAATCATTTAATTGACCCAATAACAGGAAATTTAAAGTTAGTTTAGGGCGATCTGTTTTGAGAACTGATGTTCCAATAATAGACCAACTCTTTGGAATGAGGCTTTGGGGAACCAGTATTCCTGGGATTAAAGGTGTAATAAAGGAGCGGTCAGAAGACTTCATTGTCGAGGAAATCCTGCCAAATGGTCATATTATTGAACTAAACAATCCCAAACTTCCCCATACGGGGTATGAAGGACTTTTTACTCATTTTATACTTCAAAAGAAAGGTATTGGTAGTTTCGAAGCTAAATGGTTATTATCTAAATTTCTAAAGATACCTGTTTCTTGGATTTTCTTTGCAGGAAATAAGGATAAAGATGCGCTCACAATACAGCGTGCTGCGGTATGGAATGTACCACCAGAAGAACTATCCCAGATTAATATTTCACCAAGATTAAAAATTTTATCACCAATTCGTGAGTTAAGGCGACTTCATATTGGCGATCTTTATGGGAATAGATTTACAATATTAATAAGAAAAATTCCATTACATAACGAGGTAAAGATAAAGAAATTTACGAATATGCTACAAGAAGGGCTTTACTTACCAAATTTTTTCTCATACCAACGGTTTGGTATTCTGAATGTTTGCACACATTTCGTAGGAAAATTAGTATTATTAGGGAATTATGATGAAGCTATAAAAATATATTTAACAACACCATCGCCATTAGATAGCCCGCAAGTTCGTCTAGCAAGAGAAAAAATTCTAGAACGTGATTTTAAAACCGCAAAAGCTCTACTTCCTAAAGAAGGATTTATTGTCGAAAAATTACTATTAAGTAAATTAAACGAGGGCAGATCGGCAGAAATTGCGTTTAAAAAATTACCACTTTACATTTTAAGGATGATTGTAGAATCGTATCAATCATATTTATTCAATCAGATTCTAAGTACTGGGATCCTTGAAAATATAATACCTTACGAAGAGCGATTTAACAAGAAGCTTCCATTGATTGGTTATAGAATTTTGGATAAACTACCCTCGGACATTAAATATCTTGTTGATGTTGTCCTCGAAAAAGAGGGTATAAACTACAAATTATTTACTAAAAAAGCAAAGATAAAAACATCTCTTGTTGGTGGCTGGCGTCCAATGATGCAATATATTAAAGTAACGGTCTCCAAAATAGGAAAAAAAGAAGACTTCCTTAGCTTATTATTAAGATTTATCCTCAGAAAAGGCGAATATGCTACGAATTTGCTCAGAGAAATTTTCAAAGAAAATATTCTTTTTTCTTTATTTAGTAAAAGAATAGCATTATTGGGAGAGAAATTATTTTTGGAATCGGTTAAAAGGTGGATTGATTTTAATCTTAAATATATGAGTACTTATAGGTAAAGCTCATCGCCATCATTAGGAATTATTATATTAAATTTCCCAGAAATAGATTTCGCCTCATCTAAAATTACTGTGAGATCTTTATATCTTGAAGATATGTGAGTAAGGATTAATTTTTTAGCTTTTATTTCTTTTGCAATTGATGCAGCTTGTTTTGCAGTCAAATGAAATCGTTCTTCAGCTTCCGCTTTTTTGGTTTTCTCTAAATATGTTGCTTCTGAGATAAGGATATCAACGCCTTCTAAAAACTTGATTAAGTCAGGAAAGAATTTCGTATCTCCAGTATATCCAATTGCTACTCCCTTTTTTACTCCCTTAATAACATCTTCTGGCTTTATAAGCCTACCATCTTCTAATCTTATCTCTTTACCATCTAGAAGGTGTTTTCGAACCTTTGTCCTCGGAATACCTAATAGTTCTGCTTTTTTTTCATCAAAGAGTTTCCGGTCTTTCTCTTTAAATATATAGCCAATCGATGGAATATGATGTTTCGTTGGAAATGCAAAGATTTCATAATTCTCACTCTCAATAATTTTAGTTCTATTATTAATAGAATTCACTTCCAGTAACTTTACAGGGAAAGGTACTTTTTCTAGTTGATATATCGAAAAAATACCCGTTATGAATTGTCTTAACCCGCTTGGGCCAACAATAATTATTTCTTTCTGTCTGTTGGACATTTTTAGAGTGTGTAGAAAAGTTGGGATTCCAGCAACGTGATCTGCATGAAAATGCGTGATAAGTATTACTAGATTCGACTTTACTGGCTTTAGTCTCTTCTCAAGAAGACCATATTGACAGCATTCACCAATATCAAATATTAGCAGATCATGTAGATATTTTAATGCGATACAGGGCATTCTTTTAAGATTAAAGGGAGCTGCAGATCCAGTACCTATAAAAACAAGTCTAATTTTTTTAGTCATGTCTATTCTCCTATTAGAATAAATATTTGTTCTATGATCTCGGTAATCCTGCTAAGTATTTCGCATATTTCTTTTCGCTTAGGTTCTCTTCTCGAATTATAAATATCGAAAAGAATATTTAATAAGTTTTTAACGAACATAACTACATTATCTTTAAGTCTTTTGCTATCATCATGTTCGGATAACAATAGTTCGATAGTTTTCTCTGTACCGAATGTCTCCCAAAAATTTATTAAATCTAATAATATTACATGCTTCTTCTTGGTAATCTTAAGTTTCTCCATAGGAAATAAGCTTATATATCTAAGTCTGTTCTCATCTAGAATCAAATAAATAGTATTAATCTCTCTTTTTATAAAAAAAGGCGTGATTTTTCTGTTCATCAATACTATCAAATCTATGTTGTAAACACGATCTATACTAATTTTAAACGTGTTAATCCATCTATCAAAAATTTCATCTATACCTTTTGAATGTATTGTTGCTAGACCATGCAAACCAGCAGAAAATGCATGAAACATCGCATTGTTATGTTCTCTTGTTTGAATTTCGCCCAAGACAACGTAGTCTGGGGATCTATGAAGCAATTTTATAATTTCTCGCTCCTTTGCTTTTGATTTATAGTCTGCTTCATATGATTCTATTTTTAGTCTAATGAATTTCTTGTTATATTTCCTAATGTCTGGGAACTCCTTAACATCCTCAATGCAGAATATTCGCCAGAAACTTGGTGCAACTGAGGCTAAAAGTGTTGCTAATGTTGTTTTCCCAGAGCCAGGCTCGCCTAGAATAATAATATTTCCTCTTAGAGCTATCATTAAAAACAGTATGGTCATTTGTAAAATATTAGTTTTTGACCTTAAGAAAAGTGTTGGGGCCGGCGAATCGTTTTTTAACTTCCTTATCGTTAATGTGAAGCGATTTGTAGTTAAAGGATAGAAATCGGCGGAAATCCTCAAATGAAAGTACTTTGTTATAATATCTAGTTTGGTAGATGGATTTTGGTAAGAAATTATTGAGTCACTTTGTATAAAAATTAGGGTTTTAAGGCGTTTAAGTTCTATATTATTTAGTACAATACCTGTTTCTATTCGCCCAAATATGCTATGATCAATGTATATACTGCATTTAGGACAATCTAAATAAATTTCATTAACATGTCTATCGAGAAGAAACGGGAGGATTTTATCTAAATTAATGATTTTAAATGCCAGATATAAAAGGATCAAATCAAAATTTTTTTGATCTATGTTAATTTTCTTAAAAACTCTCAAAATGGATTGTTTAATAGAATTCTTCAAGTGCTCAATAAGTACTGAAAAATCACTAAAGGTCTCATACATATTTTCTACAATATGCGGTGTTAAGAGGGTATATATTTCATTAATTTTTTTGATATTATTGTCTTCTAAGATCGAATAATAGTAAACATAACCATTATTTTCGATTGAATATTTTATTTGTATCACAAAAGGGAATACCGTGTACTTTAAACTTTTTTTTCTTAGATCCGAATTATTAATAGTTTTTTGCATTCAATACCACCAAGTAAATAAAATTCTTAACGAAAAAGTAATACTTGTAATTAAATAAACATAATATCCTCAGTTACTTATCATGCGACTCAGGATCCTAGCAAAGACTCTTTTTTTCAATAGACTCATAAATTTCCTCTAAAATATGGTAGAGTGTACATAATGGCTTTAATTATCGACACTTATCAACAGTTATCTATAGAGTCTATCAGGAAATGCCAACGCCCATTAGATACAATCAGACATTGATTCCAAAATCCTTTGCCAACTTCTTATATTTTCTAAGAATAGTAAATTGGCTGATTCCGAAAATACGCTCTAGAATTTTCGCTGATAGTATTGGCTTTCTTTCATTTTCTTTTGCGATCCAGCGATCTGCGAGATATATTAATATAGCCGCAAAAACAATTCTAGAGTTCCCAGAAAGCCAAGATTCTTTTAACATTTTTGTTAGATTTACTATTTTTCTTTGTAATAATGTTGGATATGATCTATCAGAATAGCCTCTTAGTAACTTATTGGAAATCGCCGGATTTTTTAATATCTTTGGAATTGCATTAATGGCTAACTTTCTTATTTCTATCCTTGGGTCAATTTCTTGATTTAATAATCTAACAAGGGACATTAATTTAAGAATCCTACTATATAGGATTCTTCTTTTTAACCGCTCTCTTGAAATTCTTATTAACTTAATTATGTTAAATTTATTTATGCCTCGAATTTTTGTTGTAAACCAAAAAGCAACCAAGGCAAGTTCATTCAGAGTAGAATTAACTTTTTCTCTTAGATAGATAAGTTTTATTGCATAATGAACCGCCTCATTTATTATCGATCCCCAAGCATTAGATTCCTCACCAAGTGCATTCAACAGTTCTATAATGAATGACCTTATCCTAAATACATGTAATCTTGTAACCCTTATATTTCCCGCCCTTAAAATTATATCATTTCCATAATAATGCACCTCATCGATGGACATGGAAATCAGACCTCATAATGTATACATAATGTATAAAAGGATGCTTTACTTTTCATATAGTATTATTTTAATAGAAAATTTAAGTGATAATAAAATGATTTATAGTATGTGATGTTAAATATGTTTATAGTAAATTGGAACGTTGGCTAAGCTGGAATAACCGGGATCTAAAGGGTAAAGAGAAGAGCGCGCAGGGATCATAATGAATATAATCCGACTACGAGATCAAAAAAGCATCGAAATTATACGCTTCGTTATGGACGAACTTAAAATTAACATATCGCCCGAAGCAGCAGTATTACTCTGCAATTTATTAGATACTTTGAATCTTGAGGAACGGAAAAGAATATTGAATATAATTAAGAGTGGTATTAAAAACGCAAATTATATTGTACTTACTATCGAAATCATACTTAAGCTACTTAACAGAGCTAAAGAAAGTCATATACAAGATGCTTATTTAGAAGAAAGTAAAGTAAAATCTAGCTTTAAGCCTGCAAAGAGCATTCTAGATTTCCTTAGTACTATACAAGACAGGAAAAAAACAGAAGATCTGAGTAATAAGAGCAAAACTTTTATGCGTATTGAGGAGAAAAACAAAAGAATGAATGCTAAAGTTCTAGAAATACGAAAAATAGAAGAGAAAACGAGAACTAAAGAGTTATCATCCGAATCCGCTAAAACTAACATAAAGCTCCAAAAAGACATGCAAGAAAATCGAAAAGAAAGTAATCAAATTGTAATTCCAAAACCAAAGATTATACGATCGCCAGGATATTACAGTATTATTGAATCAGTAGATTTCTTTAGAGAGTATTTTATTAGTAGGTATAATAAAATACGTAGAATATTTTTAAAAAAAGGAATAAGCTCATATGCTGATCTAAAAGAACTTTTCGAAACTAATAATTTTCCCGTGTATGTAATAATTATGGTTTCATCTAAATATCTCGCAAAAAACGGCAAAGGTGGAATTATTTCCGGGGAAGATCCATTTAATACCGCTACATTTTATGTACCCTTTATAGGTAATAATCGAGAGAAATTTAGGCACCTTTTCTTAGATTCTATAGTTGCTCTAAGAGTTTATGGTCGAAATGGAAATATGTTCTTCGTGGATGAAATCTTGTTCCCGGATATCCCACATATTCGAGAACGACATCACACAGATATTCCACTCAAAATTGCTTTTTTGTCGGATATTCATGTCGGTAGTAAACAATTCTTAGCTGAATATTTCGATAATTTTCTTAGTTTTATAAATGGAAAATCCGACGATCCAGCTCTGATTGACATATCTAGGGAAATAAAGTATATCATTATCTCAGGAGATCTTGTTGACGGTATTGGAGTTTATCCTAATCAGAGAGAGGAACTAGAAATATTCGATATAAAAGATCAATACTATGAGCTATCTAAGCTGCTTTCGAAAATACCATCAGATAAAGAGATTCTTTTGATCCCCGGAAACCATGATGCTGCATCGAAATTAATTCCTCAACCCCCGATACCTAAAAGTCTATCTTCGGATATCCTAAAATTGAAGAATGTAACACTATTGGGAAACCCAAGCTGGATTGATATAGACGGGGTTAAGATACTAGTTTATCATGGAACTGGGTTAGAATATATTGCAGCAGAGCTGGAGATGCCTATTGATAAACCCACTCGATTAATGTTAGAACTTCTTCGTACAAGACATTTGGTCCCAACTTGGGGTAATATTCCTCTAGCGCCGCAGAAGGATGATATCCTCGTTATCGATGATGTTCCAGATATTTTCGTTGCTGGACATCTCCACATTACGGATATACGAATAAGTAAAGGCGGTGTCATACTAATAAACCCGGGGACATTCTTAGGATTAACTTCTTGGCAGAAGCAACTTGGAATTAGGCCAACACCGGGACTATTTCCTGTTGTTGATTTGAAAAATTACGAGATAAACTTAATTAAATGTGATGCGATCGGATGTGAGCTGGTATAAATTAGCTATAAAAGGCTAAAAATAAACTACTTTTATTTCGGTCTCTTTAACTTTTTCAAGGAGAGCATCGGCTTCCTTTTCAGTCAATTTGATTGTATATAAATACTTATTCGTTCTAAATTTGACCTTTACGATATCCTTTTTTCTTTTAACTCGAACTTCCTTTGTCTTTGGTAGGATTCTATCTAATTCATTTAAATCTACGATCTCTTTTGGCATTCTGAATATCCTCCTTAAGAGCTTATTATATGATTGCACAAATCAGATCAAATTATAAGTATTTTTATTTTTTGGATCTAAATTAAAGTACCCATTTTAGATGGGAATGTGAATAAAGAGATATGCATAAAACATTCTCTTAGCAAAACTCACTCGAGAATTTACAACAGCTTAATTTTAGTTAAAAAAGCTTGAGAATTAAAAATGAAATTATATAGAAGCAAATTCCGAGAGTTTCTTGTATCGACTAAAGAGATAATCTGAGAACCAGAAAACAATTAATCCGAATAAGAATGCAGTAAAGACGATAGTTTCTGTAGAGGCAATCTCAACAATTTCTGATGGAAATAACAAGGAAATTACCGTGGGCGAAAGGAATGCAACGTAAGTTATAGGTATTGCTAATAGCAACTTCAGAATCATAAAGCCAGAGGTTCTAGCAATAAATTGTGAGATTCCTCTTATTGTAGAGAGACCAGATATTTTCTCAATAATTTCCGGATTCTTTTTTGCTGTAAAATCGAAATATGCTCGCAGTTTCGCAGAAATATAGGCCGCGCTACCCTCTCCCAGAAAAGCATAACCTGCATAGGCATCTTTTAGGAATCCAGCAGCAACAGGACTTAGAGATTCTACTAGTTTTTTGGGTCTCTTTTTTATAATTTTTTCCTCAGTTAATACTCGTTTGCTCGTTTCTTTTACTCTTAAAAGGGAAATCGATCTAGAAATTCTCTGGAATTTTTCAATCGTAGGCATGATAAATATTGAGAAATAAGATGTTAATGAGGTTATTTCTAGGAAGAAATATAAGAACAGGATTAAGTAGAAGTACTTAGAGTACAATATTGCTAGAGGATCGCTCAAATCTACAGCGAAATCCTCAGGGCCGAATACAGTAAGATCGAAGATAAATGCTATAATTATCAGCGTAATAATAGCTAAGAAAGACCATAATGTATAGTTATATTTACCTGTACGTATAAAACCTACACCAAGCAGAATAACTACTAGGACCATTACAATAAAGAAACTATTAAGTAAATCCGTAGAGTTCTCTATGAAGAATGAAAAAGGATTATGTATAAACTCAATATAACCTATGTCAAAATTCAGAAAACTTCCAATATACGCTATAATAACTAGAGGCATTACTACAGCAGAACCACCAAAGCTACTAGAAATTATAAATGAGTAGAGTCCAACAATAAATGCCGTAATTAGCCACCTTAGTAGACTCTTTATAACCGATAGACTAGAGAGATTCCAAACGGAAGGATCAATTAAACTAGTAATTAGGTAGATTAATAGAGCAAATAAAATCGTAGACGATGCTTGTAATGCGTATACATACTGTTTTAAAATATTAATTGTCTTCCTTATATTTGCAAATGATGATTCTAGCATACTGGACATTTTAGATACACCTCTAAATAAGGGCAAGACTACGAGCTTTAGACCTAAGGTATGTTTCAAGAGTAAGTGCAAGTACATCTTCGGGACTAACATCAATAACGAGAACTCTATACGTAGCTAACTTTCGTCTAATTTTTTCCCTACGTTCTAGATACTCAGCCAATAAAGCCTCTTTTAAACCTGATGTCCTTGGATCATCACCAAATTTCTCAAACTCAAATAATGGACCTATTGGAGCAATAATTATGGGAAACACTTTATGAGCCAAAGCTATTTTTATACCTTCTTCTATATTTGTTATGTCGCCCTCTAAATCTGATATAATTACCGCAAGAGAAAAACGGCGTTCTCGTACGATAAAATCTCTCATCGTTGCCGCAAGATTAAACTTTCCTTCAGATTCGATGACCGCTAAGCTTTCAAGTATTTTAAGAAAATGCTTACGGCCTCTATTTGCAGGTATAAATTTATTAAGGCGACTAGAAAATACACAAAGGCCGAAGAGATCTCGGGCCCTATTTGCCAGATATGTGAGTAATACGGCGGCTCTACAACTGTAATCTAATTTTGTATTCCTCTGAGTTCCATATCCCATGGTATACGAGGAATCTAAAAATATATACATACGTAAATTTTTCTCTGCTTCATACTCCTTAACGAGCAATCTTCCTAACCTAGCGCTTGCTTTCCAATCAATGAACTTTATACTATCAGTTATTTGGAATCGGCGTAATCCCCAAAAATCGTAACCGCTGCCTCTAATACGAACTTTATGTTGACCAAACAAAAGGCTACCATAGACTTTCTGAAGCATTTCGAGTTTTTTGACATCTTCATATGGAGGATATACAGTAACTTCAGTTATAATATTTAGAAAACGTTCAGTAAGGAATAAACCAGCTTTATCCTGAATTGCTATATAAATTGGCCCTAGTTTGTATTTTCCTCGTACAGCACAGCGTACTATATAAGAGAATTCTGTAGATTGATTTGGAGCAATACTTAGCGACATGAAATTTTCTCCCAAGGCCAAGTCTACCGTATCTGGTATTATATCACTTAAAAATAAGTGATCTATTTGAAATGGTGTATTGTTACGAATTTTAAGAGTTACTAGAATGTAGTCCCCAGCAAAACAGCTTGTACGGTCTAATATACGTTCGATTGTTATACTTTCTGATGACAAAATTAATAGAAAATTGAGGAGCGAGAGACTGAAGCTCACTAGAATAAGTAGACCTAGAAAGAAAAAATATGGCGAGAAAACTGTGAGTTTATCAATGTTAGGTAAGAAGATAGATAGCTCGAAACTAAATGTATCCCTGAGAAAAGCATTAAGTGATACGAATCCATAAAAAGAAAGCCCAAGGAGTTCTAAGAAAATCCCCAGTATTAAAAGAAAGCCTCCTCTTTTAGTAAGCAATTAAGTCACCTATTTCGGGGCCTTTACACTTTGAAGGATATTCTGAATTATATCATCACTTGTTACTCCTCCTAACTCGATTTCTGGTTTAAGGATAAGTCTATGTCTAAGCGCCGGAAACGCAATATGTTTAACATCGTCAGGTATTACAAAATCACGCCCCTGCATAGCGGCATATGTCCGAGATGCTAATAACAGAGCAATAGATGCTCTCGGTGAACATCCGAATAGAACACGAGGATCTTTTCTGCATGAAATAACAATATCACGAATATACCGAAGTATACGTTCATCAACAACTACGTGTTCCTCTATAGCTTTTTGCATCGCTAATATAGTCCTTCCACTAGTCACCTTAGAAACTAAAACTCTTTGCATTGTTTTTGCCTTTAATTTTAAAATATCCAATTCTTCATCAGCATTGGGATATCCAAGTTTCAGATATAGCATAAATCTAGATACTTGAGCCTCCGGTAAAGGATATGTTCCTTCCATCTCGATGGGGTTTTGTGTAGCTAATACTAAGAACGGTTTTGGGAGCAAATACGTTTTTCCCTCTATTGTTACTTGTTTCTCCTCCATGGATTCCAATAGTGCAGATTGCGTTTTAGGAGGTGCTCTGTTAATTTCGTCAATAAGAATTACATTTGTGAATATGGGACCGCGTTTGAATCTAAACGTTGCTGTCTTCTGGTCGTATATAACTGTCCCGATAATATCTGATGGAAGCAGATCCGGAGTCATCTGAACTCTTTTGAAATCGACACCTAGTGCTGTCGCGAAATTTTGTGCCGCATATGTTTTAGCGATTCCAGGTGGTCCTTCTAAAAGAATATGTCCGCCACTCAGAGTAGATATAAACATGGCTTCTATAACGTCTTGTAATCCGATTACCGCTTTATTCATTTCTTTCTGGATTTTAAGCCAAGTATCATGTACAAATTTGACGTCAATAAGTTCTTCTTCGATTTCTTCCTCCGAGAGAACATCCTCTTCCTCAGACATCATATTAACCCGCGTATTATTAGATTTTTCAAAAGTACACGAAAGTAATAATTTTAATCCATCATTTTAGTTTTTAGTTATTAAAAAGTTTTAGTTGCTAAGAAAAAAATTATGAAAGTAAAATTTCTGAAATTCGGCGGAATTCTTCTACCAAACGAGTGAATACTTCCTCTTTAATTCGCTTTTTCTTATCAACTAAATGAGTCACCTCTTCAAAGAAGCCGAAAATTTCATTTCTATTGGCGGATATATCTGGCCGTCGGGATAAGAGATTATTTAGGATTTCATTCCAATTTTCACCAGAAACACCGTACTTCTTTGATATTTCACTAAGTATATGATTCATTAAGGCCGTTAGTGCGCTCTTATAATTTCTAGTTCTCTCGTACCAGCGTAATTTAGACTCAAACCACGAATTTGGTTTAACTCTCTTTACATGACTAAATAGGATCGGTTTGAAGGTTTCACCTCTTGGAAGATATCCTGTTAAGATTATAAAAAGTAAAATTGGTAATAATGGTGCAATGACCCAAGAAGAGGAGGCCTCAACGAGTATCATATACCAAAGGCCGATCCCAAAAAGAGGATCTGATGGTAAATGAGCTAAATGTGCCTCATCAAATATTATCGTTTTCTCTCCTGATGTTAACCAGCCAATAAGGCCTAATGCAAAATCTAAATTATCAAAATTGGGATTGTTAATTTGTTGATTGGCAAAGATATCAGGATCAGAAATCAGAGCCAGTTTTCCGTTTCCAATTAGTGGAAGAACGGCACCAACAGAGAAAGAAATGCCCCCCCATTCCCAGGGATCTGGTGTAGCTTGACCCTTAACAACAGAGGTTAGATTGGTCTCAAGCCAGCTATAGGGTGTAGAATACATTAAGCTAGCAACAGCTGGTAGTGGTACATCATATGTCTTTTTAGACTCGGTATCATAAACTTCCATAGAAATTGTTGCGGGGAAATTCGTTAAAATACGATTAACAGTTGGTGGTAAGATTCCATATGTATCAGCAAAATTGGTTATAACAGGAGCGGCCGGATTCTTTTGAAAAGAGCCGGTGTCCATAAGTACTGCAGTAGTATTAAAATAGACACCACGAATCTGACTTTCTTGGCCTACAAGTTCTAGTCCTAAATTTATCGTAGTCCATATAATTTTAAGTAAGGAGTTTGCTTTGCCAAAATCATCTGCAATAAGAATACTACCACCACGCATTAGGAATTTCGCGAGATTTGCAATTTCTTGAAAGTCATAATCTCTGGTTGGGCCGACAATAACTAGAAGGCCGGTAGAATTAATTTTTTCAAGAGCTTTCAGCGAGGAAACGATTACTTTTAGTGAATAACCTGAATTTATTAATTCTGATCTTAAGCTGCTAAGTCCAGTAGATCCTTCATTATATATAGAGTAAGGTGCTGATCCTGTTGTAATATTAAGAGCTCCTGCAATCAGCGGATAAATACTGAATATTAAAGCGAGATAAAGTATAATTTTAAGGGTATATCCCGAACCATATCCTCTTCGACTCATATTACTTCCGCTCCTCCTCGATAGGAGAAAACTCTTCGATCAGATTTTTCTCTAGTTTCCTCAAGAGTTCAGCCAGCCGAGTAATTTTCTCCTCGGTAAGTGGATAATTACCAAAGACAATTTCTTCATATATGTTTACAATTTCATTTAATATCCTTCTTACCGAGTATAATCTAAATTTACCTAACATATTATAGAGAAGCTCTCGTGTTGTCATCCACTCTTGCCACGAAGCACCCACGCTGTCATTTAAAGTTCTAATTAAATCCTTTATTTGCAGTACTCCTGTTATTGGAACTTTGCCCTCAAGTTTCTGTAAGATTTCATTAATTTGGCTTCTCCAACTAGGTAATCTTTCGGCAGCCTTAAGTGAGATTTTTGTCCGTTTAATGAGGAAGAAACCCCCGAGGATGGATATCGGCAATACTACGATTGCAATATATAAATAGAATGGGATTTTAAAACCGCCAGATGGCGAGGTACTACTACCCCCTGCTTGGATAACAATTTGTAAAGAAATTGAGATGGAGAGATCTGGGATATTTATCGAGATAGTACTACTGGTGTTTACTGAAAGAGCAAATAAAGCCATTCCCTGCTCATTTAAAGTGTCAGATATAATTTTTTTAGCATTTAAGTTGACAGAGAAATCCATATTTTGTATATTTCTATCAAAATCGTCATAAATATGAATTGTAAAATTAAGAGTCGTAGGGTTATTAAGATTTATTACCGTTGATGCGTTCAAGGCTTGAGATAGGCCTCTATGGGTAACCCAGATATATTTCTGACTAAAAACGGCGATCTCAGAGACTATGTGATTATAGATATATACTTCCTCCGTAGAGCTGTTACCAATATAGAAAGAGAAATCTTTCGCCGAAATATTTAATAGAGCATTCGGAGCACTAACTTCGCTCGGCATATACACAGAGATCTGGAAAGTTCCATCATCCTCGGATATGGTCTCTCCTATTTTCTCTTCTACTGTTCCGCTCTCCGTATTATACACAAGGAAGACTTCTATAGGGTGGGAAGATACCGGGGAATTGTCTAGGGAATCTCTTATTTCACCATAAATACTAATTGGAGATTCTGTCTCAGCATAATTTTTATTCAATGAAATTGCGGCTAATTTAACATAGCTTGAAACTTCAAGAACTATCTCATCAGATATATCCAATGAACTCTCGTATTCGTCGCTAGCTGAAATATGATATAAACCGACCTGAAATGAAACATTAACAATAATGACCTTAGTAAAATAGCCACTAGAGTTAGATTCTGTGTGATAGAGGAAGGAATCCTCGACGTATAGTATTATATTCGTAGCCACCGGATTACCACTAGGATCAAAGTACCGTCCAAAAATTGTGATCGCGGTATCGTTTCTAACAGTAGATAGTGAACTTAACAGGTCAGAATCTGTTTTAAAGTATAACCGTATTAATGATGCATTCAAAACTTTAAGATGCCCTATACCGCGGGACAGCGGTTCGCCATATATTACGGAATCCTCTATATACTGATTACTTCCTATAAAGAATTCGGGAGTGCTTAGTGAATTAATACTATTATTGAGCCAAAAATCAGCTTGTATGGTATAGTTGCCTGCTTCAGTAAAGTTAAAGTAAAAATGATAAATCCCTGAGGCGTTTGTCGTAGCACTAAAATTAGTATAAGATGTAAGATCCTTAAATATGCTAACGTTAAAGATAAGATTCGAAATTTCTAATCTGGTACCATTATCAAGGTAAACCCACACATCTACAGAAATGTTTTTCCTAAATAGAGGTATGCTTTGTGTCTCTAACTCTACTTGCGTGAAAATTCTGCCAAAAACGTAGCACCAATAGTAGAAATAGGTTTCCCCAACGGGAATTTGGAATGGGATATGCAATGTAATTGTTGTATTTCCGCACGGAACATCACTCGGCATTACGAAGCTAATATTAAAATAGCCGGTATCGTTGGTGTAAAAGCTTCCGATGTATCTCGAGAAATCCCCTTGGGTTGAGTTTACGTATACCTCAATTTCAACATCAGAGAGAGGGTTTCCTGTGGTATTATCAACTAAACGATCAAAGATTATTACTGTAGAAATACCTCGTACGAAATTACCTAAGAAGTTATCAGTTCCAAAGATCCGGAAGGAACTTATACCTAACGAACTACTAACATCAACAACAGAAGTTTCCGTATGCAATTCAAGATCAGATTTTGCTATAGGCGCACTATAGACTAGTAGTATAACAATAGTTATCATGATTACGCTTTCTCGCATAGAATCATCCAGAATAACATTATATTAACTGTATATGAAGATAATACTATAGATTTTTTAGGTAAAAGATAATTTAAGAATTTTTAAGCCATCAAAATTGTCTATATTTTTTAAAAAATGTATATTTTTAGAGATGAATTTACATCCTAATTAGGATGCCCCAGTATATACTGCAACATCATTATCGATCGAAATTAGTCCTAGTCTTACGAGCTTTAATAAATCTCGCTTCAATTGGAGTTTATTTACACCTAATGTTGACGCCAAGCGATCAAGAGGGACCTTTTTAATATCACGGATCATAAGGTATGCCTTACCGATCATCGTTGAGTTAAGCACTACGCTCATTTCCTCTGGCAGAGATTTTACATATTCAAGCTCTTTAGTTACCTCATCTAATTTCTTCTTTAGAGGTTCTAATTGACTTTTCGCCTCCAGTAATTCTTGACTTTTTTTCTCTAATTTCTCTAAAATGCTCTGTCTCTCATTTTTTAAACTATTAATTTCCTCCTGCAATAAATCAATCTGACTTTTAAGAGCTTTATTTTCAGATCTAATATCAGATAGTTCCTGTACTCTATTAGCAAGCTCATTTCTAAGAGATGCGAATTCGTCTTTCAATTTAGATAGAAGCGCAGTATATCTCTCTTCTAAACTTTTGGCAGCGGCAACTTCTTCAACAGTTCCAACCATTTCTTTATATGATTGTATCTCTGAGGTTAAGCTTTCAACTACATTTTTAATTTTTTCTAGATCGTTAAGTTTCTCTCTAAGGGTAGCAATTTCCTTATCTTTTTCAGCTAGCCTAGATTCATAGAATTCCTTTGTTTTCTCCAATTCTGCAAGTTTCTCAGCGCCGAGGGATATCTTCTCCAAACGATCTTTAAGTTCAGATATTTCTTTTTCTCTGTTAGCTAATAACTCCACAGTAGCATCGTATTCGCCCTTTAATTTATGAAAATCTTCTTTTAGTCTTAGATACTCATCTCTAATTTTCTCGACATCTTTTAATTGTTCAAGTTTCTTTCTAAGATTACTTATTACTTCCTCTTTTTTTGTAGTTTCTTCCGTTAATTTTTGGATGGAATCTTTGAGCGCCTTATTTTCAGAGCGAAGTTCAATTATTTCCTTTTCAAGATTTTCTTTTGCGGTGGATATTTCCTTTTCTTTCATAGAGAGGTTCATTTTTAACTTAGAAACCGCTTCCTGGGCTTTTTCAAGCTCTCTTTTCAATCTCGTATTTTCTTGTTTTAGCGCAGAGATTTCGGATTCTGAGGATTCCTTTAAACTCTCTAATCTATCTTTCAGATCCACAATTGTAGATTCCCTTTCCGCTAACTCTGTGGTCATTTGTGCTAATTTGTCCTTTAATTGCGTTAATTTTGCTTGTAATCTTTGTATTTCAGCAGAACTAACCTGAGGTACTTGTTCTGCATGGCTAATCCCTTCTTTTAGAAGCGAGCTGTATCCTGAAATTAACTCTTGGTATAAGTCTCTTGTATCCTCGATTTCCTTTCTTAACATATCTAATCGCGACTGGAGCTTAGTATAGAATGGAAGAAGCGTGCTTAGAACTTTTTTTGTGATCTCCTTTTCCTGCTCTGCTAGCTCTTTATGGGCGATCTCATCGAAAGTCTTCTTCAGATGTCTTTCCATATATTTTAATCTCAGTTTCTCAGCAAAAGCACGTGCGATAATGTTTCCAAGATTTCGAAGCTGCTCTCTTAGCTCAGATATCTGTTTTTTTACACTATCCTTAAACTCCTCTTGCGATGAGGTAATCGTACTAGTTAAAGCATCTATTAAGCCAGAAATTTTTCTTTGAAATAGCTCATCAAGTGAACCAAACTCCTCAGCGGGGACCTCTAGCTTAAAAGATTCGCTCACTTCGAGAGAATCCGCTTTTATAATTTCGCTGCTTTCATCGGAAACTTGTCCCTTAACTGCCATTTTAACTCCTGAAAGTAAGCTTCGAATTAATTCGTCTTCAAAGGAACCTTCCTCTTTTTGGGTCTTTTCTTCTTTTGATTCTTTTGTCTTCTTCATTTCACTTGACAAATTAGCCACCAACGTTAATTAATCTCTATTTCTTTGGTAAAATTAACACCAATTAATAATCACATACATTAGTATTATAACTTTAATACTATTTTTAAATTAAATCACTTGCATTTTTAGAATTCATTTTAAAATAATCACATAACACAATATTGATTTGACTTAAATTTCGTAACATGCTTAGTTTCGCTTTGGTGTTAAAAATTGTCAAAAAATTGTGTTAGAACACCAGATAGTAGTTTAAAACGCTCTAAGAATGCACTAATAGAATTCTTTAAGAGGCTCAACTTGGTTCCAGAAAGGTATATTCTGGCTTTTAAGGCAGTCCCTAGAGAATATTTTGTCCTAAAAAAATATAGAAATTGGGCGTATGTAGATCAACCGCTTCCATTAATTAAGGGCGCAACAATATCTGCGCCAAGTATGTCCCTTTTATTATGTTATCATGCAGAATTAGATGTTGGAAAACGGGTTTTAGAGATCGGTACGGGAAGCGGATATCAAGCAGCGTTGATCACAGAACTAGTATATCCTAGGAATTCAGATGGAACATTAATAAACCCCTTTAGGGAAAAAATTGTTTGTACAATGGAAATAGACCCCGAACTTTATGAACTGGGAAAGAGTAATCTGAAAAAAACATGTTATTTGGATTTTATTGAAATAAAGCTGGGAGACGGTACCTTGGGATGGCCCGATAAAAATGCAAAATTCGACGCAATAATAGTAACTGCAGCAGGTAAAGAGATCCCACCACCGCTTATTAAGCAATTAAATATAAATGGGGTATTAATAATGCCCATTGGAACAGAATATTGGCAGGTTTTGGTTAGAATTAGAAAAGTTGGACCTAGAGAAAATGATATAAAAAAGGAGCACCTTGAGGACGTTAGATTCGTACCCCTACGTGGTTATTATGGCTTATGAAATAAAGCTTATATTCCCAACAACTGTCAAATTTAAATAATTAACTTTCTAACACACAAGAATGGGGGCCGGTAGCTCAGCACGGAAGAGCGGGGGGCTCTTAACCCCTAGGTCGCGGGTTCAAATCCCGCCCGGCCCGTAAAAGGAATTCTCCTATTGCGGGTAGAACAGTCAAAGAACTTCCCAAAATTTTGAAATTCTATATCATAAAAACTTTAAATTTAGTAAGACATGAATCTTTTTGTTTATACAATACTTTATTGAAAATTGAACTTCACAAATTAACTAAAAATGGAGAAACTATAAGGTGCTCTGAAATGGTTAAGAGAGATTTTGTTGAAATTAGAATTCATGGTCGTGGTGGTCAAGGTGCTTGGACCGCTAGTAGAATCCTAGCCGAAGCAGCCCTACAGTTGAATAAATATGCACAAAGTTTCCCCGAATTTGGACCTGAGCGATCGGGAGCCCCAGTAACTGCATATGCTCGAATCGGAGGAAGCCCTATTGATATTCATTGTAGTGTTACAAAAGCAGATTATGTGATAGTAATAGACCCAACTCTTGTAGATCTTGCAGTTCACGGGCTGAAGAAAAATGCAAAGATCATTGTCACACACTCAGATCCGCCAGAAGAGCTTAGGAAAAAACTAAAAGTACCTGATGATGTAGAGGTTTATTCTCTCAATGCAGTTAAATTAGCCTTGGACATTATCGGAAGGCCTCTCGCAAACACAGCAATGCTTGGAGCCTTTGTGAGAGCAACAGAAGATAAGATAATCACACTTGATAGCCTAATTGAGGCTTTACGTAAGGTTTTGGGTCATAGGTTATCAGAGACCTTGATAAATAAAAATATAGAGCTAATTAAAAGAGCATATAATGAGGTGAAGAAAGGATGAGTTCTACTAAACCGGGTTGGAAGGAAATTCCAATTGCAGGAATCCCTTTTAAATCAGCCCTAGAATATAAAACAGGAACATGGAGATCATTCAAACCAATAATTGATGATAAAAAATGTGTAAGATGTTTGCTTTGTTGGCTTTATTGCCCTGATGATTCATTTATCATAAAGTGGTCTGAAGACGGGAAGCGACCTAAGCAGGTTCTAGTTAATTATGAATACTGCAAAGGCTGTGGTATATGCAGTACTGTTTGCCCAACCAAAGCTATTACTATGATTCCAGAAGGTGAAGAACAATGACTGTAGAACAAATAGATATACTTCTTAATGGCGATGAGGCAGCCGCTTGGGCTGCTAAGGACGTTCATGTTGATGTTGTAGCTGCATATCCGATTACGCCACAAACAATCGTTGTAGAAAAGTTCTCAGAATTTGTAGCAGATGGGATTGTACAGACCGAATTTGTTTCGGTGGAATCCGAGCATTCTGCGCTTAGCGCTTGTGTTGGTGCTGCTGCAGCGGGTGCAAGAGCATTTACGGCAACTGCGGCAAATGGTCTTCAATTAATGAATGAGATACTCTACATCGCAAGTAGCCTTAGGCAACCTATTGTGATGGCTATAGCAAATAGGGCACCATCTGGACCTATTAATATTCATAACGATCACACGGATGCTATGAACGTAAGAGATGCTGGATGGATAATGTTTTTTGCCGAAAACACGCAAGAAGTTTATGACACGATAATACAAGCATACAAGATCGCAGAAGATCCGAATGTTTTATTGCCAGTCATGGTTTGCTACGATGGCTTCCTAATAAGCCATACTGCAGAAAGAATCAAGGTCTTTAAGGATCCGAAAGATGTAGCGGAATTCCTTGGAGGACCAAGGAAGATTCCAAAGATCGAATTAATGGGAAAGGAAGTTGAATTGTCCTTAAATCCGGAAAATCCGCTTCCTCTAACGTTTGGACCACTGGACCTTTATGATTACTACTTTGAACATAAGAGGCAACAATCAGAGGCAATGCAACATGCATATGCAGTAATCGAGAAAGTAAATGAAGAATATGCGAAATTTAGCGGACGAAAGTACGGAAATGGGCGTGTAGTTCCCTATCGTTTAGATGATGCAGAGATAGCGATCGTTCTGATGGGTAGTACTGCTGGAACTGCAAGGTATGTTATTGATGAATTAAGAGATGAAGGTATTAAAATTGGTGAATTACGAGTTAGAAGTTTTAGGCCATTCCCATATATGGATCTTGAAAGGTATCTAAAGAATGTAAAAGTTGTTGGTGTATTTGATAGAGCACAAGATCAAGGTATGCAGGGTGGACCTTTATTCCTTGAAACCCGCGCTGCATTGTATGATTTGGCTTCGCATCCAAAGGTTGTAAACTTTGTCTTCGGTCTTGGAGGGCGAGATATGTCTCCAGAATTGCTTAGAACAACAATGGATGAACTAATAGCAATAAAAGAGGGCAAGAAACCCGTATTTAATAGAAAGTATATTGGTGTTAGGGAATAGGAGGAATTTGCTATGATCGAGCAAAAATGGAGACCGAATTTATTTGAATTGGCTAAAAAGCCTAGCCTATTTACCTCTGGTCATAGATTGTGTTCTGGTTGCGCAGCAGGAACAATTGTTAGAATGGTTATGATGGCACTGCCTAATCCGGAAAGAACAATAATAGCTAATGCAACAGGTTGTTTGGAGGTTGCAAGTACAATCTTCCCATATACGGCCTGGAAACTCCCATGGATTCATAATGCATTTGAAAATGCAGCGGCCACAGCATCAGGAATCGAAGCCGCTTTCAAAGCATTAAAAAGGAAAGGCTTATGGAAAAAAGATATACCCGACATAATAGCCTTTGGTGGCGATGGTGGTACTTATGATATTGGATTACAAGCTCTAAGTGGAGCTATTGAAAGAGGTCACGATTTTACATGGATATTATACGATAATGAAGCTTATATGAATACGGGGATTCAAAGATCAGGATCCACACCATTTGCCGCTGCAACAACAACGTCACCAGCAGGAAAAGTAATTCCCGGAAAAATGGAATGGAAAAAACCAATAGGATTTATAATCGCAGCACATATGAATGCATATGTAGCAACAGCGAACCCTTACTATTGGCAGGATCTCATGAAAAAAGTTAGGAAGGCAGTTCTCTACAAAGGTCCTAGCTTCTTGCATGTGATATCAACATGTGATCGAGGTTGGCGCTTCGATCCATCTCAATCAATGATCGTCAGCAAACTGGCAACAGACACATGTTTACACCCGCTATGGGAGTTTGATCCAGAAACCAGAACATATAGCCTTACTGATAGAAGCTTATATATTGCCAAACATCCGGATCAGAAATTACCTGTAGAACGCTACTTAGAAACCCAAGGGCGCTTTAGACATTTATTTAAGCCGAAGAGAAGAGATGATCTAATTAAAGAAATTCAGGAACGTGTGGATAAGGAATGGGAATATCTTCTTAAACTAACAGGATTCTCTTAAAATTTTTCATCATTTTATCATCTTCTTTTTTAGTGATCTTAATGTCCTTACGCAGAGAAATAGTATCCCTATGTAGTTTTTATGGAATCCCGTTACAAAAAGAAAAAGGTCAGCATTTTCTCATAAGTAAAAAAATTATCGAACTAGAAACTCGTGTTGCTAATCTGACCACAGACGATGTAGTATTAGACATTGGTGCTGGATTTGGATTTTTAACCGAGAAAATTGCAAGGACTGCTAAAAAAGTTTATGCTGTAGAAAATGACCCAAAGATAGCAGAAATATTTAAGAAAAGACTCCATAATTATCTCAAGGCTGGAAAGATCATTTTATTAATTAAAGATTTCTTGGAAATAGCAATACCCAAGGATATTACTAAAATTGTATCAAATCCGCCATACAACATCATATCCGAAATTGTCCTTAAGATTCTTAGAGAAACATTTCAAGAGGAGAAAATGAAATATGCGATTATGATTCTGCAGAAGGAATTTGCTCATAGGTTATTAGCGACAGCTGGCTCAAAGAATTGGGGAAGAATTTCGGCAGCTCTACGGTTTTTTGGGGATGGTAAAATAATTGCTAAAGTACCTAGAACTGTGTTCTTCCCACGGCCTATAGTGGATTCTGTATTAGTTAAGATATGGCCTTTAAGAAAGGAGCATAAAATCTCATTTAACGTGTATGAACGGGTCACAGAAATTCTCTTTGCATCACCAAGGAAAAAAGTAAGAAGTATATTGAAACAGCTCTTCAAAAAGAGAACAACAGGTTGGCGTGATCTCCTAAGTGTAATAGGAAGACAGCTTGACATAAATAAGAGAGTTAGGTACATAACAGTTCCTGAAATAGAGTATATTGGAGAGAAGTTATTAGAATTTGGAGTTTTATGACTTATTTTTTAGACAAGAATTTAGTACTTCGAGTTCCGCCCTTACCAATACCACTATGTTTTACTGGCACATTTGTTATAGCGAATTCCCCAAGGTAATGACCAATCATAAGAGGATTTATTCTAATCGATACAAATTCCTTTCCATTATGTACTGCAATTCTTCTACCTACCATCTCCGGTAGTATTATCATATCTCTAACATGAGTTCGAATTTCCTTCTTTGGATACCGTCTTAACTTGTTTAATAGGACTCTCTGCTCAGGAGTAAAACCTTTCTTTAAAGATCTTCTCGCTCTTGCAGGTAATAGCTCTATGAACTTTTCCAATGGCATAGCCATGAGTTCCTCTAAAGGTACACCGCGATACCTAAATTTCTTCCATGAGCTTGGAATTTTAGTAGACATGTTTTACTCACCAAATATACTGTTGATAGTCACAACTAATATTTTTTAACTTTTTCACTTTGGTTTGTCAAATAATAATTTTTTCATCCTTATTAAAGCTTCTTTTCCGGCCATTCGCCAGTTTCGCTAGCAACACCAGCACGTTCCATAACAACGCCTTATACAGAACTTCTTTTGATCGGCTTGCCTCGCTCTTACCACGCACTACACGCCCAAACAGCCTCTTAAATGTCTTAAATCTCGCCTCTAAAACCCAACGCATGTTCACATAGCGCTTGAACCACGGAAGATTTCTCATTC